>ENA-OXEY01000106-OXEY01000106.1-human-gut-metagenome-genome-assembly--contig:-NODE-106-length-39955-cov-15.345138_pt1 | contig 39955 bp, 32 predicted proteins | sample MGYA00249365_ERZ652263 | MGnify/ENA primary metagenome ERZ652263 (study PRJEB26925, sample SAMN05826763) | human gut metagenome | biome: ENVO:2100002; feature: ENVO:00000062; material: ENVO:00002003...
TATTTTCATACAATTCTTCTACATCAACACAATGTGCAAAATAATTTTTCACAAACGCACCTTCTTTCATTTTGAACTGTTCGTTTTTGAACTTTAATAATATACTACGCTTTCATTTTTTTGTCAAGACAAATGGTTTTTAACAGCTATAATATCTATCTACTATAATCCCTGTTCTTCTTAACTGTCCTCTGTTTCTGTGCCGGTCTGCCCATTCCTTTGATTTTCTTACGATAATCATATTCCTTTAAGAAATCATCGTACACACTCATTCGGTATCGGACAGATTTCAATTTTTCCTGATTGTAACCCATACGGACTTTATACTGTTCAAATTCCTCCATCGTGTTATCTGTAGGTGGTGGAAGAAGCTCTACTCGTTCTTTCATAGAGAACTTCGTGTAATCAACCGGTTCTTCCTCCTTTGAATCCTCCTCAATACCTTGCTACTGTTTATGAAACTCCTGAAATGCACCGCCATAGAACACATCCGTATCATTCTCTAGAATATTCTCTTTTTCCAGAAATTCATCAAACCCTTGATAAACAGATTTATTCTCTGCGGGCTGTTCTTCCCATTCTTTTCTTTCAATCAGCTCCGGCAACTCTGTAAGAACATCTTCTCGTTTCCTGTGGTAATAAACTGGTGCAACCGCCTTTCTAAACTGTGGAGCCACAGACATAGATTCCATTCCTTATCTGCTACGCTTGAAACAGCACCAATGCAGGACTTTATACCATTTACAATTCCCATGATCAGGTCCTTACCCCAGGTAAATGCCTCCGAAGCAAGTCCTGTGATATGGCCCTTCACAGTTGAAAATCCGGTCTTTACTGCACTGAGCACATTTGTCATAGCTCCTTTGACGGCGTTCACGATTCCATTAAATACAGTAGAAACCGCATCTCCGCCAATTTCGACAGTAATACCCATAATTCTGTTAGCCACGGCCGATACCTCCTTCCGTAAAAATGGGCATAAAAAAAGCTTAGGTTTCTCCAAGCATGAAAAAAGCACCAACCATTTCTGATTGATGCTTTCAAATTATTTTGTTTTTGTAAATCTGTTTAATTGCGTATCCACATCTCGTCCACCGTACATAACACGGATAATCGTAACCACTTGTGTATCATCATCCGGAATATATAGAACAAGATAATTGTCTACTGGTGCTACGCGTAGCCCTCGACTTTTCCATGGTTCCAATTCATATTGTCGATATCTCTTCGGCATATGATCAAGATCCATAATACATGCTTCAAGCCTATCAAGCTGACCACTTGCATTTTCTGGTGCCTGCAGTTCAAAAGCAATGTATTCGAAGATTCCACGAAGGTCTATCTCGGCCTGATCTGAAATCTCGATATCATAAATCATAAACTGTAATCCTTGCGGATATCAGCAAAAACAGATTTTGCTGATCTAGTACGACCAGCCTGCATATCCACATATCCTTTCTCTAGTTCTGCATTCATCTGTGCTTCTGATAATGCACTAACGTCTACAGGACGAGCGGATGGCATTTTCACTTCAAAAGGAAGTCCTCTTTGAAGAATAATTTGTTTGTAAAACATATTTATTGCATTGGATGCAGGAATTCCTAATGCTGCTAAGATTCCTTCTGCCTGTTCTTTTACATCAGGCTCAATGCGTGCGTATAAATTTGCTGATTTTGTTGCCATAGTAAACACTCCTTTCGAGTTTTTTCTAACTATATTATATCCATTTGTCCTGACAAAAGCAATACAAAATCAGCATTTTACAAATTGTTCCTACTCCATACTCCAAATTCTACCAGTTGATTAAAATTTGTCGAAGTCCTCCTGAGTCGCCACTTCCTTATATCCTTTATAATCATCGTTGCTGTTTTCAGCATATATATCATTCACGAGGCCAATGGTAAGCAAATCCAGGTCTCGGATACTAATCCCCAGCTGTACACAACGAAGCAAAAATAAAGGTGTTGTCATCGGGCGATCTGTTGGACGAAGTTTTTTTAGCACTTACATCCGTCTGAACGTTTAGCCCCCAAAGTTCAATGAGCTGTGGAAGAACCTGATAGATTGAGAACGTATTAAATCCATCCAACCATTCTTCTGGTGTATCTGGGATATTAGCATCTGCATGCTTTGCCATCACATAAGCGATGTTCTCAAACATCTCAAGTGAAAATGTATCAAGCGTAGATGCGTCCTCCACATTTTTCCCGATTGCCTTTTCCAAAGCAGACAAGTATATGATCTGCCAACTGTACGATACGAGGAATGTTTTTTCCCTGTATTCGTATCACTGACATTGGCCATTTTACAATACCAACTGTCATATCTTCGTAACTCTTAATTTCAAAAGTCTTATCATAAGGAGCCTGTAGTCAAAATATCTTTGCTTCGTCTGATGCCTGTATTTTATATTCCATAATGTTAAAATCCACAAAAAGCTTTGCAAAATGACTTTCATTCTGCCATTCCATTATAAGGCCATTTGGAATTGCATCTATATTTACAATGGCATTCTCCTTAAATACGGGATGATTCTTTCGAAACGAAATAAGTCTTAATTGTTCAGTAACAATTTCCTTTTTCATTCCTACTCTAACATCATCCATTGTTAAATTCGTGCGATTAATCTCTTTATGCCCATCTTTTCCGGCTTTCTCAACTGCTTCATAGTCATTTGAACCTGCAAACAAATCCAAATACCACACCTGAGGTTTTCCCGGCATAAACATTTGTATTGCTCTCGCAATCAACATCTTTTTATCATCTTCACCAAGTGCACTATAATATGTTGCATTTACTTGATAATAAATGTTCGTTTGTCCATGAAGATTTTTAACCTTTCCACCACGCTTCACTATCACATCAATCAAATTCTGAATTCTCTCATCCGATATCAAGCCTTTTAAATCCAAAACAGGAATTCCATCATGACAACCAAGCATATTTACTGTATTTATTTTTTTATTTACCAGCTCCATTCCCCATTTTGCGATTACTTCACCAGTACTGTTTTCAATTGCATCTATAATAAGTCCGGGAAGAAAAAAATCATATGTCATATAGCCCTTTTGGCCAATTTTTTCATATATTTTTTCCTGATAACCTGCATGAATTTCAGGCAGTAACTGAATATGATATTGTTTGGAAATATCAGATACTTTTTCAAGCAATTCCCATGTTCCCGGTTCATTCAGGAAATTCTTTTCACCAACTTTTTTGGGTGCATATGCAAATGCATCTAACCGGATAATTTTTGCACCGTACCCAGCTAACTTTTTTATAACCGTTTTATAGTAATCCCACACTTTATCCGACTGGATATTCAAATCCATTTGCCCAAAATATTCTTTTGTCCCATCCGCCTTTTCATCAATTCGTTGATAAAATGTATTCCAATACGGAACCTTTTTTCCTTCCGGCATTTCTACCATAAGAATCGGAAGTCCGGGTTTTCGAAAAAACATTTTTTCAATATAGTCCTGCTGTGGAACGATTACACCATCCTCGTTTACATTACCAAAACCTTTCCAAAATTCATTCCAATTGATAAAAAAATCCTTGTATTCAGACTTATCTCCTTTTACTAACAAATCTTTAAACTGTGGCGAATTAACCGACAAATGATTCATGACAAAGTCAAGCTTTAAGTCAATTCCTAAATCCTTAAGTTTTTTCAAATCTTCCTCTTCCGAAAAATCCTCTTCCAAATCATAATCAATAATAGAAAAACCTCTGTCCAAATCTGAATGAAAAATGCTTGGTAACATATATACACTTGCAAAAGCATCTTTCCCATATTGTTCTAAGAAATTGTTCAAATTTCTGACCGTTCCACCTAGACTATCCGGATACACATTTAACATCGGTCGTATATCAAATTTGGATGTCTGATACTTTTTTTGAAACTCGTCATAAGAAATAATTGTACCGTCAGAATCTACGATTACTTTTGCACTTTTTACCTGCGACAAAAGCTTTGTCTGCTCAATCTCCAACACCATTTGTATAAAAGAACTACCTGCATTTTCATTCCTATTTCTTGCAATTCTTCTTTCTCTCGTCTGTTCCGGTGTACTGTACAGATAGATCGGATAATCTACACCTTTCAGATTTTCATTATTACCATGTGTCCACTCTAAAATCAGAACAGAACAATCTTTTACATTAACATCTTCATACCAAATGGAATCTTCCGTTTTTCCCATTCGTTTCAATGACAAAAATTCATTTACATTTTTGAAATCCGCGATAATATGATTGATTTTTTCATACTCTATCTCTTCCGGTCCGCAAAGATAATCCGCCAAACCCTGTCTGCCATGTACATGATAAATATGCTCTCTTTTTTGATCATTTTTTTCAGGGATTAACCTGGGATAATTGTCTCCGGATATTACAATATTTTTGATTCCAATTTCCTGTAATTGTTCCGACAGCAAAACTGCAACTCCAGATTTGCCGGAACCAGAACCGCCAAAAATTGAAACTACTAATCGCTTTTGCTTTGAAATAATCTTTTTCATTTCACCCAGCGAAGCATTTAGTATATTACTCACTATTCTTTTTTGATCTGGATGAATGAGAATAACATCCCCCGGCATATCTGTGTGAATTTTGTTCATAGCCTCTTCCTTTCTAAACAAATTAGTTTAACCTCAATAAATTAATTTGTGTACTCTTGTACTCTCCCATCTCTGGCATAAATGGTAGCCCAATATGCATTAAAACTTCTGAAGGGTATACTTTCTTTGTTGCTGCATCTTCATACATTGCACCTGTTTCTAAGCCTTTTAATCTTACAAAAACAGGCTGCATATTCCCATGTGTTTCAAGCATGACAATATTTACAAGTACTTCCTCCAAATTATCTGATATCATTTCCCATGCAGCATAAGAATCTTCAAATGGATTACTCAATCTGTAATATAATCCATTTTGAATTAGTTTCGCATTCTTCTTGAATTCCACAACCTGATTCTTTATTGCAGCTTTATCAGCATCCGACAATTTTCCAAAATCAAGTTCATATCCAAAGGTACCTGACATTGCAACAACACCTCTTGTATCAATGGATACCGTTCTACCTGTTTGATGATTTGGAACTGCAGACACATGTGAACCAACTGTCGAAACCGGATATCCAAATGAGGTGCCATACTGAATTCTGGTACGGTCAATTGCATCTGTGTTATCGCTACACCAGATCTGTGGCGTATAATAAAGCATACCTGCATCAAAGCGTCCACCACCGCCACTGCAGCCTTCAATCAAAATATTAGGATATTTCGAAATTAATCGTTCCAAAAAGTCATACACACCAATCACATAATCATAATAAACCTTTCCCTGATAGTTACTACTATGACTATAAACACTGGTAATACTGCGATTCATATCCCACTTGATATACTCGATATTTGCCGTATCAATTACATTGCAAATTTGTTCAAAGATATAATCAACAACTTCTCTTCTTGAAAAATCTAACACAAGCTGATTTCTGCTTCTGACCGGTTTTCTTCCCGGCATCACAAGTGCCCAATCAGGATGTTTACGATACAAATCACTATCTTCATTTACCATTTCCGGCTCAATCCAAATACCAAACTTAATTCCCTGATCATTCACTTCATGAACTAATTCCGCCAATGTACATCCGAGCTTACTTTCATTCACAACCCAGTCACCCAGACCACTGTTATCATCATCACGCTTGCCAAACCATCCGTCATCCATAACCAGCATTTCTACACCAAGCTCAGCAGCATCTTTTGACAGTCCAATAATTGAATCTTTACTTATATCAAAATAAGATGCTTCCCAACTATTTACCAAAATCGGTCTTATTTCATTTTTATATTTCCCACGGCATATGTGTTCTCCAATGCACTTTTGGAAATTATGGGAAAGTTTTGAAAGTCCATTTGCACTAAAGGACATCATAACCTCTGGCGCAATCAAACTTTCCCCATCCAGCAACTGATAAGAAAAATGTTCAGACATAAGTCCCATTTGCATTCTTGTATGATTAAACTGATCCAATTCAACCTCTGCCAAAAAACCACCGCTATAGACAAAGGACATTCCATAACAGTCTCCATAATCTTCATTTGCTTTTCTTTCTGCTAAAATCATAAATGGATTATATTGATGACTTGATGTTCCTCTTCTGCTTCCAATCTGGTAACTGCCATGCTCTACTCTCTGTCTTTGCATATTACGTTCCATAGCATGTCTTCCATAAAATGTAATAAGATCAAATTCTCCCGCCACAAAATCAAGACAGGCACTCTGCAATTTTTCAACAAAAATAGGATTTGTTCCTTTATTTGTCACTTTTGCTGCACGAGTAACTACATCAAGCTTTTCAACGACGCCATAATAGAGCTCTACGACTATTCCACATGCAAGATCCACCATAGTAATTTCCAGGGTTTGCATATGCTCATCACCATATACTGCCGGCAAACCAGAAAGACCATATTTTCCATCATATATTCTATGTGACTGATACCTTAAATCTGCCCCAAAGCTTCCGTCTTCAAAACGAATATCAAAAACCGGACTTCTGAAATCACCTGTTCCCCGACAAGGAAATTCTTGTGGGAGGACATCCATTGAATAGCGTCGGTCCTCTACTTCATATGGATTACCGGAAAAACCACGATCCATATTCACCAAGAGAAAATCCATTACTCCTTCTGTTTTCTGTCCGTAATATAAATGAAGTAAAAAACCATAGTCATCCACTTTCATCTGATAAGTTGTATTCTTTGTATCTAAATGAAACGTCTTTGTTTTATCATCAAATCTAATAGCCATATATCACTACCTCTTTTTATTTTTTTCTATAAACAAATTATTTTACTGCACCATTTGCTACTCCATTTAAAATCTGCTTTTGGCAGATAATATAGAATATCAAAATAGGTAATAATGCAAGTAAATATGATGCAAATGCTAAATTGTAATTGGTACCAAACTGCGATTGGAAATTGAGCTGTGCCATAGGCAATGTATTTTGACCTGTTCCTGACAAAATAACAAGTGGTGTTGTAACATCATTCCATGTGCTCATTGCAGTCAAAATTGCCACAGTTGCATGCATCGGTTTCATATTAGGGAAAATAATTTTCCAAAATGTCTGCCATGCTGTTGCACCATCTATATTGGCTGCTTCTTCCAATGCTGTTGGTATATTCTTCAAGTATCCTGTATATAACATGATATTCATTGGCATAAAGAAAACCAAATAAAGCACAATCACACCAAAGCGATTTGCAATCCCCATTTGTGCCGTCTGTTTTACTAATGGCATCATAAGTACTGCAAAAGGAACAAACATTCCGCTAACTACATAAAAGTATGCTGCCTTAAATGCTTTTTTTTCAGCCATTTTTCTTCCAATTACATATCCTGCGAAAGAATGAATCAAAATGCAAAGTACGACTGTCCCCCCAGTAATCAAAACGCTATTTCCAAGCGAATTCCAGAAATCTGTAACTTCCATTGCCTCTCTGAAATTATCAAAATTCCAACTAGATGGAAACGCTAATGCCCCAGCCACATCATTTGTCATTTCGGACGGCTGCTTAAAAGCAATGATTACTGTCATATAAAGAGGAAACAGGACAGTTAGGCAACCTAAAACTAATAATCCGTTTATGATTCGATTCACAATCTTTCCTTTTTTATTATTCATTATAGCTGTTCCTCCTTTTTACCTAAAAATTTCATCTGCAAAAATGAAATAATAACAACGATAACAAAGAATACAAACGCATTCGCACTCTGGAAGCCAAACTGTCCACCACTCATTCCGTTCATATAAATCAAATAGGATATAGACTCTGTACTCTGTGAAGGTCCCCCCTTAGTCAGAGACATAATCTGATCAAATACCATCATTGCATTTTTCATGCATAATACTAAATTGATTGTGAAGAACGGCAGAATCAAAGGAAATGTAAGTTTCCAGAACTTTTTCCATCCATATGCACCATCCAACATTCCTGCCTCATAAACTTCCACCGGCACAGTCTGCAAGCCTGAAATATATATGATTGTATTCATTGCAATTCCCTGCCATGCACCCACGATCACAATTGCAATCCATGCTGTTGTTTCACTTGCTAGAATACTATTTTCTAAAAATGAAATACCCAATGTATTTGCGACTGACGGGATAATATATGTAAAAATAAAACTAAAAATATATCCTACAACCAATCCTCCTAAGATATTAGGGACAAAATAAATACCACGAAGTGCACTCTTTCCTCTTATTTTTCGATTTAATCCTAATGCCAAAATCAAACTGATTACATTTACAACAATCGTAAGTACCACTGCATAGTGAAAAGTGAATAAGTACGACTTCCACACTCTGGTATCGTGTATTAAATCCACGAAATTTCTGACTCCTACGAAATCATAATCACCATACCCCCGATAATTGGTCAAGCCATAATAAAATCCTTTTATAAGTGGTAATGTATTAAACAGAAAAAACAAAATCAAAATCGGAATTAAATACCTCATGAAAATCTTGTCATTTTTTGACCATTTATTTCTTACGCATTTTTTCTCCATTGTCTATTCTCCTTCTTGATATCTCTTTACTTTTTCGATAATATCCCGATTATATCGAACCCATTCTGTATCAAATTTTTTTAAAAATGTATCAAGAGCATCTTCGTCATTATCCAGCAAATATGTTTGAATCATTGCATCTACTGCCATCTCAGATGGATAATGATGATCTTGAAAATCAGCCACGATTCCATTATCGATATATTCTTTCATATCCTGCAATTCATATGCAAGTTCAAACTCACCCTTTTTACACGGAACTGCACTTTGTGCATCAAGATAAGTTTGGACATTATCATCCTCTAACAGGAAATCCAGCACCTCATAAACAGCTTCTTTTTTATCACAATCATTCATTACACAAAACATTAAGTCATTACCGGAATTTAGAATATTATCTTCTTTCTTATCGTTTGCCGGAAATGTAAATGAACCTATATTTATATCCGGATTAACCGATTTAATCTGAGGTATCGCATAACTGCCAATAGGATACATTGCAGATTCACCTCTAGCAAATGCTGTACAGGCATCGTTATATCCATAGGCAACCGGATTGTCTTCTGCATAATTCAAAAGTACCTTAATCTTTGTTGCTGTTTCTTCATATGCTTCTGAAAATGTTGCATTTCCACTATTTACCTGATACGCCAGATCCGAATCGCATGTTCCGACCGCTAACGCATTCCACGGAGCTAAAGTTGTCCATGTATCTTTAAAGCCGAAATAGAGAGGGTGTTTCCCTGATTCTTCTATCGTTTCACACAGAGAAATAAATTCATTCCAGGTAGTTGGTATCTCCCAACCATTTTCTTCAAACATATCTTTGTTATACAGAATACCCGCTGCATTTGCTGCATAAGGAACTGCATAAATGCCCTCTTGCGGAACAAATTCCAAATCCTTATTTATCGCAAGGTAATTCTCTTTAATCATTTCTAATCCATCATAATCGGAAATATCCATAAGCATATTGGCATCGATGAAATTTGAAAAATTTGAGTCCCCACCAATTCCAATGATATCTGGATTGTCTTCGCGTATAAATCTTGTTTTCAAAATTGTCATAGCATCATTTGGTGAATCAATTTTCAATTGAATATCATCATGTGTTGCATTAAACTCCTTTTCCAGTTGTTCAAAATAATCAGCAGCCTCCGGTTTGTACTGAACCATCTCCACAACTATTCTGTTATCAGTACTCTTATTTCCACAACCACATAGCCCAAAAGACATGGTTATTATCACTACACTTGCGACAAGACCTTTTATTTTATCCTTTTTCATATACTTCTCTCCTTTTTGATATATTTTGTTTGCTAACACCGATATTTGCGTTCTTAATAATTGTTAATCAAATTATATCATTTCATTTTGCGATATGATATAGCGTGATATCTCGAGTTTTATATCTTTTTGCTATATTTTTTCATCATTCGCGAATCAATATAGCATTATGGTATGTTTTAGTATATAATTTGTTTTAGAAACAATATCACTACCACTTGTATTCAGAAAGGAATTTAAACATGAATGAACTACTTTTTCATATATTTCCCAATGAAAGATTTATAGATTTAGGCTTATATCAATTTGGATTAGAACACTGTGCTCCTGCTCACTCCTATGGACCTGCCACGCGTAATCACTATCTGCTTCATTATGTTCTTTCCGGAACAGGAACACTATATGCCGATAATAGCAAAGGACATACCGAAACATATCATGTAAAAAGTGGACAAGGCTTTATCATTTTTCCCGGTCAAATCACAACATATATTGCTGACGAAAAACTACCCTGGGAATATACCTGGATTGAATTTGACGGACTTCGTACAAAAGAAGTATTAGATATATGTGGCTTTTCTTTGGATAATCCAATTTATAAACCAAAACACAAAGATAGTGCCCAGTTAATGTCAGAAGAACTGATCTATCTTGCCACTCATTCAAATGAAAGCCCCTTTCATTTAATCGGACACCTATACCTTGCGATGGATTACTTTATACGATCCACCTCATCTGCTACGCCAGTTGGCGGTTCCAAATTACAAGACTTTTATATTAAAGAAGCCATAACATTTATTGAACGAAACTTTCAAAACGATATTTCCATTGTTGATATTGCAAATGTATGTGGAATAAATAGAAGTTATTTTGGAAAAATCTTCAAGAAAAATATTGGACAAACTCCTCAGGAATTTTTGATGAATTATAGAATGATAAAAGCCACTGAGTTATTACGTCTTACAGATTTATCTATTAGCGACATTAGCAAAGCTGTAGGATACGATAATCCATTGCACTTTTCCAGAGCATTTAAGAATGTCTATAATCTGTCACCACGCAATTGGAAGAACCAATATGCTGTGAAGCCCGCTTCTGAATAATATGTTCCGGATTCGCAGTTTTCGGAATCACGATTGTACCAAGCTGGATGTCATATCTAATACAAAGCTGCGGAACGGTAACACCGTATTTCTTTGCCATTTCATCTATTTTTGCAATTTTCAGGGCTTCTCCGTGTGCAATGGGGGAATATGCTTCTACTGCAATACCCCGACTCTGGCAGTAATCAATCAATGAAAGAGGAGTGTTGGAAATATGGCAAAGCACCTGATTTACCATAGGCTTTACATTAGCAGTTTCCAAAAGACTTTCAATGTCCTGTTGTAAGAAATTCGATACACCAATCACTCGTACCTTTCCGGCTGAAAGTGCCTTTTATTTGGTAAATACATAATATCAGTAATCACTGGGTAGAGACATTAATTATGTTCTGTAAAAACAGTGCCGTGTAGTGAATACGAAGGATTATGTGGCACTGCAGAACATAATTCCGCTCACAGCATAATTCCGGTTATGCTCTGTAGAACATAACCGGAAGAACTGGCTGTTTAGCGCCAGTCCTAAAGGAGCCACTGCTAGTGCTATTGTGTATACAATGGTTGAGATGGCAAAAGCGAATGATCTGAATACCTATAAATATCTGACATATCTCTTATCACAACGACCAAACGATAAAATGTCAGATGAACAGTTGGAACAGCTTGCTCCATGGAGCGAGACTGCGAAAGCGAACTGTCAAACCTAAAATAAAGTAAAACGCTTGCATCTATCATTTTGGTGCAAGCGTAATTTACGAGTGACGTAGCAATATTTTGCACTTACGTTGAAAAAGGTGCTTGGTTCAAAATCGGTATATCTATGAACAATGACACTGATGAGGATATAACCTTCTATGTCGAAGTCGAGGGTGTCGAAGTGCGAATTGAGTAAAGGAGTGTGATTGTATGAAGAAGTTGATTTTTGGCTACATCGGGTGAATTCGTAGAAATCCTTTGTTTTAGGTGCTTTGTGATTATTACGGTGTGGCCGGAGGCTCTTTAAAACATAGTTATTTCCACTAAAATTCGTTTAACAGCATTGCTTTCTATGGCATTTTATAGCAACCGAGGGTGTAAAAATCCTAATTTACGGAAATTTTTTTCTCCTCTATGCATGGGTTTACTAATGGTTACATGGACTTCATATCAATGTAGCCTTTAATTTTTACTCAATATTATTAGCAACCCGACTAAATATATTTTTTCCATTTTTCTGAATTATTTCATTCAATCTTTCCCAATCAGATAGCGAAAGTTGCTCTTTAAGTCTTTTACAAATAACTTGATACAAATTTTCTTCAAATGTCAACCACTTCTCGTCATATATGATCTGATCTCTTGCTGAATTTAAATTCAAATCACTATTCACACCAATATCCAATCTAAACGAAAAAGGAAATGGTATATTAAGAACGGCTTTCGACATTTTATTGGAATAGTTAGGAAACAAATTATACGGAACTTCTATTCCATGTATGGACAATGATGATTTGGATTTAAACCTTTCCGACCAAGATGTATTGGTATCAATTTCACCATCTTCATCAACCGAAATGCTAGTTGAAGTTTCTGTAATGCAATTATTTTTATATTTTACACTTGAAGACAACGTGTATATCTCGCCATCAATCTCAACATCTTTTGATAATATTTCAATTTCCTCTACTGGCATATCATTTTTTATAAGTAATCCTATACATCCTCTACCTTTAAATCCATACTCTTCACAAGTCAAATCAATATCAATTTTTCGGATGTTTTTCGTATTATTCCACGAATAATCCAGTAAAGGTGATAAATCTAAATCGTCAAAATAGTCGCTTGAATATGATTCACTTCTTTTATCTGTTTCAATTTCGATTTGTACAGCCGGATTTGGCACAATACCTTTTATACATTGTACAAACTCATCTTCATCCATTCTATCCCACGGATGTACTGGGCGTAAAGTTAGTATTGTGTCAGTTCCAGGGTCTTTCTTGTCCGAATCCGAAATAACAAAAAGACTTTCGTATCCTTCAATGGATACATGTAATGCCTCATCACACTCAAATCTTTCCCTAATTCTTCTAGTTGTTACTTCCATAGAATCACATACCATAAAACATGATAGAATACCTATACCAAATCGAGATATCGGAGTGAACGATGATTTAAAAGAAACCATCAAATCGCTAAATTCCCTAGAAGAATAATATGAACATCCAATATTCGTGTAATAGTTATCAATTATATGTTGATTCATTCCAACGCCATTGTCACTTACTTGCAAGTAATCAACATTATTTTTAGTATATAATGATACCTTAACTTTAGGTGTGTATTCTATCCCCCATAATTCAGAAAGTTTTTGTCTTAGCAAGCAAGCGTCAATAGAATTTTGTAACAATTCACGTAACGCAACTTCTGGCTTACCATACAACTTAGTTCCCATTAACAAATCAATTATTTGCTTCTTACTTAACGAAAATTTTGTATCATGATAACGATAAATCGGCTTGCCTGATATTATATCTTTTTTTGCCTGTATTTTCCTCCTGTCTACCTGAGGCGGCAATGGAATTTTATATGTTTCCATATTAATCCCCATTCCATCATCTGATAGATTAGATAAAATAACTGTTCCATTTCTCAACTCTTCATCAATTTGATTACAAAAAGCAAGAATGGTTGCTTCAATTGCCGGATGTTCACACTGTGCTGAAAACAAGATTCTTTTTGGTGATATAGTCCATGCATTAATACTTTGATGTTTTTTCCATTCGTTCAACGATACAGGATTTTTTACAGCCAAATGCGAAAACAGCACAGACGGTGTCCTCTTTGGGTCAAAGTCAATTATATCAGCTAACCTTAATATTGTTGCCACAAATGGGATACATAAATATTCATCTTGCCCACAAACTCTGAAAGATTCCATTTGCAATAAATATGTATAACTTTCATTGTGACTATAACAAATTGTTGCTAACTCTTCCGTTAAATCCGTATCTTGATATACTATTTTTCCTGCCCAATATGTTGCAATAATTTCTCTTGCTCGAATTGAATGTGTCGTTCTTATATATTCAGTGACAATATAATCTTCCAGTAACTGCGCCTTTGAAAACTCTTTCTCCGCTATTAGTCGTTCAATATCAGCCAATTGATGTGTATATGTTAATCGAAAACGAGAAAATTTTTCTCTTTCCTCTTTTAATTCCTCATCATATTCTTCCTCTGGGAGCTGATTTTTCCAGGCTAATATATATTTTTCATCAGGAGCCATACCAATATCGTGCAAAAACGCAGAAATAATCAACATAAATAAATCTGGTGCAGATAATGCTTTCATATTCTCTTGGGGAATAATCTTACCAATAATAGTAAGCATATTAAAAATATGCGTATCATCATGCAAAGTAAACTCCGGCATATTTTTTATCACAGTCTTTAGGCGTTCAACCGCAAAAGTACCAACTTCCGCTACAAGAGCTAATACTTCATGATGGTTATTATTTTCACATTTACATTTTAATTGCTGATAAACTATCAGCTTATTTAATTGATCCTCAAAATATTCGCTCATTTAACATTCCTTTCACAACATGTTATGATGGCCTTAGCGACCTCAAACCTCATTCTCTCCATATTGTTCGTCATTAAGACCACCTCAACTTTTTATTCCTAGTCCATGATTTCTTTTTTATTACCCAAAACATTTTCTATGGTTTCAAGTGCATTTAATAATTGTATACATTCAAAACGTTCTATCTCTCTACAACATTTTCCATGTAATAACCAGTTTCTATTTATATATGGTGGTTCCACACCTCTTTTAAACGTGTACTCTCCATCTACAAATAAACGATTCAAAAAAGCTATCAAAGATGGGTATACATTCAAGAAATGATATCTTTTGACAAAAAAAGAGTTAGACCCCTCAAATTGTTCCTTTTTCATCTCTGCAAAACCTTTATTTGAAAATTTTTCTTTATACTTTGCCCTATCCGGAAATTGAACCAACGCATTTACTCTCGTCCCAATCAAACCAACTAAGTACATTGCGGATGTCATATAATCCTTATTCCTAAATGCCTTGATTCCCCTTGAATAGTAATTTTTATTCACCGGATCATCATACTTTGTATCCAATGTGCTAACAATATTTTTTATGACACAACATTCGTCCGCTTCAAAAAATTCTGTGATTTTCTCTGGTTCATCTTCTATAAGTGCTTTATACCAATTCTTTATGTATTTAGGATTACTATGCTCAGAGACAACCCACCCATGCTCTCCTAATGTCTTACATATTTCAAATTCTCCTCCATATTTTTTCTCAAACTCCTCCTCCGATAAGCTCTCACTTTCTTTTGTTTCACGTATAAATTCCCTAACTTTTTCAGACAGTTGAAAAGAAGGAAATACCTCTGAAAGTTGTTTTGAAAATCTGGTAAAATCTACCATCTGCTTCTTAAATCCTGCAATTGCACTTAGCATTTCTTGATTAATATTTGTTTTTAATATGGATCTTAACTGTAAATTATTCCTGCACAATGCATCAAATTTAGGTGATAAATTCTTGGTGATTTGATTCATATTCTTGATCATCTTCCTGTATTCATCAGAGAATATCCAATTGTTATTTTCCAAATAAATCACCTCCTACCATTTTCTTCTTCCATTCTATTGTGTCTTTCAGTTAATCTTTCTCCTTCATATGTAAAATATGCTGTTCCTTGAACCGGGTATTCACTTTCTAAGAGCTCCTTTGCTAATGCCGATGTGGACGTAGTTACTCCTTTATACGAAATATGGCTATCATCAACTACAGTGGCTTCAATTGATGGATCATTGACATATTGAATAAAAGCCCCGATCGGAATATCATACTTACTAAATTTAAAACGTCCTCTTTTAGCCTCCTTCGCAACCTCCACCGCAGTTTCTTCATCCAAAATTTCATGTCCTTCCGGCACCATTTTCTTCAATCTATCCTCTGTGCCACTTATTTTTGCGATACATTCTAACAAGCTATATGCATCTTCCGGACTCATTGCATAAAACTCTCTCTTACGCTCTTTTCCATCAAAATTCTCTATTGACCGTAGATCCGGATTCAACTTATCAATTAAATCATGCAAAACTAAATCTGTAAGATTTGACTCCACCTCATATACTGCATACGCCCGAAATGCAAATGGAATCGTCTCGCTTCTATTCAATTGATTCATTCGTTTTTCCAAATCTTTTGCATATCCAATCTTCACATATTCAGGAAAAGATGGATTTGTTAATATGTAAATTACACCTTTTGACATTGGTTCATCTCCTTTTTAAATCTGTCCAAATACAGAACCATCTTCACGGATACGCTGATTTTTGACGGTTAACCCCATGTTCTTTGCAAGTTCTTTCGGGTCAACCCATACAGGGGCTTGACCACGCATTGGAATGCGAAGTGCCACCGGATAATATTCCTGCAAGAATGCTGTTGCCACATCATCCAACTTTTCATATGGGATAATCGGCACAAGAGAATCATCCATCGGGTCTTTAACACGGCTTTTACCATTGTATTTTGAGACTCGCAGGATTTCAAAATCATCCAGGTTCTTATCCAGATCACCACGGCAATGAGCCATCATCCACACGATATTTTCATCATAATCGTCGTAATGGTAATCTCCCTCATGGGTTTCAAACCAAATGGAAATGGCCACATCGAAATGCACCTCCATGCCTGGTTTGTCTTCAACCCACATGTGTTCTACCTTGACATCTGAAATCTCCGTTTCTCCGGCACGATGAATTCTTCTTCATTCAATTCCCAAGGAATCAAGGTTTGCCTCCAGGTAGCTTTCGGCAGCCGCCCAGAAATTATTATCAAATTTCTTTTTTACATATTCAGCAAATGAACGATGTGCTGCCATAATCTACCCTCCTTAAAAGGTTCTCACTTTAAACGGCCTTTTTCATTCCTCGTCATCTTCCTCTATTACCACTTTATATCGTTTTCTCAATCCAGAGCGAGTTTTTGAAACAAAGGCATGAAACTGCCGTGCATCCTTTAGCCCAAGAATCTCTGCACACTGAACGGCATTACCAAACGCAATTATCTCTTCGGTATCTTCACGATATACAGTATAGTATTTCATCGCAATTCCTCTCATGGTAGTATTGGCCGCAATGCTTCAGCCACATTGTCGGAATCATTACCAAAAATCAATTCGTAATAATCTATCGAATCAACTGCTAAAGGAAGTGCCGCTGTTTCTGTTGAACGCATAATCTTTGCTTTACTTTCTGCACCTGGAAATGCAAAACCACATTTCTTTACACCTGTTAGAAGTACATATGAAAGCAGCTGATGTGTATCTGCTCTGGTGCTTCTGGTATTCGGCTTGTATTTTGCATCTATAACAGCAACTGGATTCTGCGTGTCATTATCACGAATAATAATGTCAGGAATACAATATGGCATCAAATGTATGCCTCGTTCAACTTCTGAAATATCTGCAACTCCCTTTTGAATAAAAAGCCTTTTCGAATAGCGGTCTAACGAATATTTATTTGAGTCAATTGCTCTCTTAAGAACAATACGAGTATAAAACTCAAACAAAGCCTCCATATTAATCATATATGGGATTGTAAAAACACTTTTCGCAATCGATTGACCTTCTTCGGTTTTATAAGCGTAGTATTTTTGACCATATATGCATCTTGCCTGTTGCAGCAAAGGTTTGTAATACATATACAGCCCTGATGCATCCGCACCATTAAAATCACTGGTCTTGATACGAACGGTCTTAACCCGTCGGAATGAATTCATGCAGTAAGCCACTCGTTTTGACACTTCTAATGTAGCAGGAAAACGTCTACCTATAATTTCCTTGCATTTTATCAACGTAGCCTTTAGAATCCTGTTCTCGATATTGTCTTCGGTAAAATCAATATATTTACAATAGAACCTGTCATTTCTTCCCTTACAAGTGTTCATGCGTATATTTTTTTGGATTTCAATTTTCCCTCTGACCTTTGAAGAATAATTTTCTTCTTGATGGAACATTGTTTTTTTCAAACCCTTTTTGCACAAACCATAACAGGACGTAACAAAACTTAATGCGTATAAAAGTTCTCCATCTTGTTCTATGTCTTGAGAAAGCTTAATAAGAGGCTGGTCATAGAACACTTGGAACAAAGACCTCCCATCCGCATCCATTTCGGCAATATAATCATCGTATTCATCATCAGTCATCACGGTCTCAAGCATATGCCAAGGTTCCATACCATACTGCGAGTTTACTACAACAATGTGTTCTTTGCCGGATGATTGTAGATAGCGTCCATTCTTGTCATAAAGCCTTCCAACACCGACATAACCACTGCTCCAAAGTCGACCTTGAAATTTATGAATGCCAAAGTTAAGTTCTGGAGTCGACAGGTCAACTTTAGACCATACCTCATCTCTGCTATTCAGTACAGACCAGTCATTTATTTGGTGTATTATTACATCTCGTGCCATAACATCACCTTCCTAATCAATATCCTATCTTCGTCCTCACTTCTTCAACAAAAGTTCCAACATATTCATTGTCAATACGCTTTCCTGCACGAGTCGTGTTTCCGAATTCCTTCGCATACAACATGATATTATCACTGGTGAAGCGTACTCTCTCACTGCGGTCAGTGGCATCTCTAATTTCAGAAGGAGTGTGTTCAATTGCTATCAAATCCTCAATAGTATCCAAGATGCCATCTTTCACATATTCTCTGAGGATAGGAATAATCTGAAAAACGAAACGTTCCACAAAATCTTCTTCATAACCCTCTTTGCGCTTACGAAGGAAATATGTATGTCCAAGGCGCACATCACTTTTCTGATACTCATCATTAAAGTAACTTTCGTTATCAAATATAGCCTGTACTGCATCGAATACCAATAATTCGATAGAATTCTCATCGTCATTTTCAGAGGCGTTCTGATAACAGTTAATAACTACATTTCTGTCTGCTGGGCTATCAACGAAGAGAAAACGTCTGCGGATAGCATAATCAATCGAGTCAATAGATTTGTCAGCAGTGTTCATGGTGCCGATAATAAACAGATTCTTTCCAAGAACAATATCCTTTGTTCTTGATACCGGAGTGCTTACTTTGTCTTCTACTTCATAAGGAGTAGAAACTTTGCTGTCACGATATTCCAAACCATAAATCAACTCACCAAAAACAGTGGCAATATTAGCTCTGTTTATCTCATCAATGACAAGGTAAAATTTTGGAGGTTCATCAGGATTAGCTTTTTCTGCAATTGTAGCAAACTCAGCAATTTTACCCAAAATTCTGTTTACGCTATTGTAGGAAGGGAGACCTCCATCAGCTTTTACTTCAATACCTCGGATAAAATCTTCGTAACCGTATGACGGATGAAACTGAACCAAATCCCATCCACCAGTCAATAACTTGGAAGAGGATGAAGGGTCAGCATAATCACTTTCGTTCAGTTTATATTCATCCAATGCAGCAGAAATAGATTCCTGGCTAACAAAACGAGCTGCCAACGCATCGGATTCCGGATTTAATTGTTTTAGCACAAACTTCTTGCTTTCAAAAGTTTTTGAAGTGCCAGGAGGACCTTGGAATACCATCTGACGGACACCAATATTCTCCATAATTTGTTGATAATCTTTTAAATCAGTCATTTTTACAACTCCTTTTATCTCTATGATTTTTTCCGTATCATTCGTTACATTGAAAATATCCTCATATGCGTCAGTACTGAACGCTGATACGCCCAGAACTAAATCATCGAATTTTTCTTTATCGACTCGAATTTGAGTTCCGCACTGGGTCCATAATGTACGCAAATTTCTCATTTTTGTACCGAAATAATCAATTCGCGCTTTTTCTCGTTCGGTTTGTGTTGATGCAGTAACATTTCTTAATTCTGCGTGTAAAGCTTCGAGATACTTTATTTCCAAATGTATTAATGCATTCAAGTCACCATATACTTTGCTATGACCTTTAACTAAGGAAATATTCATCTCGTAAAGTTTCAAATAATATAGCAACAATCGGTATACGGCACCATAGATTTCTGCGGGGTTATTATCCTTGCAAACATTGTTGACTGTAAAGGTATGCAGTCGCAAACCGTTCAAAGGAAGGTATGTATCGCTCGGAGAACCGTCTGTGTATGAAATTTCATAGGCTGCCACATCTGTACGTTCTGCCCATCTTCCTACATTTCCGGGGCGAGTTGAATAATACGCATGGGGATTTCTCCTGTCTTTGCCCTTGACTGCCGTCTCATAGTAAAAACTTGGTGCATCATTCATTTTTACCAAATATGAGGCGTATGCTACCGGAACAGATTTACTCGGAACAGATGCAACCTCAATGTTGAATAACAATGAATCGGTTGCGATATCACACGGAAAAACACCATTCAATACAATCGCATCTATAACACTCTCCAAAAGACCTTTATAATCGGAACAACGGTTAGCGATAATCTCGGTTTCATAGTAGCTTATGGTATCTTCTAACGAATATGGTTCAACACGCTCGCCTGAATTAACCATAACCTTGCGAATGTCAGATATACGATTCAAGCTGGATATTCCCGTATTAAGTTTGGATTCAAGTGCCTTCTCATATACCTCGATATTCCCGCGTAAAATCCCCAAGGATGAAAGATTATTGATGAACGGGAAAATCTGATACATCATTTTTTGCTTAAATTTATCCAGTACAAAATAAGCAGTTCCTGTGCGTTCTACCATGAACATACCATGCCCAAACATATACTTATCTGCAACATCAGGGATTCCAGGAGCAGCATTCGTAGTAATAAAATCTTTTATGCTATCAAATATATCAATTATGATTCGCCCTGCATTTGCATTTACGGTATCATAATATTTTTCAAGCACATCCCGATCTGATTTCAGTTCGGCAACATAGTCCATTCTTCTTCTCAATGCGTAGTCAAGGTGTCCTGCATGAAAATTTCTACACTCGGTTAAAATTATGATGACATTATCCGGGATGCATAAAGTAGAACCATCTGACAAGGGAACAGATTCATTTCTGAACTCCATAGCATAAATCAAATTTCCAAGCAACGCCCCGGCATCTACTCTTGAAATATCGTCAAATATTACCGCACAAAGTTCTTCCGTGGTTCCTGCTCTGTCACACAGTTTTTTTATTCTCTTTTCCACATAATCGACCGTCATTGTTCCGGTTGCTTTAATATCAATCCCGTATACAATGTCCTCATAGGTCATGCTCGGATGAACTTGAATAAACTCACATCTCTCACTGCAAATGAAATCCTCAATTTTATCCCAATCCTTATAGATGTCCTTTGATTGGAGGGAATCTATATTTAATTTTTCATAGCACAGGTAGTACGCAGCAGCCCTGGCAAGAAAAGTCTTACCAGTCGCCGGATTACCTGTGAACAATAAGTTCTTCATATAAATCAATCTCCAATGTTTTCGCTATTTTCTACATCCAATATGTTCCTTACCAATCTTGCAAGAAAGTACGATACTTTCGGCGGGACAGCATTACCAATCTGACGACTTATCGAACGCTTATCTCCATAAAAAACATAACTATCAGGGAAACTTTGAATTCGTGCTGCCTCTCTCGGTGTTAATGTACGGTCTTCATCTGGATGGATAAATCGACCACCTGCAGGAGTGTCAAATCTTGTGGTGATTGTCGACGCCTGCTCGTTCCAACAAAGTCTACCATACGAACCACTATGAACAGAATTAATCTGTTCATTCAGAGCCGTATAATTTTCTCCGTTTTTTATTTTACTCATTCTTTCCACTGCAACCTTTGAATGGCGTGACCGCGAATGGTTTGTTAGCGTTTTTGCATCGCAGGACAAATACTTTTCATAATCAGTTTCCGGCGATGGATTATCAATCACTCCATCTTCGCTTGTCATCGAAAGATTTCCTATCGCATCCAGAACCGTTACCTCATCAAAATAGGTAGGGTACTCGCTTTTTATCTCGTTTAAAGTTTTTTCCCATAAGGTATCAATGTCCACTTCGTCTACAAGAGTCCCTATAATAATCATTCTTTCTCTTCGTTGGGGCACTCCAAAATCTGCAGCGTTGATTACCCTGTGGTATATGTGGTATGGTTTTCCATTAAGTGCTTCGGGGTCCTGAAAAATTCTTTTGATTTCTTCAAAAATTTTCCCCCCCTGCATAGTAGATATGCCTTTTACATTTTCCATAACGAAAACCTTAGGCCTAACCGTTTTTACAACATTAAAGTAGTGCTTGAAAAGGTAATTTCGAGGGTCGTCAATAAATCCCTGTCTAATTCTCGCACCTGCCATAGAAAAACCTTGGCAAGGTGGTCCTCCTATAATGACATCTGCCGTCGTTCCTGCAAACATATCAGAGGTGTCTATATTTTTTATGTCATCAACAATCACATCAACTTCCGGATGGTTACGCTGATATGTGTTCGCTATAACGGGGTCATACTCTACTGCCTTTTCCACGCTGAATCCTGCTTGGATAAAGCCAAGGGATAAGCCACCGCATCCTGCAAATAAATCAATTATTTTCATCTGCGTCAATTCCTCCACTTGTCCTGTACCTAATAGCAAAATTCTTAATATATTTGCTTTCGGCTTCAGTTAATCCATACGCAGCATTTACAAAATCATCTATAGCCCAAATTTCTGACAAGCACTCTCGATGTTTATATTCATACTGCGTTTGTTTTGTGCCTACATATACTTTCGTTTTTTCCAATCGCTCTCTTAAGTTGTTAGCCAATTCCGTGGCACCAGTCATATCAACCTGTAGAGGCATCATGAATCCGTTTAAATCTTTACTAACGTGCCAACAATCAGACACGCTAATCCAATACCACCAGAAAAGGGTAGAGTTGATCAGGCAATAGCAAAAATCAGCTTCTAACGAGGTATGAAAACTGAAAACCTTATATTCAGGGGCATCTACCTTTTCTCTATAAGCCTTCATCCAAAACGCCTCTCGACGATTTAAGAAAACCGATTCAGTGCCAGCTCTCGATATAGCATATACTGATTGCATTTTTCGTGTATCAGTTATTTTCTTGTAGATATCAATATCCCGTTGTGTGCCTAACTTAGGAATAAAATCTGCATTCTCATATCTATTCCTTACCATTTGGATATCAGTAAAAAGCGTACTGCGTTCTTGCTTATACCAATACTGATAGTTTCCGGTGAAAACAGTTTTTTCCACCTTTCGGTCTTTACCGATTAGAATACATAATTTTTGATGTACCGAATCAAATAAACAATCCGGTCTATCTGCGTAACTTAAAATATATTGTTCAGGAACCAGGTCTCCTAATTCCTCTCGAAGTTTTTTCATCCTCGGTGTAGACACATATGAAAGAGGAATTATAAATCCGATAGAACCGTTCTTTTCAAGTTTCCTTGCCGCATTTAAGAGGATATTAGCATAAATGTTCCCATATTTATCACTAAGTTCAAGACCGGATTTGAAATCCTCAACATAAGGTGGATTACCTATCACGATATGATACTTATCCTCAAAAGAGACCTCGTCTGCAATAAAATCAAAGGATGTGAATCGTCTGTTCATTACATTTCCGAGTCCGATACAATAATCAACGCCACAAGATTCTATAATGAACAGTAGCAATCTCAATTCTGCAATAATAATGGATTCAACATTCACATCATTGCCATAAATCGTAGAAACTACCTCTTGTATAAGACGATTGGTAATCTTTGCATTTTTCTTCAACAAATCAATTTTAATTTCAAGTGCTGCAAGCAGATATTCTCCAGCTCCACACGTTGGGTCAAACACAGTCTTCCTACAGCAAAATGAACGGTATGGTATGTTATCCATGTTCAAATCACTAACATTGGATGCTGTAAGCTTTCCGAATGAGGCTTTAATACTATTCGTGAGGATAAACCGGACAACATCATTTGGGGTGTAATATACCCCTTTGCTTTTTCTTATGCTCTGTTTCTCATTAATCTTGGAAAGAGCATCTTGAACTTGAGTATATGTTCGCTTAGATGAAGCTACCTCAACACACTGAAAATCGTCTCTTCTTGCAATGCTTTTTAACTCACCGCAAATCAGTTCTACTTCCTTCGGCGAATAAACTTCTTGTATATATAAATAGATAAGGTTCAATGCCTCATCTACAGCACTATATTTTTCAACCCTTGCCAAGGACGTATTAGTTTTACACATTAGGAAATGCATCCTTTCGTTCCTGTTCTTCAAAATTTTCTTCTCTAACAAATTCCATGATGTCTCCAATATCACAATTGAGAGCATTGCATATTCTAAGAAGCACATCAGTGTTGACGTTGCCACCTTTTCCAAGTTTGGCAACCGATGTGGCACTAATCCCACTCATTTCACGCAATGTCTTTTTATTTATTCCACGGTCTATTAATAATTTCCACAATTTATTGTAGCTAAAACGCATCCGCTTTACCTCCACACTTTGTATGCTTTTCTGTTCTTCTTTGCACCACCGAATACTTATACACCTTTATTCCGAAGTGCCAATGACCTATGTTAAACATTATATCGCAAAAATACGCAAAAGTCTATAAAAGTTTGCGAACACAAAACTAATTTCGCTTGCACGGCTGTTTATCCGCATTCTCATTGTTGCAAGACGATCACCAATTCACCTTTATTTTCTACCAACAAAAAGGGGACCTTCCACCCAGTGGCAGAAAGTCTCCAACAAATTTACACAAGGAAACTATTTATTTCTATCTCTTCAATATTCGGTCGTGAAAGCATCCATGTCATTTTTCCTGCTGTATCACGGAAGAACACCATGTGCCAATGCGAAATGTTTTCATCTTCGTCATACGAAACATTCACGCGATCCAATTGCTCTTCAATTACTGGAACGGGTAGTACAACCAAAGTGTTTTCATCCTTACAGCCATATACGACATACTTTTCTTCACAGTCAGACAATTCGTCAAAAGGACTCGTTCGGTATGCAAACCAATACTTCTCACGTTTACCCTGTGTATACATTTTTGAGGTTGTAATCACATAACCTCTTTTCCCATCAGTAGACCTATAGCTGCTTCGGCCAACTTTCACTAAATCGGTGTTCAGTACTTTTGCTAAACGAACGATGCACTTGTCCGCAAAACGAACCTGTTTGCTCGGCTTATCATCCGATTTCTTTGCTACAACCACCTTCTGAACTACTTCTGTTTCTTGTGGCTCGATTTCTTCATATTTGATTTCCAAAGAATCGCACAGAAGATGTTTCAGCTTATCAAATCTCTTCGCACAGTAATCGGTATAGTATTCTCGTAGGACAGCAAAGTCTTCCGGCTTTTCGTATGGCATATCCATCCATTCGAGATCGTCACTCTCTGTAAAACTGTACTTGCTCTCAACCTCTGAAAGGTCAATGTGTTGCAAGTATTTCTTGTCCTGATAGAAGTTCTTTGCACCTTTACTACGGTTCACATATTCTGGCAAATAGCAAAGATTAGCGATGCAGCTGATTGGCAGACCATCACCATCACAAGCCTCTATCAGTTTTCTCATCTGCTCCTTCGGTGCGATATGCTCGACATCAAAACGGTCAATAGAAAGCTGATCCATGGCAGTGAAGGTTTTAAGATAGATGCAGTTTAGAATGACATATTCTTCGCTTCTCGGATTGGCAATATTCTTCTTCTCGGCGCGAAGCATAGACCGCTCGAAGAAACCATCCAGTGCGACCATCCAGGCACGGCTTGGAATTTCTATCATGTAACGATTAGGTTTGGCTGCACTATGTATTTTCCCAGTACCACCTTCGGACCAATAATTTGTAATGATGTCATACACATAATACTGAACAAGGTTTCTTGCGATTTTCTGCCTTCGTTCCTGCCAAGTGTCGGAGAATTGAGTAAAATCTACTCCGGCATACATTTCCTTAAAGGTTGTGGAAATCATCGAAAGAATCTGGTACTTGGAGTGAAAGATCTTATTTGCGTTACGAGAATTGCCTTTGAATTTTGTAATAACCAAAATGGAATCACGTACAAACTCTATGGATTTGTATAAAGCCGTCTCAAAAGCATTCACATCCAAGGCATATAAATTCTGATACAAGGTTTTTATTCTGTCTGTATCATTGAGACAGGCATTAACCAGTTCAAACGCTAATGGATTTACGGTATCCTCTGCTAAATTTTTATTGAAAGCAAGAATATCATATTTTTCAACAAGGTACTTACTTAGTCCAAAGAGATACTCAAAAGCATTCACTGTTTTCTGTGTACGCATTTCCTCGCGATTGTACCCATGAATCTTGAAATCGTCCTCTTCAAAAGTATCATACTTGCGAACTACGTGTTCTACAATGTCAGCATTTTTTATGGCGAACTTCTGCTTAACAGGCCAAGCAGCCGCATATACCTCATACTGGTCAAGCGGCGTACCTTGCGAATTGATTCTATCAAAAATTTCAGGAAGGTTATTTTCATCTCCAGTATATACAATAACTGGAATAATGGTGCTGGCGATTCTATCATACAAATCCTGACGTTCTTCAAAGAATATTTTAATTACCTCGATAAGCTGCTCAATAGGTTCAAACCCAGCGGAGAACTCATCTGCAATCTGCTTTGCGACAGAGAAGTACTGTAGATTCTTGAAAGTTTTCTGCTCTTTGATGAAAGCAGTCAGAATTCCACGAATTTTGGTATATAGTTCTTTCTCATCGGATTGATGAACCAATTTTAATACACTACAGCAGAATTCATCCGAAATGCTGTCATCATAAAAGAATTCTGTTGGATTTGTCATGTATTTTTTTATACTATTACCACGCTGCAATCCATCTACCAAGATGTATGTACGCTTGTTATCTTCGTATGTTTCATAGAACAGCATCGTACCGACAGGATAGCCTTTAATCAAAGAATCGATAAATTTCTGCTCCTGTGCCTTTTTCCAACGTTTTCCTCTTTGGAACATTGGCACTACGATTCTTTTATTGTCCTTATGCATATCCTGTAAAGCACTCGATAAATCCTGTAGACTCCAGTTTTCGCAAGTGCATCCCGCCATTTCGTATCCCTTCTTTCGTAATCTTTTCTTTCGTTTTAACAGCTAATCTGTATTCTCAACCTTTATATTCAAAACAGTTAATCTGTATTCTCAACCTAATAAAAGTTAATCTGTATACTCAACCTAACCAAATTATGAGATTGGATTTGTTTCCTATAATGTTCAATAAGCAGAACAGCCGTCCGGCATTTGGTTATCAGGATAGTGGAAATCCCTTTATTTATGGGCATTTTCGCCCTTTATTTACTTGTGCGTGACATCAGTACTACCGTCTCCACATGCACGGTCTCACAGAACTGATCGACTGCCGTCATCTTTTCCACCCGGTATCCCGCCATCTGCATCATCTCAAGATCCCGTGCAAGACTGGTCATCTTGCAGGAAATATAAACGATCCTGTCCACTCCATACTCAAGAATCTTAGGCAGTGCTTTCGGATGGATACCATCTCTCGGCGGATCAAGGACGATCACATCCGGCTTCTCCTCGATCTCGTCCAGCACCTTAAATACATCGCCTGCTATGAATTTACAATTAGAAAGTCCATTGCGGAGAGCATTTTCTTTTGCAGCTTCTACTGCCTCCTCGATGATCTCCACACCAATCACTTTCTTTGCAACCGGAGCCAGCACCTGACCGATTGTTCCGGTTCCACTGAACAGATCAAAAACTGTCTTATTCTCAATATCTCCGATGTATTCCCGGACAGTCTCATACAATACCTCTGCTCCCCTGGAATTTGGCTGGAAGAAAGAAAACGGGGTGATCTTAAACTGCAGTCCGAGCAGCTTTTCATAAAAGAAATCCTGACCATAAAGGATTCTTGTCTCATCACTTTTTACAACATCTGAAAGTGAATCATTCAGGATATGAAGGATTCCTACGATCTTTCCTTCCAAAGGAAGCTCCAGTAACTGTTCTTTTAATTCTGTCAGGTCATGCTCTTCCTGCGTAGTCGTTACAAGGTTCACCAGAATCTCTCCGGTCGTATCCCCCCGTCTCAGAAGTAAATGCCGCAGATATCCGGTATGCTGCATTTTCTTATAATAGCTTACATTCCACTTCCTGAAATATGCAAGAACACAGGAAAGGATCTGATTCATATCCCGATGGACCAGTTGGCAGTCTGCTGCTGTCAGGACATCATATGTGCTTCCTTTTTTATGCAGTCCGAGAGAAAGCGGACCGTCCTTATATTCATCTCCAAAAGAAAACTCCATTTTATTACGATAATGAAACTCTTTTGGACTTTCTTTTACACTCTCAAAAATATAATCGCCCTTTACGACAGGATCCATGATCCGATGGATCTGTCCCTCTTTCATCTTTACCTGTTCTTCATAGGACATAGTCTGGTACATGCATCCACCACAGGCCGGGAAAATACTACAGACCGGCTCCCTGGTCTCCAGCGGTGATTTTTCCAGCACTTCCAGAAGTCTTCCTTCTCCATTTCCCCGCTTAAATTTATTGATCATAAAGCGGACTTTCTGACCCGGGATACCATTTTTCACCGTGACATATTTTTCTTCCTCCGGAATATAAATCATTCCCTTATTCGGGAAATCCACTCTCTCGATTATGCCTTCATAGATCTGTCCTTTTTTCATTATTTCCTCCCAACAAACAAAACAGACAGGGTGTACTCCAACCGTCACATCCTGTCTGTATTCTTCTTACTGTGCTATTACCATCCTGAACTTATACCTGATCATCCTCATCGAAATAATCGTCAAAATCGTCATCAAAATCATCTTCAAAATCTTCCAGATAATCCGGTGTCACAAAACGGAATACCGCATATGCAATGGCTGCGATTCCTGCAATCGCACCAATAATTGCAAGTACCCATACAACCGCATTCTTCTGCTTCTCTGCCTCGTTCTTATGCAGGATTTCTTTTAATTTTGATTCAGCGATCATATCCTCTAATTTTTTATTCATATCTGCACATCCTTTCTAACCTCTCACAGGTTACGACTGATTTTTGTATATTATAACACTTAAGCTCTGTTATTACTACCGCTTTCGGAGATTTTTCCTAAAAACTCTGTCCCGGTTCTCACATCATAATCATCTTTTCTGATCGGCTGACAGTCCACAAACCTATGAAATCTTTACCAGTTTTGCGAACTTTGCAAACATCTTCCTGACTCCTGCACTGTCAAAATCCACCGTTACTTCATAATCTCTGCCACCGGACCGAATCTCAAGAACGGTTCCCTCCCCAAACTTCACATGACGCACCCGGTCTCCTTCTGCATAATCAGGACTGCCACCTGATCCTGCTGCAAGCTGGCTGCCTTTTTGAAGAGATGCCAGTCCCTGGCTGCTCTTACCCGAAGAAACTCCGCTGCTTTTTCCTGCCCCGTTGCTATAAGCCGCACCGAAAGCCCTTGCCCGGAATGCTTCTCTTGCATGTGCATATGTATTCTGCTGTACCGGCACTTCCGTCTCTGGTTCAATCCTGCGGCTTCCTGTATCCAGAAGTTCTGCCGGAATTTCCTTAATAAAACGTGAAATCTTATTATACTGGGTCTCGCCTCTGACCATCCTTCTTCTTGCACAGGTAAGCGTCAGCTCCTGCTCTGCTCTTGTAATCCCCACATAACAAAGCCGTCTTTCTTCTTCAAGATCATCTCTGTCGTCTGATGTGATCGTCATATAACTTGGAAACAAGCCATCTTCCATTCCTGCCAGATATACATGAGGGAACTCCAGCCCTTTGGCACTGTGCAGTGTCATAAGGACAACATAATCCTGTTCTTCATCCAGACTGTCAATATCCGCAACCAACGCCACTTCTTCCAGAAAAGCACTCAATGTAGCCGGTTCATCTCTATCTTCTGCTGCCTCTTCGTATGCGGCTGCCTTATTGATCAGTTCATCAATATTTTCCTTTCTCGCCTGTGCATCCTCTTTATCCTCGGAATCCAGACTCTCCATATATCCCGTCTTTTCGATCACTTCCCGCAGCAGATCCGTAATGCTCATCTGTCCGGTAAGCCCTTTAAAATATTCGATCAGAGCTGCAAAAGAATCCAGCTTTGCTGCACTTCTTCCGATTCCAGGGATCAACTCGGGAGCCATCAGCGTCTCATAAAATCCAAGCCCACGTTCTGCAGCAGACTCCTGGATCCGGTTGATCGTAGTCAGACCAATGCCCCTTTTTGGCACATTAATGATTCTTCGTACCGCAATATCATCCATTCCATTATCAATCGTCTTTAAATACGCAAGCAGATCTTTGATCTCCCGGCGGGCATAAAAGTTGACACCGCCCACAATCTTGTACGGGACATTCATCGCAACAAATTTTTCTTCCAAAAGACGGGACTGTGCATTCGTTCTGTAAAGCACCGCGTGGTCATTATATGATGCTCCTGCCCTTACTTCCTTTTTTATATCTTCTGCAATAAAATCCGCCTCATCATATCCTGTATCAAACTGCCTTAAATGAACCAGCTCTCCCTCCCCGTTGGCAGTCCATAAAGTCTTTTCTTTCCTGCCTTTATTATTGGCGATTACCCGGTTCGCTGCATTCAGGATATTGCCCGTGGAGCGGTAATTCTGCTCCAGCTTTATGACACAGGCATCTGAAAATTCATGCTCAAAATCTAGAATATTGCGGATATTCGCTCCACGAAACTTGTAGATCGACTGGTCATCATCTCCCACCACGCACAGATTCCGATACTTTCCGGCAAGCAGTCTTACAAGCTGGAACTGCACTGTATTCGTATCCTGATACTCATCGACCATAATATAGCGAAACCGCTCCTGATAATTCTCCAGCACATCCGGCTGCGTCTGCAGAAGCTGAACCGTCTTCACCAGCAGATCATCAAAATCCAGTGCGTTATTCGCCTTCAGTTGTGCCTCATACTCACGGTATACTTTTGCAATCTTCAGCTTTGCAAAATCTCCTCCTGCATTCAGTTCAAACTCATCTGGAAGGATCAGTTCATTCTTGGCAGAAGAAATCGCCGACATAAGGCTTCTCTCTTTAAAAACCTTTGTATCAATGGCGACCTTTTTACAGACTTCTTTCATCAGAGTCTTCTGATCGTCTGTATCGTAGATCGTAAAACGGTTATCATACCCAAGCCGGTCTATAAATCTTCTTAAAATCCGCACACACATCGAATGAAAAGTGCTTACCCAGATGCTTTCCGAGCCAAAGCCCACCAGGGAATCCACCCTTTCTCTCATCTCTCCTGCTGCCTTGTTCGTAAACGTGATCGCCAGGATATTCCACGGATTCACATTCCGCTCTTCGATCAGATATGCGATCCTGTGCGTCAGTACCCGGGTCTTTCCCGAACCTGCACCCGCCAGGATCAACAGAGGTCCATCTGTATGATATACCGCCTCTCTCTGGGGTTCGTTCAATTTATCATAAATACTCATAAAACTGCTCTCCTATCTACTGATTATGCCTCTGCATACCCATCATTTGTATCTTCCATTATCGAACATACATTCTTGATTGTCAAGTCTATGTTATTCTTAATTTCGTCGAGATCATCCTGTTACTGTTCCTCTGCATTATTCTGAGTTTTTACTTGCCATATAGTTTTAAATACTATATAATGAGTCTGTCGAGGTGATAACATGACTATAGATATGAATGATATGCTTAACAGCATTTTAAATGAACTTTCCCATCTTCAATATGTGCATCCGGGTGACATCCCGAATATTGATCTTTATATGGATCAAGTCACTACTTTTATGGATGAACAGCTCGCTTCTACCAAGCGATATAAAGAGGATAAGATCCTTACCAAGACCATGATCAACAATTATACAAAGAACAATCTTCTTCCGCCGCCTGTGAAGAAGAAGTATTCCCGGGAGCATATGCTGCTTCTCATTTTTATCTACTATTTTAAAAGTATTTTGTCGATCAAAGATATCGAAACGGTACTAAAGCCTTTGACGGAAAAATATTTCTCCGGAAATGATACAATGGAACTTTCCTCTATTTATGAAGAACTCTGCCACATGGAAAAAGAACGGCTCGACTCGCTGAAAGACAGCGTATCTTCCGCTTATGATAAGGCAGGAGAAGCTTTTGACCAACTTCCTGACGGAGAAGACAGGGATATTCTCCAGAAGTTTGCTTTTATCTGTAATCTCAGTTTCGACGTATATCTGAAAAAGATGATGATCGAACGGATTATTGATGATATCGCAGCTCCTTCTTCTAAGAATAAGAAGGACTGATATTTAAAAAAAGACACATTCCAATGGTTGCAGCCACAGGTTCGTGTCTTTTGTATTCTGCGTCCGAAGATCCCCGGCCAAAGATCCGCTCATACTTTTCTCCGAACTATCTTTCCACTTTCTATTCTTCTGCAGTTGATGAATCTTCTTCCTTTTCTGTAAGTCCGATTCTCTCAAAGACCATATCATATCCGTCATTTCCGTAGTTCAGTGAACGGTTGACTCTGCTGATCGTTGCTGTAGACGCTCCGGTCTTCTCTGCTATCTCAAGATATGTCTTTTGCTCTCTGAGCATCCTTGCCACTTCAAAACGCTGGGAAAGCGAAAGCAGTTCGTTGATCGTACAGATATCTTCAAAAAAAGTATAACATTCTTCTTTATTTTCAAGGCTTAAAATGGCATTAAAAAGATAATCAACCGCCTCAGTCCTTATTTTCTTGCTCATGAAACCAATCTCCTTTTCACCCTCGTTTAATTACTGTTACATTTTAGCACACTAAATTTGTAAAGTCTACTACTTTATTTTTTCCATTCCTCGACAGTTTCCATCTATATCTTTGATTTTTCCATTGTCCAAACTGACACAAAATGCTATAATACTTCTGTTATTAATTTTGTCATTGACAAGGAGAGGAGTACATAATTAATATGAAGTGTCCATCATGTGGTAAAGAACTTGAGCGTATGAAAAGACAAGTCGGCACAACGGAATCCGGAGATCCGATCTTCAACGAATATGCAGTCTGCCGTGACTGTAAGAAGCAGTGGAATCTCGACAGGCAGCGTGCCAGGAAAATAGCTGCAAAAAAAGAGGCTGAACAGGCAGAAGCAAAGCCAGTCGATAAAGCTGAAAGCAAAGTCGCTGTCAGACCTGCTGAATCATCCGTATCCAAGAAGGGTGCAGCAGAAGAAAGCCCGGCTGCCAAAAAGCCTCCAGTCAAAAGATCTGCTGCCGGCTCTGACGCTGAAAAAGTAAAGGAAACCGAAAAGAAAGCCGGAGCAAAACCTGCGAAAAGACGCAGACTGACAGACGCAGAAGGAAAACCTGTACGTCCGAAGGCTTCAAGACCGATCAGTAATGATGAAACTGCTGAAATTTCCGAGAAACCGGAAAAAAGACCAGTCAAAAAGAAAGTCAGACCTGCTTCTACAGAAGAACCGCTTTCCACAAAGACGCCAGGGGAGAAAAAGGCGTCCGCAAAGAAACCGGTCAAGAAGCGTCATCCTGAAGAAGCTTCTGATACTAATAAAGCTTCTGATGAGCAGAAATATGGAAATATTCCTGCAGAGCAGGTTCGTACAAAGCGTGAAAAGGCAGTACGCAAAGGATATGAAGAGATGCTTGCGACAGATCCTGACAGCAAATTTGCCAAAAAGAAGAAAAAGGACGAAGATCCTGATGAGAAGAAAGTAAAAGATACAAAGAAAAAAGAGCAGTACGACGATGAGTATGATGATGATGAGTACGAATATGATGATGTACCAAGATTCAGACCTGCCCGTATCATCCTTGGTATCCTCTCACTTCTCGGTTTCGGATATCTGATGTACAGAGGATTTACACTTGGACTGAGCAGCACCTCTTCAGACGGTTCTGCTACTTCCGGTATGGTTTATGTGATTCTGGCACTCTGCATGCTGGTTTCAGCTCTGCTGTATTTCATCATGGTGAATCGTTATACGATCTTTGCATTCCTTGCACCAATGCTGTTCTATCTGGCAAGTGCCGGATTTGCATTCCTGAAACGCGGAAGCGAACTGGAACTGCTGATTGTTGCCGGTGTAAGTGCTGCTTTCGCAGTCATCTCACTGATTCTTGGTATTGCCTCCAGAGGCGGAGATTATTACTATGAAGATGACGACGAGGACGAGGATTATGAAGATCCTTTCGAAGACGAACATGATAACTGATCTTACTCAGATCGTTGAGTTCAAATAAATTACAGAATGATGATCGGGGAATATCCCCGACAAAAATCCATCAATCCGGCAGATAGTCCGATTGATGGATTTTTTATATGAGAGAGCTTTTTATATGAAAGATTTTTTTATCAGATCCATCAACATGATAATCGCTCCCCCGTTCTTTCATTTTTTATCTTCCAGCACTGAGGATCTGCCCCGTAAAAATCACCATTCGTTCCATTTGCTACTGCCGGACAACCTCTGCACCACGCTTTCAGCTCGCATTTACTACATTTTATAAATCGGTCATATTCTCTGTATTTTTCCATCTGACAGACCCATACATCCGCCAGTCTGTCCTCAAATATATTGGCAATCCTGCTGTCCGTCACTCTCCGGCACGCCATCACGTCTCCATTGGATGCATTTCTGAACATCAGACGTACAAATGGACCTACAAAAAATATTTGCAGTAAAAGTGCTGTCGGGAAACATAACCATGCAGAATACCATCATTGCGGTAAATACAATACTTTGAATTTTAGTTTTTGGCATTTTCTTCTCTCCTTTACTTGTATGAATAGCCTGGAATATCTTATATATCAAAAAAGTACGCTTTCCTGACATAACCTGACGGCAGAGGAACGGCGACTCATATTCAATGCCTTGCTCTCTTTAAGAAACAAGCTGATAGCACAGGGCAGATACACGGACGCTGTTGACGAGCTTATGATAAAAATCCGAAAATAGCACCATAACGCCGCAATACGCAAAATTGATGGGCAAGGTACAAACACCCTGCCCATCAAAGTATAGGCTCTAAAAAAATGGCTTAAATAAAGGCTTTTTCAGTCTTAAAATGTCCACATTGCAAGGCGAGGGCGAAGATACTTTTTAACGGTATCTTCGCCCTTTGTTCGTCCATATGAATGTAACGGTTTTCGTTCTCAAATTCTTTGTCATATGCGGCTTTTTAAGGCTTGTTTTTCGAAATGTAATGGTTTTATACTTTTATCTTGTTTTGAACACATAATGGCGTTACAGAACCTAAAACATAGAAATAGCGGGACAGATTACTGCCCCGCTAAGTTGGATTATCTATTTACCTTTTTCTTTCTTCCGTAAACTGTTACAGCCACTAAGCCGCTGCAAGATGCAAGCAGTAAAGCAATCCAAAGTGCCATATGGCTGTTGTCTCCGGTCTGAGGACTTGTTGCACCGGTATTCGGATTTGTTTCTGCCGGTTTAGTAGGTTCATTCGGTTTTGTCGGATTAGCAGGCTCACTCGGATTTGTAGGCTCGGTAGGTTTCACGGACGCTGCCTTGATTTCAAATTCCGTAGTTGCCGTTCCGTTGGTAGAAACTACCGACAGGGTGTGCTTGCCTACAGAAAGGGTTTCAAGGTATGCAGCCTTCAGTGTAACCACTGTGCTGCCTTCCTTAACTTCGTAGTTTTCGGCGGTGATTTCCGCATTGTCAACCAGAACCTTCAGGAAGTTTGCATATTCAGCGTTGGACTTGAACTTCAAACCATCTGCAGAGCCCTTCGTCCATACGCCGTTTGTGCCTTCAATGATGGAAGGCAGAGCAGGGATTCTGCCCGCACCAAGCTTCCAAGCTGTAAGGTCGGTGATTTCCTTAGTGCAGTCTTCATCCTCATAGAACTTACCACATCTGCATTCGTAGTAATCCTTTACGCCGTCTGCTTCGGTCGTTGCAGGAGTACCCTTTTGAAGTTCTCCCTTATGAGTATGTGTAAGCTGTGCTTCTGCTACATAACCGCAAACTACACAATGCTTATCTGTTTCCTCTGTTGCTGTTTCAACATTCCAAGTATGAGTTTCGCCTGTGTCTTTCTCGCTGCATACCATGCAAACATGATAATGCTTATCTGCATCTGCGTTTTCTTTCTTATAATCTGTTGAATAGCTGTGTCCTAACGGTTCAATAGTTACAGGTGTTATAACATTGGAACAGATTTTACAGGTCAAAGTTTTACTGCCGCTTGTTGTGCAGGTAGCAGGGGTAATCACTTTTTCTTCATAATCATGGCTGCAAATTCTCGCCTTGCAGATGATTTCTATATTAGCAGACACATTCGGGATTGTAATTGTCACTGTCTTAGCCGTTTCGTCATAGCTGGATGTGGCATTGGAAACAATCGTTCCGTTTTCGTAGCGAACATGATATTCATCGAAAGTAGATACAAGGTACTCGTTGGAAGTAGCCGTCAGCAACACGGTGTATGTTGCGCCATTAGCTACATTTGTCGTAGTTTGCTGGTTTGCAGAAAAACCATTGATATCATAAAGCTTAACTGTGTAATATACCGGCTTATATTCCCAATGTGCTTTCAGCGTAATATCGCCGGTCGTGCCCGCAGGAACAGCAGTTATATAGTTTGTTCCATCGCCAAGCGTCCAACCAAGAAAAGCATAATCTGCCTTAACGGGAGCTTTCAGTTCAGGAATACCGACAGACGAGTTATAGGAAACAGGATTTGCCTCGTTATTTGTTCCACCATCTAACTCATATGTTACGGTATAGTCCTGCTCGCCTACAGCATATGGGAAATCTGTGATACCGCTGTTTACAATCGCTTTGTTGGGTGCCAAAAGGTTGGCGGATGGTGAATGCTCAAAGTTACCACTATTGATAATGATACCGGTAGCACCATCAGGGAACAGCTTCTCCGCAGTAGAAGTATTGTTCGGGTCATAGACTGCACAGCTATAATTACCGCCGTTGATAGTCACCGTTCCCGTGGCAGAGGGGGTTACCGCATAGCCATAGATTGCAAATCCTGCTGTCAGACCATCAACGGAACCAAGCACTTCGGCATCTGTAATTGTAATCTTGCCGCTGCCTTCATTTTTGATGGCAGGTGCACCGAAAAACTCTGCATTACTTGTAATGTTATTGATTGTTCCGCTGTTTTGTAATGCACCCTCTTGGAAAATAGAAGGGTTATAAGTATAACTTCCGCCGCTGATTTCTTTAATCAAGCCTTCATTCTGAATAGATGCTCCCTCAGACACGATGGTGCAGTTCTTAATGATATCTATTGTGCCATCGTTCCTTAGTCCGATTCCATTTTTGGTGATACTGACATTGGACACTTCGGATATGTGTGCTAAACTGTTGACAATTCCTCCCCCGTCTAATGTACAGTTTGAAATTTTTGCTGTCGCACAATCGAGATAGATGCCATTGGATGAGCCGGCAAGGTCATAAATGTCTGTCCGGCTAATATCCAATGAACCAAGCGGATTTTCTCCAAACATACTGACAGCAGCATAGGAACTGTCACAGATATTGTGCAATTTCGAGTCAGTGATTTTCACTTCTTGTGCGCCGGTATCCCCGTTTATAAAAACTAAATAGGTTGCAGTTCCGTTTCCGTCTATATCACAGTTGCGAATTTCTACAGCCTCCGAACTATAACCCCAAATCACCTTATTTGCTGAACTTTCTAACTTTACCTTTCCGTTTTCAAGCAACAGGCTGGCACCATCCCGAACCAAAAGATACTCGTTTGAAAAAGTAAGCGTGTGACCGTTTAAACACAGTTCAACAGTTGCATTTTCTGCAACATCAAGATACCATGAGCCTGAGTAGTCCAAATCTTCTGACAGATAATATTTACCGGAATTTAACCTGTCGTAGTGTGTTGTCAGGTATTCGGAAGTTAATTCGATATACCCCTCATGACTGCCGTGGGTGCATACGCCCGTGTACTCTGCTTGGCTATCCATAGCCATTGCTGCCGTTGGAATTAAACCAACCACCATTACAAAAGCGAGAAGCATCGTAAGCAGTCGCTTTGCCTTTCCTTTTGTCTTCATAATAAAAGACCTCCTTCAAATTTTATCTAAAACTCGAAGAAGGTCAGTTTTTTATTTTCTTTATTCTCCGAGAATTAGCCTTTGTTGTCCTCTGAGGTGTTTAGGCATACAATAGTCCTTATAAAGTTTACCATACTGAAACGCAGATTTCAATATTTTCTTTGCAAATTCTGTGTTTACGGTATTGACTTTTTCGACGATTTGTGGTAATAGCACTTGGCAAACGAACATTCGTTCTGCATAATAATACCGTGACAGTTTAACCGTCACGGACAATTTAATATTGATGTAAGATTGAGATTTGCGGCAAAAGCCGCCCAATGCCTGCGGTATGCTAAGAGAAAATACCGTCACCGCCACTCTATGCTTTTTGGAACTGTCATCGAGTGAGTGGGTGCAAAACAGTCCCGTCTTTGAATTTCAAAACCGTTACATAGAACATCATTTTGAAGCGAGAGCAATGCTCCCGCCGATTCTTGATGTCTATGTAGCGGCTTTTTTGTTTTGCTTTTTCAAAAATGACTTTGCTGAAAAGCATAAAAAGTTCCCAATTAAATAGTGGACAGAAAAATAAATTGTCCAAGCTCCGAAAAAAGTCAGCAATTAACAATGGGGAAAAAATTTTTTGAAGAAATATTCAAAAAAGGTAATATTTTACCCCTTCTCGCTGGCTATTTATTGAGGGGGTATGAAAAGCCGCTTTACTTAACAACTGAATGACCGTCCGAATGGGATATGATTTTGCGATGATATGAGCAAGGTAACGCCGCTGAAAAAGCAGGGGCAGACATACAAAAACGACATTCGGGTAGAACGGCAAAAGCTGAGCCAAATTGACACAAAAGTGATGTCACGAAAGATTATTGAGCCAAAATGACATCGCAGTTCTCCTATGTGCAGAGGGCAAGGGTTGTTCCGCCATTGCAACTGCATTATGGAAGGACATGATTTTGACGCCCTCCGCTTACAAGCAGTCAAAAGGAATCGGCGTAGCAAGAGTATCCGAGGATTCCTGCTGCTGGGAGCCGTCTGCGGTCGGTGCAATTCTTGACAATTCCGCTTATGTAGGTGCAACCGAGGGGCTGAAATCCCTGCGGGTAAGCTTCAAAAGCAAAAAGCGAGTGCCGGCACCAAAGGAACACCGTGTTGTTGTAGAGGACACTCACGAGCCGATTATTGACCGTCTTGTATGGGAAAAGGTGCAGACACTCAGGCAAAACAAACGCCGCCCAACCAAAACGGGAGCAACCAGTATCTTTTCGGGACTGCTTTGCTGTGCGGACTGCGGCTCTAAAATGAATTTATGTGTATCCAACGGATATCATTTCTTCCGTTGCGGCGGATACAAACGCAACAGCCGCACCAAGGAGTGCACGATACACTATATCCGTGAATCGGTTTTGGAGCAGTTGGTATTAAAGCAGTTACAGCATTTTCTGTCCTATATGTGCCAGTTTGAAAGAGCGTTTGTCAAAAGGCTGATTGACAGCAGCATAGCCGACAAGGAATACGAACTGTATCAAAAACAAAAACAGCTTGAGAAATGCGAAAAACGAGCAAAAGAAATAGACCGTTACTTCCGTAAAACCTATGAGGACAATGTATGCGGCAAGATTACCGACGAACAGTATTTCAAGTTGACCGAAGGCTATGAAGCGGAACAGGCTGAAATAGCAAAGGAAACCGAAAGGCTGATCGCCGAGATAAACGAAACCGATACCGCCGTAGGCAATGTGGAAAAGCTGATTGCCGTTACCCGCAGTTACACCCGAATCGACAAGCTGACGCCCGAAATTCTCAATGCCTTTATTGACAGAATCGAGATACACGAAAAGGTCAAAACCTGTCTCTTATACACATCTGACGCTGCCGACGAAGAGGATAGTGTAGA
>ENA-OXEY01000107-OXEY01000107.1-human-gut-metagenome-genome-assembly--contig:-NODE-107-length-39512-cov-47.693134_pt1 | contig 39512 bp, 37 predicted proteins | sample MGYA00249365_ERZ652263 | MGnify/ENA primary metagenome ERZ652263 (study PRJEB26925, sample SAMN05826763) | human gut metagenome | biome: ENVO:2100002; feature: ENVO:00000062; material: ENVO:00002003...
AGAGATAAATCTCCAAATCAAATCTTCGTCAGAAAAGTTTAGACGACTTCAATAAAAACAGCCAATGTGCTGGATAGGGTAGAGAGTAAAAAGTCCTGTCTTCTAATGTAAGACAAGATTTCAGCTACAAAGGTAAGGCTTTTCTCGTGTATATGGTAGGAATCTGCGAAAATAATTCAAATATTTTGCGTTCTTGTATAGAAATGTTTCACAAACCTTCGATTTTTAAATTCAGAACTATTTGATAATCAGAGAATTCATACTTATATCATATCTTACATTAGGAGATAAGACGTGAACTGATAGAGACAAAGGCCAAAAAGCAGTAAAGGATGTACGGTTGTAGCATAAGTCTTGGCGTGTAAAACATTCTCTCCTCTTTATTGGGCTTTTCGGTACTTCAAGAGTATGAATTTATGATAATTGTCAATGTACCACTGGCACCGTCAGCCCATAAACTGACTGCCAACAATGACATAAAGTAGATAAAGAAAATGACGCAGGTTTGCTCGCTTCCTTTTTCTACAGCCGACGTAAACGATACCTATAATAATAAGCGTTTACCAAAGGGCATACATATAGTCGGAGCTGATAGAGAATCGGTTTCGAAAGTAGGAGGAATACCCAAAAGTGAAGGCCCTTCTGAAAGCCAAAATCCTGAAAATCAAGCACTTCGTGCAGCGTCCGATGCCGCAGTTCAGCCTGCAACAGGCGCTGACCGTCCCCGGCAAGGAACACCCTGGGGCTATATATTCATTCAGCACATGTCTGCCGGAAAATTTGAGGAAAAACTCAATACACTCAAAGTCGAAGGTGGCTTCAAACCCAAGTGCTTCATTCATCGAACCATACAATACAAGCAAAAGTCGAACGGCAAGGGCGTAACGAAAGAAGAAAAACCCACCGTAAGCGGACTTGTATTTTTACAGGGCGAGACCAATCAACTGAAGTCTTTCCTGATGCACAACTTTCCCCAATATTATTTAGTGAACGACTGTAGCACGGGCAAACCCGCCTCGATTGCCGACAGCCAGATGCGCCCTTTCATGAAAATCATGGAAGAGGAGCCCGAACGTGTCACCTTCCTTCGCGACCCCTTTGAGAAATTTGCCAAAGACCACGTCAAACTGCGCGTACTCACCGGTGTGTTGAAAGGACAGGAAGGCTACGTCGTGCGCATCCTGCGCGACCGTCAGCTCGTAATGGATTTGGGCGGTTATGCCGTAGCCATCAGCAATGTGCACTTTGAAGACTTTGAAATAGCGGAATAACAGCATCTATGATTGAAAAATGGAACACGATTTCTTCAAATATGCCAATCAGATAATCGCCCGGGATAACGAAGCAGGTCGTTGCGATGCCGCCCACAACCGCGAGATGTCCCTCCGCTGTTTAGTCGCATTCCTCGGTAAGGAGCAGCTCCCCTTCGGCGAATTGACCCCCGAGTTGATGGTACAGTTCGAAGCATGGCTGCTGACAAACGGCCGCAAAGCATCCACCTCCCGCCTTTATCTGAATCAGATCAATGCCATCTACAATTATGCGGTCAAGGAAAACCTCGTACCGAAAATCAAATTATTGAAGGGAGTAAAAACCACGATACCTGCCAAGCAAGACCGCGAGTTACTGACCGACACCGAGTTGCGACGCATGCGCTATGCCGACCTGTCCGACTCCCGTCCCATGTCCTTTGCCCGCGACATGTTCTTTTTCAGCATCTACGGCCGCGGCATCAGTTTCACCGACCTGGCCAACATCAAGAAAACCGACATCCAAGGTTTCCTACTCACCTACACCTCGCAAGCCATCAGTCAGCCCCGCATCACCGTGCAATGGGACTCCGCCATGCAGGAAATAGCCGACCGCTACCCCTCCGACACCGAATACTTATTCCCCTTCATCACCTCCGACAACAAAGTCAAAGCCAGTCGCGACGTAAGGCGTGTTCGCGAAAACGTAGTCAACGCCTTCAAGCAAATCGCCGTCCGCTGCAACTTGTCGGTAGTGCCCTCCATGTATATGGTCAAGGACATCTACCAGCGACTGATTGACGGGGTGAGTGTGAGCAAGATAATTTGAAGTTTATGTATAGAATGAACTTTTATAATTCTATATTTTCATCTTTGCCTATCTTTGTATAATATAGGATACGGCTCGGCAATATCTTCGCTCAAAAGCAAGCTTTTGGCTTGGTGCTGCTCTCGCCTTTCACTATATTTGAATACTAAAAATATTCCAATATGATAGACGATGTATTATATATAATAGGTAATGGATTCGACTTACATCATGAAGTAGCAAGTTCCTATTCTTCTTTTCGACTATGGCTGAAAAAAAATGACTACGCTTTATTTAATTTATATGAAACTGTATGTTCGTATGATGCACTTTGGTCTGATTTTGAAGCTAGTATGGCTTATGTCAGTCGTGATTATTTCCTTGAATCTGGTGAGGTAGCTTTGCCTGATTTATCCTCATCACCGGATGATTGGACTATGGCTGATATTTTGTTAGGTGGAGATATGGCAAGGTCTATGGCTGAGGATTTGTTAGATAATTTGAGGCGTGATTTTCATAAGTGGGTATGTACTTTACGTGCTCCACGAAATTATGCCAGAAAGATGCTATATGTTGATGATTATGCTCGATTTCTTACATTTAACTATACCACATTTCTTGAAAGTCACTATAGGATTCCATCATCTCAAGTTAATCACATTCATGGTGTAAAAACCCAGCAATGGGGTAGCTTAGTTGTAGGGCATGCAGAGGATAATGAAAATATTTTTAATAATTGGTGGGAATCAAAGGGATATAATCGTCCACATTATAACAAAAAAGGTAAAAAATATTATAAGCGTGACCGCACCTATAGAATGTATCACAGTGATACCCAGTATCTTCCCGAATATGAGAATCTTACAGATGCTGTAGAATCCTATTATGCAGATGCTATAAAACCGGTGGATAAGATTATAGCTTCAAATGCATCTTATTTCAAATCTTTGTACGATGTACGAACTATTTATGTATGGGGCTTCTCTTTTTCGAAAGTTGATAAACCATACCTAAGGGAAATAATAGCTTCTAATGATAATCCTATGTCTGTGCAATGGTATGTAAGTATTTTTTCGGAAACTGATAAGGCTAAAGCTTTGAATACGCTTTTGCCACTAGGTATATTGGAAAGTTGCATTCACTTTAACTCTTTGTATGACTTTTGTAGGTGCAAACAGTCAATTTAAGCTTTATCAAATGATTGCAGACTGAGATAAAAATAGAATGTTCGCAGTTCATGATAATTTAATCTCTTTCATATCGAAAGTGCCCTGGTTGTTAAATGTCTGCCACGTATCACGAGCATCATCAGCAAAGTGAAACTTCATGGCAGTTCCTTATGGAGTTACCTTGGTGAATTCTTTACAAAAGTTTTTGAGGGCTACCGGGATTATTCCTCTCTCTTACCCTCTTGTATCGGACTAGCATAGTCCTTAACGTTAAGAATCAATCTAAATTTTAACAGGTCAGTGAAGGTAGGCACCGAAAAGTGCCTACTCTCTGGGGTCTGCCCTAAATTGACTGCTTACTAAAGTAAATGGAGATGACTATGATAGATCGTGAAATAAAAGACCCGAGTCATGAACATTTGAAAGAGCATAGTTTCGAGTCTATATTCTATATAGCAGTTGCAGCCATCATAGAGGGTGCTGAAAGTTGGTATGATGTTTCCGAATTTGGCAAGTGCCATGAAGATTTTTTTCGTTCAAGAATCCCTGGCTTCAAGAGTGTCCCTTCCCATGATACGTTCAACCGCTTCTTCTCCCTGCTGTCCCCTCACGAGTTTGAAAAAGTATTCAGCCTTTTGATACGTGAAATATGCGGCAAATACAATGGGCTTGTCGCCATTGACGGTAAGGAGAACTACGGTGCAAAGACGGAGAACGGTGACTGTAGTTTTGAACACCTCCGTTTGGTAAGTGCCTGGGCTTCTGCTAATGGTGTTTGTATAGGTCAGGAAAAGGTGAACGGAAAAAGCAATGAGATAAAAGCCATCCCCATGCTGAACAAAATGCTTGACCTTGAAGACTGCATTCTGACGATTGATGTCAGAGCCTGCCAGAATGACATAGTTCATGAAATCCTTGAAGCGAAAGCGGATTATCTGATAAGTGTGAAGCAAAACCAAAAGAGACTCTATAAAATCATAGAAGGGTGGTTCTCTGAGATAGACATCTATGGAAACAGGATTACCGGTAGAGGTCATATACCGGAGGGAAGATACAGGTACAGCATCACGGAGGAACAAGGTTCTGAAATGAATGAGAAACGGATATGCCAAGTATATAACAACGGAATACTCCCCGAGGTCTTGAAATGGGAAGGCGCAAATTCAGTTGTATGTCTCACGAGTTCAAAGATTGATAAAGAAACCGAAGAAACAGTTCCTGAAAAGCGGTACTATATAACTTCACTTCCCCTTGATTCAGACCACATAATGGACACCTTAAGAAGCCACTGTAGCATTGAGAATAAGCTGCATTGGCAGCTTGATGTCACGTTTAATGAAGACAGACAGAAGAAAAAGGAAAATGCGGTACAGAATTTTTCTCTGTTAAGTAAAATAGCCCTGACATAGTTACAAAACAACAAGACTAAGTCAAGTTTGAAAGGGAAAAGATCGGATGGACTGATGAAGCTCTTAAAAGAACTTTTGGATGCGCCCTTGCAACTAGAAGTAAAATAAGTAGGGTGTCAGCCCTGAAGTTACGCAGTGGTTATTGGACAGAGATTATGAATTCTCTGAATCGTTTTGGGGCAGAATTGACTGCTTATGTGCAGGAAGTTGCCTTTCTGATAGATAATAATGAAGCAGAACGTGTTGTTCGGAGTATGCCTACGGCTCGCAACAACTCCTTTCATTTTGGAAGTGATCTAAACGCTCAAATGTCGGCCACATATCACAGCATCATCAGCACAGTGAAACTTCATGGCAGTTCCGTATTGAGTTACCTTGGTAAATTTTTCACAAAAATCTTCGAGGGTTGTAGGGATTATTCCTCTCTCTTACCCTCTTGTATCGGACTAGCATAGTCCTTAACGTTAAAAATCAATTTAAATTTTAACAAGTCAGTGAAGGTAGGTACCGAAAAGTGCCTACTCTCTAGGGTATGGCCTAAATTGACTGCTTACTCTTTTGGGAATGCCCTTAATTTACTACTCACGTATGAAAGAAAGGTCGAACAATTTTTACACTTTACTTAATTTATTTACAGGAATATTTACTGTAATAGTAAGTTTTGCCACTAGTTTTTTCTTGTCACCCTTTATTGTTAAATCATTGGGTGCAGAAGCAAATGGATACACTCAGTTGGCTTCTAATTTTGTAATGTATGCTACATTGTTGACTACGGCGTTCAATTCTATGGCATCGCGGTTTGTTTCAGTTGCATATCATCAAGGAAAGTTGGACAAGGTTAGAGAGTTCTATTCATCTGTTTATGTGGTTAACATTGGGTTGTTTCTCATACTTCTCCCCTTATCTTTTTTTGTCGCACTGAAGTTAGAGCATATTATTGTAATAGAAAATGCAAATGTAGTTGATGTAAAATTGTTGTTCGGTTGTGTTTTTACCAACTTCTTGATTAGCTTAGGTACGACACTGTATACGATTTCAATGTATGTAAAGAATGCTATTTATTACAATAATCTACTGAATTGTGTACGTACAGTATGTAATGCCCTTCTTTTATTACTGGTGTTTAGCATATTGCCGATAAAGGTTTTTTACGTTTCATTGGTTGCGGTAATATTGTCTGTCTTATTATTTCCTGTATATGTTCATTACCAGAATAAGCTAATGCCTGAATTACATTTCGAACGAAGTAGTTTCTCATGGTCAGCTGTGAAAGAAATGCTTTTTTCGGGTATATGGAATTCTGTAAACCAATGTGGGCATTTATTACTTACAGGGCTGGATTTGTTGCTGTCGAATCTTTTTGTTTCTCCTTATGCAATGGGAGTAGTAGCTGTTTCAAAAACAATACCCTCTGCAATTATACAGTTAGCAACGACAGTGAATGCTAACTTTTCTCCTTCAATCACGCAAAGTTGGGCAAAGGGAGATTATGGGTTTGTTTTACGGGAGTTGCGGATGACAATAAAAATATCTATTGTTATTGTTTCTATACCTATAGTCACCTTCTGTTGTTTAGGTTCGGGCTTTTATAGTCTGTGGCAACCTACAATGGATCCTGTTATATTGACTGTTTTATCCATTTTAGGCTGTCTTTCTTTTATGATTTTGGCTGGTGTACAAGTCCTCTATAATATACTAACTGCATCCAATAATCTGAAGTTAAATTCTGTGTCTTTTGTTTTAATGGGAGTTATAAATGTGCTGCTTGTTTATTTGGGATTAAAATATTATCCGAGTTATGGCATGTACATCATTGTCGGAACAAGTTCAGTATTGAGCATCATAAGACAACTGCTTATTATATTGCCTTATTCAGCTAAATTGATGAATTTACCGTGGTATACTTTCTATAAAGATGTTTTCATCACTTTGTTATGTTGCATTACGAATGGTATAATAGCATTAGTGATAATAAGTTTATTGCCTATGTCGGGATGGATGTCAGTAATAACGAACGGACTTTTGATTGCTATACTATCTGTTCTGGCTGAAGGTTTTATGTTGTTGAATAAGAATGAGCGAAAAAAAGTTATACAATTAATACAAAGAAAATAATGAAGAAAATTTTGTTATTTAAGATTCCTATGTCGATATGTGACCTGCGTTGTCACTATTGTTACATAGCACAACGACCTGTTCACTTTCAGGGTATTCAGCCAAAGTTTAATTTTACCCCCCCCCGAGGTGGCTAAAGCACTTTCCAAGGAGCGTTTGGGCGGACCTTGCTTCATGAATTTCTGTGCAGAAGGTGAAACGCTTTTGACAAAAAATCTAGACCAATATGTAAAGGCACTTGTTGAAGAAGGTCATTATGCCGAGGTTGTAACCAATCTGACTGTGTCAAATATCTTGGATAAGTTTTTATCATGGGATAAAGAACTGTTGAAGCGGTTGGAGTTTAAGTGCTCATTCCATTATCTGGAATTAAAAAAGAAAGGATGGTTGGAGCGCTTTGCCGAAAATGTGCAGAAGATATGGGATGCAGGTGCATCAGCCAATATAGAACTTGCACCATCAGACGAGTTGATACCTTATATAGATGAGGTAAAAGAGTTCTCCATGAAACATTTTGGAGCACTTCCTCATTTGACAATTCTCAGAGATGATAGAACCTCGAAAATTGACTATTTGACAAAAATGACTGAGGAAGAATACGACAACACCTGGGAACCATTTGGTTCCTCGTTTTGGGAATTTAAAAAAACTTTATTCGGTAAGAAGCAGACGGGTTATTGCTATGCTGGTGCTTGGTCGGCTTATATCGATTTAACAACAGGTGAGGCTAGTGGTTGCTATGGTCATGTGAACTTGGGTAACTTATTTGAAAATCCGAATAAGCCATTTCCACATAAAGCCGTCGGAAAATGTCCCTTGGCACATTGTTATAACGGACATGCCATGTTGAGTATGGGATTGATTCCCCATTTGAATGATGTGCATTATGGCTATTTGAGAGATCGTGTTAAGGCAGATGGGAGGGGCACTTGGCTTCAGCCGGAACTTCGAAAGTTCTTTGATGAAAAATTAGAAGACAGCAATGAATTAGACTCTACTTTGACGCAAGGCTTGAACCTTATGTTAAGATTCAAAGATAGAGTTGTTAATAAGGTAAAACGCACCCTTGATTTAAAGTAAAATGATAAAGAAATTTACCCCCCCTGTTATAGTCCTTATAACATTTATTGTAGGGCTCGCAGCAATAGTTTTGTTTCGTTCTGAGTTAAAGCGATGGCTTTACCTCCAATCTTGGCCAACGTCTTTGAAGCAGATTTATGGAGCAGAAACATCGAACGGCAAAGAAGTAAGATGTTTTGATGAGAGATTTAGAGCAACAATTCCTATCTATAGCCATCGTAGTCATTTTTATACGTCTTTTGATTTCGAACAGAAAAAAATAGCAGGAAAAACAACTATTTATTTGTCGCCAACTGGCGATGATGCAAATGATGGATTGCTTCCTGCTAAGGCTAAAAAATCGATTGAATCGGCTATTCAAACACATGCAAAAACAATCATTCTGCAAGAAGGTAACTATAGGGCCGGAGTAAATTTCAAAAATGGAACGTCAATAAGTGACTTAAACTTAATTGGTGAAGGACGGGTTATCATTGATAACATGGGAGCAAATCCTTTGGTGATAAAAGGGAAGGCGTTTATCCGCAATATTGAATTTATAAATGGTAACTGGGGTAGTTTACGTACATACATCGAGAATCCGCATGCAGTTTGTACTTATATAAAATGCAAGTTCAATCACTCATTGGTTGACAATGAAGAAATTGGAAAGGCAAAATCATTAGGAGGACTACGTATTCAAGGGGGTACACATTATATATATGTGTGAGGCATCATTCAATGGTTTTGATGGTTTCAGCTATCATGCTGCTCCTGATGGGTCAGATAATGCACCCCATGTTGTAGAGGTTGAGTGTAAGGCTTTCAATAATGGAAACCAAAATAGTTATGAAAGTAATAATGCTTCGACAGCACACGACGGCACAAATATCGTTCGTTTAAACTGTGTGTATAGTTCTTCTCATGGTGGAAATGTAGCAGATGTGCATGATAAAACGGTATCATATAATATAGGTTGTAAGTCTGCTTCAGTTTTAAACTTAGGAGATAATTATCGGCAATATCAAGCCAATTACTTTTGTGCATCAGGCGCGCTAATGTATTTAATAGGATGTGAGAGCTATGCAAGCTTTTACGATTTGAGTTCATGGAATAATGGCATTATATATTCCGATAAGTATTACAATAAATAGTATAAAGACAAAAGTGGGACTATAAAACTTTTACAATGAATCAACGAGAGAAAATACGCGAGTTGCAATCAATTATCCGAAAAGAGGTTGCCCCTTTAATAACGCACGATTATGTGCTGTGGGGGCTTCCTTACTATCCCAACATCGGTGATACTTTGATTTGGGAGGGCGAATTGGAGTTCTTAAAGTCAGTTCCTTATAAGTGTTTGGGAACTTGTGGTTGGGATGAATATGAACCAATCAAACTGAGTAAGGAAACCGTAATCTTGATTACAGGCGGTGGCTATTTTGGTGATGTTTGGCGTAAAGCATGGGATGCAGTGCTTGATACGATAGAACATTATCCTGACAATCCCATAGTAATACTCCCGAACACTATTTTTTATGAAGATGTAGCAGTCATGCAATCAGATGCTCATCGTATGGCAAGATTGAAGCATTTGACAATATGTGTTCGCGATAAAGTATCTTATGAAATTGCAAAAACTCATTTCAAGAATGAAGTGCGGCTTGTTCCGGACATGGCTTTTTGTATATCGCAAAAGTATCTTGAACAGTGGCGCGTAAATGAAACAGAAAAAACTCTGTTTTTAAAGCGTATTGATAAAGAACTCGGTAAGGGTGGCGAAGTTCATCTGGATATTCCCAATCTTGATATCCGTGATTGGCCAACAATGGATGGTCGCGCATCCATATCGGAACGGATTTTTGGGAGATGCAGAGGGTTGTGTTATAGAAGCCAAAAGTATGCAGTATGGTTTTATCCCTTGGCCAGAAAACTTGAGGAAAAATGTGGATATTATTTATACCGAAAGTGCATGACACGTCGAGGAGTGGAATTTGTCAGTCAATATAAAGCTGTATATACCACTCGTTTGCATGTGATGATATTATCCGTACTATTAGAGAAGCCTGTTCAGTTTATAGACAACAGCTATGGAAAACTTAGTTCTTTTTATGATACGTGGTTAAAGAACTGCAGGGGTGTTGAATGTTACGAAAAGAAATGAAAAAGATTACCATAGTTGTTCCTATTTACAACGTTGCTCCTTACATACAAGAATGCTTGGAATCGGTTACACGACAAAGCTATAAAGGAAGCATAGAATGTTTGTTGATAGATGATTGCGGAACTGACAATAGTATGGATGTTGTTCGCAATTTTCTGGACTCATATAAAGGAAATGTAGACTTTAAAATCTATAAGCATGAACGTAATAAAGGTCTGTCAGCAGCTCGTAACACAGGTTTGAATCATGCGTCAGGTGAATATATATTCTTTCTGGATAGTGATGATGAAATAACAGATGATTGCTTAGAAAAACTGGAACGCCCTATTCATTGTTCTACATTTGATTTTGTGATTGGAGGCTATAAAGTTGTTGGGCTGAAGAATACTGCACCTCCTCTTTTATTAAAGACTGGGACGATTGTTTCAGAAAAAACTTTGATGAAAGATTATTATGAAGACAAGTGGTACATGATGGTGTGTGGAAAACTTTGCAACGTTGATTTCCTTAGAAGTAACTCTTTGTATTTTAAGGAAGGATTATTGCATGAGGATGAGTTATGGAGTTTTCAGTTAGCTTGTTTGGCAAAAACAATGTATGTGGTTAACGAGGAATGCTATATATATAAGATACGTTCAGGTTCTATAACCATGAACCCCAAGACTCAAGAACGCAGAGTTGTAGCTTTCCAAAAGATAATGACTTACATGATAGACTTTGTAATAGACAAACAAATAAAAGATAAGTATGCTTGTTTGAAAATTATCAGCCTACTTAATATACTCAATGAAGCATTGCCTCGTTGGAGTAACTTAAGCACGAAAGAACAAAAAGCAATAATCAGGAAACAGCGAAAAGAATTGTCACGTTTACCATATAGTATGCGATTGAAAAGTTGCTTGATAAGTTTGAAAAGGTTGGTGTTGGATGGTGCAGTACTTTTGCCAGTATCCTTATATAATATATATATGGATAAAGTTGTAGGATTACTTAGGTTGTTAAAAAAATTAGATTGTATAGATAAATAAAATAGAATGCCAAAAGTTAGTATAATAGTACCTGTTTACAAGGCCGAAAACTACTTGCATCGATGTGTAGATAGCATCCTTGCTCAGACTTTTACCGACTGGGAATTACTGCTTGTTGATGATGGCTCACCTGATCGAAGTGGAGAAATATGCGATGAATATGCAAGCAAAGATGCACGCATACGAGTTTTTCATAAGGAGAACGGTGGGGTGAGTTCGGCCAGACAAAAAGGACTTGATGAGGCTGTCGGTGAATATACTATTCATGCTGATCCAGATGATTGGGTAGAACCAATGATGCTTGAAGAACTCTATAAGAAAGCAAAGGAAGATGATGCCGACATGGTGATTTGTGATTACTATATGAATGATGGGAAAAATCAGACTTATATCACACAGAAGCCTACAGTTCTTGATAGAAAAACGGTTTTGGGCGAACTGCTGTTCCAGCAACTGCATGGCAGTTGCTGGAACAAGCTCGTTAGACGAACTTGTTACAGTGGATATGACATCTGTTTCCCGAATAATATGAATTGTTGGGAAGATCTTTACTTTAATGTTAAGTTACTGACTAATGAAGGGGTAAAGGTTGGGTATCTTGCCAAAGCCTTTTACCATTATGATTATACCGAAAACCCGAACAGCCTTGTGCGTAAACCTACAATCCGAACTGTACTTTCTCAAAAGTTTTTTATAGACGACCTATACTTAGCTTTAGGTTTAGAATTTGGAGAGGCATTTTATAAAATGAAAGTGCAGACAAAAGAGTTGGCTTGGCGTGTTGGAACAATGGATGAAAGTGAATTTAAAGCCTTATTTTCTGAAATAACGAATCGGTATAAATCTGATTATAAGCATTCGCGTAACATTTCTAAACGTTTGATTCTCCTATCATTCACTCATTATAATATAGCGAAGCGTTTGTATGGCTTACTTTTGAGTGTAAAGAATTTTAAAACGATGCTGTATGGAAGATAAAAAAGTATCTATTCTCGTTCCTGTTTATGGAGTAGAGAAGTATATAAAACGTTGTGCACGCAGTTTGTTCGAACAGACCTATGACAACATTGAGTACATATTTGTTGATGATTGTACGCAAGATCGATCCATAGATATACTTGAAGAAGTGTTGAAGGAATACCCTAATCGTAAAAATCAAGTTAAAATTCTTCATCATGCCAAGAATCGTGGCTTGTCTGCTTCGAGAAATACTGCATTGGATGCTTCAACGGGCGACTATTTGATGCACGTGGATGCTGATGACTATTTACATGTTGATGCGATAGCTTTGTTGATAAAGCATATCGGCTTGTCGCAACTTATTATATTTAGCTATTCTATTGTACGGAATGAAAAGGTTATTCCTGTTCACGTACAGAGTGAGAGTAAGACCTCGCTTATAAGTAAATACTTATTGAATCGAACTCCTGCATCAATGTGGAATAAGTTTTATGATGCGAAGTTCTATAAATCTATAGGAATACGTTCTGTCGAGGGGCTTAATCAAGGTGAAGATTATGCAGTTGTTCCTCGTATTATTGAAAAAGCACAGACTATACAATGGTTGGATGAGTGTTTATACTATTACGAGCAATCGAATATACAATCGTATTCGAACAATATTCGTGTAAGAGATATAGCTCAAATTAGAATGGCTGATGATATTTTATACAATTACTTTTCTAAGTGTAATGATGCCAGGGTTTATGCTGATACTTTGAAAAAGATGCATATTAGGTCTGCATTATTTTTTATTAAAAAAGGAAATGCTGATGTGTTGAACATGATACGAGACTACTATCAGGTTAACTGGGAAAATATGCATCATTTATCTTTATCTGATAGAGTTTTTATCTTTTTGTTTATCACAAAGATGGATAGACTGCTGATGTTTCTGAAATATATCTTTAAACTTATTAGAAGTTGATATGGTGTTCGTTTTTTCGTTGCTGTTTTCTCCCTTTTGTGCATTATTTTTTTTATTGTTGTACTTATATAGGTACAAAATAAAAAAAATCCATGTAGCACTTTCTGTCTTTTTGGTAGCTTTCATTGGAATTTATTGGTATCCTTGGGGAGATAATCAAACACATTTCGCGATTTATTATTTGGATATAGTAAATAACTATTACAGTTTGGCACTTAGCTCATCGCATTGGTTGTATGATTATGTAATTTATCATATAGCAAGTTTAACAGGTCAATATATATGGGGCTATTATTTCTGGTTATTTGTACCATTTCTATTTTTCTCGCTCCTTGTTTGGCAGATAGTGGATGAGCAAGAAGTTCCCAATAAGGAAAAATGGTTGCTTTTGATTTTATTGATTTTATTTTTGGGTATACGAGAACTTCTTGATTTGAATAGAAATACTAATGCTGGTCTTTTGTTAGCAATTGCTACCTTATTATGGCAGAAAAACAAAGCATTAAGTATTACTTGTGTTATTGTGTCATTATTGCTTCATGATAGTGTTCGGTATTTCATTCCGTTCTTACCTTTTGGATTTATATTGGTAAAGCAATCACAACGAAAAACAGACCTAATAATAATAACAACAATCATTATTTCAGGTTTTCTCATAAAAGTTATTGCTCCATTAGTAGTTTCAGAACGTAATGCTATGTATTTGGAAGTAGGAGGAGGAAGAGGGGTTGGTAGTGGCTTTATGGTTCTTCAAGGATACGTAAATATACTAATAGGTATTATTCAGTATTTAATAATACGAAGAAATAAAAGTGTGATAGCCAAGCCCTTGTATGTAGTGTATATAGTTTCAATACTTATTGCAGCAGCACTTTCATCAATGTGGGTTGGTCGTGAACGCTTTTTATTGGTATCAAATATTTTAGCAACGTCAATAATATTGACGTCTTGGAGTAAGCTACGTTTAGTAGAGGGTGTGAAAGTTTTGAGAAACTTTCAATTGATAATTGGTTCATATTCTATGAAAATAATTATCAATCTTTTATTAGTATATTCAGCGCACTATGTATTTAATTCTGCAACAACCGATAATCAAAAAGAATTTTCTATTGTAGCACGTAGTTTCTATATGCCAACTTTCATGCTGTTTGATATAGAAAATTATGGATTTTCAGATAAAAAATTTATGAATTTATATGACCGTGTAGATTCAACAATTGATGGAGAATAAAACTATGAAAGTATCTTTTATATTACCTATTTACAATGTTGAGAAATATCTCTCCAAATGTATTCAAAGTATCTTGAATCAAACCTATAAGGACTTTGAAGTCTTACTCGTTGATGATGGTTCACCCGATTATTGCCCAATATTATGTGATGAATGGGCAAGGAAGGATAATCGTATAAAGGTTTTTCATAAGTCTAATGGAGGATTGTCGGATACTCGTAATTATGGTTTGGAGCATGCTCAAGGAGACTATGTGATTTTTGTTGATAGTGATGACTTTTGGGTGAGCAAGGATTGCTTGGAACGTTTAATGCACGTAGTGGATGCACACCCTGAGTGCGATTTTATAGGTTTCAATTGCTCTTATTATTATCAAGACACTAATACCTACAAAAAGTGGGTGGCGTATGATGATAAATTGGTATTCCCTACCGACAAGGATACAGCCATGCGCTCATTGGTAGCGTCAGGAACGCTACCAATGAGCGCATGTCTGAAAGTGATTTCTCGGAAATCACTTTCAGACATGGGGCTAAAGTTTATCAAGGGACTTCTTTCTGAAGATATTCCATGGTTTATTGATTTGGTTGATGGTTCAAATAAGTGTATGTTCGTAAATGATTTTGTGTACGCTTATAGGCAGGGAGTTGCAGGATCGATAACGAACTCTTTTGGCGAACGAAACCTCTATAGTATACTCAGAATAATAGACAACGAACTTCAGAAATTAAAGAAACGCTCTTTTGCAGAGTCTACTAAAAATTACATAAAATCTTTTCTAGCTTATGAGCTGTGTATCTGTTTGGGAGGCTTAGGACAGTTGGATAAGTCGTTGAGGGATGAGTATTATGAAAAATTAAAATCATACAAATGGTTGTTGAAATACCGTCAGAACCCAAAGGTTAAGAAGGTTTCAATATTGAATTCATTAGTTGGCTTTAGACTTACAAGGTTTTTTCTTGAATTCTATTTCTCAAGGAGATGATACACTTCAATTATCGCTTCTTAAAAATAAAAAATTAAATACGATGAAAATAGGAAGTCATTCAATAGAAGTACTTCCTGCTGGCTATGGAGACTGTATCTTTCTGTCCTTAATGCGTGATAGTAGAGAGTATAACATCCTTATAGACGGCGGATTGGCGAAGACTTATTTTGATGCAAAAAATAAGAAAAAACAAAAAGGTCCTTTGAAACTGTTGCTTGACAAACTGAAAGAAGAAGGAAGATGTATTGATCTGCTTGTTGTCACTCATATTGATGACGATCACATTGCCGGTATATGTAAGTGGTTTGAAATGGATTTTCCTAATAGTAACTTTGTGAAACAGGTTTGGATGAATGATGATATTCAGATTGATGATATAAGAAGTTTGAATAATTCTGCATCTAATGCAATATCTGTAGTAACAAAACTGAGAGCGAATGGCGTTGAATACAGAAATGATATAGTAAAGGGTGTTGTGCATACTAATGACTTTTGTACGATACGTGTGCTTACTCCGAAAACTGACTATAGAAATGTCATTGCTCAAAAAATAGCTTATTCATTGGATAATGCAGCTGATGTTGACGAATCGCAATTGTCTAACATCAAAGAACTTATAAAGCAGAAATGGATTATGGCAAAGCTTTCTGATGAGAATAAGGCTTCAATATCTTTCGAATTGGAAACTTGGGACGGAAAGAAAATGCTTATGCTTGGAGATGCTGATTATGATGATTTTGCGAGTGGATTAAAGGTTTTCCATAATGATGAGCATGGGCGGTTGATGTTTGATCTGGTGAAATTGTCACACCATGGCAGTAAAAATAATTTCCATCCTAATCTATTAGGTATGATTCATTCAAAGTATTATGTTGTGTCAAGTGATGGGAAGAGATTTGGACATCCTGATAAGGAAGTCTTGGCGCAAATTGTGGATAAGACAGATTCTTGTATTCTATTTAACTATGAATCTCGGAAAAGAGTTATGTTCAACAAACAGGACTTTATTGACTATCCTGATTTGGAGAACAGAGTCGGTATAATCTGAAAATATGGATAAAGGCACTATTCGTAAGGTACATACTGTAAGGGTTTGTAATGGTAGTGGGGTGATTGTAAGGCCACTGGATAGATCTTTAATTTACATTCTTACAAATTATCATGTTTTATTTGATTATGATGGGAAAACCAAAGATTTGAAGTTTGAATCTGAAGTAGGAAGTCCCCTCAATATTGATAAAATAAAAGTTATTGAAGGTCCCATCTATTGTAAAGACAAGGATATAGCAATTATAAAGATTGATGCTAAGGGTTTTGAGAACGTTGAATTTCTAAGACTAAACACTTGTTGTGATGAAGCTAAAATTCATGTAGGCTTCCCTAAAGCTCGCTATGAAGGAACTACGAGTCAAACATTAGTTCTTGAAATTACAAACTCTAATGGTAATGTAAATGATTCCCTTACAGAATACGAATATAATAAGCTGGTAACTAAGGATGAACTAGAAGGAATGTCTGGTGGCGGAATATTTGATGAAAATCATTGCCTTGTAGGTATTCATAAACAGTCGTCGAATAATGATGGGGAAGAATGCTTAGGAAAGGCGTGTTTCATACCAATAGCGTGTTATAAAGCTTTGCTACAAGAAGCTGGGTGGTCACCAATTTTGGAGTTTAACCTGGATAACTTTGTAGAGTTGACAAGTGTAGTCTTCAACTTTGACGATCGCTATATTCAAGAAAATGCAGAGCAGTTGTTGTATGATATTAGTGAGTACAAGTCAAAAATAGAGAATTTGTCTCCTTTAAAGATTTTTGGAATTCTGAAAGAAAATAAACGTTTGGATGAAAGTTTGGAAATCGATGAGTTAAGCCGGGATTTTTGGATTGACTTTACTGAGTTCATGATAGCTATTTTTATTATACTTGATATAGAAGAACAACAAGAAGAATTCATTATTTCAGTTTTCGATAAATTTCATTTCGTATTTAGTAAAAAGCAATTTGACTTTTATGACGTTCGTAAAGAACTTGATTATAAACTATTATGTGGAATGAATAAAGGAGCTAAGTTGGTTGTAGGAGGTATGGCAGAACCCAAAACTTTTAATGCCTGTGTTATCGATAATCGTATTCCTAACATTTCAGATGCTGGCATTTTCGTAGATATGGATATTTCAAGGCATAAACGCAAGTTGTTGAGTACACTAACAATAATCAACAGTAAGATTTTTAGAAAAGGTGTATATCATATTTTGGATGAAAGTGAGCCTGATGTATCGTTGAAACATTACCGAGATGTACTTGTGGCAAAAATAAATAAAGAGGGAAATGGAAATAAAAGAACTTGATATCTTTGACATTGGTGTAAATGTTTTACTGTGTGTTACTGAATGTATGAGTGAAAAAGCTTTGTATAATAGATGGATAGACATACGGAATGAATTGGCATCAGAATGGCAAATGAGGAATTTGGATGATTTTGAACGTTGGAACTTCTATTTGTTTTATGTGGTGGAAGACAAGAGTAAGATAGATCGTTCGCTGAAATATAAAATAGAGCATGATACAGTTTCTTCACGCAAGATAATTATTAATCGTGAGGAGTTTGCTGGGGGCAACTATGATGCTCTTATTGCTTCGTACATAAAGTATGATATAGGAGAGCTTGTAGATGAAGAACATAAACTGGATTTTATAATAAATAAATCTGCTCAAAAGTTGACGAAAAATGAAGATTAAAAAAGTAAATATAAAGGCTTTCCGTCTGTTTAATGATGTGTCTGTAAATCTAACAGCAAGAAAAGATTCTAATAAGGCAGCAAACTTTGTTGCTATATATGCTCCAAATGGTTTTGGAAAGACTTCATTTTTTGATGCAATGGAGTTTTGTATGACAAAGTCAATACAAAGGGTAAAGAGTAACTTCAAGGAAAATTTTACGATTGACCAAAAACATGGTGCGTCTACGTTTATACATAATAAGGATTTGCCAAACGAATCTATTGACATTACAATGTCGTTTGAGGATTGTGATGATGTAAGGACTATTTGTCGGCCAGCAGATGAATGTTCAATGCTTAAGTCTGTCCGTATAGAGAATGGCTATTTTAGAGATGCAATCCTTTCACAAGACTGGTTGTCGGAATTTCTTTCTTCAAAAAGTTCTACTGAAAGGTTTAAAATATTTATGCAAAACTTTGAGGAAACCCGCTCTCTTTTGGATTATTACCAATCGTTGGGTGAAGCCTCAAGAGGGATAAAAAGAAAAATTGACAATATATCAAAAGACTTGAAACAAATTAGTAAAAACATTGACAAGAGTATTGATGCCAATGTTATGGATTTGTTGAAAGAAATAGTAGAGAAACTAAAGGCTAAAAACATTGATGTAAGAAAGTTTACTTCGGATATGAATGCCTGCCCAAGCATAATAGTTGAGGCTGATTCCATTTACTCAAGTTTGTTGGAAGACAAAACAAAGGTAGATGATATTATTTCAAATCTTGAAAAGATGCAGTTTGGTGATGATGGAGTCTTGAAAATATATGATATACCTGAATGGATAGAAAAGCAGAAAAGCCTTAAATCCGCAATAGATAGTATTGCTGTAGAATTAACGAAAATAGAACATCTAAAAGATTTAAAGCACCGAGTAGGACAATATGGAAATTCATTGGAAAAAAGCTTAAAGACTTTAGATACCGTTATTTTTCTTATAGACCAAAACAACAAGTTTCAGACGATACTGAATAAAATAGTTGATGTTAAAAAGGAGAAACAAGGTTTTATTCAAAACAAGGCAAAGAATGAAGCAGAAATAGTTAATATAAAGCAAGCGATAGCACAGCTAAATGAAGAAATTACCAAATTACAGAGAAATAAAGAGCAAAATGACAAGAAACTACTTGGCCTACATGACAGTTATAAGGATTATGTCATATTGTCTATTCAACATAAAGCGAATGCTGATAGTGTTTTGTTGAATCAAAAACGATTAAATACAGTAGATGAAAGTATAAGTATACTTGAACGAAGACATTCGGCATTATTAAGGTTTGTAATAGGTTTACGACAAAAAGAGTTTATTGTAATTCCTAACTTGTATGAGGAAGAGACACGCAAACTATTAGAGATAAGAGGAAAACTTGATTCTGCCAACAAAGTCTTGATAGACATAGAGAATAGAGTGGATGAAGAATTAAGGTTGAACGATAATTTACAAAATCTTCTCGCTTCATCTCAAAGCTTTGTGGAACATATAAAAGGCAGTAAATGTCCTCTGTGTGGTTTTGATTATGAGCAACATGAAAATCTTTTGGTTGCGATATCTGAAAATACTGTTTTGTCGTCATCGCTGAAAGAAGATATTGAGAAAAGGAATAGCGCAAGGAAGGATGTTGAGGATATAGAGCATGGATTACACAATCTGCTTAGTAAGTTAACTGATGAAGTTGAAGAAAATATAAACAAAACTGTTGAAGAGTTAGCTAAGGTAAAAAAGGATAGGGAGAATATAAATAATCAACTCAAACAATTGCTATCGGATAAAACAAAAAACGAGGCTACATTCACTGAAAGATTCTCAGACTTTAAGGATTGCACAGAGGATGAAGTGCGCAATAAATATAAAAATGCCAATCAGAATATAAACTGTGAGTTGAATAACATAAAATCACGACTTGGCCATAATAAAACAGAATTGGCTAAACTGATAGAAGCAATTGACAAATTGCATGAAGATATTAAGAAATGCGATAAGAATATTGCACAATTAAAGGCTGACACATTCTATACGCAATATCTACATACTGCTGGAACTGATAATATTTCGCAATACAAATTAGATGATTGGAAAAAACAGAAAGAAGAGGTTCTTGCACAATCAGTTAAATGGAAAAAAGAAATTGATGATACCAATGTTGAGATTTCAAAGTTAAAGGAAGAAGGTGTTGATGAATCAAAGGTAATATCACTACAAAAAAGACAGATATCATTTAGCTCGGAATATACAGAAGTGAAAGAAAAGTTGACGGGGACATATAATTTCTTGAAGACAAAGTGCCTAATGGAATCTATATCCCTGCCTATGGATAGCGACCAGATTAATACAGTATATCAAGAAGCTATAAAGAAATCACATGAACGACGGAGCGATTTGAATGATAAGTTGGAAGTGGTCAAGGAATATATCAGAATAATTGGTATTGTTGGTACATATTATAAAAATGAAAATCTCAAGAAACAGCATGATGTTGTTGAAATTAAACGACAAAAGTATATAAAAAATAAGGAAATTGTAGATCAAGAAAAAACAAGGTTGGAAAAATACCTTAAAGATTTTGTAAATGGCTTCTTCAAATTGGATATTATCAATAAGCTATACAATACAATAGATCCTCATCCTGAATACAAAAAGATTAGTTTTGAATGTGACTTTAGTCTTAAGGACCCAAGACTAAGTGTGTTGATGTATTCAGAGAAGGACTACCATGACAGCATTGTGCCAAATCTATATTTTAGTACTGCACAAATAAACATACTATCTTTCTGTATTTTTATGGCGAAGGCCCTATTTGCAAAGACTGACAAGAATGAGGATTTAGGATGTATTTTTATTGATGACCCAGTACAGGCTCTTGATGATATCAATATCCTTTCAATGATTGATTTGCTTAGAAACGTAGCGTTCTCACTTGATAAACAGATTGTGATCACAACGCATGATAAAGACTTTTTTGAACTTATGAAAATGAAAGTGCCTGAAAGACTTTTTAACTCAAGGTTTATTGAGTTTAAGGGGCGAGGTGTTATAGAATAGAATTTTGGATTAATTTTTAGCCAATTAAAAAGATGAATATCCTTCACGTAGTAAACATCTACTTTGTTCTCCCTTATTTTATTGGAGACCAATTTACGTATTTCAAGGAACGTGGCTATCAGATGAATGTCGTCTGTAGCCCAAGTGAGTATTTGGCTGATTATGCCAAGAAGCAAGACTTTAACTATATTGAGACTCCTGTGAATAGGAGCATCTCAATAAAGCAAGACTTGACGAGTATTAGGAATATCTGCAAGTTTATCCGCAAACAAAAGATAGACATTGTAGTAGGACATACTCCTAAGGGTGCTTTGCTTGGCATGATTGCTGGATGGCTGTGCAGAGTGCCTAAGCGTATATATTTCAGGCATGGTCTTGTTTATGAGACGAGTCATGGATTGAAACGAACTATTCTAAAGACTGTAGACAGAATAGCATCTGCTTGTGCTACACAGATTGTTTGTGTAAGTCCATCGGTTCTAAAGAGGAGTATAAATGACGGGCTTGCTCCAGCAAGGAAGCAGATGATATTGAGCAAGGGTACATGTAATGGTATTGATACGCAAGGATACTTTAATCCTGCAAACATTGACAAGGCACGACTAAACGAACTGAAAGCGAAGTATGGTATCAAGGATGATGATTTTGTTATAGGTTATTCAGGTCGTATGGTACGCGATAAGGGTATTATAGAGCTGGTGCGTGCTTTCGATAAACTAAAAGATGCAGATAACTGCAAGCTATTGTTAGTTGGTATGTTTGAGAAACGTGACGCTCTGCCAGATGATGTAAAGAACCGTATAGAGAACGATCCTCGCATCATATATACTGGTTTTATAAATGGTGGTATGGAGTACTATTATGCCATGATGAACGTATATGTGCTTGCATCGTATAGAGAGGGTTTCCCGACTGGAGTGCTTGAGGCGCAATCTATGGGAAAACCAGTAATAACAACACGTGTGACAGGTTGTTGTGATTCAATCATTGACGGAAAAACGGGTTTGTTTATAGACAATGATGCCGATGACTTGGCTAAGAAGATAGACATGATAAGACGAGACAATGCTATTGATGGCATAGAAGGTCGTAAGTGGGTTGTAGAAAACTATGACAGCAGAATTATTTGGAAGGAAATAGAGAAGTTGTATTAACATAACAATATAATAATCGGAATGAAGAATATATTGATAACAGGAGCCAACAGTTTTATTGGTACTTCTGTAGAAGCATGGCTGCTTCGCAATAAGAATGAGTATAAGGTTGACACAGTAGACACTATGAATGATGCTTGGAAGAAGGCTGACTTTACTAAGTATGACGTAGTGTTTCATGTAGCTGGAATCGCCCATGTTGACCCAAAGCCTGAGATGGCTCCATTATACTATAAGGTGAACCGTGACTTGACAGTAGAGATTGCAAAGCATGCTAAGGCTTCAGGTGTGAAACAGTTTGTGTTTATGAGCTCGCAGATTGTATATCATGCAAGCAAGTCGTTGGAAGGTACTGTTATAAGCAAGAATACCAAACCCAACCCAAATGATTTTTATGGTGACTCTAAATTGCAGGCAGAGAAGGGACTGAACGAATTGAATACAGAGGATTTTAAGGTAGTCAATTTGCGTCCTTGTATGATATACGGTACTAATGGTAAGGGTAACTTCCAACGTTTGGCTCGTTTGGCATTGAAGACACCTATTTTCCCTCTATGGCACAACAAGCGTTCAATGTTGTATATAGACAATCTGTGTGAATTTGTAAAACAGGTTATAGACAGACAGCTGGCTGGAACTTTCCATTTGCAGAACAAGGAATATGCTGATACTGTAGAAATTGTGCGCTATTATGCCAAGGCTAATGGACATGGGCTGTGGTGTACACGTTTGTTTAATCCGTTGGTATGGCTTGGCTCTTTCTTCTTGACACCTATATGCAAGATGTTTGCCAACCAATATTATGAACAGGATTTGACAACATACGACTTTGAATATCAGCTTGTGTCGTTTGAGGATTCTTTGAAACGTATCAAACTCTGATGGATAAAACTAAAGAGGCTCTGTATGGACTGATTCGAATGGCATTGATAGGGGAGCGTCCTATGGCGTTTCCTGAATCAGTGGATTGGAATGTTCTCTATGACTATGCCAAGATGCAAGGTGTTGCAGCCATCGCTATGGATGGACTGCAGACCTTGATGAATAATATCGGCTTTGCACCAGTTGGATTGGGTATAAAGACAAAATTGCAATGGTATGCCTTGGCAATGTCTATTGAAAAAAGGCATACCAAGCAGTTGGAGTCAAGCAAAGAGGTTGCGTCTATATGGCACAAGGCAGGTATACGAACATTAGTATTGAAGGGATTTGCCTTTGCACAATATTATTCTAAACCTATGCAACGTCTGGCTTCGGATATGGATTGCTATCTGTGTGGAGGTTATGAGGTGGGCAATAGTGAGATGGAGCGCTTGGGGATAAAGGTGAACCGTGAAGACTATCGTCATTCTACTTTCCAGTATAAGGATGTATTTGTAGAGAATCATAAGATTTGCACAACTGTAAGAGGAAAGAGACAGCGTAAGTGTTTTGAGGCATATCTTCGTTCGTTGCTTGAGAAAGAACCAACTGTATGTATTGACGATTCTTATTTAGAAATGCCTTGCGACCGATTCAATGCCCTTTATTTCCTGCAACATTGTCATAGGCATTTCTTGCGTGAAGGTATCACGTTGCGATATATCTGTGACTGGACTATGATTCTGCAAAGGGCTGATTGCTTTGATTCTGATTTTTGGAATGAATGTGAGAAGAACGACTTAAGACCTTTTGCCGAATCAATGACACGTCTGGCATACGTGGTCTGTGGGGTTAAGGCTTCGTGGATGGATGGTGATGTTATATTGCAGATTCAAGACAAAATGCTCCTTGATGATTGCTTCCGCATTGCCGATAACGCCATTAAGTATGGCAACAGCCTTAAGGCTCACATACAAATGGTAAAGAACATGTTGGGCATGCGCTGGAAATATAAGTATTTCTCGCAACGGTCGATGGAGATAGAACTGATAAGCTCGGTTTGGAGTAATTGGATGGAGAAAGAACCGAAAATATAAAGAGGAGATATTCTACATCTTGAGTTTGCCGAGGGAAAGCTCACATCAGGCTTAATCCCCATCCTCACATTCAAGTTCCGTCGTTGGTGGCACAACCGTTGGAAGCATCCCCTTGTTTACAAGGAATGGCTCCTCCCCATGTTCCTTACATTGCTATGGAGTCATTTGAGAAGATATAAAACGATAACAGATTAAATATGACAACCTACTTAATTATTTTCGCCCTGCTCCTGATAGCAGAGTTAGTTTACTTCCGCATTGCCGACCGATTTAACATCATAGACAAGCCCAATGAACGGTCGTCGCATACGAGCGTGGTGCTGCGAGGTGGCGGCATCATTTTTTTGATTGGAATGTGGGTGTGGAGCGCATTTTATGGGTTTCAGTACCCATGGTTTTTAGCCGGACTGACCTTGGTAGCCGGGGTGAGTTTTGTGGACGACATCCGTTCCTTGCCCGACTCGGTGCGATTAGTGGCACAGTTTGCAGCAGCAGCCATGGCATTTTATCAACTGGGCATTCTGCATTGGTCGATGTGGTGGATTGTGGTGCTGGCACTCATTGTATATGTGGGAGCAACGAATGTGATAAACTTTATGGACGGCATCAATGGCATTACAGCCGGGTATGCACTGGCGGTGTTGGTGCCTTTGGCTTTGGTGAATGCAAAGGGAGGATATGTAGCACAGAGTTTGGTGGTGGTGGCAGTGTTGTCCGCCTGCGTGTTCTGCCTGTTTAACTTCCGACCGAAAGGAAAGGCCAAGTGTTTTGCCGGCGATGTAGGGTCGATAGGTATGGCGTTTATTATGCTGTTTCTGTTGGGCCGTGTGATTCTGGCAACCGAGGACATTACGTGGCTGATATTCCTGTTGGTGTATGGCGTGGACGGTTGTTTGACGATTGTACACCGCATTATGCTGCATGAAAATTTGGGCGAAGCACACCGCAAGCATGCGTACCAGATTATGGCGAATGAACTGAAGATAGGTCACGTTAAAGTAGCCTTGCTGTATGTAGGATTGCAGTTGGTCATTTCGCTTGGCTTTATATATATATGTCCGGATACGGTGCTTGCGCATTGGGCATACTTGCTTGGTGCGTTGGTGGTGTTGGCTATTGCGTATGTGGCATTTATAAAGAAGTATTACCATTTGCACGAGGCATACCTTGCGACGTTGAAAAAATAGCAAGCCTAGTAAGCAGTGACATTAGTAACTTCAAGACATGGATTTCATAGATTGTAGGAACAATGGTTCGTACGATTTATGAGGTTCATGTTTTGTTTATTTATAATGATTATGGAAATTAACAAAGACTTTTTAAACCAATTATTTGAACAAGCGAAGGCGAATCCACGTTTGCGTCAGAACCTGGATTTGCGCACATCGGCAGCCGATAACAGTCAGCGTATGCTGAATGCGTTATTGCCTGGAACGATTGTCCCCATTCACCGACATCCTCACAGCACGGAGAACGTATTTCTGTTGTGTGGAAAGATTGTGGAGGTAATTTGTGACGAAAACGGCAACGAAACGAAGCGCATAGAGCTTGACCCGGCAATTGGCAATTACGGCTGTGTGGTGCCGCAGGGTGCCTGGCATACGGTGGAGGTGTTGGAACCTTCGGTTATCTACGAAGCAAAGGACGGAAAGTACGGTGAAGATGGTAGCGGTTCGTTGGATGAATTCAAGGCTAAGCAAGCAGAGAATGAGGCATCGGCGAAACAGACATCACCGGCATTCAGCAATGGTCTGGGTGATTTGAAAAAGAACATTGAGTATCTGATAGGCATGGAACGTCAGTCGGGTAGTATGGACGTTATCACTCCGCTGTATGTATCGCGTATGCTGCATGTGCCATTGAAAGAGGTTGAGCGGGTGATGAAGGAGATGGGCATTTGAGACTTGAACGGATAGCCCTTGTAGAAACGCTCTACCATAAAAAGGGACAAAAAGTAGGTGGAAATATCTTTGTAGAAATGGAGTAGGGAAACGCTCATATTACGTACGTTTTAGAAATCGGAATGCGATAAAATGGTATATCCCTATTTCATTTTTTTTTGCGCTTAAAAAACGTTCTGAAATGCTTGTAAATAAAAGGGTTAGGGGCTTCGGAAAGCTGTTTGAAAAAATAGGGGTGCGATATCAGGTGCCGAAAAAATTTGGATTTCGGGGTGTTTAGGTTGTATCTTTGCTTCGCGAAGTCAGGCTGCACCTCAGCATAACTTTCGAAAACAAGTTTTCAAGTTCTGCATTCGGTTTGCACTGACATTGCGTTGCGAAGTCAGGCTGCACCTCAGCATAGCTTTTGAGAGCCAGCTCTCGTCGCTCTGCATTCGGTTTGCACTGACATTGCATTCGCCAAGTCAGGCTGCACCTCAGCCTTGATGGATGAAAAAACTATAGATTCCTTATTTATAAAGTGTTCTTTGACATATTGTTACAACAGAAAGTAAGGCAGGTAGGCCTGTCTGAAACATCGGGGTGAATGAAGGATTTTTGTGTGGTTGTAAGGAGCTATCCTCGAAAAAATGTAGGATTTCGGCAAAAGTATCCTCGAAAAAGTGTGATGGTTGTTGGTTTTTATCCTCGAAAAAGTGCAATTACCTACTTCAATGCAATTTATTTTTCTTCATCAACCTATCATATAATAAATAATAATAGCTATATTTGCCTATTATATGATAGGTTAATGGGAGTTAGTGTATGGCAAAGAACACGATGGGGACCAAGTTGCCCCGAAAACTGGAACAGAAGATGCAGATTGTGGGAGAGCAAATCAAATTAGCTCGTCTGCGTCGGAATTTGAGCATTGCTCAGGTGGCTGAACGGGCCACGTGTTCGCCCCTGACGGTGAGCCGCATTGAAAAGGGCACACCTACCGTAGCCATCGGCATCTATCTACGTGTGCTATATGCCTTGCAGCTGGAAGAGGACATTCTTTGGCTGGCCAAGGAAGATAAATTGGGCAAGACACTGCAGGATTTAAGTCTGAAGACTCGGGAACGGGCTTCGAAAAAGGAGTAAGGCGATGAGGAAGTTATATGTATATGCCGATTTCGATTGGCTGAAAGAGATTGCATTCATTGGTGAGTTGGGCTACGAATCGCTTCGTGGCTCGGACAGCTATAGCTTTTCCTTTGACAAGGATTGGCTAAAGAATCATGGTGCACTTTTTTTGAGTGAGGACTTGAACAATTATCCTGGTCAGCAGCACACGCAGCCGGGAAGGGATATTTTCGGTTGCTTTTCGGATGCCTTGCCCGATCGCTGGGGACGTACACTGTTGTTGCGTCGTGAACAGCTGGCTGCATCCGAAGAGAAACGTCCGGTGAGACGGCTATCGTCTTTTGACTTTCTGACGGGTATTGATGACTTCTCTCGGATGGGCGGTTTCCGCTTCAAGGAAGATCCCCAGGGTGAGTTTATCAATGTCAGTCAGTCGCTGAAAATTCCTCCACTGACGGATATTCGGGAATTGATAGCTGCCAGTCAGGAGATTGAGAAGAGTGAAGAAGCCAATATCCTTCCGGAGCGGAAATGGCTGAAACAATTGGTGCAGCCCGGTTCATCCCTGGGTGGAGCCAGGCCGAAGGCGAGTGTGGTGGATACGAATCATGCGCTTTATGTGGCTAAGTTTCCTTCCCGTAAGGATGACTATGATGCGGGACTTTGGGAGCACCTAGCTCATCAGTTGGCCATCCGTGCGGGCATTCATGCAGCCACGACCCGGGTGCTGGCTACTGGCGAAAAGCATCACACGTTGTTGTCGCGTCGGTTTGACCGCACGGATGATGGCCGCCGTATTCATTTTGCTTCAGCCATGACCCTGTTGGGCCTGACGGACGGGGACAATGCAGCCACCGGGTATGGTTATCTGGATATGGTGGATTTCATCCTGCAACATTGTACGGATGTGGATGCCAACTTGCGGGAGTTGTACCGGAGGGTGGCCTACAATATCTGTATCGGCAACAGTGACGACCATTTCCGCAATCACGGTTTCCTGCTCACATCCAAAGGTTGGACGCTATCGCCTGCCTACGACATGAATCCCACGCTGAACGACCACCAAAGCCTGCTGATTTCGGCTTCATCTAGCCAATCTGATTTGAGCATCCTACTAGATGCTTGTGAAGGGTATATGCTGGATGCTCAAACAGCAAAGCAAATCATCGGTGAGGTGGTGGATGCGGTAAAAGGATGGCATGAATGGGCCGTGCGGTTGGGTATATCCAAGAGGGAAATGGATTTGTTTCGTGGTGTATTTGACCAAAGAATCAACTTTGAATAGGGGAAATTATAAGCATGATTTGGATAATAGAATCTTTAATAACCTGTCATATAATAAACAAATTATATTGTTTTTGCTCATTATATGATAGGTTGGCAGATATTGCGCGTTGAAATATGCAATTTAGTTACGATACATGGGATAATTCATCTTGCAAAGCCCTGCATCTTTTATATTGGGTTTGCAACTTCGCTTTGGCTTGGTTCACTTTATCCCGACCACCGATGCGGATGGCACGTTGTAGATAATCACATAAATTTTGATAGGTTCTTCTGTTACGTTCATGAACATCCATCATTCGGATTGCGTGCTGGATATAGCGGTCAATAAGTTCTTCCCGATAGGTAGGCAGAAGGGCGGATTCATACTTGATAAAGGTGGAAATGTACGAATTCTTTTGCAAGTAAGCGTGCAGTTTTTCAGTCCATCCCTCTTTGGCACAGATATCTGTATATAAACCACCATGTGCAGGAAGTGCCATTTCTGACAATTGTACAATAAAGGCAGGCCATTGTTCGGTTGGAATCACCTCTTTCAGCAATTTATAATATTCCTCTTTCAAATGGTTTTCATTCAAAAGAAGGTAGCAGGTTACCTCCTTTACCATCTGTTTATTGCCTTCCTTTTGCGCAATTTCAAGTTTCCATTGGTTCCATTGGGTTACCAATCCTTGATATTCTTTATCTTGTATGATGCCTTCTTCGCAAAGTTGGTAGGCACGTTGGTAATCCGAGTCTTGCATGGCATCCTGAATAGCCTGTCTTCTGAACTTTTCGATCTGAAGATGTTGAAGGGCAAACTGCTTACCGGCTTCTGCCCCTTTATATTCAGTCAATAAATCCTTTTTCAGCATCATCATTTCGGAATACATGTATCCTTCTTTTAAGTTGGTATCACTTTCCAGTTTTTCCAATATTTCATCATACTCTTTTTCACAGTTGGCATGCTGATACAGAATTTTATATATATCCAAATGCCAATCCCAACCATTAAATACCTTGTCTTGAATACATGACCAGCAAGCATCCATCAATGCTGTGCGTCCGTTTTCATCCAATATACATACCTCTTCATCATCCAATGCATGCAAACTGTTGAAAGCTTCATCTATGATAATACTCAGATAACCTTCACTGTCATCCGAATTGTCCAACGCTATGATTGTTTCCCTCAGTATTTCAAAGCAGATATCAATGGTTGCTTTAAAAATGCCTTTCTCTCGGAACGTGTTAGCCGCTTCCAAAACATCATACATTTGATCAAATAATATGGATTGTTTGTCGAAAGGAATGTAGTCGTATTCATCTTTGGCATCATAAAAGGCTTCAGCGATTTGATTAAGGTAAACTTTGACTGAATCCTTGTTGATAAAATAGGATTCAAATGCTTTTAAAAACTGGGTTTTAACAACAGGTTCACTTAAGATTTTCTTTATGAAGGAACGTAAGTCCTCTTCTGGAATTTGTTGTAAAACTTCGATAAACTGTTCTTTCTTTATTTTGTTTTTCTTAGTCATGATACCATGTATTATAGGTTGTAGTTAGTATACAGACCTTCTCTCTGATGGGCCTATATGCATTTGGGGAACAAAGATAACCTATTTGTTTGTAACTCTATCCTAAAAAATGGTATATTTGCAGTATAAATGGTTGAAAAACAAAGGTAATCTATGGTACTAACAACGAAGAAGATGTAATGTTTAACGGATGCATAAGGATGTAGTACACCTGTGCTTCACAAAATATTACATCATAATGAGCAGATCAGGAAAGAAGTTCCCAGCAGGGGGCATTGGGGCGCAGTTTAAAAGTTCTGTAGAATCCCATTCTAGCCAAAGATAGTACATACCCTATACAAGAAGAATGGAATATCAGCAATGCCATGTAGCTGTGCCTTTACTGCTTGTTGATACTTATTGTAACTTGTCTTTAACTGCTTATCATTTACCCACGCAGCATATTTACATCGCTGATTATCAGTGACTATTCATTTTAATCGGTACAACTTCTGTTTTGACAAATACACAGAATGTAGGGACAAATGCAATGTGCTGTATTTCATAGCTTTGCATATACGTGTTGTACCGCCTTCTTTTAGCTTTTTTGTGGAATGTCCTATATCAGATACAAGCTATTGAGTGATAGGACATTTCCGCAGGTATGTTACAGAACGCTTGTTGAATACAAAGGTAGTGGTTTTCTTGGGATTACTGTGGTTTGTAGCAGATTTTTGCACGAAAAAATGTGATTGGCTTGAAAAAATGTATCTATATATGGTTTATTCGTTTGAAAAAGTGTGTTTGTTTGAATGCTATTCACTGGAAAAAGTGTAACTTTGCCATTGAAAGAATATGATTACGCTATGCTCAAAAGGAAAATAGAAACATACTTAGCTAAATGGAAAGAGTCTGAGGACAGAAAGCCCCTTGTGATAAAAGGTATTCGCCAATGCGGAAAGACATACATTGTCCAGAAATTCGCAAAAGAGAATTATGAGAGTGTGGTCTATATGAACTTTATACTTGAACCGGATAAGAAGTCCGCCTTTACGGGTAATATAGATGTCGATACCATTATCCTCAACCTCTCTGCTTTGATTCAAGGCAGTCGTTTCATTGAGGGAAAAACCTGCATTATCCTTGATGAGATTCAGGAATGCAAGGAGGCAAGGACAGCCTTGAAGTCATTTCATATAGACGGGCGTTTCGATATTATTGCTACTGGTTCTCTTTTGGGTGTGAAAGGCTACGGCAAAAGCAGGAAGAAAAACGAAGAAGAGGGGCAAGATTCTGTTCCTGTCGGATATGAAACCGTGATAGATATGTATCCGTTGAATTTTGAGGAGTTCTTATGGGCAAACGGGATCAGTGAGGTGGTTATTGATTCTGTCAAATCATGCTTTGAGAATGAAAAGGCTGTTCCCGATGGAATTCACAAGGCAATGATGGAGTTGCTGTATAGATATGTCATTGTCGGAGGTCTGCCGGAGGTGGTGAACTGTTTCCTTGAAACCAAGAATATCGAACTTATATATAAGGCGCAGCGTAATCTTATTGCTGAATACGAAGAGGATATGGTTAAATATGCGGATGATGCGGACAAGCCTAACATCCGTGAATGTTTTGAATCTATTCCGAAACAATTAGCCAAAGAGAACAAGAAATTCCAGTATTCCATCGTCAAGAAGGGCGGAAGGGCTTCGCAATACATCGGTAGCATTCGATGGTTGGAGGATGCTGGGATAGTCCGTAGATGCTATAACACGCAGATTACAGAATTGCCGTTAGAGGGTAATTCTATCAAAGAATGTTTCAAGGTATATACCACAGACATGGGTATTCTAATGGCAATGCTCGACTATGGCACACAGGCAGATATTTTGAAGGGCAATCTTCTTGGATACAAGGGGGCTATCTTTGAGAATCTGATGGCTGATTTCTTATGTAAGTCCGGGCAAAAGCTATACTACTTCCATAAGGATAGCGGGCTTGAACTGGACTTTTTGGTGAGATTCAAAGGTGAATGCGTTATCCTTGAAGTCAAGGCAAAGTCGGGAAAGGCAAAAAGCATGACTACGGTTCTGAAGAACAAGGATGTGTATCATGTCAAGAATGCGATCAAGTTGGGACAATATAATGTAGGACGTGATGGGGATATACTCACCCTTCCGCTCTATATGGGATTTCTTGTTGAAGATAAGCTTGCGGAGGTTATCATCCCTGATGTTGATTTGAGTTTATTGACTACCATTTAATTATAAATAAAGATATTATGGCAAAGCAGATATTAGTTGGAATCAAAGAGCAGGATTTGAACGAGGTTGCTCACTTCCTTATGATATACCTCCCATACAATGAGGAGCTGTGTAGTTATACTGATAATTGGTTGGGTGAACTTTATGAAAACAAGTATCCTTTGGTCTCTAAGGGGATGTGGTCAGCTATCATTAACTTGAAAACCCATAAGCTCCTGAATTGGAAGCAAGAGTATAGAGGTTTTAATGTAATATAGTCTATGAAAATCATTACATCAACACATTTGAAGCAATGGGCTGACACAAAAGAATGTCAGTCTCTCTTGCCAGAATTGATGAGACGTCTTATCTGCGCTTCCGTGAAGCAGTTAGATAGGCTGTCTTTCCCCAGTGGTGATGCTGTGCATATGCCTGGATGGGATGGAATTGTATCATGTCAGGAACCGATAGATTTGGTTCCTAAGGGGGAATCTCTTTGGGAGTGTGGAGTGAATAAGGATATTCAGACCAAAGCGAACGATGATATAACAAAACGTGCAGCAAACCCTCTCGGACATATAAAATCAGACTCTACATTTGTTTTTGTTACACCTCGCGAATGGGCCGGAGCAGATGCATGGACTATTGCTAATCAAACAGGTTGGAAGAAGTTAGTGGTTTATACCGCAGTAGAGCTTGAGGTTTGGATTGAGAAATGTCCCGCAGTCGGATTGTGGTTGGCAGACAAATTGAATATTCTGAATGCCGGAGGTTATCAGTTACCTGATGTTTATTGGATGCAGTGGGCTTCTGGCGATAAGTACTCTCTGCCATACCAAATAGTAACAGCAGGAAGGGAACAGGTCATTAACCGTGTGTTAAAAGCGTGTTTTGAGCCGTCTATTCTTGAAATTCAGGCATTAACGCAGTCGGAAGCGGTTGCATTTGCATTAGCATCAATTGCAACTTGCAATGATGCTGATAAACTACAGGCAAAAACAATCGTTGTAACAGACAAAAATACTTTCGATGATTTAGTTTCTCACTACGAGAATCTGATTATCATCACGACCTTGCGAGACAATATGTCCTATGCATTGTTGCACAATCATACAGTAATCTGTGCTGTAACACCTGAGGATCAAATGCCTACAGCAGTGAAGTTGCCAAGGTTGGAACGAGAAGGTTTCGTTAAGGCTATTGAAGAGTGTGGCTTTGATTCAATCCAGGCTAGAAAGATTGCAACAGATACGGCTAGGGATGTGAATGTTTTGAGGCGCCGTATGAAGATTGACAAGCTAAAGCCAGAATGGGCGAATAGTGAGGGAATATCTGCCTTATTACCAATAATCCTATTGGGACAATGGAACGAGAATATACCTGGGGATTTGAAACTCGTAGAGATATTATCTGGGGAAACATACTCGGATTATACCAAGATATTACAAGGATTTAGATTAATGTCTGATTCTCCGATAGCACATGTCGGAACAGTCTGGCGATTAAGGTCTCCAATGGACACAATGTCATACGCTTCTGTTTATTTAACAGATGGCGATTTAGCAAAACTGAAAGAAATATGTGGATTGTTGATTGCAGACGATGATCCCGAAGCGGTAGACAAAGTTGCTTCTGATGAATGGAGAATGTGGCAGTTTAAGCAGCAGTTTTCTTCTAACGTCAAAAAGGGAACATATCAATCTTTGATATTGCTATCATTGATTAATGATGATAGTGACAATAAAAATGTTTGGGTTGATGGTTTGGTACGAGAACTACTAAATGGCTGGACGCTACAGCGTTTTTTGTCCAACAGAACGTATTTCACTCTTTTGGCAGAGGCTTCTCCTGAAGCGTTCTTAGGATTTCTTGAAGAGACAGGACAGAATATTTATGATGTTGTATTCACTCCACAGAAGTCTAATTTGGGGTTGACAGGTTGGAATATATATTATACAGAAATTCTTTTTGCGCTTGAAATGATAGCTTGGGATGAAGATTATATTTATAGATCCACCTCTCTTCTATTGCGTTTTTCTGCATATAAGAACGAGAGTAATTATGCTAACAAGCCGATAAACTCACTTGTGGAGATTTTCCGTTTCCAACTGCCGCAAACATTTGCCAAGTTTGAAAATAAGATAGAAGTACTTACGTCTCTCTCTTCTTCTTTTAAAGCTCTGATTTGTGAGTTGAGTTTCCAAATTTTAAATAGTTTGGGGGCTGGGACATTCTCTCAGACACATTTTTACAAATGGCGACATTTTAGCGACCTTTCTTCTCCTAAATATATTCCGGTACCAATCGATAACGTGAAAGCAGTAACAACATTATTATTGAACTGTACAACCTTCTCTGAAGATGACATATGTACGCTTTTAAAACTGTCGACTAATAAATGGATGAGTTGTTGTAGAGCAGACATTCTTGATGCAATTACCGAGAGAAAAGATGTTTTTTGTGAAAGTGACATGGTAGAGCATGCTCTTCGTGACGAACTGATTCATCACCTTTCTATTCCAGAGGCAGCGTGGGCATTGTCAGAGGAAGAACTTGAACCATATAAGAAACTGCTTTCTGATATCGAGTCCGAGAATATTGTCAGGAAATATCGATGGATGTTCGAGGATATGTTCCTACGTCTTCCTCAAAAACGAGAAATGGACTTTAAAGAGGAATCTCGGATGAAGCAGGATATTCGAAACAAGGCTGTTGAAGAAATTCTTTCGGAAAAAGGCAGGGATGGTCTATGGGAATTGGTAAGTACTGTAAAATGCCCTAGTTCTGTAGTCAACAGCATGATACAACTATATGGTGACAACTTGCTGCAAGATGTTTGTGAAAAGTTTGGCAAGAATATAGTCAACGTTATATTCCTTCAGACTTTTTTCCAGAATCTGTTCTTCCAGAAAGGAGAAGATTACTATGCGAGGGTTGTGGATAATGTAAGAGTATATGGCAATACTTGCTTGTCTGTATGCCTATATGCTCCAGGGTACAATGAAAAGCTTGTTACCATTGCGAATGACTACGGTGAGAAAATAGAAACTCTCTACTGGCAAAATATTAACGTGGCGTATGTTAAAACTCCTAATCCTATACAAATTATTGACAAACTCGTTTTGGTAAACCGCTTTGACGAGGCACTGGAACTGATATACCATAACAAAGATTCTGATCAAATACCCGATATTCTCAAAGTCAATGTCATAAAAGCTCTTATCTTTAGCGGTAAACGAGACTTTACCCCGAAAATTGATTGGTATTACATTGATAATGTGATAAAAGATTTGGATAAGTCTGAAGATCCCGAGATTGTCCAGCCATTGGTTCAAATTGAATTTTTTGCTTATCGGGCTTTTGAACATCGTAGAAACATAAACGAACTGCGCCTTATCAAAGAACTGATGAGCAAACCAGAATTACTGATAGAGTTGATGGTAATGGCATATAAATCTGATGATGGAAATGAGGAGGAAGAAGTAAACGAATCAGAGATGAATAACAGGATGGTGATGGCAAGATGCTCATTCCAAATCTTGTATAACTTGCCTTGCTGCCCAGGTGTTGATTGTCAAGGGAATGTAAATTCTGACGCACTTCGCGCATACATATACCGTTTATATGAATTATCCGTAGAACGTCATCGTTCTCAAGTGACCGATATGGTGGTAGGTAGTCTTCTGGGTAACCTTCCAAGGAATGCTTCATACCCACAGGCTATTCTCGGGGAAATAGTAGAAGAATTGAAAAGTGATTCGGTTGATGAACATATTCGAATGAGGATTTTTAATAGCAGAGGTGTTACAATGCGAACTTTTGCAGAAGGTGGTAAACAAGAAAAATCGTTAGCAGCATTGTTCAAGAGTTATCGCGACAAGGTTAAGTTTAAATATCCGAGACTTTCCAAAATCTTCACCAAACTTATGCAAGAGTATGAACGCTATGCAAACCAGGAAGACTGCGCTGCACAATTGGAAGATTTGGAATATTAGAAACCGAGGAATGGCGTTTGTTTGCTCAATTATTACCTCAGACCGTCTCAAAAAGTGCAGTTTGTTTGGCAAAAAAACATAGAGCATATTTACATCACTGATTATCAGCGAAAATTCATTTTAATCGGTATAACCTCTGTTTTGACAAATACACAAAATGTAGGGACAATTGCAAACCGTTGTATTTCATTGCTTTACATATACGTGTTGTACCGCTTCTTTTCAGTCTTTTTGTGGAATGTCCGCTATCAGATACAATGTATTGAGTGATAGGGCATTTCCGTAGGTGTGTTACAGAACGCTTGTTGAATACAAAGGTAGTGGTTTTCTTGGATTTTCTGCGATGATTTGATTGTGAAGATGTATTTCTCATCCTAATATTTGTCAGTTGACAGATATATTGCATTTTTGCGGAACAAAAATGCGTAATTTATGATGCGGTAAAAAATAATGTTCAATATGGAAATAAAGCGTTATATTTGTCTTTGAAAGTGTAATGAATCGGATTTATTCACTTGGAAAAGTGTAATTGCTTCCGTTTGCCCACTATGGAAAATGTTTGTATGCCATACAGGAACACTTGTATTCATGTAATAGCTATTATATCCTATCGGGTATAATCCTGCTTGTTGTATCAACATTATACCCGAAATGGTATAAATCAATATATTTGACTGAACTCCATAATGTCGAGCATCTGATATAGTATTCCGTCAATGGCAGAATGCCAACTTTGATGAAAATGCCCATAGTACCAATGGCTTATCGGATGGTTGTCGGTTTTGAGATGTTGCAAAAGCATATCTATCGTTTTCCGTTCAAATTGTATATCCTCAATCAATGAAGAATCGTTCTCTGCCCATTGGTTAAGATTGTTTTTTGAGAATAGTTCACAATGTGAAGGTGCCGTATGTGTGATAACTGTATCAATCAGGAAGTTAGCACGGATGGCATTCATCTATTTATACGATAGATACGGTCAATAGAGATAGCTCCACCTACACAAAGGATGGTATGATTACAAGCCTGTAGAATGGCATAATCGGGAACAGCAATGAAGCGTTTGAAGTTGAACATTGAGCCATCGAAATAAGCAGGATTATCATGATTACCTCGCACAAACACAATCCAATTGTTGGCTTGGTTCATTCGCTTGACATTTCGTCTAACCATCTGCTCATAGTACTCTTTCTTTTCGAAGCCAAAGCCACAATCCCCGGCTACAATTAGCAAAGTGTCCGTAAGCTTATATTGGATACAGAGTTTGAACACCAACTGATTAAAGTCTCCATGATATCACCAGAAACAATAATTGTCTTAGCCTCGGGAAAAGATAGTGAGAATATGCCGTTATGGTTCATCTTATGTTCTTGTTAATAGTGTTTATAGATAGAATTAATCTTTACCAAACAACCCTTTCTCTTTCCATACTTTGATTTCTTTATCAAAATCCGAAAGAAACTCCTTATCTTGAATCAAGCGGAATTTATCATATTCGGCATATGCCTTTTCTCTTGCTTGTTCGGCGGAAATGGTGCCAGTCTCATTATATTTATCATACTCATATAGAGCTAGGAAATCATCCAATTGCTTTTTCCAATTTGCCATTGTGGAAATGATTTGCCGTTCGGCACGAAGTTCGGCCAAATCAAGGAAAGCGGTTGATAGACGATTGAATGCAGAGACTTCTTTGTCTGATAGGTAATTCTGGGCGATAATTGTATCCGACTTTTGCACTCTGCCGTCAGGAGCGTTTTTCCATGTGGTAAGTCCCATGTGGGGCTTTTGGGCATCTGCTCTTGGATAGATGATTTCGGCTGCCGTTTGATGGGAAGTAGCCCAATACATCATATCTTGCACCATTTTGAAGAATTGTAGGGTAGTCTCAGCCTTAGGATCATAATCGGTACTACATTCGGCATAGACATCGGTGATTTTCTGATAATACCGACGTTCTGAGGCTCGTATCTCTCGGATACGTTCTAATAGGTCGTCAAAATAATCTTTGCCAAAATGTTTGCCCTGTTTCAAGCGTTCATCATCCAATACAAATCCTTTTATGATTATTTCTTTTAGAACCGATGTGGCCCACATCCGAAATTGGCTCGCTTGATAACTGCCCACACGAAAACCAACGGCAATAACCGCATCCAAATTGTAGAACAATGTATCATTGTTCTTGTCATCAAGTTCAGTTGTTCGAATTTTTCGAATAACTGAACTCTCCTCCAATTCTCCGCTCTTGAATATCTCTTTCAGATGGTTATTGATTAGGGTATCCAGTTCTACGTTCTCGTTTATGACATTGATTTAACAACTTAAGATGTTGATTATAAACTAGAACAGTGTTGTATTTAGGTGCAATTTTAACACATAAAAAAGTGTAGCTAATTCATTAGGTCAACATATCTTGAAGATACATGATTATCAGTGCTTTGAAACTTGTGTCATATCTATTTTGATCTAAAAACTGGAACATCAAACTGGACACCCTAGTCATTGATCATATTCGTTTCAACACCAAATAAATCGGCCATTCGCTTTTGCGACATCCAAAATGTTTCATTATAGAAGATGACCTCTATACGACTTTCTCCTTGTTTCGTCTTATATAGCAATATATTGGATGATAAGCTATTGTCGATTAATTCAGGAGTTGATATTTCTTGTTTGAAATATTCTCTTGCCATCTGCACTTGCGGCTTCTTCCCATCGGCATTTTCCGCAATCATCAAACAGGCAATTCGTGAAAGATATATATTTTCTACCTTACAAAAGGAACCGGAATTTAGTTTGCCCATCTCAAACGTAGGATTAAAATGCTCGATAGTGTTACAACCTTTCTTATTGGCTATGCCGATAGCTTTGTTTAGAGTACGATTGAATTTTTGGTATGTGCTATAGCCTAATGCGGTGCACAACTCACGAGAAGTCCAATACTCTAAACCTTTATTATCTTGCTTTTTAATCCGTTCAAAGTCGGATTGAATAGGAGAAATGTTACTTTCTTCCATTATTTCAGCGTATTATTAACATTATAAACTATCGATCATTTAATAGTAACACATGTTATATAGGCTGATTGTTATCATCCACAATTTCAACAATTTCTCTGCAAAAGGCTTCTTGTGAAATTAGCAGACTCAAAACACGTGTGAAGTTATTCAACTCTCTTTCTTCTGTGAGTTGTTGTTCTTGTGTTTTACCTATGTGGCCTACTCTGAAATACATGTCAATTGCCTTGTCAATGCCACTCAGAATAGTTGGCATGTCTGCAATAATTGCTTCGTCCTTAACATTACCTTCTGAGGTGGATTCAACATAAATCGGATAACTACGGTGAACAGTTGTGATGTAACCATCCCATCTACCCCATATTTCATTAAGCCTTCATTGTTCAGAACTTTGCAG
>ENA-OXEY01000114-OXEY01000114.1-human-gut-metagenome-genome-assembly--contig:-NODE-114-length-38909-cov-22.056957_pt1 | contig 38909 bp, 35 predicted proteins | sample MGYA00249365_ERZ652263 | MGnify/ENA primary metagenome ERZ652263 (study PRJEB26925, sample SAMN05826763) | human gut metagenome | biome: ENVO:2100002; feature: ENVO:00000062; material: ENVO:00002003...
TGAAACGCTACTTCCGAGATGATGAGAATAAGAAAATCATTCTCCATCCGGAAAACAAGAAGATGAAAGACATCATTGTAGATGGGTGCTGCATTCAGGGTGTGGCTTGTCACATCATCAAAGAACTATATCCTCTTTGTTGTAGACCATTTTACGAAGTGACTTAACAGCGAAGGAATGCCTGAAATCGTGAATCCGAGGTCCCTTTCCAGAGCCTCCATGAGATATGCCGGCATTACCATGCAGATTGTTCGCTTTCCATATCGAAACAGCCCGGTAAACAGCGGATGTATTCTGAGGAATACCCGCGAGATTGACCGGGCTGTACATACGCCGGGAAAAGTGAAACTTACCGGTCGTAAAGTCTTAGAGATTTCAAGGCTGATGGAACAGACGGAAAAACGGCATTAAAGAATTTTTTCAAATACCATGGTGGCCTGAATACGGTCACCGCCTAAAAAACCGCTGCTGGTGGCAGACGCAGTCGTGATCGTGTGTAGGCGATAGCCTTTGGCAGCCTGTTCGTTTAAAACGGATTCCAAAGCCGATAAGTTTCCGGATCCGGTTCCGAGAAATTTTTCTTTTAAGGTAACCTGAAGAACAACGTACTTTAAGCCGTCAATTCCGGACGCAGTTGAATAAGTGGATTCGTCAGAATAGTTTGCCATAATGGGATCCTCTCTTTCGTTGAAATAAAATATTCTGGTATTTTCTTCTATAATAATCTGTTTCAGGAGGCATGTCAAAAAGAAAGTGAGAGAAAGGGACAGAATTATCTGAATTGGGAGAAAGACTTGTCAGAAAAATGGGGTAGGAGTATAATTGGAACGGAATATTTGACAAAGGAGAAAGACTATGGGAAAAATGTGTCCAAATTGCGGGAATATTTTAAGTGATCAAGCAAAGTTTTGTCCCAAATGCGGAACAAAGCAGGAAACACAGACCAGGCAGGAAGGAAAATTCTGCCTGTTTTGCGGGGCAACCTTGGAGCCGGGTGCAAGATTCTGCAGCAGCTGTGGCAGAGATCTTATGGCGGCAAAAAAAGGAAACGGTGGGGCTGTACACAGTAACGTAAGTGCTGCAGATTATGTGAAGAGTGGTTTTGACAAAGTGGCAGGCACTTTGAATGAAAAAATCGGTGAAAGCGGACCGGTGAAGGTGCATTTGTCGGATCTGGTATCGGAGGTGTTTAAAAAGCATACGATGGAAGAGACAGAAGAGCTTTTCATTGCCGGAACAAAGAAAACAACACCGAAAGAATCAGAAATCACAGCGACATGGCCAAAACCATGGCTGTATTCCAGAGTACTTCTGTTTTTGGCCGTTACCAGTCTTATTTTGTATTTTATTTTGATTGAGTTTCATAATCCGAATGCCTATCCGGGCTTCATTTTTATGGGAGCGATGACGGTTCCGTTTGCATTGCTGATCTTTTTCTGGGAAGTTAATGCCCCGAGAAATATCAGTATATTCAGCGTGGTTTCTATGTTTTTTGTCGGCGGAGTTTTGTCGTTGGTCTGCACGTTGATCCTGTATAATATTACGGGAGCGGGAGATCTTTCCTACGGGGGAGCGATGCTGGTCGGCTTTGTGGAAGAGGCCGGAAAAATTGTGGTGGTAGCTTATTATATGCGGAAAACAAACTCCAAGTATATTCTGAACGGATTGCTGCTGGGTGCATGCGTGGGAGCAGGATTTGCCGTATTTGAATCTGCAGGTTATGCATTCCAATGCCTGTTGTCAACCGGAGCAGATTCGGCAATGATGGATATTACACTGCTCCGAGGCGTTTTGGCAGTCGGCGGGCATGTGGTGTGGACGGCTATCGCAGGTGCGGCATTGGCGGCAGCAAAGGGAGAAGAGATGTTTAATATACAGCAGCTGATCAGCGGACGTTTTCTGTTCTTCTTCGCGATTTCCGTTATTCTTCACGGAGTCTGGGATTGTCCGTTACAGTTTTTGGGAGCCTATGGAAAATATATTGTGTTGATCGTACTGGCATGGGTCGTAACATTGACTTTGATCAGTTCCGGTCTGAAGCAGATCACGAGATTGGCACAGCAAAAAGGAAATGAAAATCAGTAAAAAACGGCGGGAAAAAATGAATGCGTTCGGCAGATTTTTACATGATACCGTAAATTTTAAATAATCAAACTTCGCACATTAAAATGTGCCTATGCACCTTGAAAATTCAATAATAACTGGCATAAAAATAGCATGAAACCAATGGCTTTGGTATAATTGAGTTGTCAAAAAACAATTACAAACCGGAGGCTCATGCAATACTCCTGATTTTGCAAAAGATACCGTGTATCGTTTCATGAAGATGGTTCAAATTAACTGGATGAGTTTTACTACAATACTTGCATCCAGAATCTCGCTACGATGGTGAAGATATGTCTTTAATTTCCATTTACAACAAAAATAAAAAGAGACGAGGCAAATCAAAATATCTGCTTTCTGTTATGGTTGATGTAGTGAAGGATGGGGACATAATTTCCTACCTCATTGCGTATAGCTTTTTTATTTCTTCGAGATTGAATTCTGTAGAAGGAAGATTGGTAATTACACATTCATAAGTATCTTCTGATATAGGAAATCTCAACACTCTAAACTCCATTTTACGGTTTATAATAAGGATTTTTGTCTAAGTCTATGTAATCAAGACAATCTTTTTTATGAAAAGACTTATAAATTTCCGGATGATTTACAATCTCCTTTGTACATTTGCGAGTAAGAATAATTGAAATATTACAGTCAAACTGGTCGGATGCAGGCAATTTATGTTTTAGACCAGATAATATTTCATTACTACTGATATCTTTGCATCTGAATAAATAAAATTGGATTGACAGAAAATATAGAAAAGCGTATTATAATAACAAGAGGTGGGATTTCCCACACAAATGCTTGCGTAGGAGGCGTTGATAATGGAAACGATGAAAGATTATGTTGCTCATCTGGACAATAAAAAAAGGATTACCCTCAGAGGAGCTGCTTATCAGTATTATAATGTAAAAGAATATAGAAATGGCTGCATTATTTTGGAACCTCGGGAACTGGCAGTGCCAGAGAGCATTTCAGCCAGAACTCTGGCAGATATGGATCGTGCAGTAAGTAACTTTAAGAAAGGCGATGTTTCTCCGATTATTGACCTGTCAGATTTTTAAAAGGAATAAGAGATGAATTTTAATATACGAATGGGAATTCCTGAAATGCAGGAACTTTGGTTAGATCTGCAGGAGAAATATCGTTCCGGTAATATAAAAAAGAAGGAAGAACAGTTGTATAAAAAATGGGGAAAGGCTTTAAAGCTGCTATCGGCAGATCCAGGGTATCCAAGTCTTCAAACCCATGAAATAGAGCCATTATCCAGACGTTATGGAATGAAAGTGTGGCAATCATATCTGGAAAATAAAACCAGTGGCACAATGAGAATGTACTGGGTTTATGGACCGGACCAGAAAGATATTACAATTATCGGACTGGAACCACATCCGGAAGATAAGAAAAATGGTGCATACGACCGAATTTCACTGTCGGATTTGTAGAATAAAACCGAATATGGAACAAAAATACAAGCAGTTAGTCTATGAAAAATAGGTTAGCTGCTTTTTATATGCAAAAAGGGAGGTGCCGTGTATGGGATATGCACGTAAAGATGTAGAGAAAACAAAGAAATTAGCAAAGAAATTTGTCCGCTATCAGGAAGGGGCAGAGCTTTACAGCATTGGGCTGACGAAATTCCAGGAAATTGTGGAAGGACGAAAAACAGGGATTAACTTTTTGTCATACGAAAATCATAATGTGAATGTGGAGGAATAAGAACAGATATGGCGAAAACAGGAAGACCAAAGTCGGAAAATGTAAAAAAGAAAGTATTAAGTATCCGGGTGGAAGATCCTATGTATAAGCGTATCTGTGATTATGCCAGGAAACACAAAATGACTGTGACAGATCTTCTGGGTCTTATTTTGTGTTTTTTTATAATGGTCACCACAATATATGTGGGGGTTTTTATATCCCACCTATTAATCTACACTATAACCATCAAATAAAAGTAGCTAAAGGAGGGCGTATCATGGCAAAAGTATTTATCACACTGACAGGAACAAAACATTATTTTGGAAATGATTTTCTCAAAAAAGGAACGAAGATCCGACTAGAGAAAGAACCAGATAATGAGTATGACAAAGAAGCAATCAAAGTTACTTATGAAGGTCTTGGAAAAATCGGATATGTAGCAAATAGTTCATACACCGTTATCGGCGATTCTATGAGTGCCGGTCGTTTGTATGACAAGATCGGGAAGACTGCTTATGCGAAAGTTGAGCTGGTAACACCGGCTGGAACAATATGTAAGGTTTGTAAGAAGAGCCTTAAAAACGAAATGAAGGAGACAATGAACGATGAAAAATAAAGAGATGTTAAGAAAAATCTATTATGAAAATAAAGCAATAAACAGAAATATGCAGAGACTGGTGAATATTGGGTTGATCGGAATACTTGGTGGTATCGCTAAAGAAGCAAAAGCGTCCGATGATCCGAAAGCGAAAATCTTAGTAAAGGCAGGAATGGTCATGATAGCCATAACAGAGGGATTACTTTTGTTCAGTGATATTCTAGATTATCGTAAAAGCAGAATTGAAGAAAAGTTGGAGAAATAAGAATAAAATGTATACAAAAGAACAGGACGGCGAAATTGAAAAAGTTTGTCGGGTATTTGCCGACTACATTAAAGAGAATTCATATTTTGACGTGGTTTGGTCAGAAAAACATTACAACCCTTTATGAATCAACTTCCTGAATATATGTCGCTGGTGGAAGAAATAGTTAAGGATTAAAGATATACTGTATTTCTTAGAATATAGGAAGTGCAGCTTTGAAGGAGTAGATCTTATGAAAGATGGAAAATTGGGTTGTGGAGGATTGATTGCGATCATTCTTCTGGTATTTGCTTTTTTGAACGATTTTGCTTCAGAACTTGGAGGAGCATTTCAATTCTTCTTTTGGATTGGAATTATCATCATAATTGTTGCTGTAGTTAAGTTCTTTCATGATAATTAATGAAAAACGAACCTACATTTGTATAAAACTAGATTTACAACAAAAAGATTTATGTAAAAAGATGCACAATATATTTCCCACCTATGATATACTTGAAATATGTTGGCAGAAGGGAGAAGTGCATCATGCCGAAGGGAACAAATCAGAAATTTAAGCTGTACCGACTGGCACAGATTATGCTGGAAAAAACAGATGAAGAGCATTATATTACAATGCCAGAAATCATGGAAAGTTTGGCGGAATACAATATCACAGCTGACCGAAAAAGTATCTATACGGATCTTCGTGACCTAAGTGTTCTTGGCATTGAAGTGGAAGGAGAACCGATTGGAAACCGTTATCATTATCATGTGGTCAGTCGCACGTTTGAACTACCTGAGTTGAAACTTCTGGTAGATGCAATTCAGTCTTCAAAATTCATCACAGAAAAGAAATCGAATACGTTGATTAAGAAGCTGGAAAAAATGGTTAGTGAATATGAGGCACAGAAACTGCAGCGTCAGGTATATGTGTCTGGAAGAATAAAGACAATGAATGAGAGCATCTACTACACAGTAGATGCTATTCATAATGCAATTTCAGAAAATAAGAAAATAAAGTTCCAATATTATCAGTGGAATGTAAAAAAAGAAATGGAACTCAGACATAATGGAGCCTGGTATCATATTAGTCCATGGGGACTTTCGTGGGACAATGAAAACTATTATCTGGTAGGCTACGATTCGGATGCGGAGAAGATTAAACATTACCGAGTAGATAAAATGCTTCATATCCGATTTTCAAGTGAGAACCGGGAAGGAAAAGAGTTCTTTAATAAGCTTGACATGGCTGATTATGCAAAAAAAAGCTTTGGAATGTTCGGAGGAAAAGAACAGACGGTAAAATTACTGGTAAAAAACAACCTGGTAGGTGTCATCATTGACCGTTTTGGGAAAAATGTGATTTTGTTTCCGACAGATGATGAACACTTTACTGTGAATGTAAATGTGCATGTCAGCAGACAGTTCCTTGGATGGGTATTTTCATTGGGGGACGGTATAAAGATTGTTGGACCGGATGATGTGGTGGAGCAAATGAGAAGTGAAATTAAAAGATTGATTGAACATTATTCATAGAAAATGGAGGGTAAACAAAGATGGCAGAAATAGAAAATAGCAAGGATTTGATTAGCGTATTATGGAGTGGAGCAGATATTTTACGTTCAAAAATGGATGCAAATGAGTATAAGGATTATCTGTTAGGAATCGTATTTTATAAATATCTTTCAGATTCTTTTTTGATTAAAGTATATGATTTGCTTTATGATGAAAAACCAGCCACATTGAAAGAAGCATTAGAGGCATATAAAGAAGCACTAGAGGATGAGAGTGCAGAAGAATTGAAAGATCAGCTGTCAGAAGAATGTCACTATGTTATGGAGCCAGAACTTACATACACTTATTTTGCTGATGCTGCAAGAAATAATTCTTTCAACCGTGAGCAGTTGCAGAAAGGATTTAATAATATAGAGCAGAGTGATCCAATCTTCGCAGATTTGTTTACCGATATTGATCTGTATTCCAATCGATTAGGTGCAGGCGACCAAAAACAGAGTGATACAGTTGCAAGTCTTATAAAAGAAATTGATAAAGCGGATCTGTTAAATTCAGATGCGGAAATACTTGGAAATGCCTATGAATATTTGATCGGACAGTTTGCTTCTGAAACAGGAAAGAAAGCAGGAGAATTCTATACTCCGCAGGCTGTATCAAAGATATTAACAAAAATTGCTATTTCAGGGCAGGAAGATAAAAAAGGATTATCCGTATATGATCCGTGTATGGGATCGGGGTCATTATTGTTAAATGCTAAAAAATATGCATCAGCACCAGAATATATCAAATACTATGGACAGGAACAGAATACATCAACTTATAATCTGGCGAGAATGAATATGTTTCTACATGGAATAGTGGCGGAAAACCAACATCTTCGAAATGGAGATACATTAGATGGGGATTGGCCAACAGGAGAAGAAACGGATTTCAATATGGTTCTTATGAACCCTCCATATTCAGCCAAATGGAGTGCAGCAGCAGGATTTCTTCAAGATGAACGTTTCAGTGATTATGGTGTATTAGCACCAAAGTCAAAGGCTGATTATGCATTTTTATTACACGGATTGTATCATTTGAAAAATAACGGGACAATGGCAATTGTTTTACCACATGGAGTTCTTTTCCGTGGAGCAGCAGAAGGAAAAATCAGAGAAAAATTGCTTCGCTCTGGTAATATCTATGCGGTGATTGGACTTCCGGCGAACTTATTTTACAATACATCCATTCCAACTTGTATCATTGTCTTAAAAAAACACAGAGACGGACGAGATGTACTCTTTATTGATGCATCTAAGAAATTTAATAAAGGTAAGAAGCAAAATGAGATGACAGATGAACACATCGATGAAGTTCTTGCTCTGTATAGTGACCGAAAGACTGTAGAAAAAGAATCCTATCTGGCTAGCTTTGAGGATATTGAAAAAAACGATTTCAATCTTAATATTCCTAGATATGTTGATAATTTCGAAAAAGAAGAAGATGTGGATATCAATACATTACTACAGGACATGAAGAAAACGGATGACGAATTGGAACAGGTCAAAGGTGACTTTGTATCTCTTCTGAAAGATTTAACATCACCAGATCAAAACATTATTTTTTCGTTAAATGATTTGATCAGAAAGCTGGAGGGATAATAGAGATGAAAAAACCAAAGATTAGATTTAAAGGCTACCAGGAAGATTGGGAACAGCGTAAGTTGGTTGATTTGGTTGATCGTGTTACAAGAAAAAATCAAGATTTAGTCTCAGAGTTACCGCTTACGATATCGGCTCAATATGGCCTTATTGATCAGAATGAATTCTTTGATAAGAGAGTTGCAAGTAAAGATGTCAGTGGTTACTATCTGATTGAGAATGGAGAGTTCGCTTATAATAAAAGTACTTCAACAGATGCTCCTTGGGGAGCTATTAAAAGGCTGGATCGTTATAAAAATGGCGTATTATCAACGCTTTATATCGTATTTGGGATAAAAGAAAACAATCCTGTAGATTCCGATTTTCTGGTATCGTACTACAGCACAAACTTGTGGCATAAAGGTATTCATGAAATTGCTGCAGAAGGAGCGAGAAATCATGGACTTTTGAATATTGCACCTGCGGATTTCTTTGAGACGAAGCTGATGATACCGCAAGATATTGAGGAACAGAAGAAAATTGGAAAGTATTTTGAAGAGCTAGAAAGGCTCATCACTCTTCACCAGCGAAAGTGCGAAGAGACGAAAACCTTGAAAAAATATATGCTTCAAAAGATGTTTCCACAAAATGGTCATTCAGTTCCAGAAATTAGATTTTCCGGGTTTACTGAAGATTGGGAACAGCGTAAGTTTGCAGATTTCACATGGGATGCAGGGAAACGGAACAAGGAAGATTTAGATTTAGAACCGTATGCTATTACAAATGAGCATGGATTTATTCGTCAGCGTGATGCACATGACGATTTTGGATATATGAAAGATACGGACAGAAAAGCGTATAATATTGTTCAACCAAATTCGTTTGCCTATAATCCAGCAAGGATCAATGTAGGATCTATCGGATACTATAAAGGTGTGGAAAATGTGATAGTTAGCTCACTTTATGAAGTTTTTCAAACAGACAATTATGTGAACGATAGGTTCCTCTGGCATTGGCTCAAGTCTGATGAATTTCCAAGATGGATTGAGAAACTTCAAGAGGGAAGTGTTCGATTATACTTCTATTATGACAAGTTATGTGAATGTCAGTTATATATGCCATCATTAGAAGAACAGGAGAAGATTGCGACATTTTTAGATGACCTCGATCACCTCATCACTCTTCACCATCGGAAGCAAAATTACGTGTTAAATACCCTAATATATGCCAAAACCACGCTATTTATTACAAAGGAGAAAAAGAAAATGCCAGAATTAGAGAAAGTAATAGAAGATAAATTAATAGAACAGCTAGTTTTTGGAGAGTCCCAATGGACTTACCGTGAAGATTTAAAGACTGAGGAAGAACTTTGGCAAAATTTTAGATACATTCTAGAGCAGAATAATAAAGCACGTCTAGATGGACAGCCTTTGTCTGATGCAGAGTTTGAACAGGTTAAGAACCAGCTACAGTTTTCTTCGTTCTATAAAGCTGGTGAATGGCTGGTTGGCGAAAATGGGAAGGCAATGGTTCATGTGCAAAGGGATACAGAAAAATTGCATTTAGTTGTGATGAATCATGAGCATATTGCAGGTGGAAGCAGTGTTTACGAGGTTATTAACCAATATAATGCATTAAAAGACGATGACATCACTACGGTTACAAGGGACAGAAGATTTGATGTTACACTTATGATTAATGGTCTTCCAATGATACATATTGAATTAAAGAACAGACAGCACTCTTACATGGAAGCTTTTTATCAGATAAAAAAATATATCAGTGAAGGAAAGTTTACTGGTATTTTTTCGGCTGTCCAGATGTTTGTGATCAGTAATGGAGTAGACACGAAATATTTTGCTGCCGCAAGTGATACAGAGTTGAATCCTAAATTTATGAGCGGTTGGGTAGATACGGAGAATAATCCGGTGGCTGATTATATTGATTTTGCAAAGAATGTTCTTCGTATTCCGGAAGCCCATGAGATGATTGCCAGATATACAGTTTTGGATGAAGATGCAAAGCGATTGATTTTACTTCGACCATATCAGATTCATGCCATTGAGTCTATACGTGAGGCATCAAAGACAGGAAAATCTGGTTTTGTCTGGCATACGACTGGATCCGGAAAGACGCTTACTTCTTATAAGGCAACCAGAAATTTACTGATGGATATTCCTGCGATTGATAAAGCAATCTTTTTGATTGACCGTAAGGATTTGGATACTCAGACAACCATGGCATTTCAGGCTTATGCGAATAATGATTTGGTCGATGTAGATGAGACTGATAATGTAAATGATCTGAAAAAGAAATTAAAATCTGATGATCGTCAGGTAATCGTTACAACAATTCAAAAAATGCAGATTCTGATTAGCAAAAGATTACAGGAAGGAACATCTGAATACAACAAGATTAAAAACCTGAAAATTGCTTTTGTCGTAGATGAATGTCACAGAGCAGTTACTCCAAAAACAAAGCGTGAACTAGAACGCTTTTTCGGAAGATCGCTTTGGTATGGATTTACAGGAACTCCGAGATTTGCGGAGAATCCATATCCGCAGATGGGTGATTTGCCACGTACAACAGAGGAATTGTATGGAAAAAGACTTCACAAATATACAATCCAGAATGCGATTCATGATAATGCTGTACTTGGTTTCCAGGTAGAGCATAATGGTCCGAAAAATATTACAGATGAGACAGATGCCAGTGCATACGACAATGAGACCCATATGCTCCGGGTATTAGATATCATCCTGAACAAATCCTATTACAAGCTGGGATTTCAGAATGGAAAAGGACAAACATATGAGGGACTTTTGACAACGAGTTCCATCCAGATAGCACAGAAGTATTATGAACTCCTGACCAAGGTGAAAAACGGAGAAACATCATTAGAAATCGATGAGAAAATCAAACAGGTTCTTCCGGATTTTCCGAAGTTTGCAATTACTTATTCCGTAACAGAAAATGAAGAAGGTTCCCACGTAAACCAGGAAAAGATGCAGAAATCACTAGATGATTATAATCAGATGTTTGGTACAAAATATGAGCTTTCACAGATTCAGGGGTATAATGGTAATCTGAATAAACGTCTCGCACGGAAAGATGCAAAATTCAAGAGCAGAAGTGAGCAGCTGGATCTGGTCATTGTGGTAGACCGCCTGTTAACAGGATTTGATGCACCATGCATGTCCACCATTTTTATTGACAGACAGCCGATGGGACCACATGATCTGATTCAGGCTTTTTCAAGAACAAACCGTATTTTTGATAAAAACAAAACATACGGACAGATTGTTACTTTCCAGGCACCAAAGTTATTTAAGGAAAGTGTTGACAACGCAGTGAAATTATACTCTGCGGGAAGTACAGGGACAGCGATTCTGGCAGAATGGGAAGAAATAGAACCAGCATTTCGTAAATCGTTGGCAGCGTTAAGAGTATCAGCAGAAACACCGGAAGAAGTAACACCGATGTCAATCAAAGAGAAAAAAGTGTTTGTCAAGATATTTCAGACCTTTGACCGATTATTTGCTCAGCTCAAATCATTTACCCAGTATGATGACAGTATGCTTGAGGAGTATGGCATTACAGAAGAGGAATACGATAAATATGCCGGAGTTTATAAAAATGCTGTAGAAGAAATAAAAATAGCAGAAGGTGGAGACGATTCCGGGAACGAACCACCGGAAGATGAAACGATAGACGTCGATTATGAATTGATGGCTTATAGTAGTACAAAGATTGATTATGAGTATATTATCAATCTGATCCAGAATATTGTAACACCAGATGAAGATGCAGAAGCGATATCTCCGGAAGAACGTCAAAAACAGATTGATGAAGTGAAACAGTATATTGATGAAATGCGGAAAGATAATCCAAAGGTAGCCGAGATTATGACGAATCTGGTTAGTGAAATTGAGGAAGATGAAAACAAATATAAGGGTCAGTCTATCTTAAATATTGTGGAAAACATGAAACGTGATTGCATTGAAAAGGTAATCTCTGATTTCTGTGTGACTTGGTACGCATCGAAAGAAGATGTTATGTATGCGGCTCTTCATTACAGAAACGGGGAAATACCAAACGAAAGTGTGATCAAAGCAACAATTGACTATCAGAGTTATAAATCCGTACAAGAAAAGGCACTTCCAAAATTCAAATATTATGCGAAGTGTATGGCAGAATTAAAGAAAACATTAGATGAAGAAATTAAACCTCTGATCAGTGTTGCATAAGAAAATAATAGGTGATTAATTGTCTGTATCAGCGTAAGTGATTCGGGAAAGGAAGATAAACTTATGCAACAGGAAACAGACAAAATGCAATTATTTTATGAGTACTATAAACAGTGGATTGAAGTGTACAAAAAAGGTGCAATCAGGGATGCCACGATGGCAAAGTATCTGATGACGCAGAAATGGGTAGAAAAACTTGCTCCGGAGTTGAAGGTTTGTGAACTCACCAGGACTGCTTATCAGAAATTGCTGAATGATTATGCGAAAGATCATGAACGGCAGACAACGCTGGATTTCCATCATCAATTGAAAGGAGCAATTCTGGATGCGGTAGATGAAGGAATGATAGAGAGAGATCCAACCAGAAAGGCAATCATCAAGGGGAAATCGCCAAGAGCAAAAAAAATAAAGTATTTGAATCAGTTTGAATTACATACGTTAATTGCTCACCTTGATATTCGAGAAGAGGTAAACTGGGACTGGTTTATTCTATTGGTTGCAAAAACCGGTATGAGATTTTCAGAAGCACTTGCGATTACTCCTTCGGACTTTGATTTTGCAAGACAAACATTGTCTATTAGTAAAACATGGGATTATAAGGGTAATGGTGGCTTCCTTCCAACAAAGAATAACTCATCAGTGAGAAAAATTCAGATTGATTGGCAGATTGTTGTGAAATTTTCAGAGCTTACTAAGAATCTGCCAGAAGATAAACCGATTTTTGTTGGAGAAACAAAGATCTATAATTCTACAGTGAATGATGTACTTACCAGACATTGCAAAGCGTGTGGAATTTCAGAGATATCCATTCATGGACTTAGACATACACATGCCTCTCTTCTTCTGTTTGCAGGTGTATCAATCGCCAGTGTAGCCAGACGTCTGGGTCATGCCAGTATGACAACAACGCAGAAAACATATCTGCATATCATTCAGGAACTCGAAAATAAAGACGTTGACCTGGTAATGAGAACATTATCAGGATTATAAACGCAAATAATTAAACAGGATTACTTACGCTGATCTAGATATATAACGAATCCGAAATCAAAATGTGTAGGAGCAGTATTTTTAGGCATAAAAATGGAAACGGAGGCAGTGAAATGGATATATCAAAAGCAGACTGGAAACTTTATCGTGAGCGTGTCCCAGACTGGCAAGAACACTATATGGAAAAACTTACAGAAGAATATGTAAAATTACTAACTTCCCCAGGTCATGCGTCAGATCATTTTTGGGAATACAAAAGTGGATATTGAGAATGGAAAAGTGGACATTCAAGACAAAAAAGTGGATATTGAAAGTGTACTTTCCGAAAAAGGCAGCAACTTCTCGGTGAAAACGACGGTTCATATCCATAGACTTTTTGAAAAGTTTGGCTTTGATGAGGTGTTTGGAAGAAGTGCGGTTATGGAACTTCTTGTTATTTGGGATTTATTGGGGATATGCCATTTACATTTATGCTGATGTTTGTGTTCTTTTCGTTTGGAATTTTTGCGGGACTTGAACCAATAAGCAATCACTAAAATAGGTCGCATAAGCGAATTATTTTTGCTATAATGTGCTTATGCGAAAAAAACTCGCACTATTGGTGCGAGAATTGAGGTGATTGAATGAAATTATTAGGAAATATACTCTGGTTTCTTTGTGGTGGGATAATCGGAGGTCTTGCATGGATCATTGCAGGATGTATATGGTGTGTCACAATTGTTGGAATTCCTGTTGGCTTACAATGCTTCAAATTTGCATCCTTAGCATTTTGGCCTTTTGGAAAAGAAGTTGTATATGGGAACGGAACATTCTCATTTCTTGTGAATTTAATTTGGATTCTTTTCTTTGGATGGGGAATGGCTCTTGGAAATATTGTCTTAGGGTGTATGTGGTGTATCACGATTGTAGGAATCCCGTTTGGAAAACAATTCTTTAAAATGGCACGTTTATCTTTTATGCCTTTTGGTGCAAATGTGCTTTAGAACAACCTTTTATATAAAAAACAGTCGGGTAAAAATGGCTCCGAAATTTGCAGGCAGAGACACTGCCAGCGTTACGATAGAATAAATAAGATGCCAGGGTCACAAAGTCAGAACTTTTATGAGTTTCACTTAGTTTTAAAATTTACTGTCAAACTCCCGAGAACGAAAAGAAAATGCCATGTAGGATTTTATGGGAAATCCGGCATATTTTTAATTCATATTTGGGGCGAGTAGCGGGGCGCAGAATATAAAAAATTATCAGCGGTGAGGAATAAAATGGAGAAAAACGGCTTGACAAAGCTTGCCGTGCGATGCTATTATGTCAGAAGTGATATAGTATGTTACTTGTTAAGAACGAACGAGGCATTAACTATGCATGAACTTTTTGGATGTTTATGCGGTTAGTGCCTCTTTTTCTGTTGCTAAGCGTACAGAGAATGCGTCTAGAAGCCTGCTTCTTTGTCAAGACTATAAAGAGAATGCCTGACTGTTTTTACAGATTACCGCAAATATTCATAAACATTCATACTCGTAAATTCATAACGAAAAGGAGAACAATTATGAAAGACAAAATTTTTGGCGTGCTTCAGCGCGTGGGAAGATCATTCATGCTTCCAATCGCCATTCTCCCGGTAGCAGGTCTTCTGCTCGGATTTGGTGGCTCATTTACCAACGAAACAATGCTTGAAACTTACGGACTGTTAAATGTCATGGGACCTGGCACCATTCCATATGCCATCTTCCAGGTCATGAGCGAAGCCGGTAACATTGTATTCGCAAACCTGCCGATTATTTTCGCGATGGGTGTTGCCATCGGTATGGCTAAGAAAGAAAAAGAAGTTGCGGCTCTCTCTGCTGCCATCGCATTTTTCATTATGCACGCTTCTATCAGTGCGATGATCACCATCAACGGTGGAACAGAAAACATGCTGGAAGGTGCAACTACGTCTGTTGTCGGCATCACATCTCTTCAGATGGGTGTATTCGGCGGTATCATCGTCGGACTCGGTGTTTCTTCGCTGCACAACCGTTTCTACAAAATCGAACTGCCACAGGTATTATCGTTCTTCGGTGGAACAAGATTCGTACCAATTATCTCTTCGCTTGTATATACCGGCGTTGGTATCCTGATGTTCTTTATCTGGCCAGTCATCCAGACAGGGATCTACGCACTTGGAGATCTTGTACTTAATTCAGGCTATGCAGGAACATGGGTATATGGTTTCCTCGAAAGACTATTACTTCCATTCGGTCTTCATCACGTATTCTACCTTCCATTCTGGCAGACTGCACTTGGTGGAACAATGGAAGTCGGCGGCACTCTCATCGAAGGTGCACAGAACATTTTCTTTGCACAGCTCGCTGACCCGACAGTAGAACATTTTGCAGTATCCGCAACCCGCTTCATGTCAGGTAAATTTCCATTGATGATCTTCGGTCTTCCGGGAGCCGCACTTGCCATGTACAGAACAGCAAAACCAGAGAAGAAAAAAGCGGTTGCCGGACTCTTACTTTCCGCTGCTCTTACTTCTATGCTGACAGGTATTACAGAACCACTTGAATTCACATTTATCTTTGTGGCACCAATGCTTTACGGTATCCACTGCGTATTTGCCGGTCTTGCATATATGCTCATGCACCTCTTTAACGTAGGTGTTGGTATGACATTCTCCGGCGGACTGATCGACATGTTCTTATTCGGTATCTTACAGGGAAATGCAAAAACAAACTGGATCTGGATTGTAATCGTAGGTATCGGCTACTTTATCGTATACTACTTACTGTTCGGATTCTTAATCAAGAGATTCGATTTAAAAACACCTGGCCGTGACGACAGTGAAGAGGTAAAATTATACCGCAGAAGCGACGTGGAAGCTCGCAAGAACGGCGATAACGGTTCCGAAGCTTCCTCAGAAGATGCACTTTCTCAGACTATCTGTCAGGGACTTGGCGGCAAGAAAAATATTTCCGACGTAGACTGCTGTGCAACAAGACTTCGTTGTACCGTTCACAAAGCAGAATGCGTAGACGATGCACTGTTAAAATCAACTGGTGCATCCGGCGTAGTACACAAAGGAAATGGCGTTCAGATTATCTACGGACCTCGCGTATCAGTCATCAAATCAAACCTCGAAGATTACCTCGAGACTGCACCAGACGAAGAATTCACAGCTGGCGGAAATGATGTCGATGCAACTGCACACGTTGGTGTTGATACAAATGTTGACGGTGGTGCAAATGCTGGCGTTGCAGAAAATGCCAACACAAGCTCGGCAGAAGCAACTGTTGTTGAGACAATCGTTATCTCAAGCCCAATCACAGGTCTGGCTGCTGACTTATCTACCACTCCAGACGAAGCATTTGCTGGAAAAATGATGGGTGACGGTGCCGTTGTCACACCGGAAGATTCTGTTGTAAGAGCTCCGGAAGATGGCGAAGTATGTTTTGTATTCGAGACAAAGCATGCAATTGGATTCTTGACAGATAGCGGCGTAAGCCTTTTGATTCACATGGGAATCGACACCGTTGCACTGAACGGAGAAGGATTTGAAGTATTCGTTGAAAACGGACAGAAGGTAAAGAAGGGCGAGCCACTCCTCAGCTTGAATCTGGATTATCTCAAAGAAAATGCTCCATCACTCGCTTCACCAGTCCTCTGTACAGAATTGGAAGACAACCAGAAGGTTCGCCTCTTAAAAGACGGACAAATCAAAGCTGGCGAGGCATTATTTGCAATTGACATCTATGAATAAAACATCTATGAATAAAACAAAATAAAGATTGTTATTCGTAGTTGTTAATGTTAAAATCAGATTAATCATTAGTAACAAAATTGGTCACACATGGGGATAAGATTATGTATCGAATTAGTAAAGTTCTCAATCATAATACGGTAATTGGCATTCACGCCGATGACAACCAGGAATACCTGGTGATGGGAAAGGGGATCGGATTCGGCAAAAAAGTCAGCGAGCGATTCGAAGTACGTGACGGCGATACCGTCTACTCGCTACAGGCAACTTCCAATCGTGGAAATGCAAAAGAGCTCGCAACTTCCATCCAGCCCATTTACCTTGAGATTGCAAATGAAATACTGGACGAAGCGGAAAAAGTGTTCCAAAACATTGACCGTGCAGTCCTCTTCCCTATGGCTGATCATTTGGAATATGCTGTAAAGCGCATCCAGAATCACGAACAAATCAGCAACCCACTCACGGATGATATCCGCGTCCTCTTCCACCTGGAATACAAGACTGCGGAATGTGTCCGTCCGATTTTAAAAGAGCGTTTGGGAATCACCATTGATGACAATGAAGTCGGATACATTTCCCTTCACATTCATTCCGCAATCAAAGACGAAAACGTTTCCCTGGCAATGCAGATTGCACGTGCCGTGCGCGAATGCATTTCCCACGTTGAGCAGGTTGTCAACCGACCAATTGATGTCATGTCTTTGTCGTACAACCGACTGATGAACCACATCCGTAACATGGTCGCACGAGCACTGCAGCACGAGGAATTGAAGTTAAACTTAAACGACTACATGGAAGTCAAATTTCCACAGGCATTTCAGCTGGCACAGACCATCTGCGATCAGGTCGGAAAAAACCTGTGCTGCACAATCAGCGATGCTGAAGTCGGATATCTGGCGATGCATATCGAACGTGTCGTCCACGAAGACGAAGACCTCGAGGCAATCGAAGCCAGAGATTAAACATATCATGATATATACAAAAAGGGGATGTGAAAAAACTCGATTGAGTTTTTTTGCATCCCTCTTTTTGCTTATATTGTATATAAATTGCTGGAATCCTACGCTGAAAAGGCGTACTTCCCCTACCCCATAGAGATTCTCTTTTTGAATCTGTGCGGCAGTTCTATTTCGCATCTTTTTGTTGCTTGATTGATATCGTTAAAAATGTTTTCAATCTTATCCTGAAGGACTTCGTTGATGAAATATCCAAAGGTTCGGTATGATGGAGTCTATCAGGGGTTCTGAATAGTTACAAACACAGAAAGTAATATTAGACGCATGGAGGGGGAAAATACAGGGTGTGAGAGAAAGATTTTTAAATTAGGGGAATAGATATTGAAGCTCAGATTGTTCTATGATAGAATATCATTACTAAAAAGTGTGCAGAAGCACAGAATTGAGGAGTATAATGATAGAAATTAAAAGAGATGCTTATCTACAGCAGTTGACCATGCGAAAAGATAACGGAATGATAAAGGTGATTACCGGCATTCGTAGATGCGGCAAATCTTTTTTATTGTTTAACATTTTCAAGAGATATTTACAAGAGAATGGTGTTGATACCGATCATATTATTGAGATTGCCTTGGATGGTATTGAGAATGAGGAATTAAGAGATCCCAAGCTGTGCTTTAAGTACATCAAAGATGCCATGAAGGATGATGATAAGTATTATCTTCTTCTGGATGAAGTACAGTTTATGCCACGATTTGAGGAAGTGCTGAACAGTTTGTTACGCATGAGCAACATTGATGTGTATGTCACCGGAAGCAATTCTAAGTTTCTGTCCAGCGACATTGTGACTGAGTTCCGTGGCAGAGGTGATGAGATCAGAATCTATCCCCTCTCTTTTGCAGAGTTTTATTCTGTCTATGAAGGTGATTACGACGATGCCTGGGATGACTACATGATCTATGGAGGATTGCCGCAGGTCGTAAGTTTACAGAGTGAACGACAGAAGGCAGATTACCTGAAAAACATCTTTGCAAATGTTTATCTGAAGGATGTAATTGAAAGAAACAAGATCCAAAATGTGGATGAAATTGGCATTCTGGTTGATGTGCTTGCATCTGCAATTGGTGCACCGACCAACCCTTCAAAGATTGCTAATACCTTTGCCAGTGAGCGTCAGATGAGTTATACAAATAAAACGATTTCCAATCATATTGACTATTTGGCAGATGCGTTTTTGATTTCTAAAGCAAACCGATACGATATTAAGGGCAGAAAGTATATTGGTGCAAATCTGAAATACTACTTTACTGATCTAGGCCTGAGAAATGCCCGTTTGAATTTCAGACAGCAGGAACCTACTCACATCATGGAGAACATCGTTTATAACGAGCTTCTGATTCGTGGCTACAATGTTGATGTGGGTGTTGTGCAGATCTTTGATAAAGATAAAGAGGGCAAGCGTGTCCGTAAGCAGCTGGAAGTTGATTTTGTAGTTAACCAAGGCAATCAGAGATACTACATCCAGGTTGCTTATGACATGACTTCAGAAGAAAAGCAGAATCAGGAGTTCAATTCTCTGCGTAATATCCCGGACTCTTTTAAGAAGGTTGTCATTGTAAATGGCAGCAAAAGACCTTGGAGAAATGATGAGGGATTTGTCATCATGGGAATGAAATATTTCCTTTTGAACGCGGATAGTTTAGAGTTTTGACATTGGATAGAACACATTGGTGACAGACACTATGAAGCATGACTTGTATGTTCAGTACCCTTGACAATGCGGTAACGCTTGTCCACGCCGGCGGAGCAACGGACATCGGGCAATGGCCGAGAATCCTGCTTGCTTTAAGCGGTCTGGCGGCAGGCTTTATCTTTGATATAAAAAACCGAAAATATATGGGGATAGTGATGTACTGCATAATGGTGCTGTCCACCATTTGCGTCGCTATACTGAAATTTGCCGGACCATTTATGGCGGGGCTGATTGTATTCTATCTGTCAGCGGGATTTTTTGCCGTGTTCTTTACTTCCGGTTTTATGGAAATATCCCGCCATATGAGAATCCCGGAACTTTGGGCAGGTATGGGACGGGCGGTAAATAATATCGCTGCCGCTGTGATCGCTAACTTTGTTTTAACCCTTTTATCTTCTGACAGTAATCTTGCAGTTATTATTCTTGTGCTGGTTTTGTTTGTGACAGTCAGCGTCGTGGCGGTCATATACACCTTTCAAAAGAAAACTTTTATGGAGCAGCTCATTACAAATGCCGCCGATGTGGTTGATGAGAAAGAAAGGCTGCGGAAATTCTCGGAAGTGTTTTCGTTCACGGAAAGAGAGAGCGAAGTGTTTAACTGTCTGGTCAATACGGAGGATAGCATTCAGATGATTGCGGAAAAATTGTATGTTTCCAGACGGACTTTGGAACGCCATATTTCCGCCATTTACGAAAAGACCGGCGTAAAATCCCGTGTGGGATTGCTCAACCTTTACAACAAATGATCTTTTGATGTCGGCATTCATCGAGCCGCCTTCTGGAAACAGAGGGCGGATTTTTTATGCCTTTTTTGATAAAAATCACCTTTTTGCCTTGATTTTGAAGAATGGCGGAACTCCGCCACCCCATGTTGACAGATTGGCGGAGCTCCCTTATATACTTTTTTTCCTCTTTTTCCCATAATAAAGTCGGTATTTATGCGAAACAAGTGAAGCGAGCCGTTACTGCTGTTGCCGACCGGATATCACAATATCTGGAAAATAAGACAGTGCTGGCGAATGCTTTGCTGAGAAGATCAAAATTACAGGAGTCTGTTTGCAAGGCTTAGAAAATGGAGGAATCATTATGAAGAATCAAAAAAGACACAGCAGGAAGCTGCTGAGTATCCTGCTCGTACTCTGCATGGCGCTGACCATTGTGCCGATAACTGCGTTTGCGGCAGGAGTCAACTACATTGACAAAATTAGTGTCACCTACACCAAACCGGACTATAAAGCTGGCGATGCACCGCAGGCAGCAGCGACGGTGACAGAGGGAGAATGTTCTGTTGCCTATGAGTATTGGATGGAAATAGAACAAAAAACAGAAGGCAGTGTCTGGACAAGTACAGGACGGTATTGGTATTCTGATTCGAGTAAAATGGCGTCTCTTGCAGCAGACAAGCAGATTACACAGTTTGAAGCAGGACACCATTATACCTATAATATTGTACTTAAAACAAATAGCGGCTACTTTATCAGCGAAGATACAAGTGTTTCCGCAGGCGGTCATAAGTTTGATAAGGTGGCTTTCAAAGCGAATCTTGAAATAAGAGAGATGAGTACGGAACTGCGTATTTACAGTCCTTACTCTATCGATCTTCCTGCCGCCAGCACCGATGAGGTTATCACCACAGTTGACATCGGTAATGTTTGGAAAAACCTTGATTCCGCAAAGCCCGTTGCGTTTACAGCGGAAGTAAATCCCAACAATTCTGCTTGCAGCGGAAAAGTGGAAATCGTGGAAGAAGCGTGGGAGAAGTCCACTTATGGTGAAAGTACCCCGATAACAGACGTTATTAAAAGCACAGATACTCCCCGTAACCCGATTGCCGGTGGAGAATACTGGTATAGCATTGTGTTAAGGGCGAAAGAGGGATATGTATTTTCTGATAATGTGACTTTTATTTGTGAGGGAAAAACATATACCGCACAAACGGCAAATACAAGCGTGTCTGATAATGGGAAAACCTTTACTGCGTGGGAATTTTTGCTGCCTGTCATAGCAAGCGACGGGGCAGACGATACCGTAATAAAAGATGTTGAAGTGATTGGCACTACACTTTCTTATGATGCGGGAGATACACCAAAGGCTACTGCTGTGACTAAAGATATTGGTGCAAACTATGAGATTGCTTATGAAAGTTGGGAAGACGAGCAGCATGCTTTATGGTACTCGGATGAACACTATTATCCTAATGAACTCTTCTTGGACAGGTTTACTTCGTTTGAGGAAGGGAAATCCTATAGATATTCAATTCTGCTGAAAGCGAAAAACGGACGGACTTTCGCAGCAACAGATTCGGGACTGACAGTAACTGTAAATGGTTGGACGGTTGAGCAGCAAAATATTAGTATGAATCTGGACGGACAATCTGTGTATGTTACTGGTATTGCAACAATTACACCGACCAAGCCGGTTGAACCAAAGGAAATTGAAGTTATAGAAATCAATAATGCAACCATAACTTTTAAAGATGGTGATAAGCCTGTATTTACTGGCAATGTACCCGATAATAAAGACTACGCATTTCGGTGTGAGTGGTGGAGCCTGGACAGCGATACTGGTCTGGTTTCTACTGAGCCGGAGTGGGGAAGCGGAATTTATAAAAACAAAATTACTACTTTTGAAGCTGGAAAGACCTATCATTACGGGGTGTATGTGACTGCATATTACGGCAATTTCTCACCCGATGCCAAGCTGAAAATCAACGGTCAATATGTGAATTATAAGCGGATAGGTGATGACGACAATATGCAAACCATGTGGCTTGAAACTGATTTGACCATGACGCCATTTGATTCTTCTCACACGCACAGCTATGGAGCAGATTGGAAATCAGACTCAGACAACCATTGGCACGAATGCTCCTGCGGCAGCATCGCAGACAAAGCAGCTCACGATATGGAAACAAAGAACGCTAAGGATGCAACTGCAACGGAAAAAGGCTACACCGGCGACAAAGTGTGCAAAGTATGCGGTTATACTGTAAAGGGCAAAGAGATTCCGGTTTCGGGAACAACAAAACCGACCAATCCGACAAAACCGGATGGAAATACAGATGTCACCAGCCCTAAGACAGGCGACAACAGCAATCTTGCCCTTTGGTTTGCCGTATTGTTCATTTCCTGTAGCGGTGTGATAGGAGTTACCGTTTACAGCAGGTGCAGAAAGCTGAATAAGCGATGACAGCGGAAGGAGAGGACTCACTGTGAAAAGGTTAAAAAGGCTTACGAGGAAAAAGTATAGAATTACGGCTTTGGTTTTAGCTTTGTGCATGACGCTTAGTCTATTGCCGATAAGTGCACTGGCGGCGGGAACTGACCTTGCGGGTAAGGCAATAGAAGAAGGTACTTTTGCCGCTACCGGCGGAAATGTGAATTACCGGATAGACGGCGAGGAGATTGTGATTACCGGAGGTGATGATACCGTATCGGAAATCGTTTTTCCAGATGAAATTGACGGAAAGCCGGTTACAAGAATTGAAGTAAGCGCATTTGGAAATTCGGGAGGACACAATGAGACGCTAACGTCTGTGATATTTCCGGCGAACCTTACCAGTATTGGCGGGTATGCTTTTCATGATGTTCCCGGATTAACGAACATAGATTTTTCTAAGTGTACGCAGTCTTTTACGATTGGAGAGTGGGCGTTTGCGGGGACGTCAGTTCAGTCAGTTACATTCCCGGAGAAGCTGGCTTCGATAGAGTCATATGCGTTTTTTCAGGACGAGTTCCTTACGTCCGTGGATTTTTCTAACTGTACGGGGTTAACTTCCATCGGAGGACTTAGCGCATTTGCGGCCACGGGAATTACCGAACTGACCATTCCCGACTGCGTGAAGAGCATTGAAAACGGTGCATTTGGGAGTTGTGAAGATCTGACGTCTCTGAATCTGGGCAGTGTGGAGAGTATCGGAGTACAAGCATTTGAATATACGGGGATTACATCGCTGAACCTGCCGGATACGCTTTCAGAGATCGGGATGGGTGCGTTTTCCTTCTGTAAATCTCTGACCAGTATCGACTGGCCGCAAAATGAAAATTTTACGATTCTGACAGGGTTTGATAATTGTCAGGCACTTTCTGATGCGGAACTGGAAAAGGCATTGTCGGTAGATAGCATTACGGAATTAGGATATTCTGCGTTTGACGGGTGTTTTTTCCAGAATGTGACGATTCCATCGAATATTAAAACAATAGGAGCCAGTGCCTTTTTCGGATGTGCAAATATGGCGTCACTTACCATTCTGCCGGGTGTGGAAACGATTGGTCCGCATGCGTTCGAGGGATGCTGCGGACTGGCAGAGCAGAAGGTAGTCGTGCCTGCCACGGTAACGAAAATTTACGGCGGTGCTTTTGCAGACTGTACGAAGCAGTATGACCCGGCGGAAGGCGAGGAAGACTTTACCTACACAGGAATTATTGTAGAGTTTGCGAATCAGGATTTTAAACTAACGCCATATGATTCGGAAATGACGAGTCATGAGAGGGTAACTATCGGAGATGTGGATTATGAAGACCCCTTTGCCGGTATAGCGACAATCCGGGCATATGAGACGGATTCAGAAGGGAATCCGTCCATGCTGAAACAGTTTTACGAGACGCAGAAGGACGTCATGGATGGAGCCCAGAAAAGATATACCTTCGTAGCTCTGGACGGGACGGAACAGACATTTACCGTGTCCGGAACGATTCCTTCCGGTGCGAAGATAGTACTGTATCAGGATAATCAAGAAAAGACAGTGACGCTTACGGATAATCAGTTTTCTGTAAAAGCAGATGCCGGATCAAAAGTGACGGCGGAAGTTTCTAAAGACGGATATTACAGCAAGCATTTTATCCGGGCGTCGTTTGACGGAGACTGGGATTTGGGAGAAATTACATTTTCAGACGGAGACAAATTACCGATGAATCGTGTGATGGAGGTGGACTTTGGCGAGGCGGCGGTAAATAGTTTCCGTAATCTGGAAATCAGCCTGAAGGCAGGAGAACGGGAACTGAAAGAAGGAACGGATTATATCCTGCAATATCCAAGTGAGGTGCTGGAGGATACTGTTATCGAAGAAAATCTGACATTGACCGTAGATGCAGACGCCCTTGGATTTACAGGCGGAAGCGTAACCGCAGACCGCGAAACAGGAGTGTTTGAACTTCCGCTGACCGCATGGGGTAAACTGGAACTTACCGCAAGCGGTAAATTCGCCGGAGACAATCACATTCTTGTGTTTGATAAGGCAGGGAAGCTGGTCGGCAAGAGCAAAATCGCAAAGGATGGCTTTTATCTGACAAACGGACTGAAGGCGGGAACTTATACCGTGGTCGCATATAACGCCAACGATAACTTCTCGGTGGTAACATCCTTGGATGTTCTGGAGAGTATGGGGCTGACAGAAGGAATCGATTATGCGAAGGTAACTGCGGAGGTTTCCGATGGAGAGACGAATCCGGTGGAAATTACGGTTCCCCTGCTAAAAACAGACGTGTCCGGTATCCTAAATAAAGAGAAATGCTCGGTTGTTTCCGAGACGAGTTATGTGATTAGAGGACAGACTTTTGCAGTAAGAGTTTATTATGGTTTTGCAGAGGGTAAGAAGGGAACGGTATCAATTCTGCTTCCTGAGAATATGACGCTGAAATATGTCTGTTCAGAGACAGAACAGTTGGGAAAAGATGATTATACGGCTTCTGACAATACGGTTACGATAAATAAAACAAAGCAGACGGGCGTGTTCTATTTGGGGTTTTCCTGCAGCAAGGCAGGGACATACAGTCTTTCTGCAGGTGCAACGGTGGGAAAGACGACGGCACCAATCGGAAGCACCTCGTTTACTGTCTATGATTATGAGATTCGCCCGGCGGCGGGAGACTTGAACAGTCTGACGGGGAATAAAGTGACTGTCTGTGCAGCACCAAACCGTGATGTCACGCTACTGCTGGACGGGAAACCGGTGGGAAAAGGAAAAACCAATGGTCTTGGAAATGTGACATTTACCTATAATCTTCCGGACGATGCTCTTCCGGCACAGACATTTGAACTGACGGCAATCATCGGTAACGAACAGGTTTCTGCAAATGTTACCTATGCCAAAACAGTTGCGGCGTTAGAATCATGGAATTTTTATCAGACAAACCGTCTAGGTAGCCCTTATAATGGAGAATACCTGTATTCAGCGTCACAGTCCTTTGATCCTCCGACATTTTATTGGTATTTATTTAATGAGGAAGCAGACAATGCATGGACCGTATGTGCTGCATTTGTAGGCGGATCAGCACCGGAGAATGTAATCACTTATATGAAGACGCTGGACGGAACGGTACATACGATACCAATGCAGCTCTTCAAAACAGATGAACTGACAGAAGGTGCAGGCTATCGGTTTAACTTTGCGGGAGAGATTATGCTTCCATCTGACGAAAGCGGAGTTGTTACAGAGGCACAGCTCCCGGAAGAGTTTTCCATCGATTGGGTAGATCGGGGAGAGGCATTCACTTATGACGCAGAAACAGCCGAAAAGAGCCAGAAAAAGGCGGCGGAGATTACGAATGAGAGAAATAAAAAGAGTGAAAAATTAGCAGAGACTATTGCGGAAACAAAGAATCGGTATATGGAAGAATATGCGAAAACGAACAATCTTACCTATACGGAGGACCCGAATTTCGATGTGTCCGAATATATTTTTGGTGCAAAGTACCGTGCGTCGGAAACCATGCCGGAGTGGTTCGCAAAACAAACGCCGGAGGTTCAGGCGGCGTTCTACAATGCGGAGAAAGCAATTGATGAAGTGCTGGAAAGTTTCTCCGAGATGATGGGATTGAAAAAGAACATCACGGAATATAGCTCATGGGAGGAAGTCTATGCGGATCTGGGCATTACGATGAAGGAGAATACACGCACAGCAGAGGAACTCCGGGCGGATGGTTTTGAGGTGTGCGAAAACGCAGACGGGACATTTATCGCATTTAAGGATTATGCGGAAGAATCGGCAGAAGTGCAGGAGGAATTCAAGCCTGTGGCACTTCGGGCGGTGGCAAATGCACTTATGAAAACAACGAACACTTCTCTGGCTCGGGAAGGCGGCGTAAGCGGCATTACCGGAGGATTCGCCTTTATAGACGCCAACGGAAACGAAATTGATTATAACGGAGAAGCTGCAGGTAATTTTGATCAGGGAGTCCGTAATGCATTTATCGGTGGTTTTGGAAATGCAACGGAGGCATTGAATCAGGTAATGCATCTGCCGGGCGTGACGGACAGTCAGTTGGCACTGAATATGACAGAGGGAATGTCCACAACCGTAGGACTTGTTGGGGCAGCAACAGGTATCGAAGGCACAATGCAGGATACGGAAGCCTATGTGGACTATACAGTACGCGAGGCAGATATGCAGGGATACATTGACGAACTGAAGATGTTTGAGGAACGCTACAAGGATAAACCGCTTTGCTCCAATGCGATTATGAGAGAACGCTTTGTGGCAATGGATCTTAGACTGTACATGGGGCTGGAAAAGGATCGCTACTATGCCAATTCCTGGGTAGGTTCAATCTTTACAATTGTCGGCGCAGCCGATAAAACACCGATAACTACCGGGTTGAGTGCCTTGTGGGACGGATCCTCCAACGCTACGGGTGTCCGCCGTGCTGCGGAGATTACAAGGCTTTCCGCTGAACTGGACAGGCTGACGAGGGAACGGAAGCAGAAGTGTAACGATACGGATATGGAACGCATTATGAAGAAGACCCAAAAGATTCAGCCGGTCATGGATCCGTCCGGTATTGTTTACGAGGCAGTGGAATCCAATACTCTTTCTGGTGTGACGGCAACCGTTTACTATGCGGACAACTCTGATGGAACCAATGCAGTTGTCTGGGATGCGGAGAATTATGAGCAGATAAATCCGCAGATTACGGACAACAGCGGAGTATTTGCATGGGATGTGCCGAACGGCTGGTGGCAGGTTCGCTTTGAAAAGGATGGGTATGAGGCAGCGCAGACCGAATGGATGCAGGTTCCGCCGCCGAGGATGGGATTGAAAGTTCCCATGAAATCAACGGAAAATCCAGTGGTTTCGTCGGTAGGAGCGTATCCGGATTATATAGAAGTAATCTTTAGCCAGTATATGGATACTGAAAAAGAAATCATACTTCCAGAAGGCATGACCGGTATGTGGCAGTCCGTTGACAGTGGATATTCAAAGGTATTGCACATTACAAAGGCGGGCGGTTTCCAAAAAGGCAGTAAGGTTTCCTTTACCCTTGACGGTGCACAGAATTATACCGGAAAAGCACTTGCTTCTTATAATAGCGGGGAACTGACTGTTTCGGCCCGTCCAGCAGAAATTGTTTTGAATTATGAAAGCATTATTTTGGCGAAAGCCGGTACGGAGAAGGGAATTTCAGTACGGGTAAAGGATTCGGAAGGAAACTACATGGAAGGTGTTACTGTGGAGGCTGAGCTTGGAAATACATTGACTGCTACACTGATTTCCGGTTCAGAAGTCACGGATGCGGATGGAAAAGTTGTTTTTACGGCAAACGCTTTACTGCCGGGATATACAGATATTACGCTACGGGTAGCACGTACAAGCCTTGAAAAGACGCTTACACTTCGTGTGGCGTTAGAGGAAAGCCGCCCGAAGCGTCCTACAGCGGTAATTGGAGAAATACAATTTGACGAAAATTCTCCGAAGGAAAACTATATTACGGTAAAAAGCGGAGAACAGCTTGTAATTTCGGCTGAGGAGAACGTGACCATTTATTACACGGTGGATGATTCCTGTCCTTGTCAGAACAGTGCAAACCGGAAAATCTATACCGATCCGATAACCATTACGGAAAATGCAAAATTCCGTATTGCGGCATATAAGGACGGTATGGATTACAGCGAACGGCTGAATATCACGGTGACGGTAGACGATACGCACCAGCACGATTATAACAGCAAGTGGAAATCAGACTCAGACAACCATTGGCACGAATGCTCCTGCGGCAGCATCGCAGACAAAGCAGCTCACGATATGGAAACAAAGAACGCTAAGGATGCAACTGCAACGGAAAAAGGCTACACCGGCGACAAAGTGTGCAAAGTATGCGGTTATACTGTAAAGGGCAAAGAGATTCCGGTTTCGGGAACAACAAAGCCGACCAATCCGACAAAACCGGATGGAAATAAGGGAGAGGAAATCCCGGCTACAGGAACGACAAAGCCTACAGAGCCGACCAATCCTAACGGAGATGGGAATGGAAATACCAACAGTCCTCAGACAGGCGATAACAGTAATCTGTGGCTGTGGTTTGCAGTGCTGTTCCTATCTGCTGGAATGCTGATCGGAACAAGTGCGTATTCCAAGAAGAAAAAGTATTCTAAGTAAGCCGTTCCGACTGATTTCGATAGGGAAATCAGCAAAGATTTTACATCATTGAATATTGTTAGAAAAAGACGGCTGAGCTACTAATCATATTGAGAAGGAGAAAGAATTAAAAATGAACGCAATTATGGTATGGAGATCAAAATGAAAAGGGTATTAAAAATGCTTCCGGAGGTTTTCAAAAGACAAAAAGGTATATAGCAACACAGGAGGCAGGCTGTACTTATGCAAGTGAGTTACAGCTCGCTTTTTGTGTGCTTTGACTTATATCCCCGTCATATCGCCCCTGCACTTATGCTGCAACGCACACCGCCGCAGGCCGACCAAGACCGGAAGGACGAGCCTGTTTTCGGGGCTGGTATACTGTCCCGACTGCGGTGCAAAACTGCATTTCTCAGCCGCCAAAAGCATGATGTGAAATCAGGAGCATTTCCGCTGTGTCAATTACAAATCGGGACGGGGAAACTGCACCCGGAGCTTGTTTCGGAATGGTCGGAAAAGAATTTACCGCTTACACCTGATGAATATCGTTACAAATGTATTGAATTAGCAATGATATGGCATTATAATAAAAGAAAAAGAAATGGAGGTATCTAAAATGGCAAGTACAATTCAAATCAGGGTAGACGATGATTTAAAGAGTAAATCAGATCAGCTTTTTAAGGATCTTGGAACAGATACAACGTCTGCAATAAGAATGTTTTTAACACAGGCTGTTGCATATAACGGATTCCCATTTGAAATAAAAAGAACAGTGCATAATCCATATACATCTATGATAGAAGATGAGATGCTTCAAAGACTGGAACAATCCAGAGAATCTTCAAAAAATGGAAATTATAGAAATGCGGATGATGTGATTTCAGATATGAGAGAAAAATAAGCAAGCGGCGAAGAATGTGCTTGATGATTTTGAGGATACTGTAGAACTGTTAAAACATGTAGCAGGAAGTATGAAAACATGTGATAATCCACGCTTACAGAGTCTGGGATACCATCGAATAAATTTTCAAAAGCACAGATATTTCATGCTGTACAGAATAGAAGATGATGTTGTATATGTGGATGACATTTTCCATGAGTTACAAGATTATGAAAACAGAATGATATAAATTGAATATTAACGATGAAAAGATCATTTACCGTAAAATCGTAGATGGTCTTTTTTATCCTTTGACGATGAAGGAAATCAGATGGTGAAAGGTGCTGGTATGAAACTGAACCACTATAAGAGAGAAAAAAATAAAACGAAGGAATTCCTCGAAAATTGAGAATTACATACGTTAAATTCTTTGCATCAGGTATATATTTTGAAAAGTTATCTGGTTATACTGACAATATCAAAAGGCAGAACTGTTAGAATGAGGTAAGCAGATGGATACAGCACGGAGAATAAAGTTAATTCGGATGATTGAAAAGATAGAGAAAAATCCAAAATTCAGTAGTAAAATTTGTGTGAGAAATGCATCTGAATTTATAGCAGAAAAACGGCAGAAAAAATGAATGGCACCAATCAGAACAGGAGCTAAAAGGAGTAGAATATGTTATCATTATTATTTGCAATTTGTATGATCTGGTTTATTGGAAAATTCTTTATATTTGGTATAAAAACATCGTGGGGAATTCTGAAATTGCTCTGTACAGTAGTATTCTTTCCCGTTATCTTAATTGGTATGGTTGTTGGTGGACTGATGTATATTGCATTTCCACTGCTGATCATCGGTGGAGTCATCGCAGTGTATGTAAAGAAGAGAGGCAGTGGACCATAAATAGGTTCGCTGCCTTGCTTTTTCGCACTTATTTCTGTTTCTCTTTTTCTTCTCGGAACAATTCAATGTTCAGTCCCTGTTCTCCGGCTGTCTTATCAACCCAGAGATTCAGGGAATCTATTGCCAGAGAAATCTCATCCAACTTATTGCTGATAAAAGCAAAATCCCTGATTTCATCGTCGCTGATTTTACCGTCACGGGCAATCTGGATCAGGCGTGTAGTCAGAGGATTGATTTCATTTAAACTGGCAATGGTTTCCAGGATTATATTGGATAAGTCGGTAACTTCGACTTCCGGAACATAGCGATGTCCGATTTCACACTTATGAGAGCAGTAATAGTTACAGAGATCCGGTCGTCTGTAAGCGTCGGCCATCTGGATAATATCGTAAGGTGTAGGCTCTTGTATTTCATATTCAAATTTTTCAATTTTAGAATCAGAAACAGCAGTCATTTTTTCACTGGCTTCTGATCTTGTAAGACCGGCTTCTTCCCGGCAAATCTGATAAATTGTCTTATTTTCTCTCGTAGATTGTTTCCCCATGAGAATAACCTCCCTGTATATCGCAAAACATGAGGATTATCGGGCGGTAACTCCGCATGCTGTACGCGTATTTTCTTTATGAATTTTATTATACTTGAAGCATTAAGAAACAACAAGCACATTGTTGCTATGGAAGTTATGAAAGGATGGAAAAACATGAGACGAAAAGGAAGTTGCAATTGAGATAATAAAGCAATTTTCTGTATATGCAGAGTTTGTGGGATCAGCAACAGAAAATAGTCGTAAAAAGCAGGGATTTTTATACCCCACCTATTGGTATAAACTGTAATCATCAAAGAAGATTAAATCATAAAATTCACGGAAATGGAGGAGTGGGCAATGAAAGGATTTAACACAGGTGATGGTTACATGGGATTGGTAGATGGTAAATATATCTTGTTTGCCAGCGAATCCGATTACTATGAATACATGAATGATTAAGGTGGTGCTATTATGAAAGGAATATTCGGAAATATGTTTGATTTAAACCATGATGGAAATATCAGTCTGCTAGAAAGTACAATGGAATTTATTTTTCTGAATGAATTGCTGAAGGATGATTCTGAAGAACGGACGGAACTGGAGTTATCTGGACTGGATCCGGACGAGTTGGAGTTTATGGATCCGGATGAACGAAGAGAAGTACTGGAAGATGCCGGATTGGATCCGGATGAATATGATTTCTAAGGAGGAGCAATTACGATGACAAAAAACTTTAAAATCAATGGATAGCAGATAGGAACGTTGCATATAGGAAGGGGTTCTTGGAGCAATCCGTAGGCATCAAAGTCGGGGGCTTTTGACCCCAACATCATTTACTTATGATATTATAAAAAGGCAGTGAATCAATTCTCTGAGTTGATTTGCTGCTTTTTCATCTGTAGTCCCGCTACTTATGATATACTTAGGATATCGTTGATATATCTAAATTGTGATGAACAGGAGGCGGGGAAAGTGCCAAGAGGAAGTAATCAGAAATTTAAATTATACCGGCTGGCTCAGATCATGATGGAACAGACAGATGATGAGCATTATATCACCATGCCGGAGATTATAGAAGAGCTGGCAAAATATGATGTAACAGCAGATCGGAAAAGCGTGTATGCAGACTTACGTGATCTGAGTATTCTTGGGATTGAGGTAGAGGGAGAGCCGATCGGGAATCGTTATCATTATCATGTGGTAAGCCGGGCATTTGAACTTCCGGAATTGAAGCTTCTGGTAGATGCGATTCAGTCCTCGAAATTCATTACGGAGAAAAAGACCAACAGACTGATCAAAAAACTGGAGACGCTGGTCAGCAAATACGATGCACAAAAGTTGCAGCGTCAGGTATTTGTGTCCGGAAGAATCAAGACAATGAATGAGAGTATCTATTATACGGTAGATGCAATTCATAATGCGATATCCGAGAATAAAAAGATCAAATTCCAGTATTATCAGTGGAATGTAAAAAAAGAAATGGAATTGCGGCATAATGGGGCATGGTATCATATCAGTCCATGGGGACTTTCATGGGATGATGAAAATTACTATCTGGTCGGTTATGATTCAGAAACGGAACAGATCAAGCATTACCGGGTAGACAAGATGCTTCATATCAGAATGTCAAATGAAAGCAGAGAGGGAAAAGAATATTTTAAAAAGCTGGATATGGCAGACTATGCAAAGAAGAGTTTCGGAATGTTCAGAGGTAAAGAACAGACTGTAAAAATGCAGGTGGATAATCGACTGGCGGGTGTGATTATTGATCGTTTTGGAAAAGATGTGATGATGATTCCGACAGATGAAGAGCATTTTACGGTGAAGGTGGATGTGCATGTGAGCAGACAGTTTCTTGGCTGGATCTTCTCTCTTGGAGAAGGAATTAAGATTGTAGGACCGGAGGAAGTTGTGAACCAGATGAAGGCGGAGTGTGAAAGACTGATGGGACAATATCAGTTACCACAATAAAAATAAACTGTCTGACAGAACAGGATCATGAAAATACATCTGAAATCAAATAAGTGACAGTAAAAAGAACAGGATAACAGGGACAGAACAGGAGGAACAGGATGGCTGGGTCAAGACAGGATGAATTATATGATGCCCTGCAGCTTAAGGGATATCCGGAAGATTTTTGCCGGGAAATTGCATACAGGCAGATGAATACCGATTACACTGCAACCCGGATGCTGGGGTATCTTTACAGGATATCAGAACCGAGACCGGAGGATGTTGTAGATGAAATGCTGGCGATTTTAAGCGACCGGAATGCAATCATTCAGAAAAAAGAATTGGAACATGCACAGACAACGATCAATAAAGTATACCGGGAAGGGTTGTGGGAAGGAAAAGCAGGAATACGATGAGTGAATATATAACCACCTATACAGGATTACATTTCAGACCGACAGAGCCAGATTCAGATTTGATCAGAATACAGGATATTGCCCATGCTCTGTCGCTGATCTGCAGGGGAAATGGGCATGTGCAGACATTCTGGTCTGTGGGAGAGCATTGTATCTGCTGTGCAAAAGAGGCAGCAGCGAGAGGATTTTCAGAGCGTATGATACTTGCATGTCTGCTCCATGATGCAAGTGAGTGTTATCTGTCGGATGTGCCGGCACCGTTTAAGAAAGAATTACCGGAATATCAGGAAAGAGAAAACCGACTGCTCAGTATGATCTATAAAAAATTTCTTGGCTCAGACCTGTCGGAAGAAGAACAGATACAATTAAAAGAAATAGATCGTGCAATGCTTTGGTATGATCTGAAAAGACTCCTGAAAGAACCACAATCCGGCGAAGCACCACAGCTTCATATGGAACTGAATTATAAAGTCCGCAGTTTTTCAGAAGTAGAAAAAGAATACCTTGCGTTATTTGCAAGGTATTCAGAATTGTCGGGTAATTGCCGGGTATACGACATTAGTGACGATATTTAGCTTTGAAAAGCAGGCAGAGATAGTATCTTTACAGAATATCACTTCCATCCGGGATTTTGGAGATTACTGTCCGGTTGATCCTTAAAAGGAAGAGGAGTGATACTACAAGGGAAACAGTTTCTGCGATCGGGAAAGACCACCATACAACGTGAAGTCCGCCGAGCTTCGATAAAATGTAAGCAGCAGGAATCAGCACAACAAGCTGTCGCATGATGGATACGATCATGCTGAAGACTGCCTTACCGAGAGCCTGGAATACTGTTCCGGAAACGATACAGAACCATGCAAGCAGATAGTGGATTCCGATAATACGAAGTGCCGGGATACCGATCGTGAGCATATCTTCTGAAGCGTTGAACATCCCAAGCAGGATCTGTGGGATTCCCTCAAAGCAGAGGAATCCAATAAAAGTAAGACAGAATGCCGTGATCAGACTGAGCCTGATGGTTTTGACCATACGTTTTCTGTTTCTGGCACCATAATTATAAGCTATGATCGGTGTAATTCCATTATTCAGCCCGAACAGTGGCATAAAGAAGAAACTTTGCAGTTTAAAGTACACACCAAAAACGGCTGTTGCGGTTGAAGAAAACTCGATCAGAATCCGGTTCATGGAGTAAGTCATGACAGAACCGATGGACTGCATGATAATCGAAGGTACACCAATCGCATAAATGGTTCCAATGATCTTTGCACTGGGGCGGAAACCACGAAAATGCAGTTTTACATCGTGGTTGAACTTGTGATTGCAGGTGAATGCGACGATTGCAGCGACACACTGTCCGATGACGGTTGCGACAGCAGCACCTGTAACGCCCATTTTGGGACATCCGAGTAATCCAAAGATCATGATCGGATCTAAAATAATATTCGTAATCGCTCCACATAATTGTGAGGTCATACTGAAGATTGTTCTTCCGGTAGAGGTAAGCAGACGCTCAAAAAATATCTGGGAGATCAGTCCGAAGGAAAAGATCATGACGGTTCTTAAGTAGTCGATTCCCATTTCCATGATTTCTGCATCTGCGGTTCCAATCTGACTTGCATAGAAAGGTTTTACAATCGTAAATCCGAGTATCAAAAATACAAGATAGCTCAGAAAGTAAATAAATGCAGTATTTACGGCAATTTTATCAGCCTCGTCGGAACGGCGTTCTCCAAGAGCTTTGGAGAGTAAAGCATTCATACCGACACCTGTACCGGTTGCCACTGCAATGAGCAATGTCTGTAAAGGGAATGCTAAAGATACGGCCGTAAGAGCATTTTCAGATAATTTTGCTACAAAGATACTGTCAACAATGTTATAAAGTGCCTGCACAAGCATGGAAATCATCATTGGCAGGGACATGTTGAACAACAATTTGCCAATAGGCATGGTTCCCATTTTATTTTCTGCTGCAGGAGCAGTTTTCATTTTCTGATTCATAAATCCTCCTATCTGATGTATTTGCATCGTGTCTGATCATGATAAGATAAATCAATGTTCAAATGATGGCAGACGGGATGCCTGAATAATTATGTGCTAATTAGATATACTATCATGCCGGAGAGCGAGTTTCAAGTTATATTATTATTATTGAGATAAGTCCCCTTATCCACTGATATGCGTCAGTGATATAAGGGGACTTCCTCTGTCCGAATTTCCTTTCTGTCGTTCGTTATTTTAAAGCTGATATCGTTTTGAAATAAGGCTTGAAAAGGCTGTAGTATTTCATCCCGGTATTATTTCCATAAGCCTTGGTGATCGCAGAACGGACTCCATTGAGATTTTTAGATTTGTCCTTATTTTTTTCAAGGAAATCTAAGAAGTTTCCAGGATCGTCCAGGTCACTGTGCGAAAAAATGATATCAGTAAAATAGTGTACCTTATCTTTGCGTGAAAGAGTTTCAGGTGCAAAAGAATAAGATTTATCTTTTACGGTTTTGTAAATATTTTGTCCCTGCTTCTGACCGTATACATGAACCAGGGTTTCGTGAATTGCAATCAGATTATCTTTGCCAAGGCAGTTAATGAGAGCATCGACTTCTTCCTTATCAAAAGAACAGGGCTTCTGAGAAGCCGGAACTTCTTTTAAAGGCTCAGGACAAATGGAAGAAGAAACTTCTTTCGGTCTGTCTTTAAAAGGAAGTTCTTCAGCAGAAGATCCCGGATGAGATTCTTCGCCGGAAAAATTTTCTGTAGATTGCATCTCGACAGAATTGGATTGTTCTGCCAGGCGAAGAGCCGCTTCTTTCTGTCGTTGCAAAGCTAATTTGCAGTAATTCACATTAATTCTGTTTACAGGAAAGCCTCTTTTTTTCCAAAAGTTGACCGCAGGATCATAACCGGTATCGTTACTCATTACAATGAACTCAGAATCTTTCAATTCTTCGTTCTTCATCAGATAACCAAGGTAAGAGATCAACTGAAAATCCAGAGCATTATTTCCCTCATTACATTCTTCAAATTTAATTTCGCGAGTACATCCGAGCAGTTTGATGACTGATGAATAGGACATATGAGGTGAATTTTTCGTATAAAACACGATGATCTTATCCGTTTCGTCACTCAGATCCAGCAGCATCAACCAGTTGTCGTTGACATTCTCGCTGTCTACTAAATAATATTTAATAATAACCACCATTCATTCGGACAAGATTATTGTAGCACGATTGGGGAGAAAGGACAATTTGTATTTGTTGGGGGATAGAGTAAACTTATTGTCAGTTGAGAAAGAATAAAGAGCTCCTAGATATAAAAGATTTGAATTCGGTCACATCTGTAAGCCATTTCTCGTTCGGTGCATCTGCATAAAATTCGCGATTCAATATATTTTCTGCTACAAACTGTGGATTCGCCGCCTGACGTGTACATCCATTATTTGTATATTTAATTGTTGATTTAATGTCTTTTTTTCTGCATATGCGGAGAACTCGTTTATCATTGACTTTTATACCATGATATCGTTCCAAATCATCTCGTATTCTGCGATACCCCTTATCTGGTGATTCTGTATGTATTTTTTCGATTTTTTCTGCAATCATCTTATTTTTTGCTTCATTAGCCGGAATCCCTCTGTGTAACCATTTATAATAAGATGCTCTACTTACATTTCCAAGCTTACACAGTGCGCAGACAGGATAACCGTATGTATCATTTTCTTCTTTAATCGCCTGATAAATATGTTCATGTCTTAACAGGCTTAACCCCGCCTCCTCTCTATTTCTTCTAATTTTTTTAAGAAAGATACTTCCATTTCCGCTTTTTGCCGTTTGGCTTTTTCTAATTTTAATTCAGCTCGAAGTTTTTCAATTTCGGTAAGAGCGTCTTCTGGTTTTCGCCGACCTCGATTATCTTGCAATGCGTCAACTCCGCTATTTTCATATTTAACTGTATAATTTCGTGCCTGCTGATAAGAAACTGAAAACTTTTCTGCTGTTTCCGCATAATTATGCCCATGTGAAATACAATAAGATGCAATTTCCACTCGTTCTTGAAATGTTGTTTTTCGCCCTTTTGTCATGATGACTTTCCCTCCCGTTCCGGAAGCGTTCAGCTCCTCATGATCATTATACTTCTTTATCCAGCTTCTGAGTTGGCGAGTTGAAAGGATTTTAAATCTTTTACAGATATCCATAAGGGAACCTTCACCTGCTAAATATGCTGCAACAGCCTGTTCTTTTTCGACTTTGGAATAATGCTTGTTTTGACTAGTATAATCCACGCAAATTAGAAGCCTGTTTCAAATTAGCATTTTATGCTAATTCTGGATAGACTTTCTCTTTCGTGAAATTGGTTTTGGTGCTTTTTTGTTTTTGTTTTCTGCTGAAGCAGCTTTTGCATTTACAACCTCATACACTATGGAATCAATATCTTCTTGAGAAAGATCGATGGTATCCATTTTATATGTCCATTTGTAGGGCACAGGTTCTTTGTTGATTTCATCAAAGTATCTGTAGATTCTATCTTCGAGTTCTTTCTTGCTTTCCACACGGATTCCACCCAGCATCTGCTTTGTCATTTTACTGAAAAAACCTTCAATCATGTTTAACCAGGAACCATGTTTGGGTGTAAATACAAACTCAAAACGTCCAGAAACCGTATTCAGATATTCCTGGGTTTCTTTGGAGGTATGTGCAGAGTGATTATCCAGAATAATCCGAATCATATCGCCCTTTGGATATTTTTCATCAAGTTTCTTTAGAAAAGTCACAAAGTCAGAACTTTTATGAGTTTCACTTACTAATGGAATTGCTTCTCCTGAGAGCAAATCAATCGCTGCAAGCAGGGAGAGGGTTCCCAGCCTGACATACTCATAATCTCGCTGATAGCCATTGCTTTTATCTGTATTCGGAATCGGTGGACGGTCTTCACCTGTGGTAGCAATTGCCTGAATTCCTGGCTTTTCATCATAAGACAGGGTATGTACGGCATCTTTCTCAAAGGGAATCAGTTTTCCATCCTTGTCAAACTGCATTTCAATCTGCTTGTAGATAACAAGGACATCATGCATTTTTGCATCAAACTCAGGATCCCGTCTTTCGCAGTAATAGGACACCTGAAACGGTTTGATCCTTGCATTGCTCAGAATTTTCCGAAGCGTTGTTTCAGCTACTGTTGCCATACGAGGATGTCCTTCCGTTTCTGCTATAGAGTTGATGAATTTCCTGAAACTCATGGGATACCAGAATTCAGCAGAATAGCCGTAATCCTTCGGTTTTTGGCAGGCTTTACTGATTACCCAGGTGATATCGTCATCGGTAATTTCCGCTTTCCTTCCACGGCCTTTGTTATCACGTAAAGAAGCTTCAACACCGTTCTCTTTAAATTTGTTAAGACAACGTTTTACCACACTGAT
>ENA-OXEY01000136-OXEY01000136.1-human-gut-metagenome-genome-assembly--contig:-NODE-136-length-36007-cov-19.539191_pt1 | contig 36007 bp, 28 predicted proteins | sample MGYA00249365_ERZ652263 | MGnify/ENA primary metagenome ERZ652263 (study PRJEB26925, sample SAMN05826763) | human gut metagenome | biome: ENVO:2100002; feature: ENVO:00000062; material: ENVO:00002003...
GGTAACGCTTGGCGGTTTCAAAGTCGATGGTGAAGGTGAGGATGGGCTTTTCCGACACAGCTATCAGGTCGGTGCGCTCCTCTTTGGACTTCTTGCAGCCGGTGTTCAACTTCCAGCGGTAAAAGCATCAAAATGATTCATTTGAATCATTCCGAACGGAAAAGGTTACGCATCCATTGAGATGGGAGGAAAAACCATGAAAGAGCTATTTGAAATCTATGATGGCAGTGCAGAAGCTAAAAAAGCCAAAGGAAAATCCAAAAATCTGAGCGGCTTTCATCCGCTGTTTACCGCAGCTGCCCGCAGAAGCATTGCGCTGGATGCCTTAAAGATTTGGCTGCTGCTGGGGTTCGTTGTGGGCGTGGTGACAGGTGTTGCAACCGGTGCCGGAGCGGTATCCGTCTTTTTGGGGCTTCTGATCGCTGCAGTAATCTATTTTAGCTTCCGGGATGATGTCTATAAAAAAGTCTATGGCCCGGAGCATGACAGAGGCCAGCTGCCCTTGCCGGAAGGAATGAACTGGGAAGAAGCCGTAGACCGCATCCGTCGCGGATTTGCCAACCCGGACGTTGAACAGGTTACGGATACTGAGGATGCCGTGACCTTTTACAGCAAAAAGCGCGGTACCTATCAGCTGAAAAACACAGCCGATGGTCTGAAAATGACCATCCTGACCAAGCCATCCAAGAGTAGCAAGAAAGAATATCTGTATGCAGTTTTCAGCAGCGTTCTGCTGTCGCAGGTGATCGCCATCCTGTGTCCTGAAAAAATTTCTGCGGAGCAGGTGGAAGAAGAAAAGGAGGCGGCCCGGAAGCTGTTCGGTGCACATAAGATGCCTCTGGTCATTGAACTGGCGATTACAGTGGCATTTGTTGCATTCGCAGCGTAATACGGAATCCGATAGTATTATCCAGCGGATACCATTTTTTGAATTGCCATAAATACAGTGCGTTTCGCTTCGCAATCGGTGTACGTTCCATTCACTTCAAACGTATGAATGGAAGGTGCTAAAAGTGGGAGCTTCTTTGCCATTGTTATAAAAAACACCTCTTTTTGTGATTTATCAGGATGTTATGAATCAAATAGAAATTGATCGGGAGGAACTACTATAAAAACGCATAGCATTCTATCTGGTGGTTTATGACACTGTTATCCATAGATCGAAATCTAATAGAATGATAATAAACTGTTTTTTGGGATTTCTTATAGGGCGATTTGATCAAAGGCAGCGTATTTTCGATCTCCGCCCTTCAAATTCATTATGCCGAATGGAAAAATCATTACAGACTGCAATAAATCCAGTTTCGACATTTGGGATGGTTTTCGTCCGATCAGACAGGTCTGGCTTTCTTTATCAAGAGCCAGCGGGCATTTTGCGTCTTATTTTGTGAGTGGAAAGAAGGTACAATAATAACAAGTAACTCACATCTGCGAGGTGATACCATGCTGCGGGAAGCTCCGTTTTTTGTATAAATAAAAACTTTTCACTCTTTGGTTTCGCTCTATAAAACTTATATAAGAATGAAATTTTCTAAAATACTGAAATAAAAATTGAAAATGAGGTATACTAATAACAGGAAGGAGTTGAAAGAATGCTTTGCCAATTTTCTTTTCAGAATTTTAAGTCTTATAAGGATGAAACAACATTTGATTTCCGTGCAATGGCAATTCCGGAGTTTCAGGATGCCTTGATTCGGCAGGAGAAAGCGGAAGATTTGCTTCCGGTCAGCGCGGTCTATGGCCCTAATGGTGGCGGTAAGACAAATCTGCTTCAGGCATTCTTTTGCCTGATTAACCTTGTTGTGAAGCCGATTCATGCATTGGAGAAGAATCGGCAGCCAATGATTTTCCAGCAGGGCAGCAGTGTGGCTCCCTTTATGCTGGATGAAAGTTCTGCGAATGAACCTACGATTTTTCAGGTGTTTTTCCGTGTAGGCGAGAAGGAGTACCAGTATTACATTTCGCTCAAGGAAGAAATTGTCTTTGAGTCTCTCTTGTGGCGCACACTGGGCGGCAAGAAGACGGGTCTGATTTTTGAACGAGACGGCCAGAAGATTGAATTGGGTGCAAGTATCAATAAGGCAAGCATCAACTTGGACGTCAATCCGAAGATGCCGTACCTTTCTTTTTTGGCGATTAACTATAATATCCCTGTGATTGCAGAAGTGCAGAATTGGTTTGAATCCTGTATTACACAGAGCTACGCAAACCCCAGAGCGGAAAACATTGTGCTGGTGTCCAAGAGTGAGACGACTAAGGAAAGCCTGATTCATGCACTGAATGATGTAGGTATTGATTTGTCCGGTTATCGCTATGATGAAGATAGCAAGCACCTGTTCACGCAAAGAACGATCAACGGCAAGGTTTATGAGCTTCCCTTTGAAGCGGAATCGGATGGAACCAAGAAGATGATAGCAGCTTTGCCGGTTCTGATGGTAGCATTGCAGGAAGGCCGCACAGTGGTTGTGGACGAGCTGGATGCCAAGCTGCATCCGAAGCTGCTCCGGTATGTGATTCAGATGTTCAAGAACCAAGAACTGAACAAGAAGGGCGCACAACTGCTATTCAGTTCTCACGACCTGACTACGATGAAGAATACAGTTTTCCGTCGTGATGAAATTTGGTTTGCCGCAATGAATGACAATCATGAGAGCGAGATTTATTCGCTTTATGAATTCCGGCAGGAGGACAATACTCGCGTCAAGAGCACAGCGGCCTTTGACAAGCAGTATCTGGAAGGCCGATATGGTGCAGACCCCTACCTTTCTAATATGCTGACAGGGAGGGATTGGGCATGAGTCTGAAACCTCCGAAAAAGAGTGACCTTGGAAAAAGCTGGATGAAGAATCGCCGTGATAAGGCGAGGATGATTCAGCCGGAATACCACTTGATTGCATCTGAAGGTACAGAAACCGAGCCGCAGTATTTTGGCACAATTCAACGGATTATCAATTCTAAGTACCGTGATAGAATCCAGCTAAAGGTAGAGGGCATTGGCGACAATACGGTGAATCTGTTGATGAAAGCTCGTCAATACATTCAGAATAACGGCATTGTGTTTAAGCACGTCTGGATTGTCTATGACACAGATGATTTTCCGGCAGAAAATATTGACATGGTAGCACAGCTGTGCGAAGAATACAGTACACAAGGTGAGACGATTTACCATGCTGTATGGTCGAACCAGTGCGTAGAACTGTGGTATTTGCTGCATTTTATGTATATGGATACTGATATTGATAGATGTCGTTACTGGCCGAAGCTAAGCGATTGGCTGAAAAACATTGGCGCAAGGAGTTACGAGAAGAACCGCCCGGATATGTATGAAGTGCTGCGGCCTTACATGGACATTGCGATTGCCAATGCAAAGCGATTGGACAAGCAATATGTGTGATGTGCTTGATAAAGTGGAAAACAGAGGCATCGAAAAAGGCATCGTGAAAGGCGAAAGCCGTGGTGAAAACAAAATGGCTCTGTTGGTGAAGAAGCTTCTTGACCAGAATCGCATTGACGATGTAAAGAGGGCTTCTGAAGATGAAAAGAGCCGTGCGGAGTTGATGAAAGAGCTTGGAATCAACTGAAAATTTTCAAATGACGTATTATCGTAAATCCGAATGCTCTGTGATTTTGGCTGCTGTTGAGGCTGCGATTAAGTCTCCCCGGAAATAAAATCTGATAGGACAAAGAAGAAAAAAGCTTTTGGCTTCTGTAATGGAGGCCAAGAGCTTTTTACATCTTGTTTTGTAAGCTGAAAGAGGGTACAATGATAGCAGAAGTACGCACATCAATGAGGTGATACTATGCTGAATATTTTTTACGGTGATATGAAGGAAGCGGTGTACAATACGGCTTCTTATTTCAAATACGATTACGAGGAAGACTGGATTGTTGACCCGATGGTCAAGGAAATGATTCAGGATGTAGATAGATCCACTGTGATTGACAGTGGTATCATTGACAGCCCGGTCTTGGGTAAAATTCCACCGATTGGTTTGTCTGGTGGCGTAAAGACCCTGATTTTGGTAAAGTTTGAGCCAGAGAAAGTATTCAATGCATCGACTTGTGGTAACAACTGTGCAAAGTGGCTGCTCAAAATTGCAGAGCAGGAGGATCGCACGGTGAATTTGCGTCACCTGATGGATTTTGGCAAAAAGCCGTTTACAATAAAAGTGCTGAATACGAATCAAATCGTTCACAATATGGAAGAGCTGATTTTGGCCGCAGGTGAATTTGTGTAAAGGGGCTGACAGAAATGAAAGGCATTCATAAAGTAGTCGTTGGCACAAAGTACCTGAAATATGAATTTGAACTGCGGCGCAACTTAACCATCATTCGCGGGGATAGCGCAACGGGTAAAACGACCCTCGTGGATATGATCCGTACCCATATGAACGATGGAGAAAGTGGGCCGGTCACTCTAAATTGTGATAAGCGCTGCTATGTGGTAGAAGGAAATCTTTGGAAGGGACAGCTCGACAACATTCAGGATAGCATTGTTTTTATCGATGAAGGCAACGAGTTTGTCAAGACCAAAGATTTTGCACGTGCGATTCAGCAGACGGATAACTATTATGTTATCGTAACGCGGGAGGGCTTGCCAGCTCTGCCATACAGTGTGGAAGAAGTGTATGGTATCCGAACCTCTGGAAAGTATGGGGCGCTGAAACAGAGCTATCATTCGCTCTATCGAATTTACCCGGATAGCACAACGGAAAATATTAAGCCGGAGAAAATTTTGACTGAGGACAGCAATTCGGGTTATCAGTTTTTTGATGCGGTCTGTACAGAACATCAAATGCAATGTGATACCGCGAACGGAAAATCTAATGTATTTTCCTATTTGAAGGCGCATAAGGATGAAAAAATTCTGGTGATTGCAGATGGCGCTGCCTTTGGCCCGGAAATGGATAGGGTGTTGCAGTTGGTGCTGACAAGAGAGAATCTGGCACTCTATTTGCCAGAATCTTTTGAATGGTTAGTACTTTCTTCTGGGATCCTGAAAGATACGGAGGTTGCACAGATTTTGCAGACACCGTCTGACTACATCGACAGCAAGGAATATTTTAGCTGGGAGCGTTACTTTACGGCGCTTCTGACGGAGAAAACGGCGGGAACATATCTGAATTATACCAAGAAAACGCTGAATGAGGCCTATCTGAGGGATGGTGTGAAAAACGCGATTTTGGGACAGATGCAGAAAGTCGAATTGAAATAAAATCAAAAGAAAGTGGAATCGTAATAAGGATACAGTATACATTAAAGGTTTATCCGGCAGGGCTTGGGCGCAGCGTATACAGAACGATAACCATCTGTGGTACGGATACACTGGATCAGCTCTGCATGGCGATTTTGAATGCATTTGATTTTACGGCAGAGCATCTGTATGAATTTTGCATGGACAACAAGATGTACAGCGAAGACTGCTATCGATTCAATCCGATGGAAGATGACCTGTTTGACGAAGATGATGCAGAAGGAACCGATATTGCATTGGATGAACTGGGGCTGATCGAAGGACAAAAATTCTCGCTCCATTATGACTTTGGCGATGATTGGATGTTTGCCATCCGTGTGATGAAAATAGAAGAAGTAAAAAAACATCGCAAGCCGATGCTGCTCAGTTCAAAAGGAAGCGTTGAGCAGTACCCGGAGGGAGAAGAATGATGCCCAACGCTCTGCAATTTTGGCACCCGCCCAGGCTGCCATCAAGAACCCCCGCAAGTAACTGCGTGAGGCGCTGAGAGCATAAGGTTCAATAAAATATTATAAACGCCCCGGTTTCCGCAACAGGAAGCCGGGGCGTTTTTGCACAAAAAAGAAGGCACGATTTTGGGGCTTTGACGAATTTGTGCCGGGCCATTGACAGCAGAAGGATCGAGGCGTATTTTTGGTGCAGTAAGCGAGACAGAGGATAGTGAAACTGCCGCTTTTTTGCCCTGCAAAGGTGCTTCTGATTGGATGGGGCCTGACCCGATGAGCTTGTTTTTTGCATCTGCGGGACAAAAACAGTGAAAGTACAGATTATGGGACGCCTTATCTGGTATGCTTGCCGTACCGAAAACACGGACGATCGGAAAAGGAGCAGAGAATGCGATGGATGCTGAATAAAACAAAGTTTCTGGCAGGAAAAACAGACCCGGAAAACACCAGCCTATGGCTGCCGCTCTGGATGCACCTGCGAGATACGGCAGAGATCATGGAGCTTCTGGTGCGGAAATGGCTGCCCGACAGCGTAAAAAAGGCATCCGGGTTGGAAGAGGAAGAATTGGTGTGTTTGGCTCGCTTTTTGGGCTGGGGACACGATTTGGGCAAAGCGATTTTAACTTTCCAGAGCATGATCATGCAGTGTTTGCCCGAAGCGAAACAACGGCTGGAGCGCCTGACACCGCTGAGCTGCCCGGTGCAGAACCGCAAACAGTCGCCTCATGCCCGGGCGAGTGAAGCAATCTTGAGAGAATTGGGGTGCCCTGTCGGAATCGCTTCGGTCGCGGGTGCCCATCATGGTAAGCCGCAAAATGGCAAAGCAGTCGAGGAGCAGCTGGACGGCTGGGAAAGCAACTATTACCCGAAAGAGCAAAAGTGCATATGGGAGGGCTTTTGGAACGAATTGCTTCAGGCGGCACTGCAGGACAGCGGCTATTCCGGGGTAGATGCGCTGCCGGTGCTCAACCAGCCCGAAGAGATTTTGCTGACGGGACTTTTGATCATGGCAGACTGGATCGCCAGCAACACGGAGTATTTCCCGCTGATCCCAGTGGAAGAGCTGGGCAGCAGGGAGGATTATCCGGCGCGGGTGGACAGGGCGTGGAAAAAGCTGGCGCTCCCCTTCCCATGGGAGGCGCAGCAGGGCATTGCAAAACCGCAGGAGTTTGAGGTGCGGTTCGGCTTTGCGCCCAACGCCGTGCAGCGAGTGGTTCTGGATGCGGTGAGTGCTGCGGCAGAACCGGGCATCCTGATTCTGGAAGCGCAGATGGGCGTGGGCAAAACAGAGGCGGCTCTGGCCGCTGCGGAGATCATGGCCAGCCGGTTCAGTCTGGGTGGCATCTTTTTCGGACTGCCCACGCAGGCTACGGCAAACGGCATCTTTCGTCGGCTGCTCCACTGGGCAGATACCCAGTCGGAGGAGGTGCCGCAGGCCATCCAGCTGGCCCATGGCATGGCAGAGCTGAATGAGAACTATCTTCGGCTGCAAGGGGGCAGGGTGCAGCTGGAAGAGGATGCGCCGGAAGAGCATCAGGTACAGGTGCATCAGTGGTTCCGGGGCAACAAGCAGGCATTGCTGGCCAGCTTCGTCGTCGGCACAGTGGATCAGCTGCTGATGGCAGCACTGACCCAAAAGCACGTGATGCTGCGGCATCTGGGGCTTGCGGGCAAGGTGGTGATCATCGACGAGTGCCATGCCTACGATGCTTACATGAACTGCTATCTGGATCGCGCACTGGAATGGCTGGGCTGGTACAAGGTGCCGGTGATCCTGCTGTCGGCCACCCTGCCCGCCCGGCGGCGTGCAAAGCTGATCGAAGCGTATCAGCAAAAGCACAGGCTTGACCCGGACGCCCCGTGGAGATTTAGCTGCGGCTATCCGCTGCTGACATGGACGGACGGCGCAGAGGTAAAGCAGACCGTCATCCCGCTGGACACACCCGGACAAACGGTGCAGCTGACCCCGCTCACAGAGGCAGAGCTGCCCGGGCTGCTGCGCCGGAAGCTGGCGGAGGGCGGCTGTGCGGGGGTGATCGTCAACACAGTTAAAAAAGCGCAGAAGATCGCGCAGCTGCTGCGGGAGAGCTTGCCCGACAAAGAGGTGCAGCTGTTCCATGCACAGTTCCTGATGCCGGACCGCGCCGCGCGGGAAGAGCAGCTGATGGAACGCATCGGCAAGGATTCTGTGCCGGAGAGCCGGAACGATCTGATCGTGGTGGGCACGCAGGTGATGGAGCAGTCGATGGACCTTGATCTGGACGTTCTAATCACCGAGCTTTGCCCTATGGATCTTCTGTTGCAGCGCATCGGACGGCTGCACCGCCATTGCCGCAGACGCCCAAAGCCCTTACAGCAGGCCTGCTGTGCGGTGCTGGACACCGGAGAAGAGGCTTTTGATGCGGGCAGTGAGGCGGTGTATGGTCAGTGGCTGCTCTGGCGCACCCGGAAGTATCTGCCCCGGAGCATCCGGCTGCCGGAGGACATTGCCCCGCTGGTGCAGCAGGTCTACGGCTGGGAACAGGAAGCCCCCGAAACGGAGCAGGGGGAAAAGCTGCGAAGTGAGTACGAGCAGGTGCAGGAGAAAAAGAAGGATCGTGCCGGGAAATATCTTGTGCCGCAGCCTGAGGTCGATGAAGATTTCCAGGAACTCAATACGTTGGATGGCTGGATGCAGGACGAGGACGCCCGCTCGGACTCGGCTGCCCGGGCAGCAGTGCGGGACGGCGACCCCTCGGTGGAGGTGTTGGTGATGCAGCGACGGACGGATGGAAGCATCCATTTTCTGCCATGGCAGGAGGGCGGCAGCGCCGTAGCCGCCGACAGCCCGCCCTCGCCCGAGACGGCGCTGAAGATCGCCCGGCAGAAGCTGCGGCTCCCGGCGGTGTTCGGCAAAGCGTGGAAGGTGGACGAGGTCATCCGGGAGCTGGACGCAGACGACCGCAGATGGCTTGCAGCGTGGCAGCTGTCGCCGCTGCTGCACGGAGAGCTGATCCTGCTGCTGGATGAAGACCTGACCGCCCATCTTGCGGACATGGAGCTTTGCTATGACCGCGAGAATGGTCTGGAATATCGGAAGGAGGAGAAGGATGAAGGAGATCGAATTTGACCTGTTGACCGAACCGTGGATACGGGTGCGGCTGAAGGACAATACGGTGCAGGAGGTGTCCCTGACCGAGGCGCTGGTGTCGGCGCAGGACTATGTGGATCTTGCGGGTGAGATGCCGACACAGGATGCCGCCGTGCTGCGGCTGCTGCTGGCGGTGCTGTTTACCGTGTTCTCCCGCGTAAATGTAGAAGGCGAGCCAGAACCTTTGGAAAAAAGAGGTCAGGCGTTGCGGAGATGGAGCGAGCTGTGGCAGCTGGGGCATTTCCCGGCAGAACCTATCCGGGACTATCTGGAACAGTGGAAGGAACGCTTCTGGCTCTTCCACCCGACGCACCCCTTCTGGCAGGTGCCGACTCTTTGCAATGGTATTGCATTTGGTGGGAAAAAGTTGAATGGGGAACGTGCGGAGAGCGGCAATAAAACACCGCTATTCCAGAATGTGTCAAAAACAGAATGCGAGGTACTCAGCTATGCACAGGCGGCGCGATGGCTGATTTATCAGAATGGATACGATGAACGCGGTGGCCGCCCGAAGGCTGGCAACAAGCCAAGGCACGGGGTCGGTTGGCTGGGACAAATCGGATTTGTAGCCGTCAAGGGAAAGAACCTGTACGAGACCTTACTGCGGAATATGGCGTTTCCGACAGAGCAGGATGCGCTGAGGGAAGAACAGCAGCCTTGCTGGGAGCGAGAGCAGGTCAGGGCAGAACAGAGCGTCAAGATCGTGACGCCGAAAAATCAGGCAGAACTTTTGACCCTCCAATCCCGACGCATTCTACTGAAACGCTCAGAAACAGTGCCCGGCGTGGTCGGGTACGAGGTGCTGGGCGGCGACTATTGGGACAGCGAAAATGCGTTTGGGGAGCAGATGACCCTTTGGAGCAGGACATCAAAGAAAAACGAGAAGATGACCTATAAACCGCAGCAGCATGAAGCTGGGAAACAGCTGTGGCGGGAGATTCCTTCCATGCTGGATCCGGAGGGCCGTAAACCGGGAGTTCTGACATGGAATCAGCAACTGCAAAGTCTGCGTATCCTGAGTAGAAAAGAACAAATCGTGCTCAATATGGTCGGGATACGATATGACAATCAGGAAGCATCAGTCAAGGACGTGTATACCGACCAGTTGGCAATGCAGCTTGCGGTGCTGGACGAACTGAGCAGGCCATGGACGGTGCGGATAAACCGGGAAGTAGAGCGCTGCGAGAAGGCCGCAGAGAGCATTGGAGTCCTGTGCAAGGAGCTGAAGCTTGCCGGAGGACTGGACTACAATCAGGTGAAAGGCTTCAAAGAAACGCAGAAAGTGACAGAAGATGCCCGTGCACAGTTCTACTTTGCAGTGGACCAGCCCTTCCGGCAGTGGCTGCAGGAGATCGACCCGGAGCAGGACGACCCGGACGAGGCAGTCCAGCGCTGGGAGGCACAGGCGAGCCGCATCGCGGAAGAGCTGGGAGCGAAGATGGTGCGGGAGGCCGGAAATGCCGCCCTGAAGGGACACCGCATTGTGGTGGATAAGGGCAAAAAGACGGAGTGCAGCACCCTGTACACCTCGCCAAAGGCGTATAACACTTTCCGTTCGAAACTCTGGAAGATCTATCCGAAAGCAGAACCGTAAAGGGGGAATCGTATGAAAACACAGGACGTCAGAACGTATACGGAACAGCGGCTGCGTAGGCTTCAGAACCTGCCGGACAACCAGCGGCGGGCCGAGCTGGCAAAGCTGCGGCGGGGCGTCGGACACCGGCCCGGCGAGCTGCCGGAGCTGTGGGGGAGTTTCCTGCTGGGAATGCCGGAAGGCTTTCAGGGTAACAACGGCCCCACGGCAGCGGAGTGGGCGGTCTACCTTGCCCTGACCCTGTACGCCGTGCATCAGCAGGGGAATGACCAGCCCATGAACTGTCCCGGCAACACGATGGGGCGGGCTGTGCGGCAGCTGGCAGAGCGGAATGCCGGAAAGGACTGGGAAGAGTCCAGCGTGCTCCGGCGGTTCAACGCACTGGCCACCGCAGAAGAGATCACCGAGATCAGCCACCATCTGAGGGGAATGGTCCAGCTGTTGAGCGCGGCAAAGGATGGCGCGATCCCGCTGGACTATCCGCAGCTTGCGGTGGACCTGTATGGATTGCAGTGCACCGACCCGCGGTACACACAGATCCCCGCCAACGTCCGTCTGCGGTGGGGCCGAGACCTATACTGCGAAACGAAGAATGCATCGTCGGAAGAGGAAGAAAAGGAGAATTGATCATGAAAAAGCGCCTGTATGTTGATTTTCACGTTTTGCAGACCGTCCCGCCCAGCTGCATCAACCGGGACGACACCGGCAGTCCCAAAACAGCCGTGTACGGCGGCGTGCTCCGGGCCAGAGTTTCTTCGCAGGCGTGGAAGCACGCCATGCGCAAAGACTTTGCGGAAAATACCCCGCTGGATGTGGGCAAGCGCACCAAAAAGGCGGCAGAGCTGGTGAAGGAGCAGATCCTTGCACTGGACTCGGAACTGGATGCAGACAAGCTGGCAAAGAAAGCACTGGAAAATACGGGGATCAAGAGCGACGACAAGGGCACCAAGGCCTTGTTCTTCATGAGCACTGCGCAGGCAAAAGCGCTGGCAGCGCTGGCTGTGGAGGGCGTTGCCGATAAAAAGCAGTACAAGGAAGCCCTGAAAGCAGCGCCCTCGATGGATATGGCGCTGTTTGGCCGCATGGTGGCAGATGACCCCTCCCTGAACTATGACGCCGCAGCGCAGGTGGCGCACAGCATCTCCACCCATGCGGTGAAGAACGAGTACGATTACTTTACCGCAGTGGATGATTGTCCGGCAGAGGACAACGCCGGTGCAGGCCATCTGGGCACGGTGGAGTACAACTCTTCCACCCTGTACCGCTATGCCACAGTGAACGTGTTGGAGCTGGCCGGGCAGCTGGGCGCAGAGCAGGCAGCGGAAACGGTGCGGGCTTTCGGCGAGGCGTTCCTGTTCTCCATGCCCACCGGCAAACAGAACACCTTTGCAAACCGCACCCTGCCGGATGCGGTGTATGTGACCATCCGGGAAGATCAGCCGGTGAACCTGTGCGGTGCGTTTGAGCGTGCGGTGTCCCGCGGCGAGCAGGGAGGCTATGCCGAGGCTTCCAAGGCTGCGCTGGCCCAGTATGCGCAGCAGGTGTATGCCAGCTTTGCCGAGGCTCCGGCCCAGAGCTTTACTGTGGGCGGCGGGCTGGAAGCACTGGCTCCGGCACAGACGGCAAAAGCCATGCTGGACGCGCTGGAAAAGGCTGTCCGGGATGCGCTGTCCGGAAATGAGGTGGAGTAATGGCAACGCTGTTGCTTCGGCTGGCAGCGCCTTTGCAGGCGTGGGGCGCGGACTCCAAATTTGAGACCCGTAAGACCAACCGGGAACCCACCAAGAGCGGCGTCATCGGCCTGCTGGCGGCGGCTCTGGGACTGCGGCGGGACGAGAGCGAAGGGCTGGCCCGGCTGACCGGGCTGCGGTTCGGCGTCCGTGTGGAGCGGGAAGGGCAGCTGCTGGTGGATTACCACACCGCAAAGACGCAGGATGAAAAGAACTCGTATGTGACCTATCGCCATTATTTGCAGGACGCCGTGTTTCTGGCCGGGCTGGAAAGCGAGGACGCCGCCCTTTTGCTGCAGCTGCAGGATGCGCTGCAGCACCCGGCTTTTCCGCTGTATCTGGGCCGCCGGTCCTGCCCGCCTGCCCTGCCCCTCTGTCTGGGGCTGCGGCAGGGCAGTTTGCAGGAGGTGCTGCAAACCGAACCGCCCCTGTGCCCGGGGAAGCTCTGCCGGATGGTGCTGGACGCCGACCCGCAGGAGCCGGGCGCGGCAGTGCAGAGGGATGTGCCGGTCTCTTTTGACCCACATCACCGGCAGTACGGCTACCGCTCGGCGCGGGAGCTTTGGCTGACCATGTCGGATGGCCCGGAGAGCACCGGGCATGACCCGTTCCGGGAATTGTAAAAAGGGGGAGAGAGGATGTATTTATCACGGGTAGAACTCGATCTCACCCGCCGCAGCACCATGGAAGCACTGGCCGCACCGCAGAAGCTGCATGGCGCAGTGGAAAGCGCCTTTGCAGGGGAGCGCCGCCGCAGGCTGTGGCGACTGGACCGTCTGGGAGAGCGGCTGTATCTGCTTCTCCTCAGCGAGGACGCGCCGGACCTGTCCGACGTGGTGGAGCAGTTTGGCACCGGGGCGGCGGCCGAGACCCGCAGTTATGACCCGCTTTTGGAGCGGGTGGTGCCGGGAAGCTGCTGGCAGTTCCGGCTGACCGCAAACCCCACCAAAAGCCGCAAAGACCCCAAGGCACCCGCAGAGCGGGGGAGCGTGATGGCCCACTGCTCGACGAAGTATCAGAAGCAGTGGCTGCTGGACCGGGCGGCAAAGCACGGCTTTGCCCTGCGGGAGGAGGAATTTACCGTGACCCGGGTGCAGTGGCAGCGCTTTGCCAAGCGCGGCACCCGGCCAGTGACCCTGCTGGCCGTGACCTACGAGGGCGTTTTGCAGGTGACGGATGCAGAGCAGTTCCGGGCGATGCTGTGTCAGGGGATGGGGCGCGGCAAGGCCTATGGCCTTGGACTGATGACCGTCATGCGCGGAGGGAACTGAGATGGACAAGATGCCGGGCATGATCCGGCCCGACCTGCTGGCACTGCCGCAGGTGAAGGACCGGATGACCTTTCTGTATCTGGAGCACTGCACCCTTGGCCGACAGGACGGCGCGATCACGGTCACGGACGAAAAAGGGGTGGTCTCCATCCCGGCGGCAGGCATCTCGGTGCTGCTGCTGGGGCCGGGCACGCGAGTGACCCACCGCGCCATGGAGCTTATGGGCTTTTCCCCGCATACGCGGGGGTGATCCCCAACCTGCTTTTCACCGCTCTTGCAGGAGAACCTTTTCCCCGCATATGCGGGGGTGATCCCGAGATCGGGACCCGCTGCCCGTCTGTGCTCATCTTTTCCCCGCATACGCGGGGGTGATCCTGTAAAATCAGAGCGCAAGCGCCTATTTCGGCTCTTTTCCCCGCATACGCGGGGGTGATCCTGCCCAGATTTTTTGCCCACTCGACCGTTCCGTCTTTTCCCCGCATACGCGGGGGTGATCCCATGATGTCGAAAACGCCGGAGGACTACAGACTCTTTTCCCCGCATACGCGGGGGTGATCCCTGTTTCCAGTGTTCCCAAAGCAACCTGTTCGGCTTTTCCCCGCATATGCGGGGGTGATCCTGAGTCCATAGGCTCGGCCCGGCAGAGCGCTCACTTTTCCCCGCATATGCGGGGGTGATCCCAACAAAAATTCGCTTATGGCACTAGGCCTAAACTTTTCCCCGCATATGCGGGGGTGATCCCAGGAGGCTTATATGGCAGACAACAAGTTTGTGCTTTTCCCCGCATATGCGGGGGTGATCCCATCGTCTTTGAGAACAAGACCGCCACGGCGGGCTTTTCCCCGCATACGCGGGGGCAATTCTGATTCCAGCAGAACGCCGTCGGTCTTGCGGGGCGGTTGTGCGTCCGAGTATCGGCAGGCCCGGCGGGCCAGAGCTGATTTATAACTGATATTATGCATATATTCTAGCAAATGCGAATAAAAGCCAAGAAAATGCGAATATGTACTTGCATTTTCCGCGCAAAAGGTGTATTATCCCTCTATCGACGTCATACGCCGACAATAAACGAGAGAGGGATTGGAACATGATGTCTTTTAAGAAAATCGCTGCGGCGGTCATGGCGGCTGCCATGACGCTGGCCGTAGTGCCTTCGGCTTTTGCCTGCACGGCGCTCTACGTCGGCAGCGACCTCACGGAGGACGGCACGACGATGTTCGGCCGCATCGAGGATCTGGGAACCAACGACAACAACAAGCTGTTCTATGTCAGCGCAGCCGGGAATCACAAGGCAGGCGAGGTCTACGATGGCTGCTACGGCTTCACCTACACCTTCACCCACGACAGCTACAGCTACACCGCGCGCCGTGACGACAACACCTCGGGCGTCTGCCCGGACTGCGACGGCACCCACGACCACACGCCGTATGAGGAGGCTGGCACCAACGAGAAGGGCGTCATGGTCTCTGCCACCGAGTCGCTGTACGGCAAGGACGCTGCCCTTGCAGTTGACCCCTATGTGGACGACGGCATCGAGGAGGCCGAGATCACCACGGTCCTGCTCAGCGAGGCAGGCACGGCCCGCGAAGGCGTCGCCCTGCTGACATCCATCTATGAAAACGCCGGTGCAGCCGGTGGTTCCGGCGTATTCATCGGCGACCAGAACGAGACGTGGTTCGTCGAGAACCTGACGGGCCACACCTACGTCGCCCTCAAGCTTCCGGACAGCGTCGTGTTTATGCAGCCGAACGTCTCGGCCATCGGCAAGATCGACCTCGACGACACGGATAACGTCATCGCATCGGCAGATGCCATCTCCGTCGCACAGAAAGCCGGGACTTTCGTGGGCGATGCAGCGGCGAACGTCATCGACTGGAACGCTTCCTATAATAATGAGGACAACGCCCGGATGCCGGCCGGTCTGAACTATCTGAACGGCGTCGATACCTACACCGAGGACAACTACACCGAAGCAGACTACGCGATGAGCAACATCGGCGGGGACGGCAGCATCGTCCCGCTCTACTCCAACATCAAGCTGACCAAGAAGTTCGGCGTCGAAGACGCGCTCAACTTCTTTAAGGTCGAACCCATCGGCAAGACCAACAACGTCGAGACCCACCTGTTTCAGGTCAGCTCCACCGGCGAGCTGGATACCGCCATCGTCGAGTGGACGGCCTTTGACGACGACGTGTACAACGCCTTCGTCCCGTACTATCCGCTGCTGACCACCGACACGGCAGATGTCTACAAGTACTCTCCCGCGAAGGTCGTCCGCTCGGACGAGCAGCCCACCGAGGGCGTCTGGTACAAGGACCAGAAGGGCAGATACTACACCTACCCGGAGGACTGGACCAAGTCCTTCTACGGCGCACGGGATGCCCTGTCGAACCTGCTGACCTACGGCGATGTCTCCGAGAAGGACAAGGCTGCGGCCAAGGCAGACTATGCCGCCCTCCAGAAGGACATCATGGAGGAGTTTGCAGAGATGAAGGCTGCTGTCGCTGCTGCCGATACGAAGGAAGCAAAGCAGGCTGCCGCCACCACTGCAAGCAACAAGATGAGCGAGAAGGTCTACGAAAAGACCGTCAAAATGTACAATAAGCTTCAGAAGAAGCAGGAGGCCCGCGCATGGTTCGGGTCTCTGCTGAATAAAAACTCTTGAGCTGGCTCCAAGCATGACAAGCCCCCGGTCTCTGTTTTCAGAAGCCGGGGGCTTTTTGCGTCTTCTCCGTTGCATTTCGCCCGAAAGTATGTTTCAATAAAAAGCAGTGAATAGCAGTTTGCGTTTTGAATGCACAAGCAGCATCCGCAAACTGCATATCGCAAATATGCCGTTTTGATAGGCACTGTTTTTGAAAATTGCGATAAAAATGAGTCGGAACGGGGAAAAGGAGGCTGCGGGATGCTGAAGATCGCGGTTGTCGAAGACCAGCAGGAGGTGCGGGATGAGCTGTGCCGGTTCATCCGGAAGTACGCCGCCGAAAACAGCCTGCAGGTGGAGGCCGTGCCCATCGAGGACGGGGCGGTCATCGCGGCCCATTACGAGCCGGGCTGGGACATCATCTTTATGGACGTGGAGATGCCGGGGCTGGACGGCTTCGGCGCGGCGGAAAAGATACGGGCCGTGGACGGGGACGCCGTGCTGGTGTTCGTGACCAACATGGCGCAGTACGCCATCAAGGGCTATGAGGTGGATGCGCTGGACTATGTGCTCAAGCCGGTGAACTACTACCAGTTCTGCACCAAGCTCTCCCGGGCCGTCCAGCGGGTGGAGCGCCGCCGGGGCGGGCAGGTCGTTCTGCAGCTGGCAGGCGGCGGAATGCAGGTGCTCTCCACCAACGACATCTATTATCTGGAGACCCGTGACCGGCTGCTCTGGTATCACACTGCAAAAGGGGAGTTTTCGGTCCGGGCCAGCCTCGCCAGCGCCGAAAAGCAGCTGGCACAGTACCATTTCTCCCGCTGCAACCAGTGCTATCTGGTCAACCTGCAATACGTCAAGGCCGTGGAGAACGACTTCGTCCACGTCAACACCGACCGCTTGGAGATCAGCCGCCGCCAGCGCGCGGCCTTCCTCACGGCGGTGGCGTCCTACATTGGAGGTGTGCTGTGAGCATCGTTTTCCACCATGTCATCTTCCGGGCGCTGCTGCGCTGGGGTGCGGCGCTGGCCTTCTGTCTGCCGCTCAGACACCGGCCCGGCTTCCGCCTCCGTGCACTGGGGATGCTGCTGCCGCTGATGGGCCTGACCTATGTGCTGGATCCTTCGGCCCAGAGCACCAACCTCCACGAGCTTCAATTCTCGCTGCTGGCGCTCTATGTGTCCTTCTTCGTCCTGCTGGGCATGATGATCTACGCCTGCGTCGAGATCGACCGGAAGGGGGCACTCTACTGCGCGGTGTGGAGCCTGCTCACCTCCCAGACGGCCTATGAGGGCTGGCGGCTGGCGGAGGTGTTCTTTGAGTGCCGCGGCACCCCCCTCGACATCGATGGGCTTCCGGTCCGGCTGGCCCAGCTCACCACAGGTGCGGTCTTTTATTTTGTCATCTGTAACGCCCTCTCCCGGAAGATGTCTTATAAAGGAGAGTACCACATCGGCCCGCGCCAGCTGACCAGCGCTTTTTTCATCGGCATCCTCTTCATGTTCCAAGCTGCGCTGCTGAGCAGCAGAGAGATGTTCGAGATGCCCGCCAGCCTTGCGGGCACGGTGCTCATCGGACAGTTCTACTTCCTGACCCTGCTCTACTTCCAGACCGAGGTGTTCAAGAAGTCGGCCATGCAAAAGGAGATGGACACCCTCAACCTTTTATATGAGCGCCAGCGGGAGCAGTATCAGGTGGCGCGGCAGAACGTCCAGATCATCAACAAGCGCTGCCATGAGCTGAAGCTTCAGATCGCCGCCCTCCGCCAGATGTCGGGCGCGGCATCCGACCCGCCCGACCCGGAGCTGAAGGCCCACATCGACGAGGCCGAGAAGGCGGCACAGCTCTACGACGCCAGCCGCAACACCGGCAACGAGGTGCTGGACGTGGTGCTCACCGAAAAATCGCTGCTCTGCGAATCCCGCCGCATCCAGCTCAATGCGGTGACGGACGGCAGCTGTCTGGGCTTTTTTGAGGCCGGCGACCTCTACGCCCTCTTTGCCAATATGCTCGACCACGCCATCGAGAGCGCCGTGCAGGTGCCCGAGCCGGAGCGCCGCTGCATCGACCTGCTGGTCTGCACCCGTCAGAGCTTCGTGGTGGTGAACGTCATCAGCCCCGACCGTCCGCCGGAGACCGCCGACACCCGCGCCACCCACTATGCCGTCAAAGTGACGAACCGCATCGTCCAGAAATATAAAGGTACTCTGACCACCGAGAGCCAGAACGGCTTCTTTGCGGTGAAGATCATTTTTCCGACCATCCACTCGTAAAGGCTCTCCCTTTGGGAGAGCTGGCGAGCGAATGCGAGACTGAGAGGGCAAGGCCGCTGACCATGAGCATAGAGCGCAGCGATATGCTCTCCCTCTACGAAAGGCCCTGCTCATCGCTGTATGGAGACTCTTTTATAACAGGCTTGCCCTCTCCGTCAATGCAGGGCATTGACACCTCTCCCAAAGGGAGAGGCTTTTTTGTTCTGCCGCAAAGTTTCGTGCTGAACTGTTGTATCCATCTGTTTGTGAGAGATGCACAAATATATTAGTTTTGATTTGGCAGCGCAAAACCGAATATCCCCGCCATCCGACCGATTATCGCAACGCTCTTGCGAAAGAAAGAGTCTTTGATAAAATAATAGCGAAATCAAAAAACGACCGCACAACAGAGAAAACACCACGATACACACGGGAGGAAAACGAATGCGAAGCATTGCCAAGCTTATGCAGAACTGGCAGTTCACCGGGCCGGACGGCTCCACGGCAGCCGTCGTGCTGCCCCACACATGGAACGCGAAGGACGGTCAGGACGGCGGCAACGACTACTGGCGCGGCACCTGCACCTACAGCACCGCCTTCGCCGCCCCGGCGTTCGACGCGGCTTCGCAGCAGGTCTGGCTCCAGTTCGAGGGCGTCAACTCCAGCGCCAAGGTCCTGCTGAACGGCAGGACCATCTGCGCCCACGACGGCGGCTACTCCACCTTCCGTGTCCACATCTCTGAGCTGCTGGAAAAGGATAACCGTCTTACCGTCGAGGTGGACAACAGCATCAACGACCGCATCTACCCCCAGAAGGCCGACTTCACCTTCTACGGCGGCATCTACCGCGACGTCAGCCTGATGGTGGTCCCGAAAGACCACATCGCGCTGGGCCACTTCGGCGACACCGGCGTGAAGATCACCCCGGCCCTCAAGGACGGCAAGGCCGACATCCGGGTCGAGACCTTGGTCGAGGGCGAGGGCGTCCTCTCCGTTGAGCTGCTGGATGCGGCCGGAAACATTGTCGCCACCGCCGAGGGTGCAGACGCCAAGCTCCACCTCGAGACGCCCCACCTCTGGGACGGCGTGAAGGACCCCTACCTCTACACCTGCGTCGTCCGCCTGAGCCGGGACGGCAGGGTGGTGGATGAGGTGTCCACCCGCGTGGGCCTGCGCACTTTCTCGGTGGACGCCAAGAACGGCTTCTTCCTCAATGGCCGTCCCTACCCGCTCCACGGCGTCTCCCGCCATCAGGACCGCAAGGGCGTAGGCAATGCCATCACCCGCGCGATGCACGACGAGGATATGGCCCTCATCCGGGAGCTGGGTGCGAACACCGTCCGGCTGGCCCACTACCAGCACGACCAGTATTTCTACGACCTCTGTGACCAGTACGGCATGGTGGTCTGGGCGGAGATCCCCTATATTTCCGAGCATCTGCCCAATGGCCGTGCCAACACCATCAGCCAGATGAAAGAGCTGATCTGCCAGAACTACAACCACCCCTGCATCGTCTGCTGGGGCGTCTCCAATGAGATCACCATCTCCACCAAGGACAAGGCCGATATGCTTGACAATCACCGGGAGCTGAACGACCTGTGCCACAAGATGGACCCCACCCGCCTGACCACGCTGGCCTGCTATGCCATGTGCGGCCCCTTCAACCCGGTGGCCCACATCACCGACCTCGTCAGCTGGAACCTCTATCTCGGCTGGTATGTGCCGGGCCTGTTCCTGAACGACCTGTGGATGGACTTCTTCCATCTGGTCTACCCCAACCGTCCGCTGGGCTTCTCCGAGTACGGTGCCGAGGGTATGCCGAACCTCCACAGCGCGAAGCCCCGCCGCGGCGATCACACCGAGGAATATCAGGCCGTCTACCACGAATATATGCTCCGCTGCTTCGACCGGCATAAGTGGATGTGGGCCACCCACGTCTGGAATATGTTCGACTTTGCAGCCGACGCCCGCGATCAGGGCGGTGAGCCGGGCATGAACCACAAGGGCCTCGTCACCTTCGACCGGAAGACCAAGAAGGACAGCTTCTACCTTTATAAAGCATGGTGGAGCGAAGAGAATTTCGTCCACATCTGCTCCAAGCGGTTCACCGACCGCACCGAGAGCGAGATCGAGGTCAAGGTCTACTCCAACCAGAAGTCCGTCGCCCTCTACTGCAACGGGAAGAAGCTCTCGGAGCAGACGGGTGAGCACGTCTTCCGGTTCCGTGTGCCGCTCACCGGCAGCATCGAGGTCAAGGCCGTGGCCGGGGACTGCATCGATACCGCGTCCTTCCGCCATGTGGACACCCCGAACCCCAGCTACAAGCTGGTCAAGACCAAATCCAAGAGCGCGAACTGGGTCTGATAATGTTCCGTGAAACATTCCGCCGGTTGGCGGTTGTTGTATAGAAAATAAGGAGGAGAATCCGTGAAAAACACCAAACCGAAAGTACGGCTGTGGTCTGTTCTCACCGGTCTGACGGCCATCCTGACCGTCGCTGCCATCGTGGGCAACATCATCGCAAACCAGTACGCTACCACCCTCAACGTCGCCCTGAATGCATCTACCTACAAGATCATCAAGGGCGAAACCACCGGAGATACCGAATACTTCAAGAAGGGCTTTGCTTCCGATGAGGAGCGTGAGGCTTACGAGGCCGAACTGTGCGCGACGGTCGAGGCCGAGGGCGCTGCCCTGCTGAAGAACGAGAACAACGCCCTGCCTCTGGCAAGCGGCGCTAAGGTCAGCCTGTTCGGCCACGGTTCCGTGGACCTGATGTACGGCGGCACCGGTTCCGGCTCGGTCGATACCAGCAAGGCCCCCAGCCTGAAGGATGCTCTGGAGGCTCAGGGCATCACCATCAACCAGACCCTGTGGGACCTGTACAAGTCCGACAGCATGATGAGCAAGTACAGCCGCATGACCCCTGCTTCCATCTCCGATACGCTGGAAGCCAACACCCAGTATGCGGTCAACGAGGCTCCCTGGAGCGCTCTGTCCAGCGCTGAGAGCAGCTTTGCCGAGTACGGCGACGCTGCCATCGTGGTCCTCTCTCGCTCCGGCGGCGAGGGCGCAGACCTCCCCAGCGGCGCCAACGGCACCAACGACAGCTGGATCTCCGGTCAGGAGGGCGACGGCAACTACCTCGCCCTGTCCGCTGAGGAGATCGAGCTGCTCCAGAACCTGAAGGCTCTGAAAGACAACGGCACCTTTAAGAACATCATCGTCCTGATCAACAGCTCCAACGCCATCGAGCTGGACTTCCTCAACCCCGCGATCTGCGGTGAGGACTACGGCATCGACGCTGCAATGTGGATCGGTGACGTGGGCCAGACCGGTATCAACGGTGTGGGCCAGCTGCTCTCCGGCGCTGTCACCCCCTCCGGCTCTCTGGTCGACACCTACCTGTACGACAACATGGCCAACCCCGCCATGTACAACTTCTACACCCAGGCCTACCCCAACGCAGCAGAGTACAACCTGCTGACCGAGGGTGCTGACGTGCAGGGTATGTACAGCGTCTATCAGGAAGGCATCTATCTGGGCTACCGCTACTTCGAGACCCGTTACGAGGACGTCGTCATGGGCACCGCCAAAGCCGGCGACTACAACTGGGCTACCACTGTTGCTTACCCCTTCGGCTACGGCGACAGCTACACCACCTTCGCATACTCCAACTTCAATGTGACCGAGTCTGACGATGCCTTCACCGTCACCCTGAAGGTCACCAACACCGGCAAGACCTTCTCCGGCAAGGAGACCGTCCAGATCTACTTCCAGTCTCCCTACACCGCTTACGACAAGGCTAACGGCATCGAGAAGGCCGCTGCAGAACTGTGCGGCTTTGCAAAGACCGATGTGCTGGCTCCCGGCGCTTCGGAGGACGTGACCATCACTGTCCCGAAGAGCGAGCTGCGCACCTACGACGCAAACAACGCCAAGACCTACATCGTGGACGCCGGTGACTACTACTTCACTGCTGCCACCGACTCCCACAACGCAGTCAACAACATTCTGGCTGCCAAGGGCTACACCGTCGAGAACACCAACGGCCGCATGACCGAGAACGGCGACGAGTCTCTGGTCTGGAAGTGGACCAACGACACCCTCGACACCACCACCTTCGCCACCAGCGCAAACGGCACTGCCATCACCAACCTGTTTGACGAGTCCGACCCCAACAAGAGCAGCGACGCTCCCGGCAGTGTCACTTGGATGAGCCGCTCTGACTGGACCGGCACCTTCCCCACCGCTCCTGCACAGCTGACCGCCAACGAGCATCTGGCTGCAAGCCTCGCTTTCACCCAGTACGACGGCTCTGAGGCCAACAGCGTCGAGATGCCCACTCTGGGCGCAAAGAACGGCCTGACCCTCGCTTCCATGATCGGCAAGAGCTTCGACGATCCCGAGTGGGATACCCTGCTCGACCAGCTGACCTACAGCGAGATGGTCCAGACCATCACCCTCGGCTTCCATAACACCGCAGCTGCTGCCTCCATCGGCAAGACGGCCACCAAGGACGAGAACGGCCCGCAGGGTCTGACCGCTGCCCTGACCGGCGGTGCATCCGCAATGTGCTACACCTCCGAGGACGTCATGGCCGCAACTTTCAACACGGACCTCATCAACGAGGTCGGCCGCTGCATCGGCGAGGACTGCCTTGCAATGGGCTACTCCGGCCTGTACGGCCCCGGTATCAATATGCACCGCACCGCTTACTCCGGCCGTAACTTCGAGTACTACTCCGAGGATCCGTTCGTGGCCGGCACCATCTGCGCTGCTGAGGTGCAGGGCATCCAGTCCAAGGGCGTCTACGTCTACCTGAAGCACGTGGCCCTGAACGACTCCGAGACCAGCCGCCGCGGCGTCAACACCTGGCTCAACGAGCAGACCGCCCGTGAGATCTATCTGGAAGTCGCCGACAAGGCCATCACCGACGGTGGGGCTTGGTGTGTCATGACCGGCTTCAACCGCTGGGGCGCGACTTGGTGCGGCACGAACGCCAACCTGCTGACCGGCTACCTGCGCGGCGAGCTGGGGATGCGCGGCATGTGCATCACCGACTTCTCCGGCTCCAGCCAGTACATGGATCTGGTGGACGGCCTGATCGCCGGCTCCGACATCTGGGACAGCCCGATGCCCAAGATCCACACCACCAAGGCTGCAAACTATGAGAACGATGCCTACATCGTCACTCAGATGCGCAACGCGATGCACCACATCCTCTACACCGTGGTCAACTCCAACGCCATGAACGGCTGGTCTTCCACCGATACCCTGAAGACCGTCACCCCGTGGTGGCAGACTGCCATCTATGCGCTCATCGCAGTGATGGCCGTCCTGACCATCCTGTGCGCATGGCAGCTGTCCAAGGCCAAGAAGGGTATGGTCGATACCGCTCCCGCAGCGGACCAGAAGTAATTCCCCCGCAGAGTTCCGCAACTGTTAAGACCAACGGCAGCCTGTCCCCCAAAATCGGCGGGCAGGCTGCCGTTTTCTGTGAAAAAGGAGACACCGCAAATGGGTGAACAAACCGCAAAGGCGTCGGGCCTGAACCGCGCCAAGACTTACCAGCTGGTGCTGTTCCCGCTGAACAACGGCGCGACGAACGTGTACTATGTGCTGGTGCTTTCCTACATCGCCACCTTTGGCAGCAAGGTGCTGGCCCTGTCCATGATCTTCGCTTCAGTCATGGTCACGGGAATGCGCCTGTTCGACGCCATTACCGACCCCATCATCGGCGCGTTGATGGACCGCACCAACGGCAGATTTGGCAAGTTCCGGCCCTTCATGGTCATCGGCAACCTCATCATGGCGGCCAGCATTCTCGTGCTGTACTGTCTGACCCCCCTCATCCCCGCCAGCTCGATGGGCCTGCGCTACGCCGCCTTTGTGGCCCTGTATGCGGTCTGGGTCATCGGCTATACCTTCCAGACCAGCTGCACCCGCTCCGGCCAGACCGTCCTGACCAACGACCCCAAGCAGCGCCCCCTCTTTACCATCTTCAACACCGTGGGCAGCCTGCTGGGCATGGGCGCGATGCAGTTCTTCGCCCCCATCCTCGCCAAGAACTATGAGGGCGGCTACGCCTCCGCAGGCTTCTTCCGCACACTGGCCCCTGTGGGCATCGTCATCTCTATCCTGCTCACCATTCTGGCCATCATCGGCATCTGGGAGAAGGACCAGCCCAAGTACTTCGGCATCGGCGGCGAGGCCAGCGAAAAGGTCAAGCTGCACGAGTACGTTCAGATCATCAAGAACAACAACCCCATGCAGCGCCTGATGGTGGCGGGTGCCGGCTGCAAGCTGGCCCTCTCCATCGCCACCAACACCACCGTCCTCTGTATGCTGTACGGCTGCATGATGGGCAACTACGACGGCCTCTACCTGCCCATGATGGTGCTGGGCTATGTCTTCAGCGTGCCCTTCTTCCTGCTCACCGTCCGCACCAGCCAGAAGGAGGGCCAGAAGGCCAGCCTGATGAAGTACGTCAGCGTGGCATTTATCTGCTACATCGGCGTGCTGGTCCTGCTGCTGCTCTGGGGCCGCAGCGACGCCTTCACCCTGTCCATCATGGGAGAGAACGGCCTGTCCATCAACCTGTACACCATCCTCTTCATCGCCTTCTTCGGCATCGGCTACGGCGCATACTACGCCACCGCCGATATGCCCATCCCGATGGTCGCCGACTGCTCGGACTATGAGACCTACCGCAGCGGCAACTACATCCCCGGCATCATGGGCACCCTGTTCAGCCTCGTGGACAAGCTGGTGTCCAGCCTGTCCGCTACCGTCGTGGGCATCGCGGTGAGCTTCATCGGCCTCGAAAGCCTGCCCACCCAGTACGACCCCTACACCCCCGGCATGAACTGGGTGGTCATCGTGCTGTTCTGCATCATCCCGATGGTGGCTTGGGCCGCCACCCTCATCGCCATGAAGGGCTACACCCTGACCGGCGAGAAGATGAAGGAGATCCAGGCCGTCAACGCCTGCCGCCGCGACGCGGTGGCCAAGGGCATGAAGCTGGACGAGGCCATAGCCAAGTGGCAGAGCATGGACCAGCTGCCCGCCGAGTACCGCAGCTGAGGCGCTCTTCCTCTGCCTGCGCGGGCGTAGAATAGAACCATGAGAAAAAGCACCGGTTTTCGTGAGAAAGCCGGTGCTTTTTGCGCGCTTCAGGACTCTTTTTCGGGGGTCTGCTGCCGCTGCCCGGCGCTCCCGACGGCGACTTCCTCGTTCTCGGCACCTTCTTCTCCAACTGCGGCGGCGATGTCCTGATCGACGGCGTCATGAAGCTCAGCGATAAGACAGTCGGCGGCCCCGCAAATGCCCTGAAATGCGGCAGAACGGATGTGAAAAATTCCGGAGTAGTTGTAATTAAGAACGAATTGCGGTATTATATAATAGTTGAATTATACGCATCTGTCAGCAGGGCGTGACCATAAAGAGAGTGAAAAGGAAAACTGCGAATGAGATCTGCAGGAAGAAAACCGAAGCATGAGAGAAAAGTCGGCCCGGAAGAGAGACGGGGGCGCGGCTCTGGGTCGGCGCGTCCGCCTGAGCAGGAGAGCGCCGCTTGGGCAGAGCTGAACATCGTCGAAGAGGGCGACGAGCCGGAGGAAGACAGCGAAGCCGAGGAGACAGAAGCCCCCCGGGAAAAGCGAGGACGCTTCCGCAGACATTGGAAGCACCGCCTGAAGAGGAGACCGGCCTTTTCGTCCGTTCACGACTTCCTCAACAGCCTTCTCTCCTTCCGCCTTCTGTTCGAGGTCTTCGTGCAGAAGGTGCGCTGGCTCTTTGCCGTGGGCGTGGTGTGCACGCTGGGGTTCATGTTCGTACTTACCACCGTCAAGAGCTTTGGGGCCAGCACCACCATGTCCCTGAACTACGAGGAGAGTGTCACCGGCAAGACGCCCAACGGCGCACGCTTCAGCGAGTCGGAGTTCCTGACGCAGGAGTATCTCGAGGCCATCTTACAGGCCACCGGCCTGCAGGACGACCTGACGACCGCTGACCTTGCGGACTGCATCTCCATCAGCCCCACCACCAGCCGGATCGTGACCAAGGAGGACGATTATTACATCAGCTCGTCCTATTATCTCTCGGTCAAGCTGCCGTGGACGCTCTGGGGGAAGATCACGGTGCAGGACTTCCTCGACGAGATATGCCGGGTATACCTCAAGCGGTTCACCGCAGATTACCGGGTCAACGCCACCTCGCTGGACATCGACGATGACTACAGCGACATGGACTACGAGGAGATCGGCTCCTACTTCAGCATGATGATCGACCGGGTCAACAACTACCTCACGGTGCGCAACGATCAGGACGGCTCCTATCTCTCCGCCAGCGGCCAGAGCTACAGTGCCATCAAGAAACAGGTACAGAACCTGCAGGGCTATACCCTCCGGGAATACCAGAGCTACATCTGGGAAAAAGGCGTGGCCAAGAACAATTTCCGCTGCATCGACGATCTCAACGAGCTGAACCGCACCCTGCGGTGGGACGAGATGAGTGACTCCCAGAAGAGCGCGATCTACATGACCATTCTGGACAACTACAACAACAAGATGGTCTCCTCGGTGCTCATCCCCACCTATGACAACGACGGTGCGTTCTATATGTCCCGCACCAAGATCGGCATCGACGATCTGGCCCTGCAGGCCAACGATCTGCTCAGCTCGGCGGTGGAGGCCCAGAAGAGCATCGCCACCAACAACACCAAGGTCACGGCGCTGGAACAGTACACCGAGTCGTATGAGGTACAGATGGCGCAGGCCATGGTGGACAACATCACCCGGCAGCTCGCGGACATCGTGAGCGCGACACGGGAGCTGGACGCCGACTGCTACGCCCAGCGCATCCACAGCTATCTTATGTTCAGTGAGCCGCAGATGTCTTTCATGCAGCGCTATAACGTGAAACGCAGCGTGATGCTGGCCGCGCTGGTCTGTGCGGTCTGCTATCTGGGCGCAGTCGTCCAAGCGTGCGTCCGGCGCCAGCGCCAGCGGATGGAGAACGAATAATATCCGTCTCTGGGACAGGATGGAGGAAGAATGAAAAGTTTTGATTTGCTGCGCTACCTGAAAAAATGGTGGTTCGTCATCATGCTCGTCACGGCAGTGGGCTGTCTGGGCGTGTATGAGTTTATTTCGTCGCGGCAGTCGTACACGGCCACAGCCGTTATCCAGTACGCAGGCCCCAACGCCAGCGAGGGCCTGAACGCCGACGGAACAAGGATCGACCCTTCCGAGATCACCTCGGCATCGGTCATCAACAAGACCATTCAGGATCTGGGCCTGACGGCCAGCACCGAGTCCATCCGCCCCCGGATCTCGGTGCAGGAGGTCATCCCGGAGGACGAAGAGACCAAAAAGGAGACGGCTCTTTCCAACGGCGACGAATACGAGTATTATCCCACGACCTACGCCGTCTCCTTTACGGTGGACAGCAAGGACGCCACCGACTACGCCCGCAATGTGCTGGACTCAGTGCTGACGAACTACTTTCAGTATTACAGCGAGACCCATGTGGACGCGGATATTTTTCCGAACAATGCCAGCAACGTCTCGGTGGCGAACTACGAGTATATTGATTGCGTGGAGATCCTGCGCAACAACGCCAACGAGAGTGCGGCTTTTCTGCGAAAAAAGGCAGAAGAGAAATACGGCTTTTACAGCGTGAAGTCGGGCTATTCCTTCTCGGACCTCGTATCGGAGTATGAATATCTGACCCAGAACGCCCTGAACGACCTTTACGCCTACGTTATCAACAATAAGCTGGTGCGGGACCACACCCTTCTGGTCAACACCAAAAAGAACGCTATCCTGCGCTACCAGCTTCAGATCGACAGCCTGAACAACAACATCTCTGAGGCCAAGGACATCATCGACCAGTTCGGCGACAAGACGCTGGACGGCGCGGCGGTCTATTCGGCCAACAGGAACGCCGACGGAGGCGAGACCCAGATCATCACCGATGTGGTGCGGGACTACACCACCCAGCCCTCCGGCGATGTCACCACCACCTACGATAAGCTCATCCGGCATTACGCCGACCTCCACGCTGAGCGCATCGACGCCGCCATCGCGCAGGGAAAGGCACAGGAGATCCTGGACGCCTACGCCGATGTGACCCGGAACACCGACCCCGCCAGCGCCGAGGCCCAGTGGGCCAGCGACCGCATCGACGAGCTGGTGCAGAAATTCACCAGCCTGTATGAGCTTTCCATCGAGACCGTTGAAGAGTTCAATCAGGTCAACGGCGCGGACAACATCAAGATGAAGAACAGCATCGTGGTCAACGCGAAGCTCAACCTGAAGCTCTATGCGGCCCTGTCGGTGATACTGTTCCTCTTTCTGGGCTGCTTCTGCGCTATCTTCCTCGGACGTCTGGGCGATTTTGTGGACTACTATCTCTATGTGGACAAGAAGAGCGGCCTGCCCAACCGCGAGCGCTGCGACGCCATGGTGGACCGCTACAGCACCGTTCGTCTGAACGGCCAGTTCACCGTCATCCACATTCAGGTCGATCTCTCGGGGATGAGCCGCAACGACGGCGACAAGGCGCTGCGGGCGCTGGGCGACCAGCTGCAATACGTCTTCCGGACGCTGGGCTTTGTGGGCTACAACGGCGCGGGACACTTTATCGTCCTGCTGGAAGATTGCAGCATCGACTTGGCAAGGAACTGCATCGACCGCCTGAGCAATCTGCTGGCCAAGACCGAGCTGGCCGTGTTTGGCCCCTGCGTCTTTGTGGGCGTCTCCAACTCGGCGAAGGATGACGCCTACGAGATCCGCGCCCTGCTGAGGCTGGCCATCCGCCGCTGCGCGGACGCAAAGGCCCGTCAGGAGGCCGAAAATGCAAGGAAGGCGGCTGAGTCGTCGCCGCTGAAGAGCGAAAGCTGAGAGTGATTTATGGGAAAGATGAGTAAAAAAATTCTGGCAGGGCTGCTGGCCGTCGTGCTTGTGCTGGGCGGCATCCTGCTGTACAATCTGCAGATGAATAAGAGCTTCATCACGACATTTTATTCGGTCACGGTGGATAAGCCGGTAGAGGACCTGCGCATCGTTCTGCTGTCTGATTTGCATCTCCACGAGTACGGCGAAGACAACGCCGACCTTGTGCGGAAGATACAGAACCTTGCCCCGGACCTCATCGCGGTGGCGGGCGATATGAACATCGACACGGACACCGATTACCACGTCGTGCTCGACCTGATGCACCAGCTGGTGGACATCGCGCCGGTATACTATGCCCCCGGCAACCACGAGTGGGCAGGACGGTATGCGGGCGGCAGCGACGCCCTTTTTGACGACATTCAGGCCACCGGCGTCCACTGGCTGAACGGCAGCTATGAGGACGTGGAATTCAAGGGCAGGAAGCTGCGCATCGGCGGCTTTTTCGAGTGGCCCCGCGCCCAGCTGGAACGGGAAAACTCCCGCGCAGTGGCCGACGCCATGAACGGCGAGACGAACGAGCTGGACGACGTCTGCACCATCCTCATCTGCCACTGCCCGGAGGTTCTGGACACCTCGCTGGAGCTGTACCAGTTCGACCTTGTGCTCAGCGGCCACGCCCACGGCGGACAGGTGCGCATCGGCAGTCAAGGCCTCTGGTCTACCAGTCAGGGATTTCTGCCCAAGTACACCAGCGGGGTCAACCAGATGGGGGAGTCGCAGGTGGTCATCAGCTGCGGCCTCGGCGATTCGGAGCCGTTCCCGCGCATCTTCAACCAGCCGGAACTGGTGGTCGTGGATGTGAATTGAGCGGAAAGGATTAAAATAACAGGATGAAGACGTTTCGGAGCAGATGGATACGATATGGGAGCGCGGCACTCTACATTCTGCTTTCCTTTTTGAGCTTTTACTGCGCTTGCTATAAGCTGCCGGTTGGCTTGAAATATGGAATCAATCTTGTGGTTTTTGCATGGGCTTGTGCGGCCTTTTTCGTCTCTCCGCAATTCGAACACGCACTGTTCTGCCTGCGCTTTTTTGTATTGTTTTTCTTTCCGTACCTGATGTTCTGGATGTGGTCGGCAGGAATATGGATTACAGAGTTTCAAAGCTGGCCGTATATCCTGCGGGGTTCGCAAAATATTATTTATATGTTGACGAACCTCTTGTATGTGATTGGAGCAGTATATCTTTTTGATGAAGATGCAACAACATATACGCTTATTTCAATGGCATTTGCAAACTTTGCGGTTTTTGTGCAAGTCGGACTACGCACAGGTTTTCCCCGGCTTATTTCAGAATACATTACGTTGCTGTTGACATTTGCGGACGATACTGGTGGTGCAGTACGCCAAATGGAACTGCATGACATGGTTTACGGCTGGGGTACTTATGTCGTGTATTATATGATTCACCGGAGCTTCAAAGGCGAAAAAGACATCTGGAAATTTATCATTTCTATTTTTTTCTTTACTCTGGCGATGAAGCGCGTTGCAATTCCCGGTGCGATGGGGGCGGTGATATTCTATTGGGTCATGAAATGGTTCGTAAAGCGTTTTGGAACAAGACCATTGCGAGGAATCATTACCTTAATCACAGTTGTTTCAATCGCGGGTTTGTTTGGCTATCTGATGATTATTCGGAGCGGCCTTTTTATTGAACTTGCAGAACGCTATGACGTAGATTTGATGAGCCGCGACCGATTGTGGACTTTTTATCAGGATATTTATTGGTTGTCGCCGACCTACCTTGGAAAAGGCATTCGATTTATTTATAACTACGGCTCAACGCATATGGAGAATATGGACATTCCTATTGCGGTAGTCCATAATGTTTTTTTGGAGCTGTATATTGAGACGGGTTTTTGGTGCTGGATTGTATGGCTTTTCTATGAGCTGTCATTCCGGGTCAAGAGACTGCTTGAGATATTCGATGCAGAAGCGGCGCTTGGCATGATGGCGATGAATGTTTATGTTTTTTCAACCTATCTGACGGATAATACATCGTTTTATTTTCCCATCAATGTTACATACCGATTGGTGATGATGACATGGTGTTATGAGATTTTACGATACAGGCAAAAAAAGGTGGTAGTACCAGTCTATGATGACTGATGTTCCGCATGGATGAAAAGAGGAAAGAACATGTTAGCATATGCGGCACGAGTAGCACTATTTTTTAAACAGAAGAAGGGTCAGCTCCAAAACAGGAAACAGCGGAAGATATTGAAGCGGGAACAGTATACAAAGGAAACTGCTGTCATAGATACAACTCAGGCAGTGCAGGTGCTGGAAAAGATACGGCCATGTGAAAAAGCGGAATGCGAAGAATTAACATTCCGGGGCGGCTGTGCGGTATCTGTTATTATTCCAGTATATAACGCGGCGGGAACTCTGAGTAAATGTTTGGACTCTGTCTGTGGACAGAAATTGATGCAGGGCTTTGAGGTCATTTGTGTCAATGACGGCTCGACAGATGGTTCGGCAGATATTTTGAGTGAGTATGAAAAACGATACCCGGAACTTGTGGTAATAGAAGAGGAAAATCGCGGTGGTGCGGGCGCAAGGAATTGCGGGTTGCAGAAAGCGGAGGGAAAGTATCTTTTCTTCTTAGACGCAGATGATTTTTTGCCGCAGGGAGTACTGCAAAAGCTGTTGGACGATGCACAGAAGTCGGGTGCAGAAATCGTGATTGGAAAAACTGCAAAGTGTTTGACCTCGAGAGAAATCATTGTAAAACCGAGGACTGAAGGGAGCCGGGAGGAAAAAAGCCTTTGGTCAGCCAGAAAATACGGAATGGGAACGCCGTGGGGCAAACTGTATAAAGCCTCGCTCTGGAAAAGGACGCAGTTTTTTGAGGGCTATGGCTTTGAGGACAGCATTGTTTATCTGGATATTTACCCACAATGCAAAAAATTTTATCTTGAGGGAAGTCCGAGCTACTGTTTCCGAAGCGGAAAAAACAGTCTGTATAAGCGGCAGAAAAATTCGGCGAAAGGCATCGACGCACTCTGGATTGTGATAAAAGCTGTACAGCACGCTCAGGAGATAGGAGTAGACATATATAACAGTGAGTATTATCAACTGATTTTGTGGCATCTGAGCACAGTCATGTACGGTAGATTGACACAGTTTGAGTCGCGTGAGATTCTTGAGAGCGCCTTTGTCGTGGCGGCAGAATTTATCAGTAAGACCTTTGCCGGAAAGGCAGAGTATGCGTTTGTGGGCGATGAGAGTGAAAAAGAAATCTATCGTCTACTGGAAAAGAGCTTTCAGGAGAGAGACTTTGGAACATGGGTACAGTGCAGTAAAGCGCTGTAAGCTGTGGTGAAAGATACAGTGGGAAGTACGGCAATGAAAATTTTGATGATAAACAAATTCCTCTACCCCAACGGCGGCTCAGAGACATACATCTTCGAGCTGGGAAAGCAGCTGGAAAAGATGGGCCATGAGGTGCAGTATTTCGGGATGGAGCACGAGGGCCGCTGTGTGGGCAACCGGGTGGGGGCCTACACCAGCGGCATGGATTTCCACGGCGGAAGCAGGCTGGCGAAGCTTACATACCCGCTCAAGACCATTTATTCTTCCGAGGCCCGGCAGAAGCTGCGGCTGGTGCTGGATGATTTTCGACCGGATGTTATCCACCTCAACAATTTCAACTATCAGTTGACGCCCAGCGTCCTCCTTGAGGCGGACAAGTGGCGGCGGGAGAGCGGACAGCCCTGCCGCATCCTCTACACCGCCCACGACTACCAGCTGGTCTGCCCGAACCATATGTGCTGCCGGGTGGATGGTCAGGTCTGCGAAGACTGCCTCAGCGGGAAGTCTGCCTCCTGCATCCGGCACAAGTGCATCCATGGCTCTGCCGCCAAGAGCGCCATCGGCGCTGCGGAGGCGGCGTTCTGGCGGTGGAAAAAGGTCTATAAAAAGCTGGACGCCATCGTCTGCTGCTCGGAGTTTATGAAGAAAAAGCTGGACACCGACCCCATCCTGCGAGGCAAAACGGTGGCCCTGCACAACTTTATTTCCACAAAAAAAGCGCCGGATGTGGAAAAACAGGACTATGTGCTCTACTTCGGACGCTTTGCAAAGGAAAAGGGCGTCGAAACCTTTGCAAAAGCCTGCAAGGCGCTGCCGGACATCCCCTTTGTGGCGGCGGGCAGCGGCCCGCTGGAAGGGGAGCTGGCCGGTATCCCGAACCTGAAAAATGTGGGCTTCCAGTCGGGCGAGGCGCTCCGGAAGCTCATCGCCGGGGCAAGGTTCAGCGTCTACCCGTCCGAGTGGTACGAGAACTGTCCCTTCTCGGTGATGGAGTCGCTGATGTACGGCACGCCGGTGCTGGGCGCGGACATCGGCGGCATCCCGGAGCTGATCGACGCAGGGGAGAACGGCGAGCTGTTCGAGAGCGGGAACGCCGACGCGCTGGCCGGAAAGATAAGAGCACTCTGGGGCGACCGCACCAGACTGGACGCCTACACAAAGGCCTGCGGCAAGACCCGCTTCGACACCGTGGAGGCGTATGCGGAAAAGCTGATGCGCCTGTACCAAGGGTAATATGGAGGAGAAGGAATCATGGCAACCAAGAAACTGAACGGAACCGTTATCGTCACCTATCGCTGCAACGCGCGCTGCACCATGTGCAACCGCTACAAGGCCCCCTCGAAGCCCGAGGAAGAGATCAGCCTCGAGACCATCCGCAAGCTGCCGCCCATGTACTTTACGAACATCACCGGCGGTGAGCCGTTCATCCGCACTGACCTGAAGGACATCGTGCGGGAGCTGCGGAAGAAGTCGGACCGCATCGTCATCTCCACCAACGGCTTCTTCACCGACCGCATCCTCGACCTGTGCAGGGAGTTCCCGGACATCGGCATCCGCATCTCTATCGAGGGCCTCGAGCAGACCAACAATGAGATCCGCGGTCTCGCCGACGGCTACAACCGCGGCTACACCACCCTGAAAAAGCTCCGGGAGATGGGGATGAAGGACGTGGGCTTCGGCATGACCGTGCAGGACAAGAACGCCCCCGACCTCGTGCCCCTCTACCGCCTGTCGGATGAGATGGGGATGGAGTTTGCCACCGCCACCCTGCACAACAGCTTCTATTTCGTGGAGGCCAAGAACATCATCCACGACCGCCCGATGGTGGCCAAGAACTTCGAGGCCCTTATCAACGAGCTGCTGCGGAGCAATTCGCCCAAGAAGTGGTTCCGCGCCTACTTCAACCATGGACTTATCAACTATCTTTACGGCCAGAAGCGTCTTCTGCCCTGTGATATGAGCTTCGACACCTTCTTCATCGACCCCTACGGCGACGTCATGCCCTGCAACGGCACCAAGGACAAGGAGGTCATGGGCAACCTGAACACCCAGAGCTGGGAGGAGCTGTGGAGCAGCCCCGAGGCCGACGCGGTCCGCGCCAAGGTGCGCCACTGCGACCGCGCCTGCTGGATGATCGGTTCGGTCTCGCCCGCCATGCACAAGTACATCTGGAAGCCGGGCTTCTGGGTGCTGACCCATAAGCTCAAGGCCATCTTCACCAAGACCCCCTACAGTATGTACGAGCTGAAGGTCTGCCGCGACTACCGCGACGGCAGGGTGACGAAGGAGGAGCTGGACCGCTGCTCTACCTGCGACCTCAACTGTGTGGTCAACAACGGCCTGAGCGCCGCCTCGCAGGAGCAGCTGCGCCATAAGTCCGGCGAGGAGATCGTGGACGCTGATCTTGCAAGCCAGCTCAGACAGTGAGGGAGAAGCCGATGAAGATACTCATCATTCGTCCGTGGCCCAGCCTGCTGGACGTGACCAAGAACACCTACAACATTCAGGAGGTGGGGCTGGCCAAAGCGCTGGTCAAGCGGGGCCACTCTACCGACATCCTGTTCTGGACGGACGGGGATGAGATGACCGTGGAGGTGGAGGCAGAGGGCGGCAAGTCCATCCGGGTCTTCTACCGCCACGGGAAAGTCCTGCTCAAGAACGTCTGGTTCAGCGGGCAGGATGCACTTTTCGCCCAGTACGATGTTTTGCAGACCGCCGAGTACAATCAGATGTTCTCATGGCATCTGGCCGGGAAGTACCCCGAAAAGACGGTCATCTACCACGGCCCCTACTATTCGCCCTTCAACAAGAACTACAACCGGATGTGCAGGGTGTTCGACGCCTTTTTCGTGGGGCGCTACCGCCGCCGGGGCACCCGGTTCCTGACCAAGAGCGAGCTGGCTCGGAAGTTCCTGCTGGAAAAGCGGCTCTCGCCGGAGCAGGTGACGACGGTGGGCGTCGGCATCGACGCCGAGCTTCTACGCGACCGTCCGGACGCCGGGCAGACCGAGCTGGAAGGGAAGATGCGCGCCCAGAAAAAGGGCCTGAAGCTGCTCTACATCGGCCGCATCGAGCCGCGCCGCGACCCCTTCTTCCTGCTGGATGTGCTGGCCGAGGTGCGGAAAAGCGACCCCGACGCCTGCCTCTACCTCATCGGCGACGGGGACGAGGCGTATCGGGACAGCGTGAAAGCGGCCATTGGGGAAAAGGGGCTGACGGACTGGGTCTTCTGGCAGAAAAAAGCCCCGCAGTACCAGATGAAAGGGGTCTACCAGCAGGCAGACTTCTTCCTGCTGCCGACGGAGTACGAGATCTTCGGCATGGTGCTGCTGGAGGCCATGTTCTTCCGCCGGGTGGTGCTGACCCTGTCTCTTATACACATCTCCGAGCCCACGAGACCGGAGCCTATCT
>ENA-OXEY01000137-OXEY01000137.1-human-gut-metagenome-genome-assembly--contig:-NODE-137-length-35890-cov-17.268453_pt1 | contig 35890 bp, 31 predicted proteins | sample MGYA00249365_ERZ652263 | MGnify/ENA primary metagenome ERZ652263 (study PRJEB26925, sample SAMN05826763) | human gut metagenome | biome: ENVO:2100002; feature: ENVO:00000062; material: ENVO:00002003...
CTGCGACCTCCTGGTCCCAAACCAGGCGCTCTAGCCAAGCTGAGCCACACCCCGAAGGATAATCTCCAATGCTTTTCACCTCTTGAGAAGCTTTGTTTTGTCTCTCAATCCGTGACGCAAGAGTTATTATATAAGAGCGCAAAGAAAATGTCAACACTTTTTTTACATTTTTTTCAACTTTTTTCTAATTGCCCGAATCCCTGATTTTTCGAGGTCTTTGCGCCTATAAATACTCAATTTCAAACGTTGCCTCTCCTTTTTTATCAAGATCCATAATAATATAAGATGGTCTTTTTCCTTCCTGCCTCGGATAAGAAAGGCTGCCCGGATTTAGCGCAATGACATCCTTATGATAATCGATGATCGGACGATGGGTATGCCCAAACATAACGATATCACATCCTCTTCCTTCTGCTTCGCGCTCAATATCTTCAATCCCGGTATTAACATAATAGTAGTGTCCATGGGTAATAAGCACTTTATACTTTCCAATCTGCAGCTCTTTTTCCCGTGGCAGTGAGGAAAAAAAGTCGTTATTCCCCGCCACCACTTCCACAGGACAGCCTGCCTGCTCTGCAATATAATCCTCATACCCCTCAGCATCACCAAGATGGATCAGAAGATCAACCGGGCACTCCCGCTCTAACACTTTTAAAAGATTGTCATGTTTTCTATGGGTATCACTGATGATCAATATTTTCATAGGTTTTCCTTTGCAAGTTTCTCTTTCATGGCACGCAGTGCTTTTCCCCGGTGACTGATCTCATTTTTCTGTTCTTCCGAAAGTTCTGCGGTTGTACATCCGTATTTTTCCACGCAAAAAATTGGATCATAACCAAATCCATTCTCGCCTGCAATTTTATCCCCGATATAGCCTTCCATGGTCTCTCTTGTCACAAATTCCCTTCCATCCGGCAGCACTGCTGCAATGGAACAGACGAAGTGGGCAGTTCGTTTCTCCTTTGGAACACCTGCCAGAAGGTCTAAAATCGCCTGATTTTTAATATCATAAGATATATCCTCGCCGATAAAACGTGCAGAATAAATTCCAGGCTTTTTGTGCAGGTAATCCACTTCCAGCCCGGAATCATCTGCCATCACAATTGCCCCAGGTGCCTCCTTAGACACTGCTCTTGCCTTAATGAGTGCATTCTCCTCAAATGTCTTTCCATCTTCTACAATATCCAGTTTGATTCCTGCCTCTTTCATGGATAAAAGTTCCACATCCAGATCTGCCATAATGTCTCTGATCTCGCGCATTTTTCCTGCGTTTCCTGTTGCAAAAATAATTTTTGTCATCTTTTTAATATCCTTTCGCAAATGCATCCAGAACAGCGTCATAAACACCTTCTGCTGCTTTTTTCTGATAATCGGTACTGTTGAGAAGATTCAGTTCCTCCTGATTTGTCATAAATCCGACTTCGATCAATGCTACCGGTACTTCGCTGGTCCGAATGATATAAATCTCATCGCCTTCCACAAGCCCCTTATCCCTGCTCTCAAGCGCCTCCGTCACATGATCCAGGCAAATCTGCGCAAATGTCTTACTTCCCAACTCTTTCGTATCTGACTCACTGTACATCACCTGTGTACCGTGTGTCGAGGACATCCGCCCGCTTTTCGTTGAATTATTATGTATACTGATGAACAGATCTGCCTGAGACTTATTCGCCAGTTGTACCCTCTGGTCAAAAGTCGGGTTGCTGTCATCCGTTCTTGTATAGTAAACACCGATATTCTCATCGCTGTTATCAAAAATCGCTTTCAGCTGCAGCACAATTCCAAGGTCAATATCTTTTTCGTTGATTCCCTGTTTCGTTGCTCCCGGCGCTCTTCCACCATGCCCGGCATCCACAACCACGACTTTGTCATAGACTTCATGCGGCGTCAGAAAATCAAAATAGTAATAATTCTCATCATAATCCATATCCAGTTCATAAACCTGATCCATCGTGATCTCGATCAGTCCACTGCTTCCCTTGCTCACTGCATAAGAAAGATTATCAATATGGTTGCTGCTTCCTGTCAATGGATCATTCTCAAAATAACTGACCTCTGTCTGCGGCAATTCGATACGGACAGTTTGTGTCACATAGTCATTTGAGATTGTGATATCACTCCCCTTTACTCCCGCCGGAAGCTTCAGACGCAATTGTCTCTGTTCTGTGTCATCTGCCACTTCTGTATTTTTAATTGTAAGATCACTCATTGTAATCTTCTGTTCTGCAAGTTCTGCCTCTGCGATCCGCTCCTCCTCACGCTCCACTGCCCATGTGTGGATTGCCGGAAGTTTCGGCAATAACACACACACTATGATCATGAGAAGAACCGCTGTCACGGTTGCAAACTTCATTGCTTTCTCTTCCACGTAACCCCCTGTTAACGGTCATTGCTAAATGCTTTGATACAAATATTACAATTCTCCACATTTTTTACATTTTCCCACTCAAAACCATTGGCACTGACATAACCTTCGCCGTCATCTAAGACGACATCGGCCGTGGCATCATCCGCCTCATACTCAATGGCAAGCGGATGTACTGCATCCGGTGTACTGATAAATAATACCACCGCGTACCGCTCTCCTGCATCCAGTGCAATTTGTTTGTCAAATGGGATTGTATAATAACCTGCATTACTCAATTTTCCTGATGCTACCGGTGTCATATTACTCAAAGATGATTCATCTTCAAAATTTTTCACAACATAAAGCTGATACTCCGAATCTTTTCCTGTGGCATAAAAGCTCGCAGCCGTAAGATTCTGATCGGACTCCGCAGTATAAACATTTGCACCGTAAATGCTCTCTTTGTTATAGCCGAGCTGTCCTACCCAGCCGCAGAGATCACTCTGATAAATGTGATCGTAGTTATCACTGTCCTCAATTCCTGTATACACGACATTGTGGGTACCAATATTCGTATCATAGTAAGAAATATAAAAAATCCCGCCATCACCGAATTCGCTTCCCCAGCTGTTCTGACAGATAAATGCTCCGTCCCCCTCAAGATCAACGGAAAAATTATCCTTGGAATAACTGTCGTCCCAGCCGATGATCACAACATCATGGTTTGGTTTTTCCGTACCGATATAGCAGTACGAACTTGTTCTGCGGTCATAATAAGGTGATTTCGACTGCGAACTTTTTAACGAGTTATAAATCGAAGTCTGCACGCCACCGTATTTAAATACTGCTTCCTTTATCTTCTCATAATCTTTTCCATCGATGATCTGCATCTCCTGCACATGCTTTACAGCCGTAAGATCCGGGTTTGTTTTGTTATCTCCATACGGATCATCCTTTTCGAATACCGGTCCTTTCCATGACGCAAGATATGCCATTCCCATCGTGTACTCACCACCATCGTCCTGCGCCAGATGAAACCCATTATTCAATGTCATATGATCCACCGAAAACTGATAATCCTGCTCCGGTAAAAGAACGGATTCCATCGCACTCAACGCTGCAAAAGACCAGCAGGTTCCATACGTTCCCTGATTGCGGATAGCAGAAACCCTCGCTCTGTCCCGCAGATCGTACTTTGTCGGAATGATCGTTGCACTCTCCGACACATCTGCTGCCTGTGCCTTATTTTCCTGAATATTCCACGTATAGGAATAGTCCAGATAATTGGACAGGTCATTCAGACTCACATAATACTCTTTGTTCTTTTTGATCAGCGGGGAAACCACTTTTTCCTTCTTTCCATTGACCTCTATCATATCGTCATTCAGAGAAAAAGAAAGCTCACTGTTATGCTTCTCTACCAGAAGCGTATCCTCATTATAAATATGTGCGCTGCAGTTTAATGCATCCCGTAAAATAGAGACCGGAACCATGATGTCCAGATTCGAATCCATGAAAAACTGATACTTCTCATTCGTGTATTCTTTATTGTCGATCACAACTGAGAGCAGTCCTTCGTTAACGCTCTGAGCGATCAGAGGATTCCAGGTCTCCTCCTCAAGCTGCGCCCCGCGGAAACGGTTCACAGTCTGATACTGTTCGCCAAAATTATTAAATTTTATCAAAAGTGCAACTGCCAGCACACCCGTGAAGGCAATATAACGCTTCGAATACTTCATGTACCCTTAAATCTCCTTAATTGCGTTTTTTAGGAGGCTTCGGTCCTAAAAACTGGTAAAAATAAGTCTTTAACATACCGTTATAAATCTTACGGTTTTTATCCGCTTTTCTTCCAATATACTTTTCTGTATCAGTATAGCTTGTGATCAGAAACATCGACCAGGAATCCAGTCTCTGGTATGCCTGCCCAATCTGTGTATACAATTCCGGCAGATCTGCCTTATCCTCAAGACGCTCTCCATACGGTGGATTTGTAATGATGAAGCCATATTTTTTCGGATGGCTTAAATCTGCAACCGCTCTCTGCTGAAAATGGATCATGTGTTCCACTCCCGCACGCTTCGCATTTTCCCTTGCTGCTTTGATCACATCTCCATCAATGTCATATCCCTGAATATCTACTTTCACAGTAGTGTCGATCATATCCTCTGCCTCTTTCACACACTCATACCAGAGTTTGCGGTCAATCAGGTTTGTCCATTCCTCTGCTGTAAAATCACGGTTCATTCCCGGTGCGACATTCGCTGCGATCATTGCTGCCTCGATTGGGAAGGTACCACTTCCACAAAATGGATCGACCAGAATCCGGTCCTTTCTCCAAGGGGTTAACATAATTAAAGAAGCTGCAAGAGTTTCCGTCAATGGAGCCTTACTCGTCATCGTTCTGTATCCACGTTTATGTAAAGAATCACCGGATGTATCCAGCGCCACCGTCACTTCGTCCTTCAGTAAAAAAATACGGACCGGATAAGCTGCTCCATCTTCTTTGAACCATTCCTTGTGATATTTCTGTTTCATGCGCTCCACCATTGCTTTTTTGGCAATGGACTGGATATCGGATGGACTGAACAACTTGCTGTTGATAGAAGACGCTTTTTTCACCCAGAACTTTCCATCCTCCGGAATATATTCTTCCCACGGAAGGTTCTTGATTCCCTGGAAAAGTTCTTCAAAAGTCGTTGCCTTAAACCTTCCGACCTGGATCATAACACGTTCTGCCGTACGTAGAAAAATGTTGGCACGGCAGATTGCTTCCTCATCACCTTCAAATGTCACTCTGCCATCTTCTACTTTTGTGATCTCATAGCCAAGATCATATATTTCTCTTTTTAAAACTGCCTCTAACCCAAAGTGGCAAGGCACAAGTAAATCAAATGTTCTCACTGAAATCTCCTCTAAAAATAAGTCTAAAAACCTATTCTTATATTATCTGTTCTATTTTGAACTGTCAATTGCAAAAATATTTCCATGAGAAATGGTTCTGCCCGTCTAACGCCTTATCTGCTCCTGCATTGCATTTGCACCGCCAATCACAGTATAAACCTCATACCCTTCTTTTCCCAGCTTGCGCGCTGCAAGAAGACTTGTACTCCCATACTCACAGTATAAAAGCAGCGGCCGGTACTTTGAAAAACGACAGCACCAGCTGTCCTCATCACTGTACGGGATATTTACCGCACCCGGATAGTGATATTTTCTGTATTCCTGAGGTTCTCTGATATCAACTACACGCACCCTCTTTTGAAAACAAATATTCTGGATATCTCTTGGATAAATGGTATAAAATGCCATATTTCCCCCTTTATAACAAGAAACAGATTACAGTGTGATCTGTAATCTGTCTCTGATTCTTTCCTTATTACATATTATGCAATGATTTGTTTTCCGTGCTGCTACTCTTCGTGATGGCAGTCAGAAGTTTTGTTTGTGGATTTGTTTGTGGACTTATTTGTTGACTTATTGGTAGATTTGTTCTGACCACTCTTATTCTGTCCATTGCTGTTCTCATAACTGTTCTGCTCGTAGCTGTTTTCACTCTTGTTTGTACCATCCATGTTCTTTGCCATGATAAAATGTCCTCCTGTTTTGTGTACAAAATTTTCTTTTTTTTCTGCATGTAAAATTACTTTGTCACATGCATTTTTATTATTTGAAGAATCACACAAAATATTCATTTTTTAAATTGCTTTTTAAATATAGATAGGATATACTAACGTTGTGATACGAATACGTATCATAGTTATACCCCTTATTAATTATTTATACTCCCCTCAGAAAAAGCCAGGTGCGGTTGCATTTGGCTTTTTCTATTGATAGATCTCTATCATCAAAGAATGGAAAATCACTCATAAAATCATCAAACAAATTTTCTCCAAAAATACTAGGCATTAACATAAGTCATTTCTCCTTTTTATGAACCTGTCATGCCAGCCGGTCTTCCTTTGTTCTGTTTGTACTATAACGCATATATTAGCGCTCGTCAAGCGCGAGTGCTAATAATTTTTATTGAAGGATAACCTTTATTTCATGCTTTTTATTGTCTGCAAAATCCGGAATCCTGTTTCCTTTTATCTGTGTTCCGTCCACAATAATTACGGATGTGACAGCCTTCCGGCACTGCGGATTCTCAATTACAATATGATAATCTGCGTTTCGGAAATGTCTCGTCATCTCAGCCCGTTCCCATTCTTTCGGAAAACATGGGGTAATTTCCAGCCCGTCATATCCGCGTTTTACCCCCATAATGCCTTCATACAGTCCCTTCATGCACCATGCAGAGGTTCCGGTTGTCCAGGACCAGTAAGATTTGCCGTAATATTTCGGATGTGTGGAATAGCAGTTTGTAAATACATATGGCTCGGCACCGGACTGCGTGGACGGATTCTTTTCACTGTCCGGCATGATTTTTTTCAGAGTACAAAGTGCCTTTTCAGCTCTGCCAAGTTTGCAGTCCATAAGGATTTTAAATCCCGTTGCATGGCAATATACTCCGCCGTTTTCAAACAGCCCCGGCAGCATTCCCGACATCCGCCCAACGTTTGGAGAATATTTCTCATACGGCGGCATATTCAGAGGGAAACCGAAATCATGTTCCATACTGTCAACCGCAGCCAGAAGCTTCGGGAGCTTCTCTTCATCTGCCACGTCTCCCAGAACTGCCCAGGTCTGGGCGTTCAGATAGATTTTACTGCCTTCACTTGTTCTGGAACCAATGTTTTCCTTCTTACTGAGTGCCCGCATATACCATTCACCATCCCAGGCTTTCTCATTAATAGTCTTTCTCATGGTATCATATTCTTTTTTCAGAAATTCTGCATAATCAGTCTCCCCGATTTTTTCCATAAGCAGCTTCAGTTCTCTGAAAGCAAGACAGAACTGATGAGAAAGCATGACGGATTCCGCTTCGGGATCGGTTGTGATATTCAGCGCATCATTCCAGTCTGCAAAATAAATCCGGCTCAGCCCATTTCTTCCCTTATCCCGGATCAGACAGTCTGCGGCTGCTTTTAAGTGTTCCACTACAGAAGCATCGCCGCCATCCTGCCACTCAATCTTCTTTTGCAGAATCGTGTAATCTCCCGTTTCCTTGATAAGTTCACACACCGCCCAGATAATCCAGAACGGCTGGTCTGAATACCTGGTGTCGTCATACGGATACCAGGTCAATACGGCATGGCCATCCCGAAACTGATGGCGCAGACATTCCAGAATCTCCTCCCTGGCCTTCTCCTGACGATAATTCAGAAGTGCCACTGCAATCTGCAGATTATCCCGCACGCCCTTTTTTCCAACAATACAGCAGTCTATCTGCTTCTTCAGCCACTGGTTCATAATATGATTGATTTTGCTGTCCGGTGTGGTGACGGACAGGGAACTATATTTGTCCAGATTATACTCCACGGCCTCCTTACAGGCACTTTCCGCACTCTTAGCATCTGCATACATTTTAGCTACCGCTCTTGCCTCGTCCAGAGATTCACTGACGCCGAAAACCATCCGGATTTCCTTTGTCTCGCCCGGCTGCAGTATGAACTTATGCTGCAGCACACCGCCAAGAATAAACAGTGCCGCCTCAGAATTCGTACAGTCACCGCCATTTACTACTACATCCGGTCTCTGAAACAGTGCATAAGCAGAAGCATCCAGCTTCGTGACAGATCCTGCCGCTCCACAGAATCTGGCCAGATCCCCGTCATAAGCATACACAGGCTCGGAAGCAGCCAGATAAGCATTGTACCGTTTATGCGGTGCAAACGGATGAGCGGATCTACAATATATTCCATTTAATTCCCTGTCAAAGGAAGTTTCAAGGCAACGGTACATTTCATAATAACGGGGATATGAGAACCCCTCCAGTTCAAAAGTTACCGCTGAAAATGTACTGAGCATACGGGCTCTGTCACTCTTGTTCCTGAGTCGAAACGTCCACACTTCCTGGAATCCGGTCTGCGGCACAAAAATTCTCCAGGAGCTTTCTATCCCCTGACACTCGGACTGAAGTCTGGAAAATCCGATACTGTGCTCACACTGATAGCTTTCTACCTGTTCATTCAGCGGTGCCGCACCGATATTCCAGCTTTTATTCGTTTCATCATCCCGGATATAGAAATATCTTGCATCATTGTTATTGATCATGCACATATCTGCTCTTTCATTCAGGTAATAGCTGCGTCCATGCCCGTTCTGGGAAACCTGCGCGCAGTAGCCGTTTTCATTCCACAGATAGTTAAACCAGTATCTTGGCGGCTTTGCATCATAAATCACACAGGAATTGCCGTCGTTTGTAAATTCATATATCTTCTTTTCCATTCTTTCCATTTCTTCCTTTCAAACTCTTGATTACCCGCAGCAGATGACTCGCCGCTGTCTCCAGCTGCCTGCGTGTCACTCGCCCTTCCCGGTATCCGTTCAGGATCTGGTTAATCACCGGCGGCCCGCCGGGCATGACAACATCATTTCCGGCCGCAACTGCATCCGTGCCATCCACCACAATATCCATATCCCCCCAGTCAGTCACCAGAAATCCTTCATATCCCCATTCTTCCCGCAGAATCTGGTTGCACAGGTCACTGTTTCCGCCTGCGAACATCCCATTAATTTTGTTAAAAGAAGTCATAATACAGCGTACATCGGCTTTTTTCACCAGCATTTCAAATGGCTTCAGATACAGTTCCCGGGCTGCCCGTTCCGTAATTACAGAATCCACTGCGTCATACTGTTTCTTTGCGTTTCCCCTGCGGTAGGTTTCCTGCTCATTAACTGCGAAATGCTTTGGACACACCAGTACCTGATGATTTTCCTGTACGCCTTTTGTAATTGCGCAGGCACACACTCCTGTAAGAAAAGGATCTTCTGAAAAATACTCAAAGTTTCTACCACACAACGGATTTCGGTGAAGATTTACTGCAGGTGCGAGCCACACATCAACCTGTGCTTCCTCACACTCTGCACCCACTGCATCTCCAAATCTGTACCACGCCTCTTTATTAAACGCACATGCCAGCAGCATTTCCGTCGGCCACGCAGTTCTCCCGATTCCGGCAGGTCCATCCATATAGAAAACAGAATGGATTCCTTTTTCTTTCATTGCCGGTGACACATATCCATTATGCCCTGCCGGATGATCATTGCAGGTCAAAGGCTTTCCTTCTTTGTCACAGATGGTCTCCGGAAACGCTGTATCCAGAAGCCCTGCAAAGGGAATTCCGGGACCGAAGCCTACGAGAAGTGCCGCAAGCTGTTCCTCTGTGAAATCTGAAAAATCTCCTGCCTGCTTTCCATGCCCCGCCTCTCTTTTCTCCGGTTTGACATCAATTCCTGAAAGCGTTAGTTTATACATTGGATTTTCTTCACAGACTCCGCCGCATGCATCACTCAGATTCCCCTGGTTTTCCAGGGGATTTTTCTTTAAAAACACGATTTTCCCCTCATTACATGCTTTCAACCCGAGCGCTGAACGACAAATGCTGTATATAATGTCCTCCGAAACCTCTAACTCACAGATGCAGACGGTCTCTTCCGAGGACGTTCCCATTCTGAGCTTATAGTGTCCCTTCTCAATCAGCCATACGGAAGATTTTTCCTCATAACACGAAAATCCGTCCCATGGTATATGGATTGACACACTGGTTTTCTCTCCCGGTTTCAAAACTTCTGTCTTGGCAAATCCCTTTAATTCTCTGTCTGCTTTTTCTGTTTTTCCGTCCGGCATAGAAACATAGATTTGCACGACTTCCCTGCCTGCACAGAGTCCGACATTCTTCACATCAATTTTTATAGTTATCCCGTCTTCTTCTTTTGAAACAGCAGCCGCGTCTAATGCAAATTTTGTGTAAGAAAGCCCATGCCCGAACGGAAACAGTACCTCTTTCCTAAAAGAACTGAAATACCGGTAGCCGTTATAGATATCCTCCTGATATACGGTCACCGGGCTTTTTCGGAAACCGAAACTCCCGTTTTCTTCCGCATCCAATCCATAATCCTCATAAGTCAGAATATGCTCTTCCTTCTCCTTGTCCCATGAAAAATGCTTTGCAGAAGGATAATCCTCATACCGGTGTGCAATTGTAAATGCCAGCTTTCCGGAAGGGGAAACATTACCTTTAATGATTTCTGCAACAGCCTTTGCACCACCCTCTCCCGGAAGACCAAGGAACAGAATACTTTTTACGGAAGCATACTTTGTTGTCCATTCCAGGTCAATAAGTCCATTTACATTAAGGATTACAATGACTTCCGGGAAGTTTTCGCACACCTGGCTGACCAGCTTCTTTTCTTCTTCGGTAAGATAATAATCTCCTTCCAATCTTCTGTCACATTCCTCTCCGCCTGCATTTCTTCCCAGCACAAGAATTGCGGTGTTTGTCCTGTCTCTCACATTAGTCAGCAGACATTCCGGAATCGGATACTCCGGAACCGGCGCATGGTACGTTCCAAATATCTCATACATCAGGCCACTGTTTACTGCCTCCTTCATCTGGGAAAAATCGAATTCTTCCTGCGGATTCGCTGCTTCCGCTTCCCGCTGCTGCAGATAGTACTGCTTTAACTCCTCACATACAGAGATCCCTGCTTTCTCAAGTTCTATTATGATATTACTGCTTTCTGCTCCTCTTGCCGCTCCGGAACCATTTCCGGAAACATAGGTCACAAGTGCTGATCGTCCGAACACAGCAACTGTCTGTCCTTCCTGAAGCGGAAGAAGCTGATTCTCATTTTTCAGCAGAACAACCGATTCTTCCACCAGCTGCTCTGCAAGCAATTTTCTATTTTTAACCATTCTCTTTACTCCACTGTCACATCTGCATAAAACGCTCTGTCTCTTCCGGCAACCCATCCATTTTCTGCAATCTCAAAAGCGCCTCTCAGCCTGATATCCTCTGAAGAGCTTCCTATTTCTGCCTCAATGGTTCCTTTCTCAATCTTCCATTTCATCCTTCTATCCAGAAATGCAAGCTGTGATGCTTTTATCTCAAAGATTACTTTTTTCTTTTCTCCCGGCACTAGCGTAATTCTCTTAAATCCCGCCAGTTCCTTGACCGGTCTTGCCATGCTTGCATGAATATCCTTCAGATAAAGCTGAACGACTTCATCCCCCTTGTATTCTCCTGTATTTTCCACATCACACTGAATCCGGATACTTTCTGTCGGCATAATGCAATCCTTGGATAATTGCAGATTGCTGTATTCGAATTTTGTATAAGACAAACCATGTCCGAAATAATACCTCGGTGTATGCGGCATATCCACATAATTCAAAAAGCCGATGCTTCCGGTCTGATGCCATGCGGAATTATGCGGGTGATTGTAATAAATTGGAATCTGACCGGAAGTATAAGCTGTCGTTACCGGCATTTTTCCTCCAGGATTATACCTGCCAAGCAGAATGCTCACAACTGCCTCCGCCCCCTTCTCGGACGGATTCCAAGCCTCCAGTATTGCATCCAGATGTGCATCTGCCGCATCACTGGATATAGGGCGTCCGTCAAAATGAACTCCGATCAGCGGTTTTCCAAGCTTTGCTGCCTTCCTGATAAATGCATCCTGGCATTCCGGAAGATTGATATTTGTCGCATCCACACCCTCTCCCATGGAGGCCATAGAACAGGTCCCGTGCTTTCCTCCTAAAGTAAGAATCACAATATCGGCATCCTCTGCAATTTCAAGCGCCCGGGCAAAACCGGATTGATCCGCTCCTGCAATCGGGTATCCATAAGCATAACGAATCTCTGCATCTGGCATCTGAGCTTTCAGTTCCTCCAATATACTTCGGCAGTCCGGTTTCTGACGTTTCAGAATCACATCAAATTCCGGCGTCTCATCTGACTGAATATTGGTTCCCGGAACAGTCACAATTTCTCTGTTGTCCACATTTTCACTTCCACTGACCCCTGCAATCGAGTTGGCAATTGCATAGGTAGATTCCATCATACACATATGCGTATATCCTCCGAAAAACTTTCTCGGACTGTCTGCGTGAGGTCCGATCAGTGCAATCTTTTTTACGGATTTTTGAATCGGAAGCACACCATTATTTTTAATCAGTACCATAGATTCTTTTGCAGACTGCAGGGAAATTTCTTTATCTGTCTTATTCATAAAAACTCTGCGAAGCTCTTCTCCTTCCAAAGCAAAAGGATGTTCAAACAGCCCCATACGAAACTTTGCCGTCAGGACTCTTTTTACAGCCCGATCCAGAATGTCCATATCTGCCCTGCCTGACGCAAAAAGATTTTTAAATGCTTCCCCATAGCCCTCAACACTCGGCAGCTCCATATCCATTCCCGCCTCCAGGCACAACAGCCCTGTTTCCTCTTTGGTTTCTCCGATTCCCTGAAACATAAATGCATTATTGATGGCACCATAATCACTGACGCAAAGTCCGTCAAACCCCATCTCTTCTCTCAGCAGTTCTGTCAAAAGATGATGCGATGCGGAAGCCGGCTCTCCATTGATCAGGCAATAGCAGGGCATAATTCCTCTTAAACCTGCTTCTGTAATGGCTGCCTGAAATGGCTTTCCATAGATTTCTTCCAGCAAACGTTCCGGTGTATCACTATTGGCTCCATGAATACCGGCTGCTGAATTATGAAATGCCAGAAAATGCTTGGCTACACTTTCTGTTCTGCGTCCTGCTGTCTCATATTTCTGGCACCCTTTTGTATAGGCTGATCCCAGGCTGGCTGTAAGAACCGGATCCTCTCCATACGTTTCTCCCTGCCGTCCCATTCTGGAATCTCTGGAAATATCAAGCACAGGGGCAAAAACATGCGTAATCCCACATGCCGCTTCCTGACGGCTTACAATTTCTGCAATTTTCTCCTCCAACTTTGGATTCCATCCGGCACCCCTTCCAATTCCGGAAGGAAAGCTTGTGGAATCCTGAATAAATGCTCCACAGAGTCCTTCCATATGAAAAATTGCCGGAATACGGTGCGGACTGTTTTCCATAACGATTCTCTGCACCTTTCTCTGCCACTGGACCACTTCATCCAGACTTTCCATTCTCCGCATTTCCAGCGTACTTACCTGTCCGATTCCATGCTTTGTCTGTTCATTGATTCCGGCAAAATCATAACTCGCCTTGTCAAATGGAAAAACACAGTTCAACTGAGCCACTTTTTCATCCAGACTCAGTTCCTCTAAAAGATATGCCGCCCTTTCCTCCGGTATCAATTCTGTATTCTGATATTTGTCGCTCATTTTATCATCTCTCCACTTTCCATTTAATTTCTGATATAGCATGAAGCCAGTCATAAATGGCCGGCTCCATACCTGATATATTTTTATTTAGTTATTCTGACCCGTTCTACGTGCTTCAACTTCCGCTCTCATTTTTGGAAGCTTCTCTTCCAAATCAAACTTTGTAAATACAAAGAACATCAGCAAATTCATCACTAACGGCAGATAATTTGAGAACCCGTAAATTGCATATCTCATAGAAGTAGTTGCAACTTCCAATGTAGCATCATAGGCTCCGATTGCAAGAAAGGCTGATAAAATAATGCTTCCCAGTCCGCCGCCTACTTTACTTCCAAATCCGATTGCTCCTGAAGATATTGCTACCAGCTTCTTGTCGTATTTCCATTCATTATAATCGACAGCCATTGCAAGAAGCACTCCATATAAGCACATCAGCGGAATCTGTACTAAACCTCCGATTAAGGACGTCACCGTAAATGCCATGAAATTCGTCGGAACGACACATCTGGCCGCACAGGTAATTGCCTGACCTAACACCCCAAAGTAAACCGTTTTCTTAATTCCGAGTTTAGAAATGATTGGCTTCGCAAGCACAAATCCAAGTAAAGTTGCCGCAAGCCCTGCGGTACCTGTTATAGCCACCAGATTATCATTTCCGAAGATCCATTTACAGTAATAAGTTCCGGATGCCGCTGCAATCGCATTTGTAACATTCGTAATAATATTGAATAAAAGAACAATCACCCAGTATTTGTTTCCAAAAAGCATTTTAATCGCATCTTTAAACGGAACTGCCTCTTCCTCCTCTACTTCATTTAGCGTTTCTGTATCTTCTGAATACTTTGCCTTGCGTCCGTTGTTATAACAAATTGCAAGCAGCAAAAGAACAATTAACGCTAAAATCGCTCCAAATTTAATCCATGCGCTCTGTGTTCCACCTAACATATTAGTAACAGGAATAATAATAATCGCAATGATCATCCCTGCCCCATAGTTTCCTACTGCACGGAAGATACCCATATTGCTTCGTTCTACCTGGCTGTTGGTACGCACAACCATAACTGCACCAAACGGTGTTGCAATCATCGTATAAATTACGGCTGTCAACAATACATTAGTCACAAGTACATAAATCATTCCGATTGTCTGACCTTTCGGCACTGTAAACATCAAAAATGTAATTACTGCCGCCGGAATCATCATGCGGAACATCCATTTGTAAAATTTACTGTTTCCGCCTTTTGAATGCTCGATTATATTTCCAAACCAGATATCAGTAAGTGCATCAATAACTTTAGCGATTGCCATCATAATACCGACACCGCCAACAGCAAGACCCACCTTGTCTGTATAGAAGTATGTAAGCTGACCGACTACATTTGCCATAAGTCCAAGTGCCAACTGACCTGACATATCTGCCATATAGTCTCTTTTTCGCATGACTTTTTTTGCGCCGTCACTGTCGAAACCAAGTTCTTTTTTCTTTTTTCCCATTGATTTTACCTCTCTTAAAAAGTTATATGCTTAGTTTATTGATAAATGGTACATGATACCCGGCACCATTCCATCCAGATGAAAGAGTACAGATCCCCCACTCTTTTGTCCATCCATTACCGTAATGACTTCTCCGACCGGACTTAATATCTCAAGGGATGCCTTCTCAGCTTTTACAGAAATCGTTCCTTCCAGCGTATCTGCAAAAAGCTTTCCTTTCATTGTCACTGCAGTAAATTCATAGCCCATCAGTTCAATTCCCGTCTGCATCTCTGTTTCATCCATTCCCGTCTCACCCATTGCCGTGAGGATAAACTCTTTTGCATCTGCTAGCTTGTCCGTATCCATCGGAAGCACCGAAACAGATATTCTGCTGTTATTCACTTCTACACTAATTTTTTCCGTCAGGCGGATATTTTTCTCCGGGGATCCGCTGAAAAAGCTGCAATAATCGGTGTTCAGTGAAAATCTGGAATTATCCGGATCAAATATCATTTCTTTGGTAACTGAAATCATTTTCCCGTCCACAAGTCCTGCATCCTCCGGAACAATCTCCCATTTCTTAAAGGCCTGATCCAGGATTCCTGCAAATTCCCGATAATCTCCGTCCCCTGCAATCTTTTCAATCTCATCAAAAACCAGTGTTTTTTCGCCAAGATGTACACCCTGCTGTATCTCTTTGGTATCCCTTGCTGCAAAAGTCAGTCGGTTTTTATCCGGATATCTTCTCGTTGCATCCCTGTAAGGAGACCATGCATAATAGACTCCTTTCTTTGCCTCGGAAAGATCGGCTCCATTTAAAAAGCCTGCATTGATGGCCGCATCCGCGTCACCGGTGTACCTCTCCCCTCCATCCAGGAAAACGTTTCGCATACCTGTGATGTAAGGTAACATCGTTGTCAGCATGCCATGCCAGTTTGGAAGCGTCTTAAGGTCATCCTGTGTATATACAACATCTACTTTTTTATCAGAAACAGCCACAAGGCCCTTCAAAAATACAGATGCCATAAATCCCCACTGACAGGCCACCGCCGGATCATTGTATGCATCAAATACACTTAAAATCTCATCCGCCGGCTGATCATCCCATTTTTCAGAAGTTTGATAATTATAAAGAATCAGTCCGTCCCAATCATTTAAACATGCACATGCCACTGTCTGAACAAATGCAGTGGAATGGAACGGATGAAGTCCGTATTCATTCCATTCACTCAGCATAAACGGCTTTCCTTTTATAATGGCAGTTGCACCCATGCTCGGGATCGTTGTTGCTATGGCCCCTGCACCCTTTTGTATGGTCAGCGGATTGGTGGAAACATATTCCATCGGGCCTGCCACCATAAATGTCGTTCCCTGGACCGGAAGCAGCGGATGATTGAAATAGCTGTTATTTTCCATTACGTCCGCATCGCTGTGTCCGTATACATCAGCCGCACCGCCCAGCAGGTTACTGGTGTTAATCGGAACCTTCACCCCGATAGAATGCAGATAATTTTTCATCATCTGATAAAATTCCCGATTAATAAAAATTCCAAACTCCATATAATCTGCATATCTTGCCGGGCTGTTCATTCCTTCCCATGAACCCATCGGATCATTCACCGGTTGGACAAAATCCCCCTCCGTAATACGCACTGAGCATTCTTCCGGATTCTCATCCTCCCGCAAGGCAGAAACACCGTCAAATGTCCAGGCTTCTTTTAATTTTTCCCTTGTATCGTATTTCATCAGAAGAAAATGATTAAATTTTCTCTGAACCTCCTGCCTATAAGGCTTCATATGTTCAACATGCTCCAGCTCCGCTGTTCCCTTAATCGCCGATTCTTCATTATTGATCTGAACGGTAATGACTGCCGGATCATCTGCCAGTGCAAGTCCGGTATATGGATTCACATGCAACAGAAGCTTTCTTGCATAATCCTTCTGCAGTTCAATCAGTCTTTCATTAATCATCGGAAAGCATTTTGTACAGGAATCCACTCTATCGGAATATTCAATTCCATCTTCCTTATTAAATGCTCTTGCAACTAACAGATCAATGTGCAGATAGATTCCCTTTTCTTTCAATTTCGCGACAAAATAATCAAATCTGTCGAGACCTGCTTTGTTAAATTCCAGGCTGTTCCCTCTCTCGTAATCCAAAAGCGGCGCTTCCTTACAACTGCTCCACGTACACGGTTCTTCACCGATAGGAGCATCCGCTGCATGCAGCCTAATGACATTCACACCCATACTGGCAAATCTTGCAGCCAATTTTTCCGCTGTCTCATGATTCGGAGTATTGGATCTTGCTGCCATATTGAAGCCCAAAAATCTAATGCGTGTTCCGTCTTCAAAATAAAAATGTCCGTCCTTTACACGTACAAACCCATGCTTTCCTGCAGGTGCATCCAACAGATGTGAAAAATCCGCTGCGCCTTTGTTTGTTTCAGCTTTATGGATTCTTATTCTCTGTCTCACTTCACTTTCTCCTTCCCTTCTTTCTTTCGTTTCTACTCATAAAATACTTCATTTTCCATGATTCATATTTCATAATTTTATTTTATATTATATTTTTCTGTATTTTCAAAAATTTTGTGATATACTTTTGAAAAAAGGAGAGAATTATCAATCATGGATTATATTGATTTCTGTAAACAGTATTATGCCACAACCAAGATTCCTATTAGTTTACTTCTCGGAACGGCCGGAAAGTACTCAACCATCGGTGAGCTTTTTTCTGTAGAACCGCTTACAGATTACCCTGTTCTCGCAGGTGGTCCTAATCCGTCCATACATTTTTATTCTTCTGAAATCATATACGGATGTATTTGTATAGAAGAGACCGACTATGTTATCATTCTTGGTCCTATTTTCGAGTGCCCCGTCACACCCTCACAGATCAATCTGTTCATGAAAGAGAGTGCTGTTCCGGCAGCATACCGGGAGCAAATCGTCGAATTTTTATATACAATACCGACAACCAGCCGCCTGCATCTTGCAAGACATCTGTCATTACTTCATCTGATTCTGAACCGGAAGAATGCCGATATTCCGGAAATACTGGAAATAAGCTTTGGTAATACTGTGAACCGCAATTCACACAATGTAGAGCAGTTTATTGAAAATAAGGAAAATGAAGAACTTCACTCCACCCATTATATGGAGTTGGAGCTCTATGAACATATTCGAAACGGGAATCCAAAGAAACTGGCGGATTTTCTCAAATCTACTCCTTTGAATCTCAATGAAAAGAAACTGGCAAAATCGCCTTTACGCCAGGCCAAAAATATTTTTATCAGTACGGTGACAAATGTAGGGATGATCGGCGCAATTCCGGGCGGTGTTGACGTTGAACGTGCTTATCATCTTATGGATATGTATATACAGGAATGTGAACAGCTTCAGACGCTAAAAGAAATCAACGATTTACAGTATCAAATGCTTTTCGACTTTTGCGAAAAAGCCGGTGAAACCCACATACCAAGCGGGATATCTGCGGATATCTACGCCTGCATGAATTACATCAGAAGTCATACCAATGAAGCGATTTGTCTGGAAGATGTTGCCGCTCATATTGACCGCAGCACCTCTTTCATTGCCAAAAAATTCAAATCCGAATTAGGATTTAGCCCCGGCGCTTATATCAGCCGCTGCAAACTGGAAGAGGCAAAAAGTCTCCTTACTTTTACGGAAAAAAGTCTGACCGAAATAAGCAATTATCTTTGCTATTCCAGTCAGGCCCACTTTCAGACTGCTTTTAAAAAGAAATATGGTATAACTCCGAGACAGTATCGAAATAAAACACAGCAGATATAATTCGAATTTATTCATGAAGATTTAATTCCTGCCCACATAATTGCAGGACATTTAGAATTGAAAAAAAAGATTTGATAGAATTTGTACAAAACTCTGTTTTTTGGTCTCAGTAAAAATCCATCGGAAAAGTTTACATCTCTTTTCCGATGGATTTTTTTACATCTGATAATATAATAAATTATCTCTTAAATCCTGATTTAATTCTCCGCCAGCACGCTTATACTTATCATAAACTGCAAGGATACGTTTCGCACTTCTGGAACACTGAATATCGTAACGGTTCAAAAGTTCCTGATACATTGGATTGGCTTTCAGCTCGTTTCGAAGTTCTTTCGAGAACGGACAATAAGTCATCAGTATCTGTCTGGAAACCTTGTTCAGACGATAGCTTCCTCTTGACTCATATTTAATCCAGTTCTGGTAATCCTTTACAAAGACTTCCCTGTAATTATTCTTTGCACGGAATAATGCATTTTTCAGCTTTTCTTTTGCATCCGCAGACAATTCAAAATTCTTACGATAAAACTGGATATAATCGCAGTACTCCGCTGTCAGGGATTTTTCACGGATATCATTCCAATGTACGCCCTGAATCTTTCTGCAGATCTCCCAACGATATCTTCCCATAGTCTCAATCATCATATCTTCAAGATCTACCGCAGTAAAAATAGGGAACATGAAACGCGCTGAAGTGTCACGTTTTACTCCTGCTGTCTCCTGCCACATCATTGCCTTAGTTCCCGCATTTGGCATAAGAATAATATCCGGCAATACCTCTTTCATAATATTCTCATGGTTAATTCCTTTGTCCGGATCTGAAAATAATACTTCTCTGTAAAAAACAGAAAAATCAATCTTACGGATCTGATTAATAACTTCCTCTAACCGCTCTGCTGTCACAAGCATCTTTTCTACAGAATTGATCAGATCATACTCTCCTAAAATCGGACAGAATGTAGATATTTTTCCGTATGTTGCACGGTTTCCGGAAGTAAACATGTTCTGAATCTCATATTTTACTTTCAGCTCACGGTTATCCTGAAGTTGTTTCATCTGTGCTTCCGTAATCTGTTTCGTTTTCAGTTTTTCTAATAAATACTGGCTATAATCCAGATCAAATTCATTCTTGGAAGGCTCTTTTCTTCCTTCATAGATCGCCTTCAGCCATTCATACATGGTATACACATGCTCTGAATTGCACAGATCCAAATGTTCTGTCAGGTCATACAATGCATTGGCATTATCCTCGCCAACCATCTGCACATCCATGAAGCCAAAATTCAGGAACATTTCCAGAATTGGCGTTGTCTGCCCCTGTTCCTGCATTGCACGCATAAATACCTTATAATATACATCATAAAAAACAGGCGTCAACTGTTTTCTGATACGATATGCCTCATCATCCGTTGATAGCATATCCGGCAGTTCCCGGTATTCCCTGATCTTATTGCGTACATCCTCGATCTGTGATTCATCAAATCCCGCATAGGTAAGAATATGTTCTAAGCAGTCTTCGCTTTCTTCCTCATCGCTCTCAAACTCTTCTTCGTCTTCGCCAAAAACTCCAACAGATGCCACTTCCTCTAACCCATTGCTTCCAAATTCATAATTCTGGTATTCACTCCAGCGGTAATCAATGACTCTCTGATCATAAATCTTTAATTTTTCTACCAGTTCAATGATCAGTTTCACTTCTTTATTGATTGGTTCTAATTCTTCATGATTCAGCCCTGCGCGAATCGCCAGATCAAAGAATAACTGGAAAATATCTTTTCCGGATTCACTGATCAGCAGATCCTTATTATATAGAAGATACGCAACCATCTCACTGATTCCCTGCGCAACTCTTCGCATCTGTGCAGAAGCCTCCATAATTGCACCAACGCACAGACTATCATCCTTTTCCAGCAGATTCAGATATTCTTCCAGATAATTTGTCACCAGACTACTGCTGTTGTCCATCTCCCATTTTTCCGCTTTATGACGCATTTCCAGAGAATGGAAATAATCCATTTTAGAAAAAGGCTGTTCTTCTAACTGATACTGGTTACAGATTGTTTTATAGTCATTATAAAACGTCTCTATAAACGTATGAAACTGTTTGCATCTCACTTCCAGACCAGCGTATACCTGGAGCATCTGCTGTCTCTGCTCAATCGCTGCCTTCAAAAAATATCTTCGGATCTTTGCATCATTTGACAAAATCCCCTGCAGATCCTCCGATGATTCACATGGAAAGACCTCAAGTACACTGTCCTCCGCCGCAATATAATCACAAAGGAATCTGTCATTCTCCAGAATACCAACAATACCATTCTGCTTCAATTCCAGCTCAACAAATGCATACTTCTGGATAACAGAGCCCTCCTGTATAAAATACCATTCTTTTACTTTGTCATTCTTTTTTGCAACAATCTGACCTTTTTGTACTTTCAATACTTCCATGCAATCTACCTGCCACTTTCTTATCTATTCACGATTTCCAATCTCTCTGATAATCACATCTCAAATGCAGTTTGCAGCATCCTGCTTACTCATTCACAATTACGCACATATCCATGGAGAACCCACATAAAATTTTTCCTTACTTATTATATCGTTTTCTGTGACGTTTGTCGCTACTTTTTTTATATTTCCTGCGCACTCCTGTGTTATTTTACGCTACTCTCCGCTTTGCTTTGAATTTTAAATATTTCATATTCCTGATAAACCTGCAGTCAGCTTCATAAAATGCAAGTCCGGCTGCGACCGTTACCAAAATATTAAATGGAAGTGCAATATACCATGTACTTGCCATAAGTCTACCACCAAGTTCAAAATGATAATATACCATCTGTACCAGAAAAATATGATATGACGCCTGTCCGATCCATGTCAACGTATTTCCGATAACTCCCGGTAGTTTTATATGATAATATCTTCGGAACAATAAAATAATAATCGGAAAAATATAAAATGCAATCGGCATCGCTGTTGTTTTCCAATAACCAAACAAAATGATGTCCCAATTAAATCCAAACACAGCAACAATATACCCCAGTCCGATCAAAAACATACTGATAAGCTGATACTTTTTCACTCTGTGTTCCGGATATAAATAGAGGTAACAGCCAAACGCGATCAAAAGTAAATATCGTCCAATGTTCAGGCGATAATAGTATTTATCCATATCAAATATTTTTACACCGATCTCGAACAATAAATTTGCTGCGCCTGACAATGCGATTCCCAGTCTGGCATTTTTCTCTACCAGCTTATATATAATAGGAAAGATTACCAATAACTGGATCATGATAGGCACATAATAACTACCGGGACCATATGCTCCTAAAAGGAAAATCCGTGGTGGATTAATATGCTTGTCCTCGATCACTAAAAGAACAATTTCAATGAGACACACTGTAAAAAATGGCACAAGAAAACGGATCAATTTGGGTTTTATCATCTCCCATGCATACATTTTCTTTAAATTTCCACCTGTCTTTTTCCGATTTGACATAGCAAAATTATAACCGCTAATAATCATAAAAACAGGAACTGCCATATTGATCAGCATTGTAAAAAATGGAGAATCCTTATCTGCCCAATCATAATGTGTAATAATTACCATAATAACACAAATGGCCTTCAGGTAGTCCAAAAAATCGATACGTTTCTTTATTTCTTTTACTTCACTCATATGTTTTAACCACTATCCTCATTATTCTGTTGCATAAGGAAAGTCCTTGAAAATAAATTTCAAGGACTTAGATACGTGCGCGAGAAGATTCGAACTATTTACGTAATTTAAAACCCAGTAAAATCAAGGGTCTGCGTCTTTCAATTTCCAAAGTAAACAAAATGTTCACAACACGTTATCATCCTATGCGATGTCTGCAATCTTTTCTGATAATACTCTTAAATCAAAAATTATACAAGTATAAATTAATATCACTCATCTTTCTTTCCACAAAAGCAAAGGCAGCAAATCATTTCTGATCTACTGCCTAATTCTTTTCGTATTCACTTGTCGCCTATGCCATTGCAGGCTCTTTCTTCTTAATAACTGCTTCCACAGCAGCCACGCTTGTTTCTGCAATATCTGCGATCTGATCTAATGTATAACCTTTCTTATACATATTCAGAATAAATTTTTCGCTTGTTTTCTCTGTAGCTTTTTCTTCAATGCCTGTACTCAGATTACACATAATTCTCACATCCTCTCTTAATTCATTGCTGATTGGGATATTATACTCATGTTCTATGATATCCAGTTTTTCCTGCTCCCTCAATTCGGTCGAAAGAAGTGCCCCAATCAGACGGTGCATCTCATAGTTTTCGTCATGTTCTGGAATATCATTCGTAATCCCAACTAACACGATATTCAACAGATCCATATTGCCCTTCCAGTCATATGGACTCAGCATCTCATCCTTCGCAAGATGTATATGGCTTAAACTATTATAATCCATATTCATACAAATCCAAATGCTGAATACCTGTTTTATGTCATCATAATTCGTGTTTACAAAATCTCTCTCTTTTTGTGATGATACAAGCCTGCTCACATAAAAGATTGCCCGATTTAATATCTTATATTCAGTAGGTTCATCCTTTTGAGCCTCAACATTCACAATAATCTGGGAAAGCCCATTTTTCATGCGAACATAAAAAATAATATCGAATCTGACCAGTCCCTCATTGATTTCGGTGTTCTCTGTGTTAAGTCCGACGATTCTCTGTCCTGTGGCATCTGTTTTTTCTATATTAGACAATCCCGGTTCAACTGGTACAATCCCAACTTTTGGCTCACCCTCAATGTATGTTACTACATCCTCCGGCTTCATTCCCTTGAACTCATCAACCGTTTTTACCAGAATGTGAGCTAAAATATTCTTTTGTGCTAATATCCTTTTAACACGGGCATCATACTGTGCTTTGTCTCCCGCTGCATTCACAGCATTTGTTATTTCGGTATTCAAGTCGGCATTCCTCCTTTTGTACTGTGCATAGCACCTTTCAGTTTCCTCAAAAGGCTCTCTGCCTCAATATCATTATAAGTGAGAGTCTGCACGGAATCAACTGAATTTTCCATAAACTTTTTGCAAGCTTTCCATCAATTTTATTCCAATCCTATTCTACCATCGAAAGATATTTATATATCGTCACTCTCGAACATTTCAACAGCCTCGCGAACTCAGCCACATTGATTTCCCCATTTTTATATTTCTGGTAGTATTTCCAAAACTTGTCAGGCAAACCGTCAACCGTAGTCGGAGGTCTCCCGATCTGTTTTCCCTTAGCTCTGGCATTCTTTATACCCGATTTCACTCTTTGAGAAATGATATTGCGCTCCATCTCAGAGAATACGCCCCACATCTTGATCATCCCTTCCGTCATAGGGTCGAGTTCTCCTTTTGAGCAATCGACCACGAACGAGCCACCGATGTTGAGGATCAGCTTCTTATCCCTCACCGTCTGTAATATCTCGCATAAGTGCTTCGTTGACCTGGTAAGACGGGACACCTCTGTTGTGGCAACGGTATCTCCCTCAGTCACAATATCCAGCAACTTGTTAAATTCAGTTCGGTCATCCTTCATTCCGCTCTCATATTCCCAGTAAATACACTTTTCATCTGTGACGCCCAATGTATGCAGTTCCCTTTTCTGACGATTGATATCTTGCCGTTCCTCATTTGTGCTGCAACGTGCATATCCGTAAATCATGCAATCCTCCTAAGTGTTAACAAAAAGGTATCCTGAATATCTTTTACAGAAATCGGTATCTTTTCCTATTTATATAGTGCTTCTCCCGGTGTAAAGGAAACCAACTGTTTTTGTTTACATCCTTTTTTTTTATTCTCAGAGCACCTAACCGATTGTGATTGTCAGATGCTCTGATTAGTGTTCTCTCAGTATTAATCCTTCTTGAAGCAGATTCCGAGACCGAAATTAGGTGTGTTTACTAAAATAAACAGTAAAGTCTGTACCGTGCATTCCGCAACCATCTCTTTATAAGCAAGCATCAGGCGATCCAGCTTAACCTGTTCTTTAAATAAATAGTAATTCCAAACGCGATCGATCAACAGTTCACTAAATCTCGAATATGCTTCAGTCATCTGCTCAACGTAGGCATCGCTCTCAGATAAATATTTCTGCATGTCTTCATATGCTATATCTTCCTGTTCCGTCAGCTTATCCAGTCTCGTAACTTCCAGATAGGCATTGTAGATTGAATCATCCGGAACCGAATATATCGTTTTCCCGATCAGTTTTTGAAAGTCAGTGTCTGTAATCCCGCATGCTCTTAAGTCGTACATTAACCGTTCACGATTACTTTCTTCCTTATATAAAAGCGACGGGGAATTGAGCCACTCTTCTGTGATCGTGATTGGAACCGGAAGCTGAATATATCCGGCTTTGACGAGTTCATGGTTGTCGGCGGTAATGTTTAATGCGTTTCTCATTGTTTTCATACTGTTTCTCTCTCCTTCGTTTAAAAAATGTTGCGTTTTTATTTTACATACATGATAAGGCTCACATTTCTGAAAACTCGTCAGGTATTTCATATTTATTTTAAAAAGTTTATGTTCCATACCATTTTAATCAGATTGTTAATTTCAAAAAGCTTATTTGTCTGTTAGTTACTCGTCCATATTCTAGTACGAACGCGAGGAGGGGACTCAAAAGTTCCTAACCCTCGTTATCGTACGAACATTCGTACCATTTTTAGTTTCGAACATAAAGAAAGGACTCACTGGCATCAGTGACATGGATTAACATGATGGACAAAATTGAAAAATGCAAATCACTGCTTGAAAAACTTCGGGCAACAGAAACTCTGGAATCTCGCATGGATATTCTGCAAGAACTCTCAAATGAGGATCAGTTCGAATTGGACACGTATCTTTGTTATGGAGAAAGAGGCGTTGAGGGAACAGTGTGCTTCCCTTACCGAAACGGAAAATACTTTAACCAGAAACCGACCGAGAAAGCTCCGTGGATTAAAAACAGATTCAGAGATCTTGATAATCTCTCTATCGAATCAGTTCAAAAGTATGATAATTACCGAACTCTTAATATTTTGAATCTGGGCAGCACCGAGCGCCGAAAAGAATATTTTCACTATATTAATGAAATGTATATTGATCTCGACTCCGTTCACAAGGACGGCATTCCAGAGTCGGAGCAGACGCGGCTTCTCAAGTTATTATACGACTTCCTTTTGACCGCCTTTGATAATGACGCCCTCCCACGACCGACTTCCTTCTTGTTTAGTGGACGTGGATTCGCCCTTCACTATGTGCTCAAGGAACCGATCCCGGTTGATTCTGAAGAAGCGCTCAGTTTTGCCGCTTTATACCAATGCGCATTTGACAAATTGGAACGTTTGCTTGAAAACGGTGCAAGCGAAGCCGGTACAGATGTTGACCGAGTCGTTCATGGAATCAGCCGTATGGGACGAGTTGCTGGAACTTTGAACACTAAAGCTAAGCGATTCTCGCGTTTTGTGGACATTACAGCTCATTATTTCACAATGGACGAACTGGTTGCTGGATTTGTTGATGATTCAGAAGACTTCGAAATCCGAAAAGCCCTCAAACGCTCAGAAAAAGGAATTACAAAAGCGGCGATGGTTCAGTACTATGCGAAATTGGAAGCGAAATCATTGAAAGGGCAGAAGCTTTCAGAAAAAAAACTTGCAAAAATTACCGAAGCCAAACATAAGGAGAGCCAGTATGAAGCATCCGCTGATGCATTAAGCGACCAGCAGTTATCGCAGTGGTGTCATATCGCGTTATATGGATTGTGGCATCTGGATCAGTTTCTTTTATTACGAAAATGGGTTGATGGCAGCGGCAGATATAAATACGGATTGATATATTACAATCTCGCACGAACACTGTATGACCCAGACAATGCAGAATATTTCCTTCGGAGAAACGTTGAGAAAATGGAGGAACCGATTGATGAAAATGCCATTGAGAGAATCATTGAGGGAACAGAAGATGTCATTTTAAAAATGGGCTTTCCTCTTCGATATTCCTACGACAAAATCTGTGAAACATTAGACATCGAGCCTGAAATTGCTGAGAAATGTGGTCTGGTGTCGGTGAATGTACGTGCTAAGAAAACAGAAGAGAACATTAATGCTGCAGCCGAACGTGATAAAGCAATTATGAGGATGCATGATGAGGGGATAGCCCGAAAGCAGATTGTCGAAACGCTTATGAATGAGCACCCTGAATGGAATATCAGTACACGCACTGTTTCGAGGACGCTCGCCAAATATAAAGATTGTGATATCGACTCAGAACGCACTATATACCGGTCATATAGAAACTTGAAATTGTCTGATAATAGTATTAATATTCTTAATAGTCAGAATTATGTGAATATTTTAGAGTGCCAACATTCAAGTAATGTAGTAATTAAAGATTCGAACAATGGAGCTCTGGTTGGGCCGAAAGCATCCCGAGAATCGATACTTACCGAGCTGAATTCCGAGAATCCGATTAATGAAAAATTGGATAACGAATTTAAGAAATATATTCTTTCGGTACTGAAAAATGGGGAAAATGTATTTCTTCACGGAATGGGCGGTACCGGAAAAACGTATTTGCTTAAACAGTTTATAGAATATTGTAATCAAGCGAATCGAAACGTAGCAGTCGTAGCCCCTACTGCAGTTGCCGCAACGAATTATGAACAATCGGCTACTATACATAGTTTCTTCCATTTAAACACCGGAATTATAGAAGAAACCTCTGTAAACCTCATGCAGATTCACACATTGGAAAACGTAGATGTTCTTATTATTGATGAACTCAGTATGGTCAGATGCGATTTGTTTGACACAGTTTTGTATACGATTGCGGAAGCCGAACGTCTGTATAAAAAGAAGATTCAACTCGTTCTGTGCGGAGACGTCGGTCAGCTTCCATGTGTTGTCACAGACGATGAGGCAACCTGGCTGGTTCACAAATATGAATCTCTGCATTATATGTTCTTTGAGTCAAAACGATACCCGTCTCTTCCTATGAAACACTTTTTATTAGAAAAAAATCGGAGAACAAATGCTGGGGAATCACTTTATGCGAAAATCATGAAACATATCCATGATGGCGATACCCGGGTGTTGTCTCTACTGGATGACAGAGTTATATCAGATCAGTTGACACCGCCAGAAGGCATCATCGTTCTTGCAGCACACAGAGCAACTGTAAACCAGATTAATAATACTACCATCAGTAAACATATGACAGATCCATCCTTTCAGAATATGAATGCAACCGGAGCCTCAGATGCATCCGAAGGTGAATACCCTGTTCCGCTCCAGCTTCCGGTATTCGCAGGGATGAAGATCATGTTCGTGTCTAATAAACTAAAACGCGGCTACGTGAACGGAACCATGGCTGAAATCATATCAATTCAGGCAGATGTTATCACGGTATTGGTCAACGGGAAACAGATTAAAGTTAAACGAGAGCAGTTTGTGTCTTCCATTGATAAAACAAAATCCATCAAGCAGTTTCCGTTTGTCCCGGCATATGCGATCACCATTCACAAATCTCAGGGACTGTCTCTTGATCAGGCACTTGTATATCCTGACTGCTTTACTTCCGGCATGTTATATACCGCACTGTCCAGACTCCGCTCCATGGATGGCTTATACCTTGCTTCCTCAATTTCTGAAAAATCTTTAATGACTTGTCTGGAAGCAACGGAGTATATGCAGCATTTAAACCTCATCACAGCAGAAAATTATGAATCTACACAAGGAATGCACTAAAAATGCATTCCTTTGTAAACCACTCGCACATATTTAATTATAGCAAGCCTATGTTATCTTGTATCGTCTAGTATAACAGACTGATACCGGATGTCAAGAGGTTTGTAATTAAAAACTTTATAGACGCTACATATCCGTCAGAAAGGATCAGCTTATGAACATTTATTCTACGTCACAAACCTTGAAACATCTTATCAACACCTTGGAAGCATTTCCACAGATCGGATCAGAAGATTTCGCACATCTAATGTCGGAAGCCTTTAGTGACTTCGACTGCCCGATCAAATACGACTGTGACCTCACCATGGGACGCCACTCAGTGTGGGTACCAGATTGTCCTCAAATCGCAGACGACATCACATGGGTCAACGCAGCCGAAGCCGCACGAGAGCTCACCTGGTTTTTGAACAAGTTCAATAAGAACTGCACCAATCCGGAAACCGCAATCAATTAACTATTAACCAATACTTATAACATTTAACAAAAATTGGAGGAATTTATTATGTATGGATACACTTACCGCCCATCCGCAGCCAAAAGAAAAGAATTTCATGAGAAGATGCTCGAAGTCGAAGCATTTTGTAAAAAGTATGGTATCTCTGCAAGCCGAAATAACGATAGTTATTATTTCAGCATCAACGGACAGCGATATCGGGTGAGCAATCATTCTGTTGATGCAAGCAACCGAGCCGCTTTCGACGAATACACCGGCGAACAATTGAGAGAACTTTATCATGACCCGGAACGTGAAGAGGATGTTATCGAAATCCTGGCTGGCAAAACTAGGATCATCGATATTTATAATGACCTTGTCGCTGGATATGATCTTGATTATCGAGGTCGGGGAATCGAATAAATAGCTCTCCCAAGCCTATAATCACAAACTCAAAAGACAGCATACGGAGACCTATCATCGGGTCTCCCAAGTCTGCCTTTCATATCTCAAAATAGGTTTCTCCGCAGCGGAGAAAGCCTCATATTTCAAGGCTTTCCGGAACCTATACCCCCTCTTATCTGGTTTACAATTCGACAACCATTCGATGATCCGACCGCAAATGGCTTTTGCCGCTGCGGTAAAAGCCTTATATTTCAAGGCTTTGCGGTATCTAAAACCCCATTCTTATCAGTGATTTCACTTTGTTTACGATTCTCTGGCCAACCACTATTCGACCTCAAATAGGTTTGTCCGCTGTGAACAAATCCTTATTTTTCAAGGCTTTCCGGCACCAAAATCTCTGTAATCCTTACCATTTCTCTCCGCGCGCAAGTGCCTCTTCACGAAGTTTTAACATTTCATTTTTAAACTCTACCGCTTCCTGGTGCATTTGTGTATGATCCGGCATCGGAGCCGAGTCAAACATATCATTGATTCGTTTTGCTGTTTTTCTCGACACCCAGCGTCCATGCCACGGTCTTACTCTTTTCATACCGCCATCCCTCTCAAATGTTATCTCATCAGCGGTACTAATAATAAGTACCGCCAATCTTATTCCTGTTGCGTTTGTGCCCGAATTAATGCTTCCATACGCTCTTCAAAGCTCATTTTCTGAACTGGAATTTTATCATCTGCATCACATCCGTTGTTATTTCCCGTCGTTTTAGTGGTTTCAAATGGAATATTTTCCTCTTCATAATCTGTGAAACGATATTCATATTCTTTCAACGTGATAATCGTCACAACCAACATGTCTCCATTCTCGCCTGACTCCAGTGCTTCACTGTAAGCTTTTAGCACAATATCCCGAATCATGCTCTCTATCAGTCGGCATCCGAATTTCGAGTTTGCCTGATCACACAACTCCTTCATTGCTGGTTCTGCCAACTCAATCTCGCAATTAAAGTCATCCGCAATTTTCTCACAATTCTGCTTGATGATTTCTATAATTGTCTCCTGGTTTAATGAATGATAGTTCTCAACATACGAAAACCGCCCGATTAACTCATAACAACCGCCTGCCGATATCATATCTTCTCTGGTGATTGGAGCCGCATGTTCAGATTCTGCAATTTCATCACTACCTTTTGCTCCAAATCCAATCGGCTCCTTGCTCTCGTTCTCTCTCTTTTTCCGAAACTGTTCAAAGGAACCCATGCCGATAAACAACAGCTTATTTGTGTTGACATATCCCTGTTTCGTTTCAACACGCGATCCCTCCACCAGCGTAAGCAGATTGTGCTGCACTTCAAGGTGGACATCTCCATGATTAGCGCTGTATGATGGAGTGCAGATCTTGTCGAATTCATCCATGAACACGATTCCAATAGGTTCCAGTCCGCATCCGATAAACGGCTCCACAATGCTCGACGGCTCAGCTCCTCGATATCCAGTTGCGGTCAGGTTGCTGACGTCTGAAATGGTGAGCCGAAGTGCAGGGATTCGATTTTTAAAGTAATCCTTAAATGCCCTGTAAGTTTCCGTTTTCCCGCTTCCCGACGGTGCTGCTAGAATCATGTTATTACAGTTTCCGTGTGTTGGCATTTCCATGCCTGTGTCCGGTATACTGACATTTTTCAGGTAATTATATACGTTTGCGACCACGATAGCTATGTTTTCCTGCCCCATGACTCTGGATTTCATGTAGTTTAACAACTCCTGATACGGATTGCCTTCGAGCCATTCCTGAATCTGCCTCTTGGTCTGCTGATCAATTAGAACAGCATTTCGTTGTCGGATTTCGTTTTTGATGTTATTATTCTGGTTATTCATTTCTTCTGGTTTCTGCACATTCTGATTTACTGTTTCTGTCATACTCTTTACCTCTCTTCATATGTGTTTGAACTCCTTAATTTTTACATATATAACAAGGCTCAAAATTTCATTTGCTCGTCAGAAACCAGAACATTTTTTTACATATTTTTTCATATTTTTATACTGTTTGTTGCAAATAATGCTTTTACACTACCATTTCTCTCCGCGCGCAAGTGTCTCCTCTCTCTTTTTCAACATATATTGTTCAAATTCATCTGCTTCCTGTTCGAGAGCCGTTCTGTCTGGAACGACTGCAGAATCGAGCATCTCTCTCAGTATTTTTGCTTGTTTGCCGAAAACCAAAACAATATTGTGCTTGCGTCTTGCGATTCTCCAAATCATTCTGTTAATCCTCCCTTGTAATCTATCTGTCTTTCGAAAACCATTTTCATCATGACGATTCAGATTACTTATAGATACATCTTCATCAGTGCCGTTCTCTCAAGGCACTCCTGCGCCAGATACTTCTCTTTGTAATCCTCGTATTTCCTCACGCCATCTTCGGCGCCGTTCTCCAGAAACCGTTCTTTAACGGATATTACATAGATCTCTTCAAAGGTTTCCAGACAAAAGGCGCCCAACATAACTGGATACTCAGGATATGCCTCCTTATAGACGCAGCCGCAATCCACGTTAACATCATTTTGGTGATAGCTTATAAGACCGGGACGAATATTATAGGTTAACGAATCCCCGGCTGCCAGTGCGATTGTCGGTGTGTGACCGTGCACAACAATCTCATCCGATTTATAATTGCCATACATCCTTGCATACAGATTTGTATAATATTGCTCTAATTTTGGTACTCCCTCATCATACTCATAAAAAGCGTGCACGATCCTGTAATCCACTGTTTTTCCGGATGCCGTTTCAACTGTAATTTTCCGGTTGTAAGGCAAATGTGAGAAGAATTCTATATACGGTTTCAATCCATCCGGTGTCAGTTTTCCCATCGCATCCATCCATCTTGAGAAATCATAATAGGTTTCAGGCATTGGTTCCCTACTAGAATAACTACCGGCATTGTCATACCAGTCCATAAACTCTTTATACCATTCAAGTACCATCTGCTCGTGATTTCCTCTGACCGCCCTATATTTGCCGTCTAATGTGATGTTCTCTAAACACCACTCCAACACCTTATCGACGTCCGGTCCTCGGTCAATGAAATCGCCAACGAAGATGATCTGTGCATCCTGATCCTGTGACTCAATTTTATTTAATAATGCGATCATATCCTGATAGCAGCCATGTATATCCCCGATCACATAATGCATCCGCTCTCACCCGCTTTCTGTAAACACTGTTATAGCCGTCTCTTCTTATTTTGTATACGGTCTGAACACCCTGTCAAATATCCTGTAATTTGTGTCATCCTTTGGGCTGCAATAAACTGCGAACTCAATATTCTTAAACGCATACAGATATTCGTTCAAAACATTTTTGGATGCCTGTGCGACTACATTTGGATTATTCATGAAAGCCCCGCATACAAACGCACCGAGAACAATCGTTTCGACTCCATGATTCAAAGTCACATCCAGAATCCTCCGAAGCCGTTTTTCATGAATCGCCAGCAGCTCTTTATCTGTAATCTTGATCGCATCTTTTCCGTCACCAGTATTAAACGCATTGCTCGGTTTTTCTCTCAGATTTGGAGCCGCACAGGTGATAACATCAACCTCATACCAATTCGCTTCATCCATCAGCTCCGGCTTTACGGTATCACTTTTAAAAACTAAAACATCTGGCGTGTAAATGATATCATCATTGTGGATTGGATTATGTTCTGCCCGGTGTGCCATGTAGAATCCACTCCACGCATCCGGAGCATTCAGGCACTTAAACAACCCGGAACATCTGCATAAGCACTCTTCCTGAGCATTTGCACCACGCTCCACTCCGCCACCCGGATTCGAAGCCGATGCAAAGTTGTGTACTGCTGTTTTCGTTCCTCGGTATCCCGATGCTGCTTCAAAGGTTCTCTTTTTTGATACCGTGATCCGTGCTTTCTCTTTGTATCGCTTCTTATCTGGTTCCGCAATCGCAGCCCCTTCCAAAATCAATTTCTGACCTTCTGCAGAGTTATGAACAGATTCCCAGATTCTGTCATTATCTTTGCACAGGTTCATTGTGTCCTGAAAGACATTTATATTCTCTGTTCTTCCCATTGTAAATCCCTCTTTCTACGATCTTATGAATCCTTTTCCTGAAATGCTTTATTGTTCCGTATTAATTCATTAAACGATGCCGGAGTGTAATTGTTAATGCAGGCACCGGCATTTAAGGCACGCTCTCTCGTTTTCATAAACTCATACACCTCATCCCGTGCCCCATGGATGTGCCCATAAATAAGCCATGATCCATGACGGCTTTTATACCATTCTGCCAATGGATAATGACACAGGCAGATCTGTTTGTCTCCGTCTGTGACATGCTGCATTTTTTCAACGCTCTCAAGATACTTTGCAGCGTTTTCGCAGTCCAGTGTGGCCTTGTCATGGTTTCCGATAATCAAATGCTTATGACCTTTGAGTTGTCTTAAATACCAGTCCGGTGTCCGTCCTGACCGGTAACAGAAGTCGCCCACGATATAAACATCATCATCTGCGGACACTCTTGAATTCCACAGCTGAATCAGGCAGTGATCCATTGTGTCGACATCTGAAAACGGTCTGTGCTCAAACAGTATTACATTTTTATGTCCGAAATGCAGATCACTAATATACAAATTCATGGTGCACCTCCCTCGATTTATTCATTCTTATCTACCAGTCTAAATTGTTTTATTATCTCTTCCTCAAATGCCAGCGATTCCGGTGTCTCCTGCATCGCTCTCTCATACTCAGGCTCACCAGGTTCATAAGGTCTCCCGCTTTCGTCCATGACAAATCTCAGATTCTCACTCTTCGTCATCGTCGTTGCCTTCATACTCAATCAGTTCTTCATAGTCGTCTTTGCTTCCGATCCTGCGCAGATAATCTTTCCCGCCGTCGACAGCGACCGCACCGCATTTACAGAATTTAAAGTCATGCCTGCTCATGCTCTCGATAATCTCACCACATTTTTTACACTTAATCCTGTTTCTGATAATCTTTTTCATGATGTTACCCCTCGCTTTCTATCTTTATTATTAATTATAATTGGATTTACTGTCTGCTGCTACATGAAATTTTGACACCGTTTTTTTCGATATTCTTCAAAATGGTGTATGTTTTCTTCGATATTTTAAATTTTGGTGTATGTTTTCTTCGATATTTCTCAAAATGGTGCCGTTTTTTTCGATATTTTAAATTTTGGCACCCTCTCAGTCGATATTTGCAATTTTGGTGCCGTCTCAGTCGATAAACGCACATCTGTTTCGATAATTGCGGATCTGTTTCGATAATTGCGGATTCCATTTTGCAGCACCAAAACATCATTTATCCTATTCAGCATCCATTGTGTATTAATGCTCTGATACTGCTTTGTGCATATACCAAGAGCATCCGCAACATCATCCTGAGACAGTGCATTCTCTTTTCGTATCTTTCTCAGACGTTTACCCATATTCTTTTGATATTCCTGGTCTTTATCGTTATCGTTCGACATATTACTCCTTCCATTTCATCCATAATAGAATACTATTTTCTTCTATAGATCAGAACCGAGTAATATGTGGAAGATTTTGGACATATTAGCGTGATTTTTCCCAGATAATACCAGACACCCAACACATATCAGTATTTTTTTATTATTTGTACCAAGGACAGATTATGGGGATATTTTCCTATATTCTGTACCTGTTCTGTATGTTATTACTACCATTCAACGGATAAGGGAAATGAAAACCATTGATGATTATATTCTCTGAATAAATGAGTTCCGATGTGCCAAAGTCCGCACCATTCATCCTGTGACCTTCTTGCTGATCTTTTCGACTGGTATAACACCATTAAAAAGCTATCTCTCCTCCATAAACCACATATTGTTGTCCTCATAGAAAAGATGGCTCTCTTTTCCGTCAACAATACAGGTATAACGTATTCCGGCTCCGCCTGCTTTCAGGCTTGCCGCTCTTCTTACATCTGTTACTTTCTGAATCTCATATACATGGCCATCCTTCCAGATAAAGCTCCTTGGTAGAAGCCTTCCGTCATTTGTAAATTCAGCCATGACATTTGCATATACCTTGCTGCTTTCCATAATAGTTCAATCCCTCCTGTCTATCCAAAGTACCCATGCGGATGTACCGTATGATCAGACTTTGTATCACATGCTGACAGTATTCTGTCACGGTACATAAGCCCTCTCTGGACACTGTAAAATCCAAATCTTTTGCGGATAATATCAACCGTCTCATCCATTTTCATCTGTTTTTCTCTTGCCTGAGGATCCATGAACATGTCCAGCTGCTCCCAGAAATAATCTGTCACAAGATCCGTTCCACGTATTCCTATGCTCCGCAGTGGCTTTTGAAAGAACTCTGGCCGGCTGCTTTTCAGTTCCTTATCATCCGCCGGTAGTC
>ENA-OXEY01000147-OXEY01000147.1-human-gut-metagenome-genome-assembly--contig:-NODE-147-length-34466-cov-41.189126_pt1 | contig 34466 bp, 25 predicted proteins | sample MGYA00249365_ERZ652263 | MGnify/ENA primary metagenome ERZ652263 (study PRJEB26925, sample SAMN05826763) | human gut metagenome | biome: ENVO:2100002; feature: ENVO:00000062; material: ENVO:00002003...
GCCAACGATGAGATGGAAGAAGCCAAGTTGAACAGTAAGGAGTATGTTCCATACCGATACCCCAACGGTGACACCCGCAGGGAATTGCTTATACGCTCACGTTATCTGCTGTTTAAGTCTGCCGACAAGTGGACTGAGAAGCAGAAACAAAGAGCAAAAATCCTATTTGAAGAATACCCTGACATAAAAAAAGCATATGGCCTTTGTCACTCTCTGAGAATGATTTTCTCAAAGAACTCAATTACGGATGCAGCCCGTCTGTCTATGGCTCGATGGTACAACAAGGTCGAAGAGGCTGGATTTCATTCATTCAACGTTATAGCCGCTACATTCTATGAGCACTACGACGAGATTCTCAACTTCTACAACAACCGTTCAACTAATGCGATGGCAGAATCTTTCAATGCCAAAATCAAACTATTTCGTGCCAATCTAAGAGGTGTTGCGGATAAGAAATTCTTCCTTTTCCGCATAGCAAACTTATATGGCTATCCCCACTAAAAATCTACTGAGCCATTATTTCCTTTCTTTGCCGTTACTTGCGTTTTTGAACTATCTTTGCATAAATAATGCCTTGCAGCCACTAACAAGCCAGCATGGCTAATCATCTGTTTTAATCACTCATTTATTTCAACTCTAAAAAACTACTCAAATGAAGAGCTTACAAACACGTATTACCATTGCGCTTATTACACTGCTTAGTGTATTCACCCTTACCAGTTGCGAAGAAAGTTGGTGGGACGAATATGACAGCATGGAAGGTAGATGGCGTATCGTAGAAGTTACTGGCGACTACAACTGCAACTATCAGTCAGGTGATATCTGGATATTCGAAGATGACTTATTCTATGCACGAGGTGCTGGCAATCTTAATGAACGCGGACATTGGGTTAGACGCGGCAACACTATCCGCATTTACATGGGTTCGCAGGATCCCGACATCGAAGCTTATGTTAGAGCCTACGAGGGAGACTATATGGTACTTGACGCCATCGATTATTATTATGGCTCGAGATATACGCTGAGAATGGTGAAGGAATATGATTACAGCCATAAAAAGAATAAGCAATAGGTATTTCATAGCCAGTTAATATGGCTATAACCTACCCCCTGCTCCTTCACCTCTAACACACATTTTAGATTAAACTCAATAATGAAGATTCTTACTCAAATCGAAATCAAAAATAAAATAGATACACCACTATTTCACAAACTGACTGAGACAGCCGACGAGATGGGTTTGGAATGCTATCTTGTAGGCGGATATGTAAGAGATTTGATTCTTGAACGTCCGACAAACGACATTGATGTTGTGGTTGTGGGCAGTGGTATCAAAATGGCTGAAGCATTTAGCAAAAAATTGGGCAGACATGCTCATCTGTCTGTGTTCAGAAACTTCGGAACAGCTCAGGTTAAATGGCACGGCAATGAAGTTGAATTCGTAGGTGCCAGAAAAGAAAGCTATCAACGCAATTCGCGCAAGCCTATCGTTGAAGATGGTACGCTTGAGGACGATCAAAACCGACGAGATTTTACGATTAACGCAATGGCGGTATGCTTAAATGCTCAACGCTTGGGAGAATTGGTCGATCCATTCGATGGTATGTACGACTTACAAGAAGGTATTATCGCTACTCCACTCGACCCGGATATTACTTTTAGCGATGACCCCTTACGCATGATGCGCTGTGTACGCTTTGCAACCCAATTACATTTCATCATTGAAGATGAAACTTTCGATGCTCTGGAACGTAACCGCGAACGCATAAAAATTATTAGCGGAGAAAGAATTATCACCGAATTGAACAAAATAATATTGGCTGATACTCCTTCACGTGGTTTTGTCGAACTTCACCGTTGCGGTTTACTTCAACTTATCTTGCCAGAGCTGGCTGCACTTGATTGCGTTGAAACTCGCAATGGTAAATCGCACAAGAATAATTTTTACCATACACTTGAAGTACTTGACGCTGTAGCCCAAAAAAGCAACAGTCTTTATTTGCGATGGGCTGCTTTATTGCATGATATTGGCAAACCAAGAAGCAAACGCTGGGAACCAAGCATCGGCTGGACTTTTCACAACCACAACTATCTGGGAGAAAAAATGATTCAGCCTTTGTTCAGAAGATTAAAGCTTCCATTGGACGAACGCATGAAATACGTCGCCAAACTGGTAGGCTTACACATGCGCCCCATTGCCATTGCTGATGAAATCGTAACAGACAGTGCAGTACGCCGCCTTTTGTTTGACGCCGGTGATGACATTGATGACTTGATGCTGCTTTGCGAAGCTGACATTACCAGCAAGAACGAACAGCGCAAGAAAAATTTTCTGCAAAACTTCAAAATAGTCAGACAGAAACTGATTGACATTGAGGAAAAAGACAGAATCCGCAATTTCCAACCACCTGTTGATGGAAAAGAAATAATGGATATGTTCGGTCTTGAACCTTGCAGAGAAGTAGGTACGCTTAAGACTGCTCTGAAAGACGCTATCCTTGATGGCAAAATACCGAACGAATATGAACCGGCTTTAGCCTTCATCATTGACAAGGCGAAAGCTATGGGACTTGAACCTAAAAACTAATTCCACGAAATGACTGAATCCGAAATCGAAATCAACAAAACGGAATATATCCGTTTGTGCAAAAAGCATATTCACAGAGACGGTCTAGATAGAGTCCTTGCCTATTTGGAGAAAAGCGATTTCTATCAGGCACCAAGCTCTACGGCTTTTCACCTTAATGAAGATGGCGGACTTTGTTTGCATTCTATCAATGTGTTTAGAACTGCCTGCAAAATATACTCTGACATAGCAATACCTGCCATGCAAAATGAAAAATCCCCATTCAAAGAGGATATTTCATTAGAGAGCTTGGCCATCGTCTGCTTATTCCATGATTTGTGCAAAATTAAACTTTACCATAAGACGGAACGGTGGAAAAAGGATGCAAACAACCATTGGATGTCTTATCCTGGATATGAAATAAAAGACGATTTCCCTTTTGGTCATGGCGAAAAATCGTGCTTGATGCTTAGTTGGTATATGCGGTTAAAGCCTGAAGAAATGCTGGCTATACGCTGGCACATGGGTATGTTCGACATTGCAGAAAATGGCAGCAGCCAACGCTATGCTTTCTATGCTGCCACAGAAAAAACTGCATTAGTGAGCATCCTCATATCTGCTGACTTCCTCGCATCAAACCTATTGGAAAAAACCACTACTTATTGATTATAAGTGTACGTTATCATTTGACACAAACGAATGTTCCCTTAAGAGTTTAAACTCTTAAGGGGATTTTTTTATAGTCTACCCTTCTTTATAAGAAAAAAAGAAACCTTATAAAACATCCAGACTTCGCGAATAATCAGCACTTTTGACAAGCTCGCATTTCAGAATATGCTTAATAACATATTGGCAAGATTTGGTCCATACTGATAAAATTACTAATTTGCGCACCGTAACCGAGGAAACTCCCCGTTGCTTAGTTGAATTTGCCTCAACTTCATAAGCCACAAGTACTAACCTAAATGATGTGGTAAGTTATGGCAAACGGCTTAAGTATAATTAGACCATCTAAATCTTAATATCACCATGAAAGTTTACAATTCTCATGAGATTAAAAACATTGCACTCTTAGGTAATGACGGCTCAGGTAAGACCACGCTCACAGAAGCTCTACTTTTTGAGTGTGGTCAGATAAAAAGACGTGGTCGAATCACGGCAAAGAATACCGTGTCAGACTATTTTCCAGTGGAACAAGATTATGGCTATTCTGTTTTTTCCACTGTTTTCCATACTGAATGGAATAACAAGAAACTGAATATCATTGACTGTCCGGGTTCCGATGACTTTGTTGGAGCAGCCATGACAGCACTCAATGTAACCGATACAGCATTGCTACTGATCAACGGACAATTTGGCCCTGAAGTTGGTACGCAAAACCATTTTAGATATACGGAGAAGTTGCAGAAGCCTGTTATCTTCTTGGTAAATCAGCTGGACAATGAGAATTGTGACTATGAAAAGGTGGTTGAAGATTTACGCTCCATTTATGGCAATAAAGTAGTTCCCGTTCAATATCCCGTAAAAACAGGCCCAGATTTCTGCGAATTGATTGATGTCATCTTAATGAAGAAACTCAAATGGGGAGCCGAAGGAGGTGAACCAACCATTGAAGACATCCCGGCAGAGGAAAAAGAACGAGCTGAAGCTATGCACAAAGAACTCGTTGAGGCAGCTGCCGAAAACGATGAAGGCTTGATGGAAAAGTTCTTCGAGACAGAACATCTGACAGAAGACGAAATGCGCGAAGGTATTCGCAAAGGTATGGTTACCCGCAGCATTTTCCCCGTATTCTGTGTGTGTGCATCAAAGAACATGGGCGTAGGTCGCTTAATGGAATTTCTGGGCAACGTTGTTCCTTTTGTTGACGAAATGCCGGCAGTACATAACAGCCGTGGTGAAGAAGTTAAACTCGATCCTAATGGTCCTACTTCAATCTACTTCTTTAAGACGGGTGTTGAACCACACATTGGCGAAGTTCAATACTTTAAAGTAATGAGTGGTACTGTTCATGAAGGCGATGATTTGTCAAATGCAGATCGTGGTTCTAAAGAACGCATGGCGCAAATCTTTGTATGTTCCGGAGCAAACCGCGAAAAAGTTGAAAAGCTTTCAGCAGGTGATATCGGATGTACTGTTAAATTGAAGGATGTTCGTACCGGAAATACACTCAATGGAAAAGACTGCGAACACCGATTCAACTTCATTAAATACCCCAACCCCAAATACACGCGTGCTATTCGTGCCGTCAACGAAGCTGACACTGAAAAGATGATGGCAGCTTTGAATCGTATGCGCCAAGAAGATCCGACGTGGGAAGTTGAACAGAGCAAAGAACTCCGACAAATTCTGGTACACGGACAAGGAGAATTCCACTTGCGTACCCTTAAATGGCGTTTGGAAAACTTAGACAAAATTGCCATTGAATTCTACGAACAGCGCATCCCCTATCGTGAAACAATTACAAAAGCTGCACGCGCAGATTATCGCCACAAGAAACAAAGTGGTGGTGCCGGACAGTTTGGCGAAGTACATTTGATTGTTGAGCCCTATAGCGATGGTATGCCTGATCCTACCGTTTACAAATTTGGCAACCAGGAAATCAGAATTGCCATCAAAGGAAAAGAAGAAATTCCTTTGGAATGGGGCGGTAAATTGGTATTCATCAACTCTGTAGTAGGTGGTGCCATTGATGCACGCTTTATGCCAGCTATTCTTAAGGGCATTATGAGCCGTATGGAGCAAGGTCCGCTTACTGGAAGCTATGCTCGCGACGTACGAGTTATCGTTTATGACGGTAAAATGCACCCCGTTGATTCAAATGAACTTTCATTTATGCTGGCTGGACGCAACGCATTCAGTATAGCATTCAAAGAAGCCGGTCCTAAGATTCTTGAACCCATTTACGACGTTGAAGTTTTTGTACCTGCTGACAAGATGGGCGATGTAATGAGCGATTTGCAAGGACGTCGAGGTATGATTGTTGGTATGAGCAGCGAAAATGGCTACGAAAAACTTCAAGCTAAAGTTCCTTTGAAGGAAATGGCCTCATACTCAACCTCACTCAGTTCACTCACGGGAGGACGTGCCTCATTCATTATGAAGTTTGCCAGCTATGAACTTGTTCCTGGTGATTTGCAGAGCAAGCTAATTGATGCACATGAAAAAGAATTGGCAGAAGAAAAGTAATTATTAGCTATTCAATAGAATATATTACACTACTGACTTAATTTATTAGGCGTGATGTCAAAAACAAATTTGACATCACGCCTTTATCTATACAAAAGTTCAATTAGTAAGCAACCTTTGAAACATGAAATAGAATCAGTAGCAAAAAGGTATGAGAGTTGCAGCATTGGGGGGAGGCCAAGCGTTGCAGCTTCGTACGTTTTGAGAATCGACAAGAGATAAAATGTTATATCCCGATTTCTTTTTTTTTCGCGTATGGAAAACGCGCCGAAATGCCCGTAGATAAAGGGCTGAATGCCCGTTCGGAGGTATGGAAAATTTTCGAGGTGCGATATTAGGCGGTCAAAAAAATTGGATTTCGGGTTGTGCATGTTGTATCTTTGCCTACGGCGAACTCAGGCTACACCTCAGCATAGCTTTTGAGAGCCAACTCTCGTCGCTCTGCATTCGGTTTGCACTGACATTGTATTCGCAATAAAGGCAGCACTGCAGCATTGATAAGCTGCACATTAGCCTTGACGGATGAAAAAACAATATTCCTTATTTATTCATTCAGCGTTCTTTTACATCGTGTTACAACAGAAAGTAAGGCAGGTAGGCCTGTCTGAAACCCGGGATGCGTGGTTGAATTTTACCACACGCTTTTGTGACTGAGCCGAAAAAACAGCCATAAACAAATACAGGCGTGAAAAGTTATAACTACGCACTTTTACATCTAAAGATATGCGCTTAAACTTTTCACACCTGTATGTAAGGACTTAATATCCCAGTTTATTTCACTTGCTTTTTAAGAATATAATGTTCAGCCAGTTCACCTTGATTTACCGTAGCCAAACTATCAGACAACATCAATCCGTTCTCGACCTGTACATAGTAAATCAACTCACCAGATGAAGGAGTCTTCAAAACAACCAATTTATTATCTTTTATCGTGTATACACCACTCTGTTCAAAAACTCCGTCCTTTTTCCCGATGTATTCACTTCGTAAATCATAGGTTGAGTCTGCATTTATTTGCAAAGTCGTATTGATGCCTTCACAATCAGCAGCAGGCAAGGTTCCTTTATATAAACCTGCAAATGTATTTGGCAAAGAGTCTTGAGATGTTGTTACTACATTCGTACTGTCGGAAACTGAAGTTGATTCAGACTTACCACCGTTGCAACTTACGGTCAAAAGGGCTAAAGCTGCGATTCCTAAAAATTTCATTTTCATAATCATTACTTTTTTATCAATGCTGGAACACCATCAATCCCTCGAAATACGATGAGAAAGAGTTTTTTCCAACGTTCTTAATTCACTGACAAATGTACAGCAAAATATTGATATGCAAAATAAATTGTTCATGTTTATACGCTTAAAATACTTAATAGATATTACGCACTTATAAACTAGTACTATTCTATGTAACATTAACAGAGTATTTGTCTGTCGAAGGATACAGAAAAAATCATGCAATCTTTTGAAATGCGTTTGGTTTATCGTAACTTTGCTTGGAATTAAACTGATAATTATAATCAGAAGCGAAATTTCTCAACTAAACAAATACATTGTCACACCTGTTTCTCTACCTAATTGCACAATTCAGAAAACAGTTTACAATGTATAGCCATTTACAAACCACTTAGACCATACAGCTACGAAAACATTACGCAGCATATTACGTTTTATCGTATGCACAACAATTTGTGCATACCTGTTATTGTTGGCCATAATCAATTTTGGGCCAACTAATCGCGCATTAACCGAAACCACGACAGAGATTATCAGCAATAAAATAGGGAGTAAAGTTCAAATCGGGAAACTTGAGATAGGACTATTTAATCGTTTGATTCTCAAAGACATAACCATAAACGACAGAACGAATCAAACGCTATTGAAAGCCAAACTTATGACGGCCAAAATAGAATTGCGTTCCCTATTCCGCAAACAACTTTCGCTCAGAACAATCTCTGTGCTTGATGCTAACATAAACCTTTACAAGTCTGAAAAAGATTCACCTGCAAATTTCCAGTTCATTATTGATGCCTTTAGCAGTAAAAAGAGTTCGTCAGACAGCAACATAAACCTACGCATCAACTCGCTGATCTTAAGAAGAATAAACATTGCATACAATGAACATTACAGAAAAGAAACTGCAGGTAAAATAAATCCCCATCATCTGAGCGCAAGCAACCTGAACGCCAACATCAGCCTAAAGGAAATCACTCCAGATTCTTTGCGCTTGAATATCCGTTCACTTTCATTTCAAGAGAAAAGTGGCTTTACACTGCAAAATATGCGATTACGCATGCAAGCCAATCGGTCGCATGCCATTATTGAAGACTTTGAAGTGGCGCTTCCCCACTCTGTCTTTCAACTCAACGGCATAAAAGCCAATTACAATGCTCGCGAGCAATGGAGTCAAATATTCAATACCTTGCAAGTATATGGTAAAATCAGCAAAGCTCAAATTGCAACCAATGATTTAAAACCCGTAGTTAATATTCCCACGAATTTAGACGTTCAAGTTAAAATATCCTCAGACTTTAACATTACACCCCAACAAATAGCACTCAATGGCTTGCAAATTACTGAGCAAGACAAGCATTTGCAATTAGTTGCGAATGCAGCTTTGTTGCGTAAAAACGGAAAAGCCAAAGGGATAATAGTCAATATCGAAACGCTGAATATTCAGCAACCATTTACAACCAAGATTGCTAATTGTTTTGGCAGAAACACTCAAATCACCTCTATTTTAAATGGTGTCGGAGACATTGCCATCAACGGCTATGGCATGTATCATTTTGACGGTGATGCCTCTGGTGAAATAAACCTCCACACACAACATGGGTTGGTCCACTTAGAAGGCGAGAAAAAGAAAAGCCTGCTTCAAGCATCTTTCAAGATAACCAATGCCAATCCAGCCAATGTGCTTGCAAAACCACAATTACCACAACTGATTACAGCATCAGGTTCGCTGAAAGGCAATATTAAAAACAAGAAAATTGATCAAGGCGCGTGGTCGGTGAATATTGACAAAATATTATGGAACAACTATACATATAGCCAGATTAAATCGGAAGGCACTTATTGCCCAGAATTTATTGACTTAGGCATTCAAAGCCACGATATCAATGCATTGGCGCAAGCCCAAATAAAAATTGCCTTACAAGGCAAGAAATTAAAAGCTATTGATTCCAACATAGATGTTCAAGCCATTAACCCCGCAAAACTGAACCTAAAAACGCTGTATAATAACGCATCATTTAAAGGCCACGTAAGTACACAGTTGTCTTTTACTGAAAACATACCCACCGGTAACATTGCAATTCAAAACTTCTGCATGACCAATGCTCCAAAAGGTAACTTTAAAGTAGATAAATTGGTAGCAGAACTTTCAGAATGCGAACGCAACAATGGGCATTTAAAATTAAGAGGCGATTTTATCAAGGCTGACATCCATGGTCCAAAAGACATAAAACGACTCACGAATGGTATAACAGCCATTTTGAACCGAAGTCTGCCCGGCCTAATTAAAAAACAACACGATAAGGTACTGGATTCCGATGAATGGAAAATTAAGATTGACTTAACGGATAGTAAAGTATTATCCAAAATGCTCAATCTCGATTTACATTTAACGAATGGTCTAAATGTTCAAGGCATTATCAATGCCAACAAAGGGCGCTCCTCAATCACTGCCTATACAGACGGCATAAACATTAACAACAACATTCTGGGGCGTTCGAGTATCTACATCAACGGACAAGACAATCAATATAACTGCCTTATACAAACGAATAAAGATGTTAAAGGCAAGGATATGAAGCTTGTGGCGAATCTTCAAAGTAAAGACAGTTTGCTGCATACGCAAATTGCCTGGAAAAGCGAGGATGCTGACAAATTTTCCGGTACATTCTATAGCTCCACCCGTTTTGTCAACAGCCCTCAAACGGTAAACTTCACCATGAACATACACCCCACCAAGTTCATGCTTGAAGGTGCGGAATGGGATATCGCATCTGGCAATATTTCTTTAATCAACAAGGAATTTGCCTTTAAGGATTTAAAAATTGCCCGCGAAAACCAAATGTTAGCTGTCAATGGAAAATTATCACCACACAATAACGACTCCATTACCGCCAATTTAGAAAACATCGACATTCAGAATGTTCTCGATTTGGTCAATTTCGACGCAGTGGCATTCGGTGGACGAGCTACAGGAAAAGCCATACTAACCAAAAGCACTGGGTCGCCCGAACTGCATGCACAACTACACGTTCCAGACTTTACGTTCAATAATGGTCCTATGGGAGTTGCCGACATTGAAGGTTTCTGGAATAAAAAAGAAAACAAAATACAGATTGATGCCAACATGCAACTAGTTCCCGAAACAGATTTAGGAACAAAAGTTAAAGGCTATGTGTCATTGGCAGAAAAAGGGCTAGAACTCAACATACAAGCCAACCGAACAAATCTGAAATTTCTCCGTCGATACATGGACGGCATATTCTCTGATTTCAATGGAGACGCCACAGGTACTGTAAAACTTTACGGTCCCTTTAAAAAGCTGGATTTTGAAGGAGAACTAAAAGCCAATGCCTCGGCACGAATCGTGGCTACGGGAGTTAAATACGATGTTACAGATGGCATCGTAAAATTGTCGTCAGGAGAATTCGCCTTTAAAGATTTCAACATAGACGACAGAAATAAAGGTACTGGTAAGGCCAATGGCTATCTACGCCATACTCACCTGAAAAATCTGACTTATGCTTTCAATGTCAGTGCACAAAATTTATTATGCTATGACATGTCCAAGAACTCAGAAATGCCTTTTTACAGCACTACGACCGGCTCTGGAAGTATTAGCTTACAAGGAAAACCTGGCTATTTCAGTGCCGACATCGCATTGCGTCCCACGGCTCCCACCAAGTTTGTTTATACACTGGGAACTCCTGAAGCAACGTCGACATCTGACAACATGATTCGATTCAGAAACGGAGAAGCGAATAACTCTAGCCATTCAGCCGAAAGTGGTAATGATAAAGAGCCCGACAAACAAGAAGTTGAAAGTTCAACAGACATCGTGCTCAACTTTATGGTTGATGCCACACCGGCTGCAGAAGTTAAAATTATAACCGACCCACGTTCTGGCGATGCTATTACAGCCTATGGAGAAGGACCAATCAAAGCCACATTCCATAATAAAGGAAACTTTGAAATGTATGGCACATATCGTTTGACACGCGGTACATACAAGCTCAGCATTCAAGATGTTATCAAAAAGGATTTGAACTTGCAGGCAGGAAGTACCATTACATTCAACGGACCTCCGTTGTTGGCCGATCTGGGGCTGAAAGCAGTTTACACAGTGAACGGAGTTTCATTGAGCGATCTCAACTATGGGGCCGGTTTCTCGCAGAAATCCGTAAAAGTTGATTGCATCTTGAACATTGGAGGCAAAGCCAAAGCACCTCAAGTCAACTTTGATTTGGATTTACACAACATTTCAGACGACGAAAAGCAAATGGTGCGTCAACTTATTGCCACAGACGAGGACATGAACCGGCAGGTTATTTACCTGTTGGGAATTGGCAGATTCTATACAGCAAACGCGCAAACATCAGAAGGACAATCAACCAGCCAGCAACAAAGCACAGCTGCAATGCGTTCATTCCTGTCGACTACACTGACAAGCCAACTCAACACGGCAATATCTTCAGCTTTAGGAAGTCAGTCGCACTGGTCATTTGGTACGAATGTTGCCACAGGAACATACGGATGGAACGACATTGAAGTAGATGGACTTCTGCAAGGCAGACTCTTCAACGACCGTTTACTCATAAACGGAAACTTTGGATACCGCGACAAACCCACTTACACTTCAAACTTTGTGGGTGACTTCGACATCAAGTATCTGCTAACGCCCAAAGGCAGTATCAGCCTTAAAGCATATAGCGAAACTACAGATCGTTACTTTACAAAGTCGTCGCTTACTACGCAAGGAGTTGGAATCAGTCTGCAACGTGAATTCAATAACCTGCGCGATTTGTTCAACTTTACAAAACCCAGAAAAAAGAACAAGACAAAAAAGAAGCGAGTTTCAAACAAATAATTACACAAACATAGCCCGGTAACCATCAAAATCACGAAGGTTACCGGGCTATTTACTATACGCATAACGAAGTGCTAAAATCAAAGTACCACCTTATATGTATACGCTTACACCCCTTCTTTGTGTCATCAGCAGAACTCCCCTATGGAGCAAACGTTAAATGAAGTCTTTCTAAAAAGCAAATAAGTTTAAAAACAGAAAATCTCATTCATCTTTCAATCATTAGGAACACGATACTACACATCTGAATCCTAATATAATCCGACTCTCAAAAATTATTCCTCGATTGTCAGAATTATTTCAAAGCCAGTTTCAAGAATTCTGAAACTACTAATAATCAACACTTTCATAAATATCAAAGAACTTCCATAGAAAATGGCTGTTTAGCTTCAAAAACGAAGAAACCCGGAACTTATAAATTTCACTCCTGTTACCACACGCATACAAGCATTAAAGGCTTATGTTAAAATCGGGACGAACAACACAAGCTCTGATATCCTATCGTATCTCGCCAATATACTTGGCATCATAAAATGAACACATAAACCCAAAACTAACGACATTCCTAATATCAAGAATTTGTATGCATGTGAATAATTTCAAGCAACTCCTTTACTACTATATAGGACAAACAAATATGGAGCATACAGGCAAATTCATATTGCATAAAACAGCTGGCAGAAATATTTTTCAAAAAAACTTCAAGAAAAACATATTGAAAGAAAATATATTACTATATTTGCATCGTGTTAGCAATAACAATAGATACATATCTATATGAAATATCCTTTGAATAACAGTATTTCTATAAGGCGAGCAATGATTAAGACCATTCTAAAACCAAAATAAGAATTTATGTGTGGCATTGTAGCAATATTCAATATAAAAAAACAGACACCAGAGCTTCGTATAAAAGCTTTGGACATGAGCAAAAAAATTCGACACCGTGGACCTGATTGGAGTGGTATTTATTGCGGTAAATCTGCCATCCTTTGCCATGAACGTTTGTCGATTGTCGATCCTGAAAGTGGTAAACAACCCTTATTCGCTTCTGACAGAAAGCAAGTATTAGCTGTTAACGGCGAAATCTATAATCACCGACAACTGCGCAGTGCCTATCAGCATAATTACGAATTTCAAACCGGCTCCGACTGTGAGGTTATCCTTGCCCTTTACCGAGAAAAAGGCATAAATTTCCTTGAGGATTTAAATGGTATATATGCTTTTGCGCTATACGACGAAGAAAAAGACGACTTTATCATAGCACGCGATCCTATCGGAGTCATACCTTTGTATATTGGATACGATAATGACGGAACGATATATTGTGCCAGCGAATTAAAATCCTTAGAAGGTTTTTGCCAACATTATGAACCATTTCTACCCGGACATTACTACATCGGGAAAGAGGGTGTCATGAAAAAGTGGTATAAACGTAATTGGGAAAGTTACGATGCTGTAAAAGATAACGAAGCATCGGCTCAGACGCTTCGTACGGCTCTTGAAGACGCAGTTAAACGCCAATTAATGAGCGACGTACCCTATGGAGTGTTGCTCTCCGGCGGACTTGACAGTTCCATTATTTCGGCTATAGCTAAAAAATATGCAGCTCGAAGAATTGAAACAGACAGCCAGCAAGATGCCTGGTGGCCTCAGCTTCATTCATTCGCTGTCGGCTTGAAGGGGGCTCCCGACTTACAAAAAGCGCGTGAAGTAGCAGATCATATCGGTACGATTCATCACGAAATTAACTATACCATTCAGGAAGGACTTGATGCCGTTCGAGACGTAATTTATTTCATCGAAACGTATGATGTTACCACCGTACGAGCCTCAACCCCTATGTATCTGCTGGCACGTGTCATTAAGTCGATGGGTATAAAAATGGTTCTTTCTGGAGAAGGTGCAGACGAAATTTTCGGTGGATACCTCTATTTCCATAAAGCACCGGATGCCAAGTCTTTCCACGAAGAAACAGTGCGCAAATTAAGTAAACTTCATCTTTATGATTGTTTGCGAGCCAACAAAAGCCTTTCGGCCTGGGGAGTAGAGGGTCGTGTGCCTTTCCTTGATAAAGATTTTCTTGATGTTGCTATGAACCTTAACCCAACCTCTAAGATGTGTCCAGGTTCTGTTGTTGAAAAGAAAATTCTTCGCGAAGCTTTCTCAGACATGCTGCCAGAGAGTGTCGTTTGGCGACAAAAGGAACAATTCTCTGATGGTGTAGGTTATTCGTGGATTGATACGCTCAAAGAAATTACTTCGAAAGCTGTCAGTGATGAAGACATGGCCAATGCAGCAACACGATTCCCCATCAATACTCCTATGAATAAAGAGGAATATTACTACCGTTGCATCTTCGAAGAATATTATCCAAGTGAAAGTGCAGCGCGCAGCGTACCAAGCATACCCAGTGTAGCCTGTTCTACCGCCGAAGCTTTGGCCTGGGATGCTTCATTTAAAAACTTGAATGACCCAAGCGGTCGATCTGTTGCAGGAATACACAAAACAGCATACTAAGCCGAGACGAACTAAACTATCTTTATGTTATTTTGGTTGATCTCTCCGCCGCATAAGCAATGGCTCATGCGGCGGTTTTTTTTGACTTTCAATGATCTCATATTGAAACGTGTACATGCTGAATACGTACCAATATAAATTATTCATTAAGCGAAATAAAAAATGAAGAATAAAAACAAATCAATATCAATACTTTATCGTAACTTTGCACACACGAATCTTATATAAACAATTATTCGTTAGCATAAATATTGCCGTTACTTATAAAACGAACATCAAAATGAAAAAGAATTTATTCATCATTTTAATTGCAGCATTGGCACTGACCTCATGCAAGACCAGAGAGAAAATCATCTATTTACAGGATCTTGCTCCCCAAGAAACAACTACCACCCCTGCTCATGCTACACTGAAACTCACACCTGGCGATAAAATAGGTGTTACTATCACAAGTGCGGCAACCCCTGAATTGGCATTTCGCTACAATCTTTCTACGGGAACTAACACCTCAAGCACGCAGAATGCAGACAACATGCGCTACACGATTGATGAAAATGGCAATGTTGACTTGCTTGGAATTGGTCGTATCAAAGTGGGAGGTTTAACGCGCTCTGAAGCTGCTGCAAAAATTCAGTCTGTATTCAGAAACGGTGTGCTCAACGATGCAGTTGTTACTGTTGCTGCCTACAACCAGTTCGTAACTGTATTGGGCGATGTAGCACGCCCTGGTCGTTTGGAAATCGCTCGCGACAATATTACGATATTCGAAGCCATCGGTATGGCTGGTGACTTGAACATTACGGGTCGCCGCGATGCCATCAAAGTAATCAGACAAGAAGGCAACGAATGCAAAACATATTTTATCGATCTCCGTTCAAAAAATGTATTCAACTCTCCGGTATACAATCTTCAACAGAACGATATCGTATATGTTGAACCGAACAGAGTGAAAATGGGTTCTTCGACCAACAACGATAACTCTATCCGAAATATCTCAACTTGGCTCTCCATCACTTCTGTACTTACCAGTATTTCAATCTTGATCTGGAGATAACGGTTGAACATTACACAAGACAAAAGGCTATAAGTAAAAAATACTTATAGCCTTTTTTTATTCATCATTCAGTGAAGAATGTTTGGATTTCTGCCATATTACAGCGTTACTTTAAGTACTTCACCTTTATATACAAACCACAAGTAACCCTCTACTTCAGAATGGCTCATCTTTTCAAGCGTTCTTATATATCGGCGAACTTGTTGTACATACTCTTCGCGATAGGAAGCAAACTTATAATCGACAACTATAAACTTGTTGTCTTTCTTCATTACGCGATCGGGTTTATGAACAATGACCTCTCCCCCACTACGTTCCAATAAAGAGCACTCTGTATATATTGAGCAAGATCCGTCAAACCACGGAGCTACAGAAGGATCGGCTAATCGACGTTGGAGCAGTTTTTCTATGCTTTGAGCTTCATTCATACATGGAAACATTCCTTCATTCATAGCCTTTTGAACCACTTGATGCAAGTCTGTGGCAAGTTTTACTTGTGACAATATATAATGGTAAAGATTACCTCTTTCAACATAGGACAAACTCTTTGTATGTTCTTTACTCTCTTCTTCTTGTGCTGCATCAGTTAGCTCACGCAAAAAGTCCTTGGCACGATTTGATTCCATAAAACCTACCTTGATGGGATGCGTGCGCATCTGTGTATCTATTTTGCATACGTCATCCATCACCAATGGGTTATCGTCCTTTATGTTTGCCTTGGGTATAAACTTCTGCAATGAACCATACTCTAATACTTGCATTGCCTCTTTTTTGCTTGAATTATTCACGCTGGATTCAACGTTTTCATCTGACAAACATTTCATCAATACATTCACCGTATTATTGTTCCTCGGACGACACTTGCTCCATATCAGCATGTTGTTCTCAGCACGCGTTAAAGCTACATAAAGTGCATTGAAACAGTCAATGCGCTGCATCAAATGCTCATTCTGGTAAGCCGATTTGAAATAGGAAGCCAAGACTTTTTTTGATTGATACGTATTGATGGGCACTAAAGGCAACTCATTGAATGGCTTGTCTAATGTATTAGTTGAGCACCAAAGCACATCATCCGGAAAATCCTTATCCAAAGGCCAATTACAAAATGGCACAAAAATCGTATGGCGCTGTAAACCCTTCGACTTATGTATGGTCATAATGTAAATAGAGTCCTTTACATTAACTGCTATTGATTTTTTAATCAAAACATCGTCCCAATATTGCAAGAAACTCTTTATATCAGACGATTTATTGTCTAAAAAGTCAAGGATGTAATCACAGAAGGAGAACAAATAAGCTGACTGACCAGCGTTATGTTCTTCGCATTCAGTAAGTTTAAACGTAGAAATCAGCAACAAACAGAGTTCAAACAACGACTTCTTCTGCCATTCATCGCGATAAGTATCGAAAAACGTAATATCGACCAAGGGCATTGTAACTGCATAGTTATCTGAAAAATAACGAACATAGCGTTTACACATTTCGAGGGCTACGGTATCTTCGCGATTAACCAGACACTTCAGCGCATTGATTAACAGCATTACAGCTGATGACGAAGACAACTTAAATGCTTCATCGGAAGTAAATGGAATATCGGGATGATTTACTGAAAAATAGTCTATGATTGTTGATATATCGGCGTTACTACGAACCAATATAGACATCTTATCATAAGGAACTGCATATTCTGTATGTAGTTTTACTATTTGTACATACAAATCATCGAGCAATTCTTCATCGCTTGCTTCCTTATTCATTAAATTTACCCGAACGTAGCCTTCGCCCGATTTATCAAGCGATTCTTGTTTCACATCTTCATAGATGTGTGAAACCAAGTCAGAAGAATCCAGTTTATCCGTTCCATTAAGCGCATTCAGTTTGCAGATTGCTCTTTCAAAAAAGTTATTATTAAACTCAACTATTACCTGTTTACTTCTGTAATTTCTTTTCAGCGACTGACTTTTTGAATTTATATTGTTTAAAATTCTCCAATCGCCCCCACGCCATCTATATATGCTTTGCTTTACATCACCCACAAGCATACATTCGTTTCCCTGTGACAAACATTCCTCAAACATGCGCTGAAAATTATCCCATTGCAGATGAGAAGTATCTTGAAATTCGTCAATCAGAATATGCTGAAACCTCGTACCAGAACGTTCAAACACAAATGAGGAATCATCTTTTTCAACCAACTTGCTGAATAATTCCAAGGTTTTAGGCAGCAACAACGTATTATTCTCATGATTGATTCGCGTTACTTCATTAGCAATAGCACTGAGTAGACGCAAAGGAACAATATTTTTTTGCACCAACAGATAGGTATTCAAGAACACGGAAGCACCATCACATGAAAGTCCTTCATCTATTGCTGCTAAAAGCAATTTAACTTTCTGCGCCAAATTCACAAAGAACTCATCTTTTTTCAAATCATTCTTAAGTAACTCATTGGAATCTTTCAAACAATTGGTAATGGTACTCGCTGTTGGAACTGCTGCAAAATTTCCAGAAATAAGTTCATTGACATACTTGCACATACCAGAATAGGCTTTCAACGAAGCAGCTTCGTTTGTTTTAAGTATATCGTTTAACTTATGCGCCGGTGTAAGTACTTTTTCTCGATAATTCTCATATTTCTTATTGAGTTCACTATACCATTCCTTAAAGCCTTTTTGGTCTGATAAAAAATCATTGATACATTTTTCATTACGCATGTAATCATCGCCAAATATATTTTTCTTGGCAAATGATTTTAATTCACGTGAAATATTCCACCCTTCAGACTGGTCTATATGGTCCTGCATATACTTTAAAATCAAAGGTGTCAACTGATTTTTTCCACCAACTGAAAGCAACATTTCATCAACGGCCCTTGATATTACCTCGTTGGTGTCCAAATCTACACGAAACGTACGCGACAACTTTAATTCATAAGCTAAATTTGAAAGCAATGACTGAAAAAAGGAGTCGATTGTTTCAACTCTGAAGCTATCATAATCGTGAATGATAGCTTTCAATGTTTTTTTAGCACGTTCCTTAACCTCAGCAGGACTGATATTCAACATGCTACTGATATCAGCCATAAAATTCTTGTCTTTGCCACCATCTGCCAAATTGTAAAGCTGAATAAGAATACGATCCTTCATTTCAGCCGTTGCCATATTGGTAAAAGTAACTGCAAGAATTTTCGAATAATTATTGGGAGATGGTGTCTGCAAAGCCAACGCTATATACTCTAAAGCCAACCTATAGGTTTTACCTGAACCGGCTGACGCCTTATATACTTTTAAACTCATAAGAACCCTATAAATTATGAAGACGTTCAAACATAATAAACTCCTATTTGTTTTTACTCTTCATTAAACAACTAAAGTTTCCTAACTTGTAACAATTGAATAAGAAAACAGAAGGTTTGCTACTCAATAGTTGCTTTATAATCAATGACTGAACACATTTAAACAATATCCGTACCATTGGTTCTATATGCCACTTTACAAGCAATTCATAGCTGTGTACTATTCGCGAGTTAAGACGGAGTTCATCGTAAAACTCAATTAAGGTCGTATTTGCTTCATTCACCTTGTTTAGAAAAACTGCATTGGTTTCAATATCAAGGTTCATCAGAGGATTATCTATGTGTAAAACTGAGACTCCTTGATTCTGCAAATTTATACCAAACAAAATATCCTCATATCCATACCGATGAAATCTTTCATTAAACGGAACGCGCAACATCACATCTCGTCGAACCATAAAGTTGAAAGTTCGGAAACAAGCATAAGGCTCTTTATTGCGTTCAGCTGCGGTAAACATTGGCTCTGCAGATTTCTCGTAATAATAACGCAAACTCAGATTGGGTGCCGGACAATGTGGTGGATGAATGATAGATCCCTCTATCACCATTGCTTTATCGCGTACCTCCCAATAGTTTTTCAAAAAATCTTTACTAACAATGCCTCCATCACTATCTAAGTAGAGCAACCATTCACCACGAGCCTGCTGTGCTAAATAATTACGTATGGCAGAACGACCTACGTTTTGCTGCAAACGAATACATTGACAATGTGGTAACTCGTTCAGAGTTCGCAACGCTGTCGAAACATCAACACGAGTTGAGCAATCATCGCCCACTATAATTTCGACGTCTTCATCTATTGTATCAAATAATGTACATAAATCGTTCACTAATTGAGTACAATCATAATTATAAGTAGGAATTAAAACTGAAAGCATACAATTTATAGGTTGATGGATACAATGATACTACGAATCAAATACTTTTATTCTACACGCCTAAATGTTCATGGTGTAAAAACCACAGATTGTAAGCACTGAACACCAAGCGAGAAAAGCCTTGATACACCCAAAGCAAAATACTTTGCTATAAGCAAAAATAGTAATTTTTACTTGAATTATTGAAGAACTCCGCCATAAAAAAGACTTACATGCCGGATTTTAAATGGAATACATTGAAATACAGCAAGAAACGAGCCTTACTTATCAAAAAAATATGTATCTTTGCAAATGTTTAGAGATTATACATCTAACTAATTTGACTAACTAATACAAACTAACTATGTTCGAAGAAAAAGCCGGCGAATTAGCCGGAAAAATTTGGGATGCTTTGAACCAAAAAGGTGAACTCTCAAGTAAAGAACTTAAAAAAGCAATCAAAGTACGTGCCGATAAGGACTTGTATTTAGCTATCGGCTGGTTGCTTCGTGAAGACAAACTGCAAGTAACTGAAATCGAAAAAGAAATTTTAATTTCACTCAAGTAACAAGTCACCGCCTTTCATTAGGCTATGACTCTATGGATCTAAAAAAAAGGTGAGGACATTCGTTATACCCCCATGGTAAATCGAAGGTTCTCTTTTTTTATGTCATTCAATAGCTTAGTTGCAAAAGCATGTGGTAAAACTCAACAACGCATCCCGGGTTTCAGACAAGCCTACCTATCTTACTTTCTGTGGTAACAAAATTTCTAAGAACGCTGAATAAATAAGGAGTACTGTTTTTCATCCATTTAGGCTAATGTGTACTTATCGATGCTGCAGTGTTGCTTTTATTGCCATAGGAAATGTCAGTGCAAACCGAATGCAGAACTTGAAAACTCCTTTTCAAAAGTTATGCTGAGGTGCAGCCTGACTTTGCTACTGCAAAGATACAACACATGTTCCCCGAAATCCATTTTTTTTGTTCTGTAATGTTTTGTTTGGCTGAACGTTCCAATCCTCACCTATCCCTTTGTCGTAAATGTTAAACAGCAAACCGTCGGGTAAGTGAAATCATATAAAAAAATCAGCCTATTTTTCCATCAGCCTGCCGTTGTTTGAACAACGCAATGAGCCATCGTCAGAATTTGCTCCGCGATTATCCGAATTAGTTCCGAGCCAGTCGAAATTAGTTCCGAGCTTGTTTGAAATAGTTCCGAGCCAGTTCGCAGAATCTCGGAACTACTGATAATCAGCGTTTTCAGAGAAACGCCCTAATCGGTTCCACACCCGCTCATTCCGCCTTGCAATGAAGCTAAAGGCGAACCCGTTAATTTTCACCTTTATTCACCTATTTGTTAAATCCGCTCTAAGCACCCGAAGCCGCGAAATGTTTACCCTTTCAAAGTGATTGAAAGTTGTACGTTGAAGAACAGGTAGAAGCACAAAGTCAAAAAATTACGGTTGGCATTTACTCGTAATGGTGATTACCCACACGATGTAACATAGCTCCAAACCCCACACCTTTTTGCTACTGATTCAAAGTATTGCCGAGCCGCATCCTATCTTATCTAAAAGAACGGGCAACCATTGCTCAATGCGAATGATTGCCCGTTGCACTATTTGTTACAATATGAGTGAAGACTATCATAAAAGGTAGACTTCAAACTTGTAATAAACATACGTTGATTATTCTTCAACCAGTTCAAACTGATCTTTACCTACACCGCAAAGAGGGCACACCCAATCATCGGGAATATCTTCAAATGCAGTTCCAGGTTCTATACCTCCATCAGGATCGCCAACAGCGGGATCGTAAACCCACTGGCAAACTACGCAATAATACTTCTTCATAAATATATTAAGTGTAAAAAATGAACACTGTCGAAAACAGGTGTTCGGATTAGTAAAATAAGGGTGAATCGTCAAGAGTCATGCGGCGCTCGACTTTCTGCCAATCGATGAGATTCCAAAACTTTTCGACATATTCGGCACGACGGTTGCGATAGTCGATATAGTAAGCATGTTCCCATACGTCGATGCAGAAGAGCGGACGCATATTGTGAGTTATGGGATTTCCGGCGTTGGGCAATGCCAACAACTGAAGTTCGTGACGCTCGTCTAATGCGAGCCACACCCATCCGGATCCAAAAAGGCCAACGGCTGCTTCGGTGAATTGTTTCCGGAAATTGTCAATACTGTCGAACCTGCTGGTAATAGCCTGACATATTGTAGAACTCATGGCAACAGGCTGTGGGGTGAGCTGCTTAAAGAACATGATGTGATTCCATGCCTGGGCCGCATTGTTATATATGGGTCCCGAAGCCTTGGCTATGATTTCCTTGAGCGGCATTTCGGCATAAGGTGTGCCCACAATCAGTTTATTCACATTGTCGAGATAGGTTTGGAGATGTTTACCAAAATGAAACGACAATGTTTCAGCACTCATAATGGGTTCAAGAGCATGCTGCGCATATGGCAGTTCTGGCATTTTATGAATCATGATACAGACAGCGTTAAAAGGTTATTGAATGTGAGTAAGTATCGCCCTAGAAACCAGAAAAATACAGACTGGCGGCCTATCATAGTAAAAGTCGGATAATCATTTGAGGCTACCTTTATTAACCTTCTACACTTCGTTGAATTTTGCTCCGGCAAGCATTGCTGTCATCACAAGAATGTTTCCTGTATCTGCTATTAAGGAATAATTTCCAACCTTAGAATCCAAAACGAAATGAAGCAGTAGCCAAACAACTTCCTAACTGAGTGCAAGATAGTTATTTATTCTGAAGCAGACAACATTTAGCGATTAATTTTATGTTAACGCTGCTTTTTAGTAAGCATATTTCTACTTTTTACACGCTAATTACCACTTTTTGAGCAAAACAGATGCATTATAGCTAATCATTGAATCGCATTCAACATGACGTATATCCTGCCCTATATCTACTTAGACATTTTCACTTGGGAAATATTGAATATTTCGTCAAAATGACTGAGCCACCTATTTTCGGCTATGCCTATCTGTAAACCATAGAAACGGGTGCCTTGCTGACGAAACTGACGGATAGACTGCAAATAAGTAACTGGAGGAAGCGGAATGCGAAAGTCTGTTACCCACAACACATCAGCACCGGAATGGCGTCCACCGGAGCGAAGCAGGGTAAACGTGGTGTCAAGCATCTCGCAGGCATTAGTATTGCCAACAGATGGTTGCGAAAAGAATTGCAACAGCTGTGTTCGATTGCGCAAAACATCAATAGGACGTGCGTGAACGGAAAAGGCGATGAGATAACATTCACGATGCTGTGCATAGCAGAGTTCGCTTACGCGCATCATCAACGATTGGGCTATTTGACGTGGTTCACCATACATACTTCCAGAACAGTCGACACAAACTATAACAGGGCCTTTTGGTACAGCTTGTTGATGCGTAAGACTACGCGCCGAACGCAGCATCCGGCTTTGATAGTCGAAAACCTGCAAACGTCCAGCCACATACTTTGTCAGGAATACGTTCTCCATGTCGACATCTAAAAATTGAGCTAACTCGATTGGCAACAATGCGTTGAAATTCTGCCCGATAGTTATACCTTCAATGTCGCTTTTAGCTGCACTATTCAATTTTTCCTCAACTCCGGATGCTACAGTCAAGTACTGCACCCCGTCAGTTTGGGTGGTACGTCCCATACGTTCCACCACTTTAACGAGTTCGCTGTGTTTACGCTGCAAAAGAGCCACACGATACAGGCGTTCAAATTCTAAGGTATTCCAGCGTCCGCCCATCAATGCCCACACTTGCAGAAAATCTGCCGTTTGAATATGATGACTGGTTACATAATCGGAAACGCCTTGCAAGTTGGTATGAAGGAGCTTTGCATGAGTGGCTGCGCGCTCTGCCAAAAATTGCCGTTGTCCTTCAGCCAACTTTAATTTAATCTGATAATTCCACTCTTCAAGAAAATTGCTCCACATAGCCTCTTCGACATACTTGGTATGCTGCTCGAATTCATGTCGGTAAAATGAGGAGTCAAAACCTTGCCGGCTATATTTGTCTTCAACTTGAAACAGCAGATTTTCCCATCCTTGTTGACGTCGCACTATGCTCCATTCGTACGCCTCGCACAGCGCGTTTATTTCGGCACGGGTACGCTGTAACTGATACTGGGCTTTTTGCAGATTCTGTGTCACAAATTGAATCATGGTGTCGACAAACACACGCTGCAAAATTTGATTATCTGCAACTCGACTGCGCACAAAGTCGTCTGTCATGATTTGCTGTAAATAGACTAAAAGCGCCTCATGACTGTAAGACAAGGAAAACAGAGTTTCTTCATCGGTCAATGCCTTCAACGATACTAAGCTATAGCTGTTTTCAACAGAAAGACATTGTCCGGTTTCAGCATAGGTTTGCAACAGTTTCAGATAAGCTTCTATTTGCTGACTTTCTGCAGTTGACTGATTTACTCGTTTTTCATACTTCATCATAAAGCAGTTTGCAAATATCAGCCCGAACAAGGGCAATTTGTTTATAGAGAGATTGTACATAGACATTTACAGCATTGAGCGTGGACTTGTCTGTAAAAATATTACTTTGCACTTTCTGCTTGACATCATCCAAATTCGTGCAGAGGTACTCAATATCTTCCTCGTAATGGGTTGATGATAATGGGTTGACACTAATGGACTCACCACTACCTATGGTTCCTGCAGCCGGATTCAGCAAAGCAGCCCCTTTTACTCGCATTTTAAAAGCTATGCCGTTTATGTAGATATGGGCATCGTCACGACAAAGAGTTACATGCTCCACATGATGCTGGCGAATCACATTGTTCAAGTCGGGAGTAGACATGCGGACTATGGTTCGCTTAGGATTCATGGGGTCAGCATAAATAGCCCCTTGAACAGACATGGAAGCTTTACCGGGTTGACGAGTAGGTAGCTGTTTGAAATCGGTTATGAACACAAACGAATTACCGGTTCCGTGATTATCTATTTGATAAAAGAAACGATCTACAATCAAAAGGTTATCGTCGCGATGATCATTTTCGCGAATTGCCTTACTTAACGCTTCTTTAGCCCGACAAGCACGCAAATCTGCCTTAACAGCATTCCGCAAATCCATGAGTTTGTTTACCACAGGACTAAATATGGCTTCGATAACAATGCGTTGTACGTGGGGGATTTCATCTGGTTCATTCCACAGACAATGAAACAGCGGAAGCAGTAAGGGTGCCTCTACACTTTTACAACCATGAATATAGGCCGACATCTTGAGCAAACGAATTATATGTTTCCAACGACGATCGCTTATGTAAATATTTCGAGGCAATTCCAAATCTGCCATTTGAACATGCTGCACTTTCTGACGTATAGAACTGATTGCCAGAAGCACGTCATTGGTAAGGGGCAAATTGCGCGATTCTTTTTGCCACAGGGTGTATTCCAAATCCGTAATTGCCTCAGACAACGGTTCACTTTTAGCACCACCATCAGCAAAGCCTATGGTTTCGTCCACCAGCATTTGCTGAAAGGTTTCTTCATTTTCAATGTTGTGACAAATTACGCGGATTAAGAAACGGTCCCATAAAGCTTCAAGCCCTTCTCCTTTGGCAGGAAGTTCATTAGATGCTGCTACCAAGAGTTTCAAAGGCAGATGTTCTTCGGTATGTCCATTCCTGAAAAGCTTTTCATTCAATACGGTTAGCAAACTGTTCTGTATAGCCGGACCCGCTTTCCATATCTCATCCAAGAACACGACATCAGCCGAAGGCAAATATCCGTCGGTAACACGCACATACTGATCGTCAGTCTTTAATTTAGAGATACTGACAGGACCAAATATTTCATCGGGTGTAGAAAAGCGCGACATCAAATACTCAAACGATTGAGCTTCGACAAATGCATGCTTCAAGCAACGTGCCACCATTGACTTGGCAACACCCGGAGGACCTAAAAGCAAAATACTCTCTCCGGCCAACGCCGCCAATAAGGCCAAAGCGGTTTCATTCTCCTTTTCATAAATTCCTTGATTCAGTGACTTCAAAAGTGATGCTATGCGTTGCTGTAATTTATTCATATAAAGATATTGCTCTTCTGATTATAGATATACGTGGAAACAAAAAATTGGCATATCCAAATGAATTAAGAACTTACTCATCTGGACATGCAAAAAAACAGGATGGGAACACTACGGCTAATTCTTGTTTGAAGGCACAAATGCTTCGTATGTACCATCGTCAAAGAAAACGCGAATTTCTTTAATCTTACGCTGAGGTCTGTCCATACTAATTCCGAAACCATACGATGATTGCCGGCTTGCATGGGTGGACATTTCCTTAATAGCAGTTTGCGTACGTCCGCCTTGATAAAAGTTACCAGTCCCCATACGATTTTCTGCCACATGAGATTGTGCATGGGCATCAGGCAAACCTGAAGATACAGACGACTGGCCATCAGCCTCGAGCATTCGTTCCGCCCCATCACCTTCCAAGTCGATTGCACCCTCTTCCTGCTCTTCAGACTGAGCATTTCCACAAATCATATTACCTTCACCAAACATTATCCAATTAACATTTATTTCGGGAAATGCCCGATGTATGGCTGATACATGATTATTGGTAGGATTGGTACGTCCGGTAAATATACTGGAAAGCGAAGCAGCCGAAATTCCTAAACGAGCCGCAAAATCCTGTTGCGACAAATTGGCATACTCCATCACTTCCTTAATTCTATTTTTCATTGCTAACTACTTTTTGAAGACCATCGCAACACATATAATAGGCATTAGACGATGGGACCCTAATTTTAACTAAATGAAACAGGGGGGGGTGTTCAGAAAAATGGAACAATCTGTCTAGCGGCAAAGGTGCTTCTGTTTTGACTATATTATATATAGAGAGGGAAGCAGTACATAGCCCACTCGCTATGATGAATGCAAATCACTGGCATGCTTCATACCTTGAAGCAAAAAACCGAATAGCATCATAAGTACGATATGAATGGCCACAAAATTCCGTGCTTTGATAGTGACAGTTCAGCTTCGATTAAAAGAGATAATCTATACCGTCGCCATTTTTCGTTTACAAAGATACACACAAAAGGGAAAAAGAACAACAATTGTAGATTTTATTTTGTGACTCAGGCTTTTAAATCGTATTTTACATTAATATATCACATGTTTACATTTCAATATTTACACTTCGAAATAATTTTACATAGAAAAATTCTAGAAAGCTATTGAATTTATACTTCTACTTTAATAGAATCATGTTTCTATTTGATAATCAGTGAGTATTCATATTATATATTTGTTATATTCACACAAAAATATTATTATGCATAAAAAGCCTATTATTAAATGTAGATTTGAATGAACTAAGTAGCCTATTTATTGGTTTACAGATAGTTATATTAGGTTTATTGAAGTGCATAATTATTTTTAAACAAAACCACTTTATGATTTACAATTTCGGATTGTAATTATCTACATTTATATTCTGAATTCATAGATTGAAAATTCTCGAATATTTGTTTACACACAACATTTCTGTTTGTATATTTACACCTGTAACTATTCTATTGTAAATGTTTAAATTGCTTTATTATAAAGCAAGAACAAGCGAAAATAAGCAAGAATCAAACCAATTAAATAAGACTGAACATATACTTGAATTCTGCCATATATTCAATTCCTGAGAGGCCAAATACAGCATAACTAATTGATTATCAATGATTTAAGCTTAAAATTTGCCTTTCTAAATTCTTCCAATCTAGAATTTTCAAGAGCTGATATTATTCAATATTGCCAACTACACATATCATTATGTGATATAATATCTTTTTTTTACGTAGAAATAGCGTACCAAGAGGTTCTATTTTACATTTTCAGAAGGTTCAAAGGAATAAACTGCTGGGTGACAAGCTAAATTCACCTGTTTCAGACTTGCCTTAATCAAGTATTTCTGCACTGATAAACGAACTCAAAAATTAAGCTCTAAAATCCAAAAGTTCACTCCACAGAAAATTCGGGCCGGATACCAATACGCTATTATCCTGAAAAAGTGACCAACAAGTCTTGTATCAGCGTCCCCACAAAGCGATGAATCACAATAGGCATGAATGCTCAGCGATACAGCACCGATATAGCGCACCATTCACTACATATACAGCCATCCTGATCCGCAAGCCTACACCACACACTCCCCCACCCTTCTGTAAGAAAGAAAGTAGCAATACGCAAACCTACGCCATGCATGCACCGGATACAATAGATTGTACAGATAAGACTGACGCATACGAATAAAAGAACAGTCTGAAATTATCAAATAGGTGTTAATACATACAAATATTACATTACTCACATGAAGCCATAAACCCATACTTAAGCAACACACTATACGCAGATTTAGCCTCTATATCCTAAGTTTTTCATTCTGCTAACGATGATACTTTCAAGCTTGTTAAGCTTGAACATAAAGAGCAACTCTATACACACAACACATTTAATCCTGATATAAGAATCTACAATTCCACACCCTAATCCAACATTAACCACACGCTTTTTCATTCCATTTATTTTCCCCAAACGGTTCTAAAAAATGCCATGTTCATTTATTTACAAAATGTCCACCTCGCTCCCTTACATACTGATTCCTCAAGAGAAGCATCCTATCATCGAAAATAAGGATTCATCATATAATTGACCAAAAAATTGCGTAGGTAACTCAAAAATCAAACCAATACCCCATAAATATAGACCTGCATTCATTTTAGAAATAAGCACCTGAATTACAACCCGACATTCATCACGTATTTTCTGTTAAAACACATATAGAAACCCCTTTATACAAAGGATTCTATCATTCACCTTGTGCGAAAAATAATGACATTTATTATTTTTCCATACAGAGTGGTTTTAGAAGTAAAAAAGTAAATTTTAATCAAATGCTAGCCCAGCCAGCCAACACAACGTGCACATCTGATAAAGTATTTTTTACCACTCTACACCGCACATTTGAAGGTCTTTTCACCTCTTTTTTTACCAAACGAATTATTTCCCCTCGAATTTTCGAATGGTATTGCCCCTACCCTCGACTATTTCAAAACCGAACAAGCACAAAAAACCCCGGCTTCTTCAAAGCAGAAGCCGGGGTAATACGTGCTATTACAGCTAATAGCCTAACCCTATTCTCAATCTGTTTTATGGGGGCATACAAGCCTTAAACTGAGACTTACAACATGAGAAAAGAGTCTGAGATGCTGCCTCTAATTCAGAATAAAAAAGAGCAATTCTTTCATTAAGTCACCATTCGAAGTAGCAGGATTTTCTACCCCCTTCGAACGTGCATCCGTATGTCGTATTTCAGAAATAATATTCATTACTTTCACACCAGAATAAACTTTCATCGGAGGCATCACATTCTTCCGAACCTGCCATTCCGTAAGTCCCAACCATGCCGCCAATCCGCGTTCGCTTTTATCGGGCGAGTAATAAGCCAACATCAGATTCGAGAAATACTTAAAGAGCGAAGGCAATATCATCTGTATAGGGTTTTCCTTGGGATTGCTGTCGAAGTACTTCGCAATACTAAACACCTTCAGGGCATCTTTCGCACCTAAAGCGTCGAGCAATTCAAACACATTAAAATTTCTCGTCACGCCAATATTCTGTCGCACCATCTGAGTGGTTACAACTTTCTCATTGTCCGGAAGTGACACAATTAACTTGTCCATTTCGGACGCTAATCGGTTTAAATCCGATCCCACAAAAGCTGCCAGCATTTCAGATGCTTCGGGTTCAATGCCCACACGGCGACGCTTCAGATAATCGCGCACAAAAACTGGCAACTGACTGTCATACAATTTTTTCGATTCAAACAGCACCCCTTCCTTACTGATAAGTGATGCCACTTTCATACGCCGATCTATGTTGCCATTTTTATAGCTAAAAATAAGCACCGTAGTAGGCATAACCTGTCGGAAATACAATTCCAAACGGTCAAGATGTTTCAGGTTTTGCGCTTCTTTTACCCAAATTACATTATACTTCGCCCCCATCGGATAAGACCGCGCAGCTGTCATTATAGCATCGACGTCTGTATCCAGACCGAAGAGTGTGACGAGCGAAAAATCCTGTTCTTCGGGGGTCAGCAGAAAATTGACTATAAACTCCGCTACGCGATCAATATAATAACTTTCCTCACCCATTAAGAAATATACAGGCTTAATATTGCCGGCACGCACATCGCGCACAATCTGTTCGTAGGTGATTCCAGGGGTTTTCTTTTTTATAGGATACGTTCCTGCCATTACCAATCAAACTTTAGGTGACGCACGGTTTTACGCTCACCTATAATCAGTTTCATACTATCTATACCAATTCTCACATGCGTCGAAGCGAAATCGCGAGTCACCCGATTGTCACTTTCTTCAGTTTTTACTCCATCAGGCTCCATCGGATTATCCGAAACCAACAATAGAGCTCCTGTTGGGATATGATTATAGAAACCACACGAGAAAAGAGTTGCTGTTTCCATATCTACTGCCATAGCACGTGTTTCACGCAAATAAGCCTTGAATCGCTCATCATGCTCCCAAACACGACGGTTGGTGGTATAAACCGTTCCTGTCCAATAGTCATGACTTTTGTCTCTCAAAGCTGTTGACACAGCACGTTGTAGCATAAAAGCAGGCAGCGCCGGCACTTCTGGTGGGAAATAATCGTTCGAGGTTCCTTCGCCACGAATACCCGCAAGAGGTAAGATGTAGTCACCCAAATGAGTTTTGTCTGATATGCCGCCACATTTACCCAGGAACAAACAAGCCTTGGGCTGAATAGCTCCCAGCAGATCCATAATCAGCGCAGCATTCGGACTGCCCATACCAAAGTTGATCATGGTAATTCCGTCTGCAGTTGCTGCGCGCATGTTGGCATCAAAACCAACAGTTTCCACGCCACATTGTTCGCAGAACATATCCACGTAATTATTGAAATTGGTCAGCAAAATATGATCGCTGAAATGATCAAGCGGCATTTTTGTGTAACGGGTCAACCAGTTACCTATTATTTCTTGTTTAGTCTTCATCATTCTTTGTATATTTACAGATAAATAGAAGGTTATTTGGCAATGCCAAGTTCTAAAATCACATCTTCAACTTGGCTATGCGCTTATCTTTCAGTATCTTTGTATAAGATAGGAGGCGGCTCGGCAATACCTTGACTCAAAAGCGAACTTTTGAATAAGCACTGCACTTGCCTTTCGGTTGCAAACCAAACGCTGCCTATAGTTGGCACCACATTTTGTCTGAATTTGCATTAGCAAAGTTACAGCAAACCTTGCGCAACACGAAAAATAACAGTCTGTTTTTCCACAAAAATAGCATTCTTTTACTCAGATTTTATTAGTTTCGATAGCTTTTTACAGTCATTACCTAATTCATCACCCTACATATCTACATGAAACCATTAAACCTACCATCATATCCCATTAAAATCAAGCAGGTAAACGGTCAAACAGCCATATACGATTTTCTACGTCAACGCTATATTCACCTCACCCCCGAGGAATGGGTACGCCAACATTTCACCCATTTTTTAGTAGAACATAAACATTATCCGGCTGGACGTTTAGCCAATGAAATTTCGATTGTCGTGGGTGGTTCCACACGCCGTTGCGATACGGTTTTCTACCATAAAGAGGGAGGACGGCCGCAAGTTATCATTGAATATAAAGCGCCAAACATTCCCATTACTCAAGCCGTTTTTCAACAGATTTATGCCTATAACAGTGTACTGAGAGCTGACTACCTTATTGTAAGCAATGGTATCAGTCATTATTGCTGCCAGATTGATTACAAAATGATGAGCGTAAACTTTCTGCATAACATTCCCGATTACAATGAGTTGTAAGCCCTTGAATTTGAATGGAATTCAAAATTTAGGGACAACTTGAAGTAAAAACAACAGACTCAATATCCATTTTGCCATATAATCAGGCACAAAAAACCGCAAATCCAATAACGTCCCAAACAAGACGATATTGAATTTGCGGTTATTTATATGGTTATCGCTTCAAACGCGACAACAGCTAATCATTTACTCGGCATCCTTTTTCGTGATGCGACGCGTGCGACGCTTCGGCTTTTCCTCAACCGGCTTATCAATCTTTACACCAGCCAATTCGGGGTCAATCATGATACGTCCGCAGTACTCGCATACAATAATTTTTTTACGCATACGGATGTCGAGCTGACGCTGAGGCGGAATTTTATTGAAGCAACCACCACAAGCATCGCGCTGTACGTAAACGATACCCAAACCATTGCGCGAATTGCGACGGATGCGCTTGAACGCTGCCAACAGACGAGGTTCGATGCTCTGCTCCAAGTTCTTGGCCTTTTCGCGCAACTTTTCTTCCTCGGCCTTGGTTTCAGTCGTAATATCATCGAGTTCCGACTTCTTCATGTCAAGGTCTGCACGACGTTCTTCGAGCATACGCTTGGCATTCTCAATGTCAGCCTTTCGAGCATCAGCCGTACGCTGGCTTTCGCCAATCTTTTTGTTTTGCAATTCAATTTCAAGGCTTTGGAATTCAATTTCCTTTGAAAGCATATCGAACTGACGGCTATTTTCGACAGTTTCAAGCTGCATTTTGTAGCGATCAATAGCTACTTGCGCTTCATTGATTTTTGCCTTGCGTGCTGCAATATCGGCCTTAGCTGAAGTCACATCCTCATTGTATTTTCCCATACGGAGCGTCAGACCTGCAATTTCGTCTTCAAGGTCCTGCACTTCAAGAGGAAGTTCACCACGCAAAATTTTGATGCGGTCAATTTCAGACAACATCGTTTGCAACTGATAAAGATTTTTCAGTTTCTGTTCAACGGACATATCCGCAACGTCTTTCTTTGCCATAACTACCAATAAGGCTTACCGCCGATGCTTACCCCAATGCCTGTCCTGCTTGAAATGATTCATTCCATTCATTGTCAGACAAATACCTATATACTAATGTTGCAAGCAAAAACGGCTATTTATAAAAAAATTATTTTTACTGTTTTATCCCCTCTGCCACACTCAGCAAAATAGGGTTTGTGTTTATTTGTGTTTCGACCACCCGTAAATCAGGATGTGCCGATTCAAGCATGCGATGAAGCAACTGAATGGTAAAGCGCTCACTCTGATAATGACCCATAACACCAATCAGAATGTCGTTTTCATGACCAAAATAGCGGTGATACCCCATTTCTCCAGTCAAAAAAACATCTGCTCCAACTTTAATAGCCTCGTCCAGCAAAAATTCACCGGCTCCTCCACACAAAGCCACAGTTTGCAAAATGCGTCCAGGGCCCTCGGTGTGCTGTACCGCCTCAATGCCAAACTGCTTAGTTACCCAAGCTATGAATTCAGCTGTATGCATCGGCTTCGGAAGTGTACCAACGACACCACTACCACCATCCATTTTAGAGTTTGGCAACAAGAAATGCACATTGTTCAAGCCCAAGCGCTCAGCTATCATAAAGTTCACACCCCCCGGTGCATTATCCAGGTTTGTGTGAGCTGCATAAATGGCTATCTGCTTCTGAATGGCCAATGCTACACAACGTTCCACTTGTGTAGCTCCGACAATCCGCCGAAGCGGACGAAACAAAAGGGGATGATGCACCACAATCATATTACAGCCCATAGCCTCAGCTTCAGCTATCACTTTTTCAGTGACGTCAAGACACAATAAAACCCCTGACACATCTTCGGCCTCTGTTAATCCAATCTGCAAGCCAGCATTATCGTAGCTTTCCTGCAGCGGCAGTGGCGCGAACCGTTCAAGGGTCTCAGCGACTTCCTTTATCTTCATATTTTTAATGAGATATAATATTTTTCCGTTTGCAAAGTTAGTACTAAATATGTAGAATGCCAAGAAACAAGGATTTTTTTTCGTATTTTTAGGCATCCCGATTTTCTCTCCCTACTTTATGTCAGCAAAATACATTGAAATTACTTTTACACAAACGGCAAAACCGCCTTATTTTATAGAGCCAACTTAGCAAAATCACACTTTTATATGCAATCTTTGCAAAACAAGAGCAAAAACATCGTAGCAACTTTGGATAAAAAAACATTCATCCTTAACTTTGCATCCGAAAAAAGTAAACAATAGCTTAACACAAAGCTAAACAATATAAAGGAATTAGTTCTATAAGTCCTGCTTAAACAAGGCACATAAGGTAAAAAGATTAGAATCACAGAATCAAGAGAAAAAGATTAATTAGGTAAGAAGATTTGTAAAAAGGTAACAGTTAGATGTAGGCTCTCAATGAGCCGGTGGGCGTGGCAAAACGAGCCTCGCACCACTTCACGAAAGGGGCGGAAGCCCTTTTTTTTGTACCTTTCCATTACCTTCCATCACACCGCAGTTAAAAATAAAGTAAGAAGATGGCTCAGTCGCAAAAGCGTGTGATAATACTCAACAATGCATCTCGGGTTTCAGACAGGCCTACCAACCTTACTTTCTGTTGTAACAAAATGTCAAAGAACGCTGAATGAATAAATTAGGAATACTGTTTTTTCATCCGTCAAAACTAATGCGCAGCTTATCAATGCTGCAGTGCTGCCTTTATTGCTGAAGCAATGTCAGTGCAAACCGAATGCAGAACCTGAAAACACGTTTTCAAAAGTTATGCTGAGGTGCAGCCTGACTTCGCCAAAGGCAATGTCAGTGCAAACCGAATGCAGAACCTGAAAACACGTTTTCAAAAGTTATGCTGAGGTGCAGCCTGACTTCGCCAAAGGCAATGTCAGTGCAAACCGAATGCAGAACCTGAAAAC
>ENA-OXEY01000168-OXEY01000168.1-human-gut-metagenome-genome-assembly--contig:-NODE-168-length-31483-cov-43.137584_pt1 | contig 31483 bp, 24 predicted proteins | sample MGYA00249365_ERZ652263 | MGnify/ENA primary metagenome ERZ652263 (study PRJEB26925, sample SAMN05826763) | human gut metagenome | biome: ENVO:2100002; feature: ENVO:00000062; material: ENVO:00002003...
CAAAGTAAAAATACTTCGATAGAATTATATTAAATAATTTTGAACACCTACTTAAAAGTAAATGAGAAAATGCGAAATACGCAAACTGCCAAGCGCGATGGGGGAGAAAAGGCAGTTGTTTTGTCGACTATTAAATGCGGAGGTTTCTGTGGTAAATGTAGTAACGTATGCGGTTAGCATGCGGCGTTGCAATGTCACCAAGCGTGTGGAGCACATCGGAATTATGACACGTCAGCCAAGCATGCAGTTTGAACAGCGAAGCGTTTCCGCTGTTTCCCCTGCCATGTTCTTCACCGACACTTAGGGAAGCGAAAAAGAAATAATCGGGCAAGCAGACAAACCCTGTATGCCATGCCGAGAGCGGTTGTCATCGTCTTGGTCGGTTAGCGGCATACCATTGGCGGCAGGTGTCGTAACCTCGTTTGGGGTTGCGGCATCTGCTGTATTTGTCATGTAAGTGAGCGATGCCGAAAGCATCGCAACAATCAACAATATAAGCCAGTTAAGTTTCATTTGCGGGCGCAAATGTACAAAAAGAAAAGTGATACGCTAAGTCGCAGCCTCTTTTTTTTTACCTCCTTGTTAATTCCCGGCCTTTAGTGTCAAAATATGGCATGCCGTCCACGTTTTTAAAATATCCCTATGCCCATTCTCCGGCCATGCGTCATTCGGGGGCTGCTTTCCTGCTTTCTGGAGCGTATTTCGTGAATTTGCGTCGAAAAACAAGTGCATGCTTTAAAGTGAGTAAAATGGCAGATTTCTCCACAAAGGTTTGGGCACATCTTCTATGCGATTCGGACGATTATGCCATGCCCGATTGGGACTAAACATTTTTTTGCGTGCGTTAAATCGTTCGAAAACATTTGATTTTTAGATCACCCACCGAAGGAAGCTATTACTCAAATAGCTGATATAAGGGGATGGAAAACTTCAGTTAATTGAGCCTTGTAGGGAAGTATATACTTTCGAGCAAAGTCTCTCAAACTATGGCGTTCTTTGATAGCGGTCTTTTGGTAGAAATCCTTATTAGGCTCAACGGACACAACAATGCCTTTGCCGCCATTCGACCAATGGCGACAAAGTTCTTCTGCCGAAAACCATTGTTTACCAAATGCAGGATTGGCTATTTTATAACGTGCTTTCTGCGCTGATTGCCCCTTTAACTTTTCTAATACGACAAAGTGATTTTGATCCCAATACAAAATGGCTGGAAGGGGGCAATCTGTGTATAATTGTTCCAACGACATCTCGAAGGTGGCACTGTTCATGCCTATGGCTGTGAGCGAATCGCGAATACCAGCTACGCTCACCCCCTCACGTGTGAGGTGGGCGAGTGAGCGCAGATAAGATAAGGGATAGTCTTTACCATAATACGATGCAACCATGCGCACACAAGCAGGACCGCAATCCATTTGGTCAAATTGTCGGGAGAATTTCATGCTTTATTCTTTTAGCTTTTCTTTTTCTTGGGCATCACATTGAAGCGATATACCACGTGGAGCATTACGTAGCGAGGTTGCGAGTTGACCCATGTTTCGGTGCGACCTTGGGCATTCACAGTGTGCTGCACGTTGCTGATTTGCTTCAAGATGTCTACGGCATTAAGGCGGAAGGTGAGGTTGCCTTTCAACAGCGTTTTTGCCAACGATGCATTCCACACCCAGTTGGTGGTATTAAGTGTGCGGTCGCTATAGCCGCTACGATTGTAAAGGTTGAGGTCGGTAGTGATTTGCCAATTCATTGGTAAGTTGAGGGTAGCATTAGCACCAGCTGTAATGTCGAAAGCAGATATATCGTCATACCCCTCGCGCGCTGAACGACTGTTGAGCCATGAGAGGCTACCACGTATGCCGAAGGTATGTTTACCTACGCGATAAGATAGTGCCAATTGCTCACCAAGCGTTAGGTTGTTCACCTCGCTACGCTCAAGTGTTTCACTTTCAGACGCATAGTCTACGGAGTGTACGTATGAGGCTGTGGTTACGGTCTGAAACTGGAAGGCTTCGTTCTTTCCGAAGGGCATATTATACTGCACGGATTCATACGTGTTCCAATTGCCATTGATGTTTTTGGGCATCCACGTACTCACGCCTGTCGCACGGTTGTAGAGGCGGGCTTGCGCAATGGCATTATCGGTGCGTCCATAACTTGCATAGAGTACGACGTTGTTATGTCGTTGATTGTGAAAACGAGCGTAGCGTGCATTCACACTATGCGTGCGAGGCTTCTCCAAACCTGGGTTGTTGACATAAATGTTGGTCGGATCGCTATCGTTGATAGTGCCAAGTTGGTTGTAGATGCTGGGCACATTTTTTGTAAAACTATAGTTTGTTTCTACTTCCGTGCGAACTTTCTGTCCATTGTCCTTGTATCTGAGCTTTATAGTCGGAGTAAACTTACTGATGGTTCGTGACAACAAGGTGTCCAACTGTGCCTTGTTGTAGTCCAAGCGTTCGTGCATAATATCTTCGCGCAAAGTGAGGTCGGCATTAAAGCTCTTGCTTGAACTCGCACTTGGTACATAGAGATATGCGAAACTTACAAGTGGGCTAATCTTGTTTTGTGTCAAATTAGAAGCATAGGTATTGTTGAGATCAACGACCAACTGTTCGGGACTGATGGCAGAAGGGGGTACCATCATGCTTCCGTTAGCTCCATTTGCAAACTCTTCATGTAGGTGCAGCAACGTGTTAACTTGATCATAGCGATGAAAATCATACTGCACCTCAGGCTTGATTAAAGCATAATGTCCTGCACCGCTCTGATAAGGGCGGTAGTTCCAAGTGTAGCCTATGTCGGCATTCATGCCATATGTTTTGGAGACGTAATCTGACTTTTGGAACAAATTGTCACCTTTGCCCACATTGGGTGATGAGTTTCCATACACTCTGTTGAATGAACTGAGATAACGATTGGTGTCGCGACGATAGTTTCCCGTCAATGCTATCTCGATGTTATCGTAGGTGGTGGGAAATGATATCGTGGTGTTGGCGGCTAAGTTGGCTATTATCCAATCTGATTTGCCGTCTTGGTCGTTGCCGATGCGTGTCAAGAGGTTGCGAGTGAAGCGTGAAGATGCCATTCCGTTTTGAGCGAAGAGTGAATCAAGTGACTGCACACGGTATTGCTCTTCTGGACTCTCTGAGAATTGTGCACGATGACTCATGCTTGCGTAATCATTCTTCAGATAATCAATAGAGGGCTTCAACTCAAAGTAGGCACGCTCTGCTGAATATTGGAACTGGTGTGCCGACATCAGGTGCAACTTCCGATCGTTGCGTAGAGAATGCGAACGCTCAAAGATGTCGCCTGTATTGAAGTAATTCACATTGCTTCCCTTACGCTCCACCTCTGGTTCTTCGTGGGTAAGGGTCACGTTACCGAAGAGTTTGGTGCGGTCGTGCGAATAGATATAATCCAATCCGCCCATTTTCACGTCCATCTCGCCATCTTGTGCCCAACCTCCGTTCCATTGACCTGAGGAACTGCCCATTTGGGTATCCTTGATGTTGTTGAGATTGGCAAAGGCGGCAAGTCGCATTTTTCCGCTATATCCCATCCCGAAGGCTTTGCCCAAGTAGCGGTCAGAAGGGAGTCCATAACCACCTTCCACATTGCCTAACCAACCAGCAGAATAGGCTTTCTTCAATATCACGTCCATCACCATGTGCTCGTCTGCACCATCGATTTTCTTACCATTGACTTTGGCTTTCAGATAATCATCGTTTGCCGCACGGTCGTACACCTTAATATTCTTCACCGTATAGGCTGGTAGATTTTCAAGGGCGACTTTTGGGTTGCCCGCAAAAAAGTCCTCGCCATTGACCATAAGGCTTTCGATAAACTTTCCATTCACCTTGATTTGTCCGTCTTTGAGTTCTGCTCCTGGAAGTTGTGCCACCAATGCATCCAACATGGAACCTTCTGCCAAGTCGAAAGCGGCCGCGTCATAGACTACGGTGTCACCTCGTGTCACCATCTTGATATGGGTGGCACGAACGACGGCTTCTTTCAGTTGCCTTGTCTTGATTTTCTTCATCCACAGCGTGCCGAGGCCCAAAAGGGTATTACGTTTGCTGGTTACCGTGAAATCTTTTTGTGCGTCAGTGTAGCCTTCTTTTTCCGCACGCAAGGTGTATTTGCCTGGGCGATAATCAAATTCAAATTGGTAAGTATTACTTTGCTTATCAATTGATATCACCGTATAAGGCACTTGGATACTATCGTTGAAGTATAGCGTAAACCGAGCATCCTCTATCGGTTTTTCGATAACTTCTTCTGTTACACCAAAAATAGCCAAGCACTTTTGGGCATAAGCCACACTTAATTGGCACAGTATGCAGGCTAATATGGATACGAACTTTTGCATATACTATATATGGATTTTGCAGATAACAAATTAAACAGAAAGGACTTGTACTCCCATGGGAGAGCACAAGTCTAGAAGGTTCAGTTTAGAAACTGATGCACAGTGTGGTTACCGTTGGGGTTGGTGAACCACTTGGAGCTGCAGTCGGAGTTGTAGGACCACAATAGTTGATTGTACATTGGTTTGAACACTCCGGATTGGCGCATTCACCATTCTTGCATTTCGGGTTTCTTCTGCAAGCATTAAGAGTGATGTCACCAAAAGTTACATTTAGACCACGCAATGAACCTACATAATCAAATCCGTCATCACAGTCATCATCAATAGCGATGATGTCCACAGACATTCCAACAGTGTCTCGAATACTTTTGGCGGTATTGGCAACCTCCTCACCCTCATTTTTAAAAGGCATCACCACAGTCAGTTTGTTTGTGGTATCGGGAATAAATGCTGGTTCTTGAAAAGCCTTTTTCTCCAGTTCTATCTGCTTCTTCAAAGCCCAAGCACGGATTATTTGGGTTTTCTGTGCTTGTTCCTCGTGATGACAAGTGGTAACTTGCTGCTCATGCAAACGATAGTAAGTGACCACTTTATCAAGATTGACAAATTTCTTACCACTCGCAAGCATCCTCATCCAAAGGTCATAATCCTCTGCATACTCCATTTGCTTGTCATAACGGAATTTTTCTTTACCGTTGATACTTGCTGCACGGAACATTACTGTAGGATGGCAAATACAACAATTATCCAATAGATCTGAGATGCAAAGACTACCACTCTTTACATTAAGGTCATATAGAGGATCTTTAATGGATTGCTTAAACACTGTCATTCGTCCTCCAACAATATCTACATTGGGATGACTCTCCATGTATTCATATTGAATTGCTAACCGATTGGGGTACATCACATCATCTGCATCCATTCGCGCAATATACTTTCCTTTGGCTTCATCTAACAATTTGTTCAAAGAGCCGACATAGTCATGCTGATTCCGAATCAATCGAATACGATTATCCCTTACGCTGTTGACAATGTCACAACTATTGTCTGTTGAGCCATCGTCAACAACGAGTAGCTCTAAATCTTGAAAAGACTGAGACAAGACACTATCAATGCAATCCTTAATAAATCGGGCAGCATTGTACATGGGGATACAAATTGATATGTTTGGGGATTTTTCCATGTTCTTGTTGTTATTTAACGGTGTAAAATTACATACATTCCACTACAATTTTGTTTCAACACTATTACATTTATATTAAGTCTTTTTTCTCTCATCATTCGATCATACTTTTGGCACAAAAAAATACTAACTATGACCGATTTTAACTCATTACAAATCACTTCGGTGAACGACTTGTCAGGCTATCATGCCGCGGCAGCGTTCACCACCAAGAGCAGCGAAGTTTTCAAGGAGGCGGAGGAGATTTCACCGCGCCATGTGAGCGACAAGGTGAGCTATATGCCTTGGGGAGCGGACGACCAGATGCCGTATGATATTATCAACTAAAGTTTCCCACCCCCAATAAAGAGGGGTGGGAAACTTTAGGTTTTAACAAAATGTTTAATTAAAACAAAATGGTTCATTTCCCTGCTTCTTTGATTCCATACAGAAACATACGTTCGGGAAACAACGATTGGCAGTTTTTTGAAAGTGCTGGTTTTCAACAGTTCTGATATTCTCAAAACTAGCTCGGAACTAATTTCAACAGGCTCGGAACTAATTTCAACAGGCTCGGAACTAATTTCAACAAACTTGGAATGATTTTTTCAGATGCGCAGCCCCATGCCCCGATATGCTGAAAGACGATGGCGGATGCTTGTCTGATTTTTTATTTTATTTCACTTTTGAACCAGAAACTCGTTTAATATTTACTCCATAAATGAGTTCAGGTGAAAAGGCATTGCGTGCAAACGAACCAGAAACTTTGCATCACAGCGTAGCAAACAATCGGTGAATACAAGGTACAGAATACATGTAGAAAACAAAAAAAGTCGCCTTTTCACCGAATATCTATCAGTGAAAAGGCGACTTAGATGTGCAGTTTTAAATGTAGGGTTGCATCTCCATAGGGGCACACAAACGATGACGCACAACGTCAGCCCTTTAGAGGGGGAAGAGACAACAACGGAGGACGATGATTATTTACCGAACAGACCCGAATAACCCAAAGTGAGTTGAGCACCGAAGTTGTTGCCCACCAAGTCACCGCGGTCGAGCGCAATGGCCAAGCCGGCAGTCCAACCGCGAGTGTTTAACCAGCCCAAACGTTCGGGCGAGAAATGCACTTCGGCCAACATGCTGTGGTTGGTCAGTGCAGCCAAACTGGTTGAGCCGTAGTTGCCCAAATTGCGTTCGTGCGAGTAGAGCAAACGGTAGTGGAGCGAAGGCAGCGGGTCGCCACTCAAACCCAGGTGATGCGCTTTGAAGCGAGTGCCGATAAAGTTCAGCGTACCATTGTTCTTGTAGAGCGGTGAAACGTAAAGCGGGTTACCGATGGCCATGCCCCAATGACGCCAACCACCGTAAATGCCATGATTGTAGTAGCTGTCGGAACCACTGATTTGGTCGGCCAGTCCCGGCGTGTGGTCGTGGTAGAGGGCACCACTCTGGTAAGTGGTTTTCAGGTATTCATATACCACCGAACTTACAAAGCGGTTGCGGGGCAGGGTGATGTCGATGCCGTAAAGACCGTCGCGCCAACCATATTCCCAAAACATTTGCGAATGGTCCTCGAAGTAATGGTCGAGGTAGGCACTGACACGCCAGTTCTTGCCCTTGTAGTTCAAGCGGAAAAGCCAGCTACCCACTGTGTTGCCCGTGGCATTGGCATAAATGCCGTCGCTCGGGTCGCCACCAATGCCCAAAGTAGCGTCGATGAAATCGCGAAATCCGTGGGGCATCTTTTCGGGTGCACGTTGCGTTCCGTCGGCATTGGGCTTGTAATGGATGGTGCCAGCAAACTGACAGGCCATTTCCAATCCACCTTCAAAGGTGATGGGGAACTTCTCCTCGTTACCCAGTCGCAGATAACCCGCTTTTGAGTGGAAAAGAACCTTGCGCGCGTATTGTGCACCGGGAGAAGTCAAATAGTCGCGCTGAAAACGTCCGTCGGTCATCATGCCATAGCTAATGTGACCCTTGATGGCCGCCCAGTTTCCACGGCCGGATATGTTCCAATATTCAGGCAACCCGATGCGCACCTGCGGAATGGGGCGTGCGTTGATACCAAGCGTTTGGCTACCCGAACTGAGTTCCTGATTCTTAAACTCCATAGGCTGTTCCTTGGCACCGATTGTGAGGCGCACCAGCTTGTAATCAAAGTCGGCATAAAGCTGCTGCACCACTGCGGTACTCGTGAAGTTATAGGCCACCGCCACGTCAGCCCCATAACCTAAACGCCATTTGCTCAAAGAGTCGCGCATAACGGAGCGTTCAAGCGCCACACGCAAATAGCCGTTTGACCCATCGACCGACGACAAGCCATAACGGTTTGAAGTCAGCCACAACGGCGCCATACCGTCGGCTGCATTCACCTGTGCCGTAGCACGATACTGAATGCCTTTGGCAGCGCGCTGCCACATGTTGCCGGTGGAGTGGCTATTGTTCGAAAGGGTATGCGAATGAACGTCTGTCTCGTTTCGGGGAAAAGATTCCGCAGCGCAGAGCGTGTCGGCTGCAATGGTTTCGGCTGCGGTTGTGAGCGGAGCCAGGGCACTGCATGTAATGAGTATGGACGAAAAAGTTTTCAACATGAATGGAGTTTTTGTATTGTTCTGTTCAGTAAAGGCAGACAAGGCAGATAGCATCGAAGCTGTGAGCTCGCTTGCTGCTTGTTCAATCCTAAATACAAGGCCTAAGCTGCTTATTCTCTGAAATTCATTGCAAAAGTAATTAAAAAAACGGAAGTATGCACTGACTGACGAGTTAACGAAAAAAAATACAGAAGAAACAGCTACTTTCCTCGAAAATAACGTCTAAAAAAGCAAAAAATAGCAGAAGATGCTTTTATTTTGAGTTTCAAGTGGTTGTGGCAGCCGTTGGCTTTAACCCAACTTCAACCTATAAGTGTTGAAGTTGGGATAGGAATACTTTTTTGTTCATCCCGAGGAATGACATTCAAGGAGACTCATTCTTCGGGATTTTTTCGTTTTCATCCTTTAGCATAAAAGAAAATGAGCCGTTCCTTGGAGGCTTTGCGCCTCCAGCCACTGGGCAAACCTCCGCAGTGTTTTCAATGGTGTTAGATTTATTCTTGCCAAAACATTGTGTCCATAAAGACACAGCAAGGTATGTTTTGAGTAACTTAAAACCTTTCGAGTTACTATCGAAAGTACTTGCCTGTCGGGGGATACTTCTCCAAAGTCGAGTATCCGGCCCAACCTATCGTAAATAAAGAATTGCATATATGATGATAACATGATTTACTGACATATAGATTTGTTGTCGTTAATATATGCATGTCATATGATAAAACGTTTTACATGGATAGAGTAGAAAGAGACCTGCATCTCTTTCTACTCTTATTCCTATGAACCTTTATAGGCATTTTACCAAGTAATAACCTTATCTACGATTTCTTGTTGCTCCAAACTACTTCTTCGCAGATAGATACGTGTTGTTTCAATGCTTTCATGTCCCATGAGGTCGGCAAGCAGGGTTATGTCGTTGAACTTCTCCAAGAAATTCTTGGCATAGCGATGGCGGAATGAGTGAGGGTAAACCACTTTCTCGTTCAAGCCATACTTTACGGCATAGTTCTTCAACTGCTGTGATATACCTCTTGTCGTGATGCGCTCACCAAAGCGATTGAGAAAGAGATAGCCACTTGTGCGCTTTGTTGTCTGCAACCACTTTTCGGTTTCGGAGCACAGCGTCTTGGGGATATAGATACGGCGTATCTTGCCACCCTTAGTGTAGATGTCGTAATAGCCTACTTGCACGTGCTCAACCTTGATTTGCACAAGTTCGCTCACTCTGGCACCAGTCGCAGCTAAGAAACGCACCACAAAGTACCACTCCAAGTTGTCTTCCTTCTTCAACTTGTTCTTCAAGAAGGTGTAGTCGGCATTACTGATGACATTCTCCAAATAAGAACGTTGCTGCACCTTGACCGACTTCAAGCGGAGCTTAGTCTTGCCTACAAATACAAGGTACTTGTTCAACGCCTGAATACGGAGGTTCACCGTCTTTGGTTTGTAAGTCTCAATCAAGTAGGTCTTGTAAACCAACAAGTTTCTCTTGTTCAACTCTTTGTGTCGAGAGCCAAACTCCTTCAAGGCATACAGATATGCCGAAATCGTGTTCTTAGCCATATTGCCTTGGCTTAGGAACTCTTCAAATTTGTCAAATTCCATTTCTATTCGTTTATTAGTGAAACATTAAGTTTTCCTAATAAATAGGCATGGATTTGTTCTATGAGTTCCTATTATGAGAAGATGCTCGCTACGGGGGAGGTGAAGTGCATTGATGAGGAGGTGCCGTTTGAGATACCAAAGGGATGGGAATGGTGCAGAATGCAAGATGTTATAACTTTTGTAAATGGTAGGGCATATAAAAAAGAAGAGCTATTGTCGCAAGGAAAATACAAGATACTTCGTGTTGGTAACTTCTTTACAAATAACGAGTGGTATTATTCAGACTTAGAATTGCCAGAAGACAAGTATTGCTATAATGGCGACTTGCTTTATGCATGGTCTGCTTCTTTTGGTCCTCAAATATGGAATGGTGATAAAACGATTTTTCATTATCATATTTGGAATGTCAAGTTTAATTCAAGGGTTTTGTTTAGAGAATACTTGTATTATTTCTTTTTGTTTGATAAGACGCAAGTAAAAGCATCAACAACAGGAAGTACTATGGTTCATGTTTCTATGGAGAATATGAAACCTCGCTTAATACCAATTCCGCCTGTAAATGAACAAAAAAGGATTGTACATGAAATAGAAAATATAATTTCTCTAATTGAAATATATGGAACATTCCAAAATAAAAAAGAGATTCTTGATTCAAACATAAAAGCATCTCTTAAGAAATCTATTCTCCAAGAGGCTATACAAGGCAAACTCGTTCCGCAAATAGCAGAAGAAGGTACTGCACAAGAGTTGCTTGAACAGATAAAAACAGAGAAGCAAAAACTCGTCAAGGAAGGTAAGCTAAAGAAGTCAACCTTGGCTACTTCTGTTATCTTCCGTGGTGACGATAACAAGTATTGGGAGAAGAAAGGCACAACTTGTGAGTGCATTGACGAGGATATACCTTTTGATATACCAAAAAGTTGGGCTTGGGCACGTTTGGAAACAATCCTTAATACAGGCTCTGCTCGTAGAGTTCATGCAAAGGACTGGAGACAAGCGGGAATACCATTCTATCGAGCGAGAGAAATTGGCAAATTGGCTGATGAAGGTTTTGTTGATAACGAACTATACATAGACCTCTCTTTGTACGAAGACTTTTCTTCAAGTGGAGTTCCTTTGCCAAATGACCTAATGATTACAGCTGTGGGAACTTTGGGAAAAGTGTATATCGTCAAAAAAAACGATAAATTTTATTACAAAGATGGAAGTGTACTGTGCTTGGCTAACAAGTATGGACTTTGTGCAGAATATCTAAAAATGGTGATAGAATCCCCTTTCTTTAAGGGACAATACAGACAAGAATCACAAGGAACAACAGTTGCAACATTGACAATGGTTCGCTTACAGAAGTATTTAATTCCAATACCACCATTGCAAGAACAATATAGAATTGTTGAAACGTATAGGAATATAGCAAGTATTATGAGCAGATAGGTACAAATTGCATTGATATAACAGATGAGATACCATTCGATTTGCCATGCAATTGGTGCTGGTGCAGATTTTCCAATATTGTATCTATGACTATTGGAAAAACGCCAGCAAGAGGAGAACAGACATATTGGATAAATGGCAAGTACAATTGGGTTTCAATATCAGATATGGTTGACGGAGGCACAATTTATACTACAAAAGAAAAGGTTTCAGATTTGGCAGTCAAAGAAGTTTTCTCCGCTACAATCAGTAAAAAAGGAAGTCTTCTTATGAGTTTCAAACTAAGCATCGGCAAAACTTCAATATTGGATATTGACGCTTATCACAATGAAGCTATTATAACTATAAGTCCTATCATTGATAAAGAATATGCTATGAGGAATTACCTGTTCAAAGTTTTGCCTCTAATTGCCAATCTTGGAGAATCTAAAGATGCAATTAAAGGTAAAACCTTGAATAGTAAGAGTTTGTCGAATTTATTGATACCTTTGCCACCTTTGCAAGAGCAACAACGTATAATAGAACAAATGAATAGGTTATCGAAGCAACTGCGATGATTGTTCAAGTTTCTGAACTATTCTTCTCTGTTCTTGCAATGGCGGAATGCCAATTATAAGACCATAGAAAAGTTCCTTGTTGAGGTGTGGAATTGCTGCACCTTTCTTGGAGTTGCGCAATGTCTCTTTATAGAACTGTATAAAAGCTAAAACATAAGGTTCGTACATTGAGGAACTTATCCATAACTGCTTGAATGTACTACCCATATAGCCATCTTGTGGTACGATGAAAACTTCACCTGAGTTTTCACCGTCCACAAGCATTATATTGTCACCTTTATATACAAGTTTACCTTGTTCTACTATAGTTTCAGAACTTTTACCACGTAAGTATTTTGCATCTAACAAGCATTGTTTGCCTGTTGTTTTTAAGCCGTCTGTAAGTTGGCAAACTGCATTTAATCGAGCAATAGACCAAGAACTTGGAAACTCAAAAGGAAGGTCAATCTCAGTTATTTCGCTCCCTATCTGCTCATAATACTTGTTATCGTCACCTTTGAAGATAACACTATCGTTGAGGGCTGACTTCTTTAGCTTGCCCTCTTTTACGAGTTTCTGCTTCTCAGCTTTTATCTGTTCAAGCAACTCGTGTGCTGTACCTTCTGATGCAATTTGTGGCACGAGCTTACCTTGAATTGCTTCTTGTAGAATAGACTTCCTAAGAAGTTCGTAAACATAATTATCTAAAGAATCCAATTTTGTCTGCAAAGAAGCATACTTATCAACAAAAGCGTCAACCGTTGACATTTTCTCCAATATCCTGTGTTGTTCTTTTACAGGTGGTATTGCCAATAAAATGGAATTCATCTTTTCTTGATTCATCTTAGGTTGAGCTGTACCTGTTACATAATCGACAAGTGATATAGCATTTATAAATAGAGCTACATAAGAAAGTGCCATTCCACTGCAAACATCAAGCACATGGGCGTGATTGTTCACCCAATACTTGCCTTTTGCTATAAAAGCAATGGGGGTACTTCTATTGATTAGATTTGCTCCATCTTCCCCAATTAGCAATAAATCCTTATCAAAAAGATATTTGTCAACTTTGTCGATAACACCTGAAGCCCCATAATAATCGTAAGTTTTCTTTAGCTGTTGACGCTGAGCTACAGAAAGTGGAATCCTTTCACTATCCTTATTTATCATTATATTGCCAAAACGCTCCCATTCCCATCCCTGTGGCACTTCAAACGGAATATCCTCGTCAATACATTTCACCTCTCCCGTAGCAAGTATCTTCTCATAATAGGAATTGTCCTCACCACGGTAGATAATGGATGCGTTCTTGTCACGCTTGATTTTCTTTTCCTTGATCAAGCGTTCTTTCTCTTGACGAATCTTATCAAGCAAAACTCTTGCTGGTTCGTCATTGGGGTCTTGCGGTACAAGTTTTCCCTGTATCGCCCATTGTAATATGCTGTTCTTTAATTGTTTTCCGTTCATTGTAATTTTTTATCGTAAAGTATCAATTCGCCAACAAGTTGTTGGCGAATTATATACTATTTTTAATCTTCATCTTCTGCCTCTTTTCCCTTTTGTAATTCAAAAAACTCTTTCTGCTCACGGATTTCTCGGCTCAACTCTTCTTCTGTAGGAAGATAAGTAAGATACTTTGCGGCAAAGAGCTGCTTGCTGTCCTTCAATATGGAATAACGTGCAAGGTCTTTGCTAGTGTCAGAACACAGAACCAAACCGATAGTAGGATTATTGCCTTCCTCTTTCTTCAACTCGTCATACATTCTGACGTACATATCCATCTGTCCCACATCCTGATGAGTTATCTGCGTAGTCTTTAAATCAATAATGAGATAGGACTTTAGGATGATGTTGTAAAACACAAGGTCGATATAGAAATCGCCCATGTCCGTCTTGATATGCTGTTGGCGAGCCACAAACGCATAGCCTTTGCCCAACTCCATGATGAAAGTCTGCAGATGGTTGATAATGGCAGTTTCCAGTTTCGATTCACTATAGGCAGGGTTCTGTGGTAATCCTAAGAACTCTGCTATCACAGGATTCTTGAGATAAGAGAGTTTGTCTTTTTCGAAATCTGAAGTCAGCGAACGCATCTCGTCACTTACCTCTTTGCGCAGATGCTCAGGGGTTTGCAACAAACGATAATAGTATTGTGAGGAGATATTACGCTGTAAGGTACGGTAATCCCATTGCTCACGAGCCGCCTCCTTCAAATACCACAACCTTGCATCCATATCTTTTACACGCAGTAAGCGTTCATAGTGAAGCCATGATAGGTTAGGATAGAATGGTATCGTAGATTCGTCAAGCGGTGCTTGACGAATTGGTTCGTCTGTGAGTTTGAATTGGTCAAGCATTGCTTGACCAATTTGTAATTTGCTGAACATCAGGTAAAAAGAGCGCATGTTCTTTATGCTTGTCAGTCCGAATCCCCTGCCGTATTCTTCAGTTAGGGTTTGGGAAGCCAATTTTATGACATGTTTGCCATATTTCGCACGTTCCTTTCCATTTTGTTCCTGTGTCACGATACACCAACCGATAAGCCAGTTGCGAACCACCAATAGATGGTCTGCACTGCGATAGGCTTGCCGACGTGCTTCACCGGCTAAATACTTCAAGTCAGAAACGAAGTTTTTCTCTGATTGAGTCAGCTTTTCTGTTATGTTTGTTAATGCAGATTTTTCCATATTATCCAATCCTTTTCTGAATTAGTGAGACAGCGTCTCACCTTTTCATAATTTGTGGAACACCGTCCCACATTTCACAATTCGTCCACATTCACATTTATTCCCAAGATACGCTGTATCTCCGCCAATGTCTTATCAATTTCATGATCAAGAGCCTTGCGCTTCTTGAAATAGTCGGCAAGCAGTTCGGCAGGAGGCAAGATTTCTTCATCCTCTTTCGGGAACTTGCACAAGTCGAAGTTGCAATCGGTGGCGATAAGGTCTTCAACCGAATAGCAACGAGATTTCTCGTCACCATCAGCAATAATAATCTCCTTACGGTCGTTCCACCACTCACGGATTGGGTTGCAATGTTCCGACTTCATGGACTTTGTCTTGGAGAAATGCTTGTACCCCTCTGGCATATCCAAACGATAGAACCATGTGTCCTTCGTTGAGAAGCCTTCTGGAGCATTCTCTGCACTGGTGTTGTCGAAGAACAAAATGTTCGTGGCTATCGAAGTGTAAGGTGCAAAGATACTGCCAGGCAAACGGATAATGGTGTGCAAGTTGAAATCTCTGAGCAGCTTGGTCTTGATGGCTATCTTTGTGTTGTCCGCTCCAAACAGGAAACCGTCTGGGACAATGACCGCTGCACGACCATTCCTCTTCAGTCGGTACATGATGAGAACCATGAACAAGTCAGCAGTCTCGCTACTGCGCATATCAGAAGGGAAATGTGACTTGACATCCGACTTCTCGTTTCCACCGTATGGTGGGTTCATCAACACAACATCAAACTTGTCCTCGTCTGTATAGTTGAGTACATCTTTTGTAAGTGAGTTGTCGTGATATACCAATGGCGTGTCAATACCATGCAGCAACAGGTTTGTCACACATAGCATATACGGGAATTGTTTCTTTTCTATGCCAAATACAGACTGATTGTACTCTTTGCGGTCTTCAGCAGTCTTTACCTTCTTGTCCAATTCACCCAACCAACTTGTGATGAAACCTCCTGTACCACAAGCGAAGTCTGCCATTTTCTTACCAATCTGGGGATTGACTATCTCTGCCATAAATTCGGTCAAGGCTCTTGGGGTGTAGAACTCACCAGAGGAACCTGCCGCCTGCATTTCTTTGAGGATTGTCTCGTATATCTCACCGAAAGCATGACTTTCCTCATAGTCACCAAGGTTCAAACCGTCAATCACATTCAGCACTTGACGAAGTTGAACTCCATCTTTCATATATTGGTTGGCATCCTCAAATGTGGTCTTTACAATCGCCTGACGGATAGGGGTAGTTGGTGTTATCTCTATGTTTTTGAGTTCCACAAACAATGTGTTGTTGACAAACGAAAGCAGCTCATCACCAGTCAAGGCATAACCGCTTCCATCGTCATGCGCCCAGTTACGCCAACGGCATTCTTCTGGAATAATAGACTTGTAATCATCATCGTCCAACTCCCAATCATTCTCTTTCTCGTCATAGACTTTCAAGAACAGCATCCACGCCATTTGTTCTATGCGTTGCGCATCACCGTTGATACCGGCATCATTGCGCATTATATTGCGAACTCGTTTTACGAAATTTGATAAACTCATATTTTGTTTTTATTTTATGCTATATTATATATGTATTGTTCCAGTTCCTTTACGGCATCAAGATAGCCTTGCTTGCCACCAAAGAACTTCACGATGTTTGCCTTTGAACCCAATTTGCGGAATGGGTCATTTTCAAGCACAGTAAGACTTTCCAATTCTGACACACCTTCCTTGGTGTACTTATCCAACAAGGCTTCAAGCACAAGTCGTGCCTGTTCACCATACTTGCTGAATATGTCTCGTTTCTTCACTTGTTCGGCACGTTCATGTCGTGTAAGTGTTTTCTTGCCGTAGGCTATATGGCAGATAAAATCGAAATCATCAACATCATCCATATCTTGGTCATGCTTCAATGCAGCAAGATCAATACCACTGTCTTTAAGCATTTCAGCAATATCAGACTTTTTCTTGGTTTCTTGCCACTTGGAAGTGAATGTATCAATCGTAGCGTATGTGTCTATGATACTTTTCTTTGTATAGTCGGTAATGCTTTCCGTGCGAAGTAACTTACCATTTGTGTCATAGACAGAAACGACCTTGTTAATGACCATCACTTGACAGCCATCCTTGGCAACAATCGGCTTCGGTCGTGGTTCAGGATCGGGTTCTTTCACGCCTTTAGGCCCGTCGTCTTCAGGAAGTACATACGGCTTAGGCTCTTTCTGCTTGGGCGGATAGTTCGGGTCTATCTCAATCGGTCCGTCCCAATCTGGGTCAGCAAACAATCGTGTCACGTTGCGGAAGTCCATTACTGTGAAGTATGTCTTTCCTTCTTTCTCACGAAGACGAGTGCCACGACCAATTATCTGTTTGAACTCTGTCATAGAGCCGATTTGTTGGTCAAGCACAATCAGTTTTGTCATTTTGCAATCAACACCAGTTGAAAGCAACTTACTTGTTGTCGCTATGACAGGGTATTTCTCTGCAACAGAAATGAAATAATCCAACTTGCCTTTTCCGTATTCGTCACTACCAGTTATACGAACCACATAGTCAGGATTTTTCTTGCACATATCAGCATTGGCATTAGCCAAAGCCATACGCATACGTTCCGCATGAGTTTCATCAGCACAGAACACTATGGTCTTAGCCATGCGATCTGTACTTTTCAGATAGTTGGTTATCTCTTGCGCAACTTCCCTTATACGGTCTTCTATAACAATGTTATAGTCATAGTCGCTGTTGTTATAAATACGGTCTTCTATCTCGTTGCCGTATATATCTTTTTGTCCCTTTCTGGGTCTCCACTCATCGCCAATGTTGGTTGTGATGTTGATTACCTTGAAAGGAGCAAGGAAACCATCCTCAATTCCGTTTTTAAGGCTGTATGTATATATAGGCTCGCCAAAGTAGCCAATACTTGACTGATACTTCGTTTCCTTTGGCGTAGCAGTCATACCGATATGAGTAGCTGAAGAAAAATATTCCAAGATGTTTCGCCAGTTGCTATCATCCTTTGCGCTACCTCTATGACACTCATCAACGATGACAAGGTCGAAGTAGTCGGGATTAGGGAACAGCTCTTGATAATTCTTGGCATCATTCTGTCCAATCAACTGCTGGTATAGCGCAAAAAACACTTGATAAGATTTCAATTCCTCCAAGTGATTCTTATCTTTGGAGTAGTCAATCTTGTGTGTTACCTTGTTTAGCGGCTTGAAGTCCTGTTGTATGGATTGGTCAACCAATATGTTGCGGTCAGCAAGATATAACACTTTCTTTTTCAATTCACTATGAAGCAAACGCCATACAATCTGAAAAGCAGTGTAGGTCTTGCCTGTACCAGTTGCCATGACAAGAAGGACACGATTTTGCCCTTTTGCTATAGCATTGACAGTACGATTTACGGCATTGCGCTGATAATATCGTGGAGGAAATATATTCTGACCAGTGCAGAACGGTTGCTTAATGACAGCCAATTCTTGCTCATTAAGTCCATTGCCACCGTTAGCCTCGCTTTTATATCTTTCGATAAGTTCTTCTTTTGTCGGAAACTCATCCATAGCAAAAGTGCGTTCTTTCCCTGTTAAGAAGTCATGTTCGGCAAAGCCCTCCCCGTTAGAACTATATGCAAACTTAACATCAAGCATTTGGGCATAAGTCATAGCTTGTTGCAATCCATGAGAAACAGAATGATTAGCATCCTTTGCCTCTACAATGGCTAAGGGTGTAGCCTTGTTTGCATAAAGCACATAGTCGGCAAACTTAGGTTTCTCTCTATGCACAAGATTGCCATGAAGACTAATTTTACCGTCAGTAAATTTAACCTTCTGTTCCATAAAAATGCTATCCTTTGACCATCCTTTGCTTGTAATGGCTTCGTTGATATAGCGGAACTTGACATCCTCTTCTGTTAAATCTTTGCTTATGCCCATATTCAACTAATATTTTATTATCAGAAGTTCTACAACATATTTACTAAGACAGGAAACTACGAGTTCATTACACTCTTTCGTTCTCGTTCGTAATCAAATCCTTGAGGTCAACTTCTAAAATCTTTGAGATTTCAAGAAGTGTCTCTAAATCGGGTTGATATTTATTCCGAGCATAGCAATTAACCGTGCTAAAGCTCTTGCCTAATTGTTTTGCCAGCCAGGTTTGTGAAATACCCTTGCTATCTAAGACGTCTTTTATCTTGTTTAGTTTCATAAATCCATCGAATTTTGCTGTAAATATACATTAAATTTTGCGATAATCATTATAAATCAAGCTGTTTATGTAAATTATTCCAATATAACGATTGTTATTTCATGTAGTTATTGAACCTTTGCAGCGGAGAAGAGTTGTTTGACAGCAAATGTATGCATATTGCAGAAATTGGGAGTGTTGCCAAATCATTACCTCTATTGAGGTGAAAGACTCATAAATAGCTCATTTTAAGCTATTCAGCAGATTCTAGCGTAATTTTAGATGAAAAACAAATCATGCAGCTAATGTACTTTTACAATGCTTTGTATTGACTAAATGTATGGCTTGGTTTGCATAATATGAAATATTGCTCAAAAAATAGATAGAAAAGTTGCAAATATGAATAGATGCTCGTAAATTTGCCGCCACAGTGTTCGAAGCGAACATACATCTCATACATTTATACATACTAAAAGCACGTGCTTATGAAAAATAAGAACTACTTTTTCTCGAAAATCGGTATTGCGTTAACCGCAGCTTGCTGTTTGGCAGGCCATACACCGATTGCTCATGCGTTGACCCTTGAAAGCCGCAAAGCCACAGTTGAGGCAGTGACTGACGAAAACCCCGAAGACCAAGTGGTGGAAGTGGTCTCGCTGAAAGACTTTCAAAGTAAAAATCCCGATCTTTACGAAACCTACCTGTACACGGGCGAAGCCGTGGTGGCATACGTTGACCGCAGCGTGCAACCCGCCGTTTACTATTTGGTAGATGCCGAAGGCGGCGTGCAGTTTAAAGACGAGTGGGGAGTGTTGGGCGAAACTACCTACGCTGTCGGCGACCGCCTCACCCGCTTCACGGTGGGTGTGACCGCAGCCTTTGGTGCCAACACTATTTACCCCTTTGCCCCTGATGCACAAGTGGTGAGCCAAGGCAATGTGGTGCAGCCCGTTGAGGCCACCATTGCGCAAATTATGGCTTCGCCAGGTACCTATTACAGCAGGCTGGTAAGCGTGGCCGACGTAACCCTCGGTGTGCCCGAAGGTACCACGCAGTTTACCGAAGGTATGCCACAGCCCACCTTTACCGATGCCGAAGGACAAACGGGTAAAATGCGTGTGCTGAAAGGAACTGACTTAATCGGTACGGACATTCCCACCACGCCCCTGACACTCGTCGGACTGATGACGTCGAAGGCTGTGACGAGCGGACCGATTCTGGCACCGCGCGGCGCAGGCGATTTGCAGATTTCTGCAGTGGCCGAACCTTCAATTGAAGTGGACATTGCCTCCTTCCCTGAAGCACGCGGAAGAGTGGGCGAAAAGGTAGAAATCGGTACCGTTCATGTGAAAGCCGTGGCCATGCCCCAAGAGGTGAGCATTGTGCCCTCGGGAGCAGTCGAAGGCATTTTCACCACCAACGTAACCACATTGCCCAAGGGAACGTATGAAAAGGACATTACCATTTACTACGAAGCCAAAGCCATCGGTAAACACAAGGGCAACCTCTTCTTTATGGTGGGCGAGGATCCTTACGCAAAAATCAGCATCAGCGGCATGGCCATTGACCCGAAGAATCCGCCTGCTGTACAAGTAAATCCTCAAACGCTCGAACCCTTTGCCGTAAAGGTGGGCGAAAGCGTGCAGCAAACCGTTAAGGTGACGCCCGTGGGTATGCCCGACTATGTGAAAGTGTCTATCACACCAGGACAGGGATTTACCACCAACACCACCATGCTCATGACGCAGGGTGAACAAAACCTTACGGTAACTTTCCGACCCAAAGCCGTCGGCGAGTATGCAGCTACCATTACCATTCAGAACGAGTTTGTTGAACCCATTGAAATACATCTGACCGGTACGGCTACCGACGAACCCGTGGCTCCCGAAGTTGAAGGCGATGCTTTGCCCCTTTCGACCGACAATCCGCAACTGCTGCTGAACGAAACGTTCGATGCGGGCGAACACAATAAACCGCTGAAAATGGAAGGTTGGAAGAACTTGGCTCAAACCGGTACCCGGGCATGGTGGGGCTACACCTTCCCCGACTACGAAACTGAGAACCGAGGCGAGAAAGTGGCAAAGGTAACGGCTTACGACAGCAAAGCGACCGAAGAATTGCCTTGCGAAATGCTTTTGGTCACTCCGCCATTGAATTATAAAGAGTCGGCTTCGAAACTCTTTACGTTCCGCGTCATGGGCAACAACCTGACGGACAATATGACCGACAAACTGGAGCTTTGCTACATTTACCTCGATGGCGACCAAATGATGGTGGAACCGCTGAACGAAGTGCTGATGCCCGCCATGAAGGATTTGAACGATGAGTGGCAAGAGTTCCACGTCGACTTGGCGAACCAAAACATCGAGGATGTGTTCTTTATGGGCTTCCGCTTCAAGAGCATGCGCGGTAGTAGCCATTCAGCCGTTTACTACGTGGACGATGTGACTTACGGTCGCACCGATGTGCCCTTGATTTCAACCTCGCAGCTGACGGTGGATATGCCCGGCAATAAGGAGAACGCTGTTGTGCAGTCGGCCCCCATCGAAGTGGAAGGCAGCAACTTGAACGAACCCATCAAACTGGCATTAGGAGGAGCCAACAAAGATAAGTTTGAACTCTCAGCCCAGCTTTTGGAACCCACTGGCGGTGTGTTCAATGTGCGTTTCAGCGGAAAAATGGGTAATTACGAAGCCTACGTGAAACTCAGTTCGCGCGGTGCAGCCGACAAGTACATTTTCCTTTTTGCCTCAGTAACCCAAGGTGTTGAGTCGCTCGTGATTGATGCCGATGCCCACCTCACCGTGACCGACCTCAGTGGTCGCCACGTACGTACTCTGACAGGCGCAGCCCTTGACAAGGCGTTGGACAATCTGCCTTCGGGTACCTACATCGTTACCGTTTCAACCGAAAAAGGCACGCGCTCTGTCAAAATGGCCAAGTAAACAGAGTTTACTGCTTAGAGAACCTGAATGACGAAGTGTCGTCGTACTTCATAACGCAAAAAGAGGCTGTGTCGTAAATCATCATTACGACACAGCCTCTTCCTTTTTTGGCATATAAAATCAGGTTGTGCGCGCTTACGCACAACAGTCAGGTGCGCCGCCCTGTGCATGGAGGATTTGAACATGACGTCTGTGCACCATAATTGCTACTTGGCACAAATTGCAGGTGACACATTTATCTTTAGTATAGCGGTAGTTCACTCCGACTCGTAATAGTCAATGAACGCCTTGTTCAAAAGTTTCAATCCGCCTGCTGTGGGGTAGTCACCACTAAAATACCAATCGCCCGTATGATTCGGACAAGCCCGGTGCAATCCGTCTAAGGTTTGATAGATGATGCATACCTCGGTTTTCACTGAATCCGGTGTTAGCAAGCGAGCTATTTTTGCTGAAATCTGTTCGTCGGTAAATCGTTCGTAAATGGCTTTCACGTAATTCTGCATCTGCTCCTTGGGCAAATGCTCCTGTGCCTTGCAACGTTGATAAACTTGCGTTATCAAATCGGCGCGGCCTTGTTCCTTGAGCAGTTCTATGGCAGCACGAAAGGCAATGAACTGCTCCATGCTCGACATGTCGATACCGTAGTAATCGGGGTAGCGCACTTGGGGCGATGAGGAAACAATCACTATTTTTTTTGGATGCAGGCGGTCGAGAATGCCGATGATGCTTTGGCGCAGCGTAGTGCCACGCACAATGCTGTCGTCGATAATAACCAGATTGTCGGTATAGGGTTTTAAACTTCCATAGGTAATATCGTAGACGTGTGCAGCCAGTTCGTTGCGTGTGTTTCCTTCAGCAATGAAGGTGCGCAGTTTGATGTCCTTTATGGTCACTTTTTCGCTCCTTACGCGCATCGACAGGATGCGTTCCAATTCGCTGCATCCAGGATTTTTTCCGAGAGCTTCAATTTGCTGTATTTTAGTTTGGTTCAAGTAGTTATCCAATCCTTCGAGCATGCCGTAAAATGCCACTTCGGCTGTATTGGGAATGAAGGAAAACACGGTTCGTTCCATGTCGTAGTCGACGGCTTGCAATATTTTCGGCACCAAGGATTGTCCCAAGCGTTTGCGCTCGATGTAAATGTCCCGGTCGCTTCCGCGTGAAAAGTAAATACGTTCAAACGAACAAGGGGTCAGTTTCTGTGGCTTATTGACTTGAGCTAATCGCATTTTCCCCGACTGATCAAGCATAATGGCTTGTCCTGCCTGCAGTTCGTGTATGGCCTCGGTCGTAACGTTCAGCGCGGTTTGAATAACCGGCCGCTCGGAAGCCAGCACCATGACTTCATCGTCGATGTAGTAAAAAGCCGAACGTATGCCCCAAGGGTCGCGCAAGGCAAACGATTCGCCACTGCCGGTGATGCCGCAAATAACGTATCCCCCGTCCCATTGTGCACTCGAGGTTTGTAACACGTTGAACATGTCGATGCGTTCTTCAATTTTTTCCGTCAGGTCCACACCTTTCCAGCCTTCGCTCCGACATGCCTCGTATACCCTTTCGACTTCGCGGTCGAGCCGGTGCCCCATTTGTTCGAGTATGATGTAGGTATCGGCATATTTTCGCGGGTGTTGTCCTTCGGCAGTCAGTTTGGCAAAAATTTCGTCGACATTAGTGAGATTAAAGTTTCCGCAAACGGCCAGATTCTTGGCTCTGTAATTATTGCGCCTTAAAAAAGGATGAATGTAGTCGAGTCCGCTTTTTCCTGTGGTGGAGTAGCGCAGATGCCCCATATATAATTCTCCGGCAAAAGGCAGCGTTTTCTCAGCCATCCCGGCATCATTCAGTTGTTCGGGACTTAATGGGAGGTAATGATTATAAGCCGAAGCGAATATTTCGGAAATAGCGTTTGTGCCAGTGGCCCTTTCGCGAAACATGTATTCCTCGCCCGATGAGGCATGGAGTTTTACGCAAGCCATTCCGGCTCCTTCTTGTCCGCGGTTGTGCTGTTTTTCCATCAGCAGATAGAGCTTGTTGAGCCCCCACATCCAGGTGCCATACTTTTGTTGATAGTATTCAAGTGGCTTGAGCAAACGTATCATAGCCACGCCACATTCGTGCTTTAATGGTTCCATAACAATTGTTTTTTTTTTACTGCAAAAATACCGCTTGCAAAAAGAACCGTAAAATCACTCACTTTGTTTTTACACAAACATCTTCTTGCTGTTTGATAATTAAAGTATTGATGTCAATTCTATTTGAATATTAAAGTGAAATGCCCATAAATATTTCATAATTCATTATTTTCCAATTTATTTACGAAATATTGCCAGATGGATGGCATCACTTTTACGCTTCTTGCTAAATTTGCATTGATTTTATGTCAGGTGTATAATAGAATAGGCATCACTTTGTGTGTTAAGTGTCGATGCCCTATTCTATTTCTTTCTGTTTGTCAGAAAATCACAAATCCTGGCAGCATGATGCTAATTATGTAATACATCTGCGTATGGCACTTTTGAATGAGTATTTTTTAGAGTTACCAAGTGATGACTTATTCTCGGGTGTAGCCAAAAAAATCAATACTTTCAAGGTATTGCACCCACATGCCGAACTGATTGATTTAGGACTAAACGATGTTGCTCGCCCCATACCTCAGTTTGTTGCAGAAGCTATGCATAAAGCAGTTGATGCAATGACGACATTAACGAAGATTCATGGGAACAGCCCGGGACAATGCTACGACCTTTTAAGAGAAGAAATAATTAAAAATGATTTTAACACACGAGGCATTCACTTGATTCCCAACGAGGTGTTCATCAATGATGGGGTTAAAAACGAAATAGGCAATATCGGCGACCTGTTACGCAGCGACAATACTATCGGGGTAATCGACCCCATTTACCCTATATACATTGAAAGCAATGTGATATCGGGGCGCGCCGGCATATTCAATCAAGGACGTTGGAGCAATGTTTCCTATTTGAACTGCAATGAGAGCAATGGCTTCACCCCTATGCCGCCGAACTTTCCCATAGACATTGTGTACTTATGCTCGCCCAACAACCCGACTGGAGCTGCATATAGTAAAGGACAACTCAAAAAATGGGTGGACTATGCTATTAAGAACAATACGCTGATTCTTTTCGATGCCTCGTACGAAGCTTATATCCATGCGCCCGACATTCCGCATTCGATTTACGAAATTCGGGGAGCCAAAAAAGTGGCCATCGAAATTCGGAAACTGCCACGGGGAGCAGGGTTCTCTGAACTGAAATGTGGCTACACGGTTATACCTAAAGAACTGGTTATACAAAGTTTGGAGGGAACTGAAATTCAAATGAACGCATTGTGGAATCGTCGGCAAAGAATCAGATGCAATGGGGCTTCGTACGTTACACAATGTGCAGCTACGGCAACCTATTCAGAGACCGGACAAAAGCAAATGCACCAAACCATTGAATACTACATGGATAATGTGCGCCGAATGCGACGGATTTTGGGGCAGTTGAATTTAAAAATATATGGCGGCGAACATATTCCGTATTTGTGGATTAAAATTCCGAAAGAATCGTCGTCGTGGGAATTTTTTGAATCAATGCTTTACTGCGCTAAGGTTATTTGCACACCGGGTATCGTGTTCGGACCCGGAGGAGAAGGCTACGTCAGACTGAGCGCATTTGCCGGACGGCATGATTGCGAAAATGCGGTATGCCGACTCAAAGATTGGTTAAAGTAAGTAAGGTAAGCAGACAGATGTCAAGAATTATTCAATTTACAAAGATGCACGGACTGGGCAATGATTACATCTATGTCAACTCCGCTATGTACCCCATAAGCAACCCTTCGGAGCTCGCTATCAAATGGAGCGACCGGCACAAAGGTATAGGTGCAGACGGATTGGTGCTGATAGGCGAAAGTAATGTTGCCGACTTTTCGATGCGCATATTCAATGCCGATGGCTCGGAAGCCATGATGTGCGGCAATGCCTGCCGGTGCATAGGTAAGTATGTGTTTGAAAAAAAACTGACTTGCAAACACAATATTCAGCTTGAAACGCTGTCGGGTATCAAGCAACTCATGCTGCATGTGAAGGTAAACCGGGTGGAAAACGTAACGGTGAACATGGGACGCCCCTCGTTGTGTAATGTTCAGCAAGTGGCTACAACCGACGGAAACCTTTGGAACAGAAAGTTCGTGGTGAACGGAACAAACTATTACGGCACATTTGTTTGTATGGGCAATCCGCACCTCGTGATTTTTGTGGACAATGTTGAATCGGTGCCTTTGGCCGACATTGGTTCGATATTGGAAAATCATCCGCTTTTTCCACAAAAAACGAATGTGGAATTTGCTGAACTGAAATCCGATGGAAGTATTCGCATGAGGGTGTGGGAACGTGGATCGGGAATTACGCAAGCCTGCGGAACCGGGGCTTGCGCCACAGTGGTTGCCGCTATTGCCGGTAACCGAACCCAAAATGAAGTAAATGTGCATATGGACGGTGGCACTGTTCAAGTATGCTGGGACAACCATAATGGACAAGTTTACATGCAAGGTCCGGCCGAAAATGTATTTGAGGGAATAATTGAAATGGATGAACGATGATTACAATAAACGAAAACTTTTTGAAACTCTCTGATAATTACCTTTTTTCAGAAATAGCCCGGAGAGTGAACACGTTTAAAAGAAATAATCCAGACAAGCAGGTAATCAGCCTGGGCATAGGCGATGTAACACAACCTTTGCCCAAAGCTTCGGTGCAGGCTATGGTAAAAGCTGTTGAGGAAATGGGAAGGGCCGATACATTCAGAGGATACGGCCCTGAACATGGCTACGAGTTTCTGATTCGTGCCATCATTGCCAACGATTACTTGCCGCGAGGCATTGAACTTTCGGCCTCAGAGGTGTTTATCAACGATGGTGCCAAAAGCGACTGCGGAAACATTGGCGACATTTTCAGCGTCGAAAGCAGCGTTGCTGTGACCGACCCCGTTTATCCGGTTTACGTTGACAGCAACGTCATGAGCGGACGAGCTGGTAACCCTACTTTTAACGGCTGGAGCAATCTGACTTACATGCCGTGTGAGGCTGAAAACGGGTTCATTCCCCAAATTCCGCAAGAACCGGTGGATTTGATTTACCTGTGTTATCCGAATAACCCAACGGGGGTTGTTCTGACGAGGGATGAACTGGAAAAATGGGTGAATTATGCCTTGAACAATGGTTCGATTATTCTGTATGATGCCGCGTACGAAGCCTATATTCAGGACGAGCATGTGCCACACTCTATTTACGAAATAGCCGGAGCACGAGAGTGTGCCATTGAATTTCGTAGTTTTTCGAAAACGGCCGGATTTACGGGAGTGAGATGTGGCTATACCATTGTGCCGGAATGTTTGACGGCTGCTGCACCGAACGGTGAACAGATTTTGCTGAACTCGCTTTGGAACCGCCGGCAGTGTACGAAATTCAACGGTACAAGCTACATTACGCAACGAGGAGCTGAAGCTGTTTATACAGCAGAAGGAAAAGAACAAATTAAACAGACCGTGAACTATTACATGCATAATGCCAAACTGATGCGAGAAGGCTTAGAAGAACTCGGAACTCATGTCTATGGCGGGAAAAATGCTCCGTATTTGTGGCTGAAAACGCCTGACGGAACGTCCTCGTGGGAGTTTTTCGATCAAATGCTTCATGAGGTGAATGTGGTGGTTACACCCGGCGTTGGGTTTGGTCCTCAGGGTGAGGGCTATGTGCGACTCACAGCTTTTGGTAATCACAAAGACTGTGAGGAAGCGATGAGGCGAATAAAACAATGGCTAAGATAGTTACAGTCTGCATTAACTATAGCTAAAAAAAGTCGGAGGATGGGTTGGCGCAGCGTGGGCACGTCCTCTGATTTTTTTATAAAGGTTCGCATTTGAAAATGGGACTGTAAAATTTGTGTGGGGTAACACATCGGTGTTTCGTACGTTTTGTTAATGTGAATGAGGTGAAATTGTATAATTCATAATGTAATGATTTGTATCGTCGGCAAGATATTCCGATAACTAATTAGAAGGTATCTATGAACAATAATACGTAATTTTGCAGCAGAAACAAGAATAATTACGCATGGAATATAACCAATTTGACCACATAGACGAAAAAATACTTGAAATGCTGGCAAAGGATGGTAGCATCCCTTTTCAAAAGGTGGCGAGAGCTTGTGGCGTTTCGGGAACCACAATTCACACGCGTGTGAAGCGTATGACGGAAGCTGGGGTTATTCAAGGAGCAAAATACATTGTAAATCCTGCAAAAATAGGGTATGAAACTTGTGCTTACGTGGGACTTACATTGAAGAATGATGAATGCTTTGCAGAGGTAGTTAAGGCGCTGCAATCTATCCCCGAGATTGTTGAAATTCATTGTACGAACGAAGCTTACGATTTGTTCGTGAAAATTTATGCGCGCAACAATGAACATTTGCTGACTATGATTCAAACTCAAATAAAACCGTTGGGTTTGTCGCAGTCGAAAATCATCATCTCTTTTAAAGCGGTATGTAGCAAGCAGCTAACCATGCTGCCAAGATGAATAGTGTAAAAAATAATGGAGGCTGTGATCGTATGAACAGCCTCTTTAAGGAAATGCTGAATTTTAGTTTATAAAGATTCGCATTTGAAAAACCTTAAATTGAAGTCATCTAAACTAATGAATGCTTAACACTTCCTTAGGAGCAGAACGGCAAAAACAATGTAGTTCCACGCTTCCCAACTTGTTTATGTTGTGTCATCATTGGGGAATACCCCATGAGAGAGGCATTGATTTCTAAAATCCTCGCTGTCAAAGTCGGCATCTGCATTCAAGAATAGTCCGTCAACAGGAATGCCCGCTTCCTCCAAAGTTCTGAATATCTCATCCGTCGACCTTTTAATACGGTATAAGTCATTATGCCCTCCCGATACAGGAACAGACATGGCCAAAGGAAGCCCCTGTCTGTTTGTCCGTCAGATACAAGGCATTGGTAGTTTGCTTGAAGTATTTTTTAGTCATTCCAAAGTTTTGATGCGATGCTCACAAATTCTTGTTTGCCCTCAATGTAATCGGCAAATGTTTCCATGGCAGAAAGGCCATTGGGCATATTGCAACTGCCGCAACCACCACAAGCAGGTGATTGGCATGCAAAGCGTTCGCGAATAAAATCTATGCGTTCTTCGCGGTCGGAAAATTCAATTTTAGGTGCTATCATAATGCTGTTGATAAAAAAGAAGCATCATTCCTACGACTGTGTATCAGACTTAGGAATGGTGCCTTGACGTTAATGTGGTTCAGTAGAAATCGGGTGGGGAAGACGCGCTAAACTATTTGAAAGCATTGCGTATGAGTTGCAGGGTCGAAGCGTCATTGTCGAACACTGAATACCAACCTTGAGGTTCGTGAGGAGGATCGCAAAGGTAGTCGGCTCCCATGCTCCACGTTTCGTTGGTCGGACGACCGCTGCCGCCCCATCCCCAGAAATTACATCCGGCCATGGGGCCACCATTCTTGCGGCTTTCATTTACCTTGCTAAACACAAAGGCATAAAAGGCGTCGCGGGCTACGGTGGGCGAACCTGCTCCGTGGAAATTATTGTCGCGCGGATAACCAAATTCCTCTACCACATAGGGCTTGTTAATATTGAAAGCAATGCGGTCGTGCTGGGCCAAGTATTCAGTCGTTTTGTTGTAAACATTGGGCAGCGCCTCGAACAGACGGTCCTTGGAGGCCCATTGCCAGTTGGCGGGCCAAATGTGTACGGTCATGTAGTCGATGTTGCGGTCGTTGTGAACGGTTGTACACAGTTCCTCGTTGACATTGCAGCCAATAACGCCTTCGCTTCCGGTCGATACGAGGTGGTTCGGGTCGATAGATTTAATCAGCGCAGCCGTTTCCTTTACCCACTTCACGAAGTTAGGTACTTCCGGTTTGCCAAAGGGGCGCGGCTCATTGCAAAGCTGCCACGACATGATGGTGGGGTCTTCGCGGTAGGGCTTACCGGTAACAGTATTCGTGCGGCTCACGATGTTGCGCACGTGGTTCAAGAACAGTTGTTGCGCCTTTTCGTCGTGAAAGAACTGGCGGGCATACTCCACATAATCGTTGTAGCCCTCGCCGTGAGCGTCGGGCGAATCACCGTGGCCTGTTTCGCGCAGATAAAAACCATATCCGCCACTCCAGTCCCAGGAGTTGGTCAGGTAAATTACGGCTACCATATCGCGCTTGGCCATTTCGGCCAACATATAATCCAATCCCACGAGCAAGGTGTCGTTCAGTTCGCCAGGTTTTGCCTGCAAATACGGCTTCACCGTGTTGGCATGCTTACTTCCGGCATCAGCACCGGCCAGAATGCGCAAATTATTTACGCCTAGTGCCTTGAGCGAATCGAGTTCGGCACAAAGGCGCGTACGGTTGCCGCCTTGTCCCGTACTACCCAGAATAGGACCGTACCAAAAGTTCGTACCGATGAAGTAGTAAGGTTCAGTTTGCTGACCTTTGAAAAACTGCATGCCTTTGGTGCGCACAAAATTGTGCTGCGCCGAAGCACATAGGGCAAATGCTGCCAATACTGTGGCAAGAATATGTTTGATTTTCATAAATAGAATTTTAAGTTCTCAGCTATAACAAGCGTTTATAACAGGCGTTTCCGCGCAATGCTCCGGCCTACAATCTGCTTTTATAGGCTCGGTCCATTTCGCGCTTGTCTTGTTTCTCCTTGAGTGAAGCACGCTTGTCGTATTCCTTTTTACCGCGACACAGCCCAATAATGACCTTGGCCAAGCCCTTTTCGCTGATAAACATTTTCAGCGGAACAATGGTAAAGCCGGGCGAACGGGTTTCGTTCTGCAAGTTGTGAATTTCCTTTTTATTGAGCAGCAGTTTGCGGTCGCGTCGCGTGGAGTGGTTGTTATACGAACCGAAGTCGTACTCGGCAATGTAGGAGTTTTTCATCCATACTTCGCCATTGTGAATGTAGCAGAAGGTGTCGACCAAACTGGCTTTACCGGCGCGTATGCTTTTTATTTCCGTGCCCGTAAGCACAATGCCAGCGGTAAATTTGTCGAGCACCAGGAAATCGTGTTCTGCCTTTTTATTCTTGATGTTTATTCTTGAAGTTGGTAATACTTTACTCATTCGTGTGTTGGTTGTTTTAAGATAGGAATGAACCGGCAGCCATGCGAACTGCACAAACCGCGTGTGTCGGCATTTGCATGGCTGAAAAAATCATACGTTTTTTAGTCGGCCTCCACTTCGACAAAACTGTCCAGATGGTCATCCACATAGCATGCCACTGCCGCTGTGATGTCCTCTTCGTTTTCGACAAAGTAATCGTCCAGTTCGTCGAACTCTTCGTTATTTTCGAACAAGGCCATGAATTCCTCGTCCGTACGTTCGCGCGTCAAGTCGTCCTTACGCTCATCGTACAGGTTTTTAGCTTTGTAAAGCACCTTTGAGAACTCGTTCAGCCCCCACAGACGCATGGCCTTGGCAAAAGGATTGTCGAAGAAGAACGGACCGTAGCCATTATAAATAAGCTGGATAAATCCGCCGTCCATCACTTCCTCGTGCAAGATGTCGTAGCCCCATAGCGTAATTTGGTCGGCCGTGAGCTGCTGCATGCTTTCCGCAGTCAGTTCGCCGCCCGCTGTTTGCTTCACAGCCTGCACCACGGCAGCCAAAAATGCATCCATGCCTTCGGCAGCCGCCTGGCGCAATACAGAATCCTTTATTGTTACTTTCATTGTAAATGTTTCTAATCAAATTATTTAAAACAGAACGAGGCTACCACCTTTTGGTTTCCTCAATCAGCGTTTTCATCCCCTTGATTTTTTCACCGCCAATCATTTTCAGCAGTGATTTAAGAATAAAGCGGGAATTCCCCTGTCTTTAGGCAGGGGATGATAGCGCAGTA
>ENA-OXEY01000175-OXEY01000175.1-human-gut-metagenome-genome-assembly--contig:-NODE-175-length-30783-cov-17.732459_pt1 | contig 30783 bp, 29 predicted proteins | sample MGYA00249365_ERZ652263 | MGnify/ENA primary metagenome ERZ652263 (study PRJEB26925, sample SAMN05826763) | human gut metagenome | biome: ENVO:2100002; feature: ENVO:00000062; material: ENVO:00002003...
CTTTTCTCCACATCTACACTGTAGAACGCAAAAACGACCTTGCCAGTTCGGAAGGAACTCCGAACCAACAAAGTCGTTCTCTTATACATATTTGCTTCGTGTTTTGCCACAAATTTCATTCAGTTCACAGGCTAAAGGTTTTGCCCCAAATGAGGATAAAAGCTTTGCCCCAGGAATAGTCCGTTATTCAAACTCCCTAACGTAATCCTCGTTCTAAACATTTTTGTTAAGGTTTTCTGTTACGATTTGACTCCATTTGTTTTCATCTGCACCAATCACATGTGCTGTATGAACTAATGTTATCAAATTGTTATCTGTATATTGTTATCACACTGTTTTCTATCCGAAACTCAAAAACAATCTTCTATGAGCAAAGATATTTTGAGAACCTTCTCCATCCATACAAACTGTTCCTATTCGATATAGAAATCTGTTGTATAAAAATTATGCCATTAGAGACCTATTTCCTCAATACTAATTCATTGCCTCAAAATAGTATTTCATATTGTTTTATCAACTTCCGATGTTAGTAAGCCTTGAATTTCTGTCTTCCATTGTGCCAAATCATTTTGAACATCTGACAATATGCTTCCATCAACATCTTTCTTTAAGTGTTCCGTAACATGAATATTATCCAGCAATGATAAGAAAACCAATATCTCCTTTGCAGTCCTCTTTTTTTCATCGGCAGAAATATAGTCAAAAAAGTCATCACTAACCATACTCATTACTCTTTCCTCACTATGACTTCCACCATGCAAAACAAGTCGATACATTAAATTTTCAAAATGTGATGCAAACGGTTCCGGCAATTTATCCATAATTTCAGGATCAGTAGATATTTTTTCAATAGGTTTTCTATACATAAAACTACTAAACGCTTCTAAAACCCTTCGCATCGAATTACCAACTACCACCTCATAATCAGAATTAATTCCTTTTGCGTACTTATATATATTAACCATAAGTGTAGAATACTCATTTCGCCTAGTTCCAAAAAAATCATCAAGAGTATTATCATGTAATACCTTAGTTTTAAAATGCTTACTGCGTCTATTTGAAGCAATTCCTGCGGCATCGGTTATCTCACCATATATTTTTTCCAAATCATATATAGTCTGCATATCATGAGATAAAATCAACACTTTTGTTTTAGGATTGCTCCCAATATAATGACTAAGTTGATATTTCAAAAAAGACATTATTCCAATTCTGTTTTCAACATCAAAGCTTGAAATAGGATCATCAATCACAATCAAATACTGATTCTTATATACATCTTTCTCTTCTTGTTCTCTCATAATTTCAGTAAAAAAATAGCATAAAGCAATTGCATTTCTTTCTCCTACAGACACCTTTCCAGGTGATACAGATTTTCCTCTTGATTTCAAATAATATTGTCCATCATGCATTTCAATAGACAATCTATCCTTATCATAAAAAATATAGCGTAATCCCTTATTAATATCATTTTGGGCTATACGCGCATCTCTTTTTTTATTCTTCAAATCCTCAAGAATTTTCATGCGATTTTCCATTTCTACAGAAAGTATACTTAATTTCTTCTTTTCTTTTTCTTCCGCAGAAAAGCATTCTTGGTACTTCTTGTACTTTTCGACTATATCATAATATGTTATTCCTCTATTTATCTTGTTTAACTCATCAATTATCGGTGCCGTCTCGACAGCCTTCGCATTATAGTCAACCCTAGCATTCTCAAGTTCCTCCAGCGATGTGCAAAACGCTTTATATGTCAATTCGACATCACAAGAAACACCTACTATAGGAGTATACACATCGTCAATTTTCTGTTTAAGTAATGCATTTATATTGTCTATGCTTTTATTTAATACTTCCAAACACTGTTGACTATGATCAATCAGCTTCTTACTTAACTCAGAATAGGGGGAATAATCGAAAAAAATTTTTTCACATTTTCTCTTATATAGTTCCTTCTGATGTTCTTCTGCATCCTTGCTTAATGCCCTCTCAATACTAGTAAACAAGTCTTTTTTATATTCTTCATCTACAGGTTGAAGGCAAAACGGGCATCTCTTATTCTCTGTTTTGCTAAAATAGGTCTTGATTTTTTGAGGATGTTCTTGTCCCTCTTCTATCAATACAGTAAGCAAAAACTTTTCACGTTCTGATAAATCTGGCTTTTCAATCTTTTTTTCTAACAAATCCAAAAAAAAAGGTACATCAAACGATAAATATCCTTTCGACACTATTGGCTTAATAATTTTTCTTACACCACTTCTAGCCTCACTGAGTTCTTTCAACTTAACACTAAAATCAGTAACTAATTCATCTCTCTTTTTTGATGGTTTTATCCTAACAAACTCAGTGTATGCATTGTCTTTTACTGCAGAAGCACGTTGATTACCCTTTATCTTTGCATCACGCCCCGCCCAGTTCGCCTCTCCTCTTAAAGCACTTCTAATCTCGTTTCTATGAAACAATGGCGAAATCTCGTCCTTCTCATCTTCATAACGTTTACATAAGGTATTTTGTGTTTCCACCAATGGCTTTTGTTCATCAACTGCCTTTTGTGCTTCATTAATTTCATCTTCTATATTTTTAATTTGACCTAAAACAACAATAGTTTCTAGTCCTTGTCCATCTGGGCGTAATCGAATATGTTTATCTATATATGCCTCATTAAATATATGAATTCTCTTTTTATCATCCTCTGTTAAAATCAGTACATTTCCATTCTCATCAATTAAATCTGCCGAAATAATAGACGGTTCTTCTTCCCCTTTAACCTTAGAAAATGCACGTGAGATTGTACTTTTTCCCGTACCGTTTTTCCCATAAATCAATCCCATCGTGGGTTCAGTTTTGAGTGAAAAGAGTTGCAATGTTGTAGAGGAATCAAAATTCGCTCCTTCAAGCTTTACTCCAGTAACATCTTCAAATACCATTTTGTACCCCCAATTGTTTTTCGTTTCTTATACTTGCAAAATATTTATACGCATAGTGCTTTATCGTTCATTCTCCCCAGACGTTAATACTATCCTGGGTTCTTAAAGTCACTCTGAACATTTCCACGTAAAATCTTCACGCTCATTGTAGATTTCATATACATCTATACAATACCATCCTTTATGCAGAGTCCCTGGTATCTTCCATTCTCCCATGATAATACCCCTTTAGGTCAAATACTGCAGTGACTTAGAAATTCCTAAAAATGCATTTTCTCATACTGGGCACTTTTCCTCTATAAGATTTGCCAACTTCATAATCTCTGTATCATCCTGACGGCTATCAATCTCCATAAGATATTTTACATCCATCAAAATGCCTATCACATTCTCATACTTTGCTGTACTGTCCTTCCAGTCACTTGTTGCAGTGCCAATGTAGTGAATTGGTTTTCCGGCAGGAAACCTTTTTCCCTTTGAATCATATGGCATTAAAAAAGCATTATATACTGTCGGATGCTGCCCTTCCTTCAGGAATTTCTCCGATTTAGCGATATATTCGCCATATGTGATTTGCTTATTAATTGAGGTTGATTCCGGTAGATGTCCCGGCGCACCGGACCACCCATACTTATAATATTTAGCATCCAGAACATAAACCTTTCCATCATGCAGCATAATACTGTCAGGTTCCAAGAACGCATTATCATACTTCTTACCGTTTTCTAAGTTCCAGGTAGTCTTCGGGAAATATTCTACTTTCTCTGGAATTCCAAAAACCTTATCAATCATTTTTTCCCAGACATACTCAAAGCGATAAGTTCCATATCTGAATTCCGTTTGAGAATCATCATCCAATTGCTTCAATACTGCCAACATATTTTTAAACAGCTGTTTATTCTGATCCTTGAATGTATTCTGCAGCTTATTGTTAACCACGGAGATCATCATTTTCGTTGTAAGACCAGTCTTAGGTTTTACAGGCACAAACGAAGTGAACAGCCATCCAAATTTATCGAAGCTTTCATACACACAGTACTTGTGAACCAGAGTTATCAACTCATCTTCGTTTATGGTATTCTTCTTGACCACAAAATCCAAATAGTAAACCTCATTATCCTGCATAACAGGTTTCTGTGTCTTGATGGTTCGGCTCCAATTTATTTTTCCCTTTTTGGCCGTTTGGTAATATGTCTCCCTTTCCTTATAATAACCTCTCTCGAAGAAATCCTTGATAAGATATAAGTATGCTTGTACTGGAATTCCATCAGCATCCTCATTCTCTAAGCCGTTGTTTATTTCAGACTCACGTTTATCCGTATACCGTGCCAAAACACTCATCAAAGACAATATGTCTTTTCTCAGTCCCTTTTCATCGGAACAAAGATGATACCCTAATGGAAAATCCACCTCATAGTAATCATCTTTTCTAATGATACCAACGAATACATCATTTTCAATGTTTGTGTTAACACGACATCGGTCGAAAAGAGTATTACTACTCATCCGCATGTTCCTCCTCACCTGAAGCTTCAGCGGTCGATGCTACCGACGTATCAGTTTCTGCCATCTTCATGTATACGGCATACTTCAGAATTCGCTTAAGAAGATCTGTTTGTGAAGGAGTCTCTTCATGGAACACATCTATGATGTTATCTAATGATGTCATGCTTTCATTAAAATAAGAATAACGATCCATCTTAAATGCATCATCCCACAGATACTTAAGTACCTTTTCTGGAAACTTATCTTTTGAAAGTTCATTGAATTTCGCAAAATATGCTCCAAGACGTTTGTCTTCTGAACTTCCTGTCTCCTCTCCGAAACGGATAATTTCAGCGTTCGTAATAGATGCAAACCTGCCCCAAGAAATACTGCTGCCCTCAATAGGATTAGCTGCATGTGCGGCTTTTGTAACATCATTTTTAATCAGATGCATTTCCCATCTTCTCTGAAATGCAGTATCCAAAGTGAATACGTTCTGATCTGAAGTGTTCATCGTCGCAAGGAGAGTAAGATTAGCCGGAATCTTTATGATATGATTTTCGTCATCATATACAATTGTTGCTATGTCATAGTTTGAGATATGGTATTTTCCTGATCCATCATCATTTCTGTCCAACAGTTGGAATATATCCCCAAATATTGCCGGTGCATTTCCTCTATTGATTTCCTCTATGACAAGGAAATACATGTTATCCGGATCATCGTATGCCTTTTTCAACATCTTGGTAAAAGGCCCAGGTTCAAATACATACTTCAGCTTGTCATCAACGACTCTCGGAAGAATTTGACCAACGAAATCTGAATATGTATAGTCAGGGTGAAATACAACACGTTCTGATCGTTCTTGAACTATCATCATATCAATTTCATGTGACTTTCCGGCTCCCGGAACACCGTAGAAAAGAATATTTGCTCCAATGCCATTAAATGTTTTATCATCGGCACTTATATCAACATCTTCCTTTTGCTCAACCATATCATCATTATGATTGTTTAGATGAGAAGCCGGTTCTGCATGAATCCATCCAGAATTTGCCAGGTAGAAGAAAATAAAATCTCTCTTAAAAGCACACACGTACTCTCCAGATCCAGTCATTTGCTGCACAAAGCCTTCCGATAATGCTCTTGCTATCGTAGTAATCTTTATCTGTTTTGATATAGGAGTCTCAGGAGAGGCGCTGGATTGGTTGATATTCCAAGCACAGAAAATCGTCTCAGACTCATGCTTGTAAACACCAAGGCATATAGCCTTATTCCCTTCAACTTTCCTATCATAGGCATAATTCAGATATTTTGCCTTCTGCTGAATTCTCTGTTCGTTCTGTAGATTACTTCTTCCTCCAGGCGTAGTTCCCTTTGCGCATACATAGATGGTCTGTGTTTCCTCTTCTCTTGGAATAACCACCTTATAAACTTCTTTGTAATCATTGCTGACTGGCGAAACATTTACTCCGTCAAAAAGATTTGAAAATGCATCTCTTACCTCGCTCTCGACTTGGTCCGCATTTAATGCCACTGAACGATCGTAATCAGCAGTAATAATCCTCCCTTTGCCAACGGCCCATTGATAATCTGACATAAATTAGCCCCCTTTATTTATTTTCTTCAATCTTATCAAGCAACTTGATTCGCTTTGCCTTAACAGATTCTCTATTCAGTACATCTACAATGCTAGATGGAGACTCCAATATTTCGTTTATATCATCCCCCTCAATAAAAACTATACACAAATTCATTTCTTTCATTATAGTCGCCGCATATTCTTTTGCTGTAGAAGATGCTTTTCCAGTAGTAAGTATGACTATTACGTTCGACTTAAGGACATGGGATAATCCAACCTCTTTGGCAACCTGATCAAGTGAAACCTTCGGCGTATTTTTGCACTGAACCTGCCATCTGGAATAGTTCAATCTTGTGGTATCAAAAACAACATCGACCTCTGCACCGCCGGTATCACTTCCCTTAACTCTAGTTCCTGCAAAATCCAAGTCTATAATTTGCATTATCTTTATTGCAAAAGCTTCTAATGCCAGACCTTTGACATATGTATCATCTGAGTCTAACTCTACTCGTAATTCTGATAAAGTTTTTTGGCAATACTTTATGACTTCTTTTCCTGCTATAATTTCTATCTGCTGTAAAACTGGTGCAAGTATGTCAGCTTTAACAGTGCCTACAAGCTTAATTTCAGATGCGTTTCCACCATGAGTTCCTGCAGAAGGTTTCTTTTCTATAAGCTTCTTTTCTTCTAACGGTTTAATAATTGCTGCCGCAAAATTCTTAGCTGGAAAATCTACATTATATGAAGCTTTAGCTAGGTCTCGTATTTTAGTTGCACTTTGATACTCATCATAATCTGTATTGCATAAAGCACGTATGAAGCATACCTGCTCATGGTTCAATCCTCTTAGTACCTCTAAGTCATCGTCTTTTATTCCTGCTAAAGTTTCTAATTTCTTCTCCCTAATATCCCACCCTTTAAGAACATCTGCTTTTTCAAGCCATTTTTTCATAGTTGCAACATGTTTATTTGTTTTTGACAATTCCTCACAGCCCATCAGATTAAGCGTTTCTGTCATACGTTCTAATGTAGGCTTGTTTCCTCCCTGTGTTATAGTACGGATTGCCTCAATAAACATGAGACCATTTAGATATGTAAGAATGTGCTTTGCCATTGCGTCATATATATCCTGTACTTTTTTCATGGCAACCAATTCATTGCCAAAATCGCTTAAACTGACGCCTCCTCCGGTTTCAAGAATCTCATAGGCAACCATAGAATTTTTACAATTGGCTGCCATTGTTTGATTCTTTTTATAATACTTCTTAGCAATTTCACTTACTAATTTTTCTGTTGGTTGTCCCTCATTAGCAGCTGCTAACTTTAGTACATCTTTAATTTTTATTTTATCTGGAGAGAACTCCGCTCCATAAGGAAGTTTAAAATCGGCCATAGTTTAATTCTCCTTGAAATATTGATTCATGATCTCCGTTGCTACAATATTAGCCATCTTTACTGGCACCGCATTACCGACTTGTCTCCACTGATCTCTAAAATCACCGCACAGTTCATAATCGTCATCAAAAGTCTGGATTCTCTTAATTTCGTTGATTCTAAGAAATCTATTCTTCCAATGAAACGGCCCCATATTATTTGAAAAGCTGGCCTGTATTGTCCACGATGGTCTATCCGGAGATAATTTTAAAAGGAATGACCAATATCTGGATCTCCACTTAAAAATCGGTTCCGGATATCCACGTTCTGCTGTAAAATATAGATAATTATCCCCAGGAGGCACCAGCTTTAACAAATCTTTATGCTTTGATCCGGCCTGCATATCTTTATCTTCCGGCAAATCATAATCAAGATCACCTATGGCTTCCCTGCAAGTAACCCAAGGCTTCTTATCTCCACAGTCTGCTTCATCTATCTTCTCAGGATTGTAGTGAGTCTCTTCAGGGAAAACAAATTTACCAGCAAAATCTCTTCTGACGCCTACACAAATAAAACGCTCCCTTGTTTGCGGAACACCATAATCAGCTGTATTAACAACTTTGTAGGTAAGTTCGTAATTATATTCTTCTGCTTTGCTCTGAAGCAAATCAAAAGCTGCTTTATGAGGTTTGTAAACAAATCCAAAGACATTCTCGAAGAAAAATACCTTTGGTCTTATTTCATCCAATGCACGAAAATACTCATATAACGTAAATGAGTTTTCATCTTCAAGAGCACGTTTTTTCTCTGTTCTGTAAAAACGCGACTTTGAGTATGCGGGGCAAGGCGGTCCCCCGACAAGCACATCAATATCAGAATTTTTCATTCCTATAGAAGCCAAGGAAGCATCATAATCTATATTACGAATATCATCGCAAACGACTAACTTTCCAACTTTATTCTTTTCCAAAGTATCACAGGCCGGCTGCCAAAAATCTGTTGAGAAGCATATTTCAAAACCAGCCTTTTTAAATCCACAGTCGATTCCTCCACCGCCTGAGAATATACTAAGTACATTAGGCATTATTCCAGACTCTCCTTTACAAACTCAATCATAGCCTTGCCCATCAGGCATGGCACTGCATTTCCTATCTGCTTTTGAACAGATCTTCTGGAACCGCAGAATTTATAACCACGTGGGAATGTCTGTATTGCAGCAACTTCCGGTACCCTTAATCTTCGATTATCCCAATGGAATGGACCAACCCAAGGGCCAGGTTGTGCACAAACAGTCCACGAAGGTTGATCAGGCGATAACTTCAATAAGAAATTCCAAAAACGCTTGTCTGCTACAAACTTCGGATTTGGATAACCCGCCCATGCAGTCAACGCCTTATAATTCATTCCAGGAGGCACTTCGCACAAATCGTCATAATATGTTCCGCCTTCGGTAACTTCGTATTCTTCAAAATACTCAGGACCATCAAATCCTGCAATTGCCTGGCCAGCTGTTACATAAGGCAGCAATCCATTTTTTTCACATGTTGTAGGATCTCCATGTGTTTTCTTCGGTGCTTCACCCTTAAATTCTCCCTTGGTTCCCAAGATAAACAAGCGCTTTCTTTTTTGTGGAACTCCATACTCAAGAGCATTTGCTCTCACAATTTTGTATTTATATCCATTTTCTTCGATAATCTCTATAAAGCGATCAACTATAACCTTATTTGTCGGATGTAGAAGGCTTTCGACATTTTCAAATAAAAATCCATCAGGCTGAATGTCTGTAACTACTCTAAGATATTCATTAACGAGAGTAGCTCTAGGATCATTTATTCCTTTTCGAACTTCATTTGTAACCCAATAGCCAGCCTTTGAGAAAGGCTGACACGGAGCACCTCCAATAACAATGAACTTGTCTGTATTACGCTTTTCTACTATTTTCTTAAAAACATCACTTTCTATCTGATGAAGATTCCCTTCAAATATTTCTGTATCTCCAAAATAATCTGTATTTGCTTTTAATGTCTGTATGCAATCTGAATCAATGTCTGTACTTGAGATAACAGGTACACCCGCCATGCAGCTCGCAATATCAAGTCCACCTGCTCCCGAAAACAGGCTTACTGCAACTATGTCTTTACTCATTGCTTTTCTCCTTTTCTTACATGGCACTCTTACCACTTTTTACCCATGCGTCTACTTCAGACAGTTTGAATTTCCATTGCCGCCCAACCTTGTGAGCCGGAATGTCAGTCTTTTTTATCCAGTTTCGAATTGTGTCCTTGTTCACACCCAAATATACTGCGACTTCTTCTAAACCGGACCAAGGTTCGTTAGTATTCGGATTCATTCCGTTCTCCTCCTTTTAAATCTCATAACATTATAATCGTTTTTATATGAATAATCAAGAGTTGACAATTTTTGTAGTAATTAGCTATGAATAAACACGAATTACTCAATATTAATATGTTTTTACATGAATTAATCTAATTATATACAAATTAGTGAAAGAATGCTATAATCTCATATATCCAGATTATAGGAGGTTCTTATTATGATTTTTTACCCTACAAAGAGAGAACTCATGGACGCCATACTTGAAGTCCTTAAATCCGAAAATACTATGTCTACATCTGAAATAGATAATGCCGTAGCTATAAAGTTAAACTTATCAGAAGAGCACCTATCGGAAGAATCATCAAATTGCTCTGGTACTGAATATAGCTATCGTATGCGCTGGGCTCGAACCGAGTTAAAGCAGCGCCATTTAATTACCAATCCCAAACGCGGCACTTGGATTCTTTTGTAAAGGAGATATACCATGTTAGGTCTGTTTGTTGCAAAGCCATGGCCTTCGTTTTATCGCAAAGGGATGAAGACCTGGGAAATAAGAACTTACCCTACAGATTATCGTGGGGACATTGTTCTTATTGAATCACATTCAAACATAATTGTTTGCAAAATGCAGTTGAATGATTGTATTCCTCTTTCCAAAGAACGTTGGGAAATGAACTATGAAAAGCACCGCACTACTTGTAGCTATGAGGATCTCCCATACAGAAAGGATGGCAGTCCAGCATATGCTTGGATTCTTTCAGATCCTATTATCTTTGATGAGGAAATTGTCATCTCACGAAGCAATTCGAAACCATATATTCAATTAGATAATTCGTTTCTTGCTGGCAAAACAACTCGCTCTGTTGATTTTTCTTCTGAGAGAATAGCTTGTAAGTTCCTTGGTGATACCATGCTTCTATATTGGATGAAGAAGTCCTATTTTGCGCTTATAGCTGTCATAAATCTCAGCACTGGAAACACGCAGCTAATCACCTCTGAAATAGCACCTGAGGATGTAAACTACATTTTGAATCAGCTTCAAGCCGATTCCTAATCACCCAATTATCATTATACTCAAGACCTGTCCCTAAAAACGGACTCATAACAACTTTGTTACGAGGCCGCTCTAGCCAACAAAATCTACCTACAGAAAAAACATAGAACCGATTTTTTTCTTTCACTTATATTGCAATATCCTTTTTTCTCCTTTGCACAGGCTTCATTTCCTGCTTCTGTTTCTGCTTCTTAACAGTCTTTTTATCCTCCAGCCTCTCTTTTATAGATTTTTGCCTTGCAAATTCCTTGAACTCTTCCACGAGACCTTTCACACCAAGGAACTTATCATATTGCAATATTTTATTCTTCAATATCTTCATCAGATCCGTTAGCTTATCATTTTTTGCTTGCATGTTTTCCATCTCCCGATCATAGATTTCATTCAGTTTTTCCAGAGTCCCGGATGCCTGTGCCATATCCATGAGGCAGTTAAAATCTTTCTCGGATATTTTAACTGATGGTTCGCTTCCAAGGATAGTCGGGAGCGGTTTTGCATTTTTACGAATCACTGCGAGTTCCTTTGCAACAGGATTTCCCGCAACCAATACTTTATCAATTTTCTTTTCATACACCGCATAACGTTTTTCCCTGTCTGCGATTTGCTCATTTATTTCATCAAGGTGCTTTTTGCTTTCCTCAACTTCTTCCCTTGCGTCCGCAATTTCAGCACCCACTGATACAATTACACTCTCCGCTTCCTGTTTCTCGGCGTTTAAGATTTCAAGTTCTGCCGTCAGTTCTTCTGTCGCATGCATGGCAGACTTATATTCAGGAATTGTATAATTATCACGTTTTACACCAAGGATTTCCACCTCAATCTCCCGTTCCAAACACAGTCCCTTTATATATTCACGCTCCCTTTCCTGCCAATGTGTTGTTTCATTATCTGTCTTTGAAACAGCCGGAGCAATTCCCATTTCCTGTAAAGCCTTAGTAAGACTGTTTCTTGTATGCATCTTTGTTTTATACCCATGTGCTACCGGAATATAATCCAAATGCAAATGTGGTGTAGCCTCATCCATATGCAGAACCGCATTGAACAGATACAAGTTCGGATTTCGTTCCTGAAAATTTCTGGCATATTGATCTAATATCTCACTTGCAACTTTTGCATCTACAGACAAATTTCCCTCTGCATCAAGGACTCCTGTATCATCCTTCTTTCCAATCTGTACAACAATCTCGTAAAATTGTTTCTCTCCATTTCCGGAATTCTTTATGTCATTCAAATAATCTGTAACCTGTCGGTCTTTTCGTTTCTGTTTCGCATTATATTCTGCTATCGCCTTACCAAAAAGCTGATCATAAGCCTCTCTGATTGGCTGCTTAATATACTCGACATTCCATGCAGTTCGATCATGGTCAACATTCTCAGCAATAAAATCTCTATTATTATGGGATATGCTCCCTTTTCCCTTTACAAATGAAATTGTTTTCCCCATAGGCATTTTCTCCCTTCTTTTTCGTATCGCCCGCCTAAGCGGGTTCCGGCGTATTCGCCGGGTTCTGTTACTCTTTCCAAGAGTAACTCCTTATTAGTTTTGACACTGCGTATCAAAACATAAGTTGCTCTTCCGAGGGACTCCTGCAGAGAGTTTCTGCCAACCTTAAAGCTGTTGGCAGGTATACAGGACATATCTTACAAATATACATCCGATTCGATATCACCTGTCTTGCTTTCCCTGAAATGCGGCATCAAAATGATGTCACATCCATCCGCCTGGCATCATTTTGATGTCTATCCGAATTGATCAAGGAAATCAAGTGCGGTCTCCCCAAGTAACTCCGGTTCATCTCCCTGGAGTTTTGTTTCATCATGACTCTTTTCCCTTCCAGCATTTGAAACAATAGCCCCTCTTGCTGTACTGCTTATTGCAGGCATCGTCAGTTTATCCGTAAGCTTATCTGCAACCAGCTCTGCAATACGTTCCGCAAGTGCATCATCAGCTTCCTGTTTCGTTGAACCTGATAAGATCAGTTCAATAGCAACTGAGTTTTTCGATGCATTTTTCTTTTGTGCCATTTCTTCAAGCATTCTCCACGCCTTCATATCCCTTTCGTTGTCAGCCCGGAATCTGAGACTTATTCTTTTATCCTTCATAAGCATTTACCATTTATGTAGAAAAGAGAGCTTACGCTCCCTTTCTCATTCTCACCTGTGTCATATACAGGCTCTCATATCCCTTTGCAGTAGCACATATATCTGAAATGATTTCCACACTGTCTGTATCATATGTCCCAAAGTTTCTAATAAGGCAACCGCCACCACCAATGATATGGAGTTTGACCATCTCTGGGTCATATTCATATTCGCTGAGTTTATCAAAAATATCAGCAGTATATCTTTCTGCCTCGGTCTGCATCACTGATAAGACACGATTGGATATATCCGCTGTACCATTTCTAAGGAAGTCCTCAATCAGACTCTCATCCGGCAGCTTTCCACATTCAGCCTGTACAGCGTTATAGATACGCTTTACACACTGATGGACGCCCAGCTTGTCAGTGTACATCCGATCTGACATTGCTCTGCCATTTGTGATTACCAGAGTATTCATCGTACCGTTACCGATATCGGCAAGCATGTGAACACCTTTATATGATGGCATCGAAGCAACGATACCGGCATATCCCTGTGGATAAACAGCAACATCACATATTTTGATATGATAGCTTTCATTACAGAATTTGAAATCCACCTCGGAATTTTTCATCAGATAGTCTTTGAAACCCTGTCTCTGATTCGAAAACCAGTTCAGAGGAAGCCCAACCGCAAGAATCACATCCGCTGTATTGGTTCCTCTAAAAGCCAGTTCTTTTGCAATTGCAGCCAATGTAAGAATGTAATAGTCATCATCCTCATTTTTATTGGCAATAAATACCTTATGACTCTCTCCAATCACATAATACCTGTCATCATACTCCAGCACGTTAGATGCAATTGCTGGCTCCAATGCATAACACTTAACACCGCTCTTGAATACTGTGTGGCGTGTTTTCATATTTCCATATCCATGATCAATACCAATTAATATTTTTCCGTTAATGTTGAATCCTTCCATTGTCAATTATCTCATTCTTTCTCTAAATTCTGCGTCCGTTTACAGAACGCGTTTACATTATTTCTCACTTTTTGTCTTTTCATTTTTTCCTGTTTACTTCGTTTACAAGGCCTTCAACCCTTGAAAAATCAGGATTCTTCTGTAAACAAATGTGTTTACGGTCATGTTTACACTGGCTTGTAAACGAAATTTGTAAACAGGCTCTAAAAAACTTTTTTACTCAAATGGCAGTTTTGTATCATCTGGTATTTTTACAAATCCGCCGCATGGCTCATTTCTTTTCCAGCTTCTCTGTGGTCCGTATGTATCAAACCGATGCTGTGGTCCTTTACTCCATCCTTCAATACTGTTGTTCAGAATATCTCCAATCTCTCTAAGTTCCCATTGTTTTGGCTCGTCAAATTCATGTTTCAGTGCTTCCCTGTAGATCATAAGCGTACACACATAATCTTCCGAACAATCTTCAAGCCACTTCTGGATCTGCCCCACTTTTGTATCCTCAGGCATGAATTCCTTCTGCATTACTTTTAAGTATTCCTCCATGCCTTTTGAGAGTTTCAATTTGTAATTCTTATGTTTACGATAGAAATTCATCATCTCCGCCCAAAGCTGTCTGATGTACTCACGGGACTCCTGCTCATTCTCAAGAATGTGTTTCTCCACTCGTTCCGGATGAACCATAACAGGAGCAAATCTGCGGTTCCCGGTTCTGTCCAGTGGGAGAAAATCAAGCGTATTGCTTGTACCAACAAAAACACACTGTCTTGGTCTGTCCTCTGGATGTGTCTCGTAAGGAATCTTATAATTGTCTTTCGGTCTGCTTAAGAACGCTTTGATCTCTTCCACCGTTTTTGCATTTACCGTAGCAAGCATTTCAGGCATTTCTATGATCCAATGACCTTGCAGTTTTCGATAAATATTATCATCTCCAAGTTTACTCAAATCATCTGAAAACCACTCATCATCAATCGCCAGCAATCTGAAAAAAGTAGATTTCCCGACTCCCTGTCCACCGACCAGACATACCATTATCTCAAACTTACATCCGGGATCATAAATTCTGTGGATAGCCGCCTGCATGAGTAAAAGCATTACCTCTGTGGTATACTCACACTGATCTGCTCCAAGATATTTTGGGAGCACATCAGCGATACGGCTGACTCCATCCCATTCAAGTGATTCCAGGCGTTCCTTTACAGGGTGAAAATGATTCTGACTGGCGATAATATTAAGAGTTTTTCCTATGGCTTTATAGTTCTTAAGTCCATAGGTACGCTCCAGATACCAGTCAATCTGATCCACATCCACGTCACGAATTCCTCCGCCTTTTGGCTTATCCCAGCCAAGATTTTTAATGATATCTGTCTTACATGTAAGGTCATTATGGCAGATTGCTCCCGCAAGCACCGGATCATTTTGCAAAGCAATCATGCAGTTATCAATGCTCTGATACGCTCTGCCTTTTTCATCTGTTGAAAGCATCTGACGAACATCTTCTGTTGAATAAGAAGGATTACTATCCAACACGTTTTCGATTTCTGCCAAGGATTTCATCTCCTGCTCGTTTAATGTTTGCTGCAATCCGCCTCACCTCCTTCCCATCAGTCAGGAAGAGTTGACGTTTATCCGCTTCATCTCCCATGCAAAGAATATCAAGCCAATAATCAACCTTCTCCTGCTGATGGAGCATATACGCAAAACCATTCGAAATAACTGCTGTCCCCGGCTCTTTCGTAAAAATCAGGTCTTTCGCTTCTTCTATCAAGAACTTGCATTCTTTCAGTTGATCAATTGTTTCATCTACCCAGTTTTCAAATTTCTTTTTTACAGTCTTTGCATACTGATTCTGCTCTACCATTTTTCGATAAGCATTTTTTTCATCCTCAGAAATCGAATCCTCTGTTGCTATAGGAAGATTAAAATCATGGATGATTTTACGAGCAGCATCATACTGTGACAAAGAAAACATTTCAGCCACATAACCGATTGCATCACCATGCGCACCGCATCCAAAACAATAATAATGAGATACATCTAATTTCATACTTGGATGCTTATCATTATGAAATGGGCAACATGCCATTCCATTTCTGTTCACTTTTAGTCCATGGGATTCTGCCACCTGCCTGACAGATATCATGGACTTTACTTCATGAAATATGTTCAATAACTTTCTGCCTCCTGTTTTCAAAATTTCATTGAATTTAGCCGAAAGTCTTGCTATACTTTTTTAGATGTTGTATAAAAAGGCTTCGGCTTTTGAAAAGTCCCTTGTTCCCAGCAAGGGATTTTTCTTTTACATTTTCCATTCATTATCATTCTTCATACCTTCCATCGTAACTGTTATAAGGCGAATCGTATCCAGCAGATCTGAATCAACAGTTCCACCGGAAGCAATTCTTTGAAGTTCCTGCATCACCCCTTTCAATTCTTCTTTTAAAGCTTTGAATACCTTAGGATTTCCCTGTACAACAATGTCTTTGTTCTGGAGTCTTTTTATAATAAAATCCTGCTTTGTGAGACCAGACAGATGCACTGCTCTTTCAATCAATGCATCCTCTTCCGGTGAAACACGGAATGCCACGATTTTGTTTCTATGACGTCCTTTTGGGTCTAAATTTTTAGCTGACATCTTTTTCCTCCTCCTGATCTTTGACATCCATACCACGTTCATTGTCAAGGAAATCTGCCATTTCATCCTGCTTCGTTGGAAACAGGTGTGCATACCGATAGGTTATCTTTTCTGACTCATGACCAACACGATTGCCAATTTCCAGTGCTGTAAACCCTTTATTAATCAGAAACGAAACATGACTGTGACGCAGATCATGGATTCTGATTTTCTTAAGTCCAGTAACCTTACAGCCTCTTTCCATCTCTGTGGCAAGTACATGCTTTGACATTGACTGAAATATCCGGTCTGTCGGCTTTATGTCATAGAACATTTTCAGACAGTCCTTCATTTCCTCGCATAAGAATTTCGGCATCTTGATCATACGATTGCTTTTTTTCGTTTTCGGAGTCGTGACTACATCCTCACCATGAATTCTCTGATATGATTTGTTGATGCGTAATACTGCTTTATCAAAATCAAAGTCTGCGGGAGTAAGCGCAAGCAGTTCTCCTTCGCGGATTCCGCACCAGTAAAGAATTTCAAAAGCATAATAGGAAATCGGGCGGTCCATTATGGCTTCTGCAAATTTCAGATATTCTTCCTTTGTCCAAAACGACATTTCTTTCATATCTTCCTGTCCCATACATCCGGCATTCCTTGCTGGATTGATATGTAGTTCATAATATTTTGCCGCGTGATTGAATAAAGCACTCAGTTCCGCATGGATTGTTTTCAGGTAACATTGTGATAGTGGCTCATCATTTGGCTTTTTCAGTTTCATCATTTCATTCTGCCAGTCAATCACATCCTTTGCTGTAATCTCCGACAGCTTCCTTTTACCTAAATAAGGAATAATCTTTTTCTCGATAATTACCTTCTTTGTCATCCATGTATTTTCCTTGAGCCTTGGTCTGACATCCTGCTCATATAATTCGTAGAAAGCTTCCAATGTCATATCAATATCAGCGGTCTTCTGCAACTTGAACTTAGCCTCCCATTCTAAAGCTTCACGCCTTGTTGCAAAACCTCTCTGGCATTTCTGCTTATTCTGTCCCTTCCAGTCCTTATATCGCACCATCGCATACCAAGTGCCATTCTTATCATTCTTATAAACCGGCATTATGCATCTCTCCTTTCATAATTCTGTGTCTGATAAAAATGCTCATAGAAGAATTTTGTATCAATTCTTCCCTGAATCGTCTGAAATCCCAGATCCTGCATTTCTTTGTTAAGCTTTCTGATCAGCTTATAAGCATAACTTTCTGATACTCCTAAAATCTCTTCCACATCTGAAACTCTTAAAAACATTTTTTCCATAATCCTTCTTACCTTCCTTTTCTTAAATCTGTTATTGTAATACTTGTCGTTTCCCTTTGACACTTTCCTGGCGGGTAACCTCTGGTTTCTTTAGCCTAATTGACTGTTTTGGACTGCGCCGTTTCCGCTCCCTCCATACGCTCCCATTCGATCATCGCATACTTTTCCGGAGTCATAATCATGTCTCAGACGATCATTCAGTTTTTATATTAAACTAATTTGTTTAAGTATTTGTAGAATACATAATACTAAACATTTTTGTTAAAGTCAAGTGAATAATTAAACTTTTTTGTTTAATTTATCCTTGAGTGTACTAAACAAATATGTTAAAATAAACAGTGTCAAAACAGGTGTGATAAATCTGGTTTATTTTTCTTACAGCGAAAGGAGCAATTACTATGGCAATAGGCGAACGAATCCATTTCTTCCGTACCAAGCGCGGAATGACTCAAAAATATGTAGGAGGACAGATTGGCTTTGATGAAAAATCAGCCGATGTCCGTATGGCTCAATACGAAAAAGAAACCCGTGTCCCAAAAGACAATCTTATTAAGGCACTTGCAGATACATTTGATGTAAATCCGGAAGCACTGAAAGTACCGGATATTGATTCCTATGTTGGTCTGATGCATACTCTTTTTACTCTTGAAGACCGCTATGGTCTCAAAATAGAGAAAGCAGAGGACGGACAGCCTCGTCTTTATCTCGATTTAAAGCATTTTCCTGACAGCAGCCAGCTCTACGACATGATGATGGACTGGATGGATAAATCAGAGGCACTGGAATCAAAACAGATCACCCAGGATGAATATGATCATTGGCGCTATCACTATCCAACTGTTGGTCAGACAACACATACTCATTTCGCAAAAGTCATCCCTCCGGAACCCAGCGACATGCTTATCGCCGAAGGCAAAAAAATCAACAAATCTAAACAAAAGAAAAAATAATACGCTTCGAATCGTTTCAGCCGGCTTGCTTTAAAGCAAAGAAAAAGGTCTTGCCAAGCTAATATTTTTCATTAGCTCGACAAGACCTTTTTTGTCTTATCTGAAACCGCACCTGTTAACCACTTGCATCACTTTCCAATAATGCAAATTATCACAGTGTTATCATTTTGTTATCAAATCGTTTTTGAAAAGCCTCAGAATCCGCATAAATACGGCATTCCTCAATATATTTTCATTATTCAAACTCAATCGTTCCCGGTGGCTTACTCGTCAGATCATAGAATACTCTGTTCACTCCGCGCACCTCATTGATAATTCTGCTCATAACCGTCTGAAGTACTGCAAACGGAATCTCGGCAGACTCGGCTGTCATGAAATCAACCGTATTGACTGCACGCAGTGCAACTGCGTAGTCGTAAGTTCTCTCATCACCCATAACACCAACGGAACGCATGTTGGTAAGGGCTGCAAAGTACTGGTTTGGCATCCAGGATGGGTTCTTGCCGTGCTCTTTTTTGTAAGCGGCAACTGCCTTGTCCACCTCATCGCGGTAGATGTAATCGGCATCCTGTACAATGCGGACTTTGTCTGCATTCACTTCACCGATGATACGGATTCCAAGTCCTGGACCCGGGAATGGCTGACGGAAAACAAGATTCTCCGGAATGCCAAGTTCAAGACCTGCTTTGCGGACTTCGTCCTTGAATAAGTTACGGAGTGGCTCGATGATCTCTTTGAAATCAACGAAATCTGGTAGTCCTCCTACGTTGTGGTGGGATTTGATCACTGCGGATTCACCGCCAAGACCACTTTCCACTACGTCCGGATAGATGGTTCCCTGTGCAAGGAAATCAACAGCTCCGACCTTCTTTGCTTCTTCTTCAAATACACGGATAAATTCCTCTCCGATGATTTTACGTTTCTGCTCAGGCTCTGTAACGCCTGCAAGTTTGTTGTAGTATCTCTCCTGTGCATTGACACGGATGAAGTTTAAGTCAAACTGACCGTTTGGTCCGAATACGCTCTCGACTTCATCTCCCTCATTTTTGCGGAGAAGACCGTGGTCAACGAATACGCAGGTGAGCTGCTTTCCAATGGCTCTGGATAAAAGTCCTGCTGCAACGGAGGAATCTACACCGCCGGATAATGCAAGAAGCACTTTTCCATCACCGACTTTTTCTCGGATATCCTTTATCGTACTCTCAACGAAAGAATCCATTCTCCATGTTCCGGCGCATCCACACACGCCTCTTACGAAGTTGTGGAGCATTTTGCTTCCCTCTTCGGTGTGCAGTACTTCCGGGTGGAACTGGATCGCATATAAATTTTTCTCTCTGTTTTCTGCTACTGCAACCGGGCAATCTGCCGTGTGTGCAACAATATTAAAACCTGGTGCTGGTTTTGAAATATAATCAAAGTGGCTCATCCAGCAGATGGTCGTCGGTGCAACATTTCCAAATAATGGAGAAGTTGTATCCACCATTACTTCTGTTTTACCATACTCACGCACCGGTGCCTTCTCAACTTTGCCTCCTAACACGTGCATCATTAACTGTGCACCATAGCAAAGTCCCAAAACCGGAATGCCAAGTTCAAATAATTCTTTGGTATAGGTTGGTGAATCCGGCTCGTAGCAGCTGTTTGGTCCTCCGGTCAAAATGATTCCCTTTGGATTCATGGCTTTGATCTGCTCGATGTCTGTTCGATAGGAATAGATTTCACAGTAAACGTTACATTCTCTGACACGTCTTGCAACCAGCTGGTTGTACTGACCGCCGAAGTCGATGACGATTACTTTTTCCTGGGAAAAAATATTTTCCATAGTCAGCCCTTTGTCCTCCTGTATTTTCATTTCTGTAATGTCCTGATTTATGCCAGAACCGCATTTCTGGTAATTTCATTTTATCTGAATCTGTAAATGAAATTATCGCTCGTTTCATTGTAGCATAGTTTTGCTTAATTGGCACGTAATTTTTAAAGTTGATCATAACCTACAACTGTATCCAGTAGCGCTGTACCGTCTCGCCCTCTACGTTTATCTCATTTTCCAGAACTCCTCCGTTGTTCCTGATACTTTTTGCTGAACCGGTATTTTCCTTATTACATACCATAAGTACCTTTTCGATTCCCAGCTTTCTGCACTCATCTAATGCTAAAGCGATCATTTCTGTGGCGTATCCTTTTCTTCGTTCCGAAGGACGCACGCCGTCTCCGATATGACCTCCATCTAACAATAATGCTTCGTTAAGTGAATGTCTGATATCGACTGCTCCAACCAGAATATCGCGTTCCCTGTCATATACGAAAAAAGTGGATGCAGGTACATATCCCTCTTTTGGCTCCGATTCTTCCAGACTTTTCAGATAAGCATCAAAATCATGATAATCGACTTTCCGGATTGCCCATGGAATAATGGTTTCCCCGGTTTTCGTCCATTCATCCATCATATCCAAAAGCTGTGGTTTGAATTTTTCACTCATTTTCACTAATTGTAAATCCATTCTTTTCCCTCCTGATGTCTCACAAAGCATCTCCCAAAACCTGTTTTTATTCAACAGAATATTCACAAGCGTGCATTGTATTATTTAAAATATTCTGAAAATTAGTGTTTCTTATCATACGCTGATCTGTTTTCTCTGTCAATCATTTTTGCTCCTGATCTCCACTTCTGGTTTTCACTTTCGATTTCTATTTCTCATTTTCGTTTTTGATTTCTACTTCCGCTTTCTACTTTTCATCTCCGTTTTTCACTTGAGATTTCCATTTCTGATTCATTTTCCTTATTTCTATTTTAGCAAATGTCAGGTGTGCCATCTTATTCATTTCACATTTCTCTTATTACTCCATACATAATTTTCTTCTCCGGCAGCATACTTATTCCATGAAAAAGCAAAAACACCTTCCGGATTTTACCAGACTCTGCAAACCGGAGCAGAATACAATACAAAATATTCTCTCACTTATGATTTTTTTCTTTTTCACAGGCTCTGTCTGCGGTTATGTGTGGGAGGTTCTGATTTTCCTTGTAAAAGAAGGAACATTTCGAAACCGTGGTTTTCTCTACGGTCCGTGGCTGCCTGTTTATGGGATTGGCGCAGTTTTATTTTCGGTTATATTATCCCCTCGTGAATTATTGCCAGATTCTTCAGGAAAATATAAGAAAAACCACCCTGTCACTATCTTTTTCCTCTCTGCCCTTTCAGGCTCCGGTTTAGAACTTGTGATCGGATGGTTTCTTGATTTCTTGTGGAATTTACGTTACTGGGATTACAGCGGATATTTTCTTAATTTCCGTGGGTATATCTGTCTGGCTTCTGCGTTTGGGTTCGGCGTTGCAGGCGTTCTGTGGGTTTGCATTTTTTCAAAAATATTGCAAAAATGGTGGTATCATATTTCACTGGATTTTCGAAAAAAATGGAATATGTTTTGGGTTTTCATTTTTGTGATTGACTGCGCTGCCGCACTTATTTTTCCAAACACCGGACATAGTATTACCTTTTAAGGATTATCTGGCTTCTCCGCCCTCTAAGTATTCCGCTTCTTCTTTCATGACCTGTGGTTCTTTTTCCTTGAAAATCATTCCGAATATAGCACGCACAAGCGGGCCTGCAAAAAAGATCTGCCAGAAAAATGCCATCGGAAAGTTCAAAGCAGTTGTCTGAAACCAGACCGCAATAAATTCTTTTCCTGCACTCTTAAATAATAAAGTAGCAAAAAAGCTCATGGTTGGACACATCAGACATACGGTGATGGATGAAATTGCTAAAATAAGCATGATTGGCTTATCCACGCCCGGTGTCACAATGCGGAATGCAAGTTTTTTTGAAAGACTTCCATATAAAAAGAAATCTAAAATAAATGCGATCGGTCCCATGATCACTAATTCATGAAATGCATTTAAGAATACGATGTTGCTCATTCCTCCCATATTCAGTGCAATGTTGTAACAGATCATGGCGTAAACCATGACAAATACCATCAAAATGGTAAAAACAACTTCCTGTAATTTTGTTTTTGGCATAATTTTATTCTCCTCTTTTCCTTTATTTTTCACAGACAAAAATGCAGCCGGACAACAATCTCTGCGATCGCTGTTCGGCTGCACGTCGTGTGATTATAATAGCATATTCTTTTTCTTCGTATAATAGTTTAAATTTCACGAATTTTTTATCTAATTCAAACATTTCTTTGTATACATTATGTGATAATCATTTAATGTAATCATATGTGCACCTTACATCTACTCATTTTTTCCTGTGTCATCAAAGATACTTCATCAATGAAAAAGTTGCGGAACGTCATGGTTCCACCTCCACATGCATCTGTTTTTTCCGATGCAAGTTCTCCTGCAATTCCAACAAACGCACAACAGGCTGCTGCACTCTGCACGGAAGGCTCTGTTCCCAAAAACGCCCCCAGCATAACCGAAGACATACATCCGCTGCCTGTGATCTTTGCCATTTTGGCATCCCCATTTTCACAAATATAAATGGCGGTTCCATCTGTGATAATATCTTTTTCCCCGGAAGCGATCATGATCAGATGATATTTGTCTGCATACTGCCGCATCGCCTCTGTGTCCAGGTTTTTATCGCCGGAATCCACACCTGTCACCGTACTGCAATGCTCCATCAGTGCCCGGATTTCCGAATAATTTCCACGGATACAGGTTGGATGGATGTTTTCGATCAATGTCTGGCACTTTTCTCTCCGATAACTCGAACCGGATACCCCGACAGGATCAATGACAATGGCATGTCCTAATTCATCTGCCACTCTTCCAGCCTTTTCCATCGCCTCATAATCAGCGATTGCACCAAAATTGCAGACAAGTGCTTTCGTACCCGCGGTGATTTCTTCCACTTCAAGCGGATGATGTGCCATCGTTGGCGACGCGCCTGCTGCCAGTAAAATATTGGCGCAGTCATTCACCGTCACAGCGTTGGTTATACAATGGATGATCGGTCGCTCTTCCTGTATTTTGTTATAAAGCTCTGCTATATATTTTTCTGAAATACTCATGATTCCTCGTCTCTCTTATGTAGTGTTCTGATTTTCTCTGTCATTTTTTTATTATCTATTTCTGATTCCACATCAGACCTTATCATAACACACGCTTTTTATAATGTGTAGTTATAAAACAAACTTTAAGAACTTTCTTCCGTTTTTTTCTTTCTGTATTCCTTTGGACTCCTATTATAATACTGTCTGAACTTCCGGCAAAAGTAGCCGGCACTTGTAAATCCGGTTTCATTTGCAATGGAGGCAACCGATTTTTGAGTAGTATAAAGTTGTCTGGCAGCCTGTGCCAGCCTGTATTGAATCAGATACGCTACCGGCGAACAATGTATGCCGGATTGAAAAATATGTAACGCTCCGCTTTTGCTGATAGATGCCGATGCCGCAATCATTTCCAGTGTAATTTCTTCCGCATAGTGTTCATGTATATACTGCATCATAATTTGCAGTCTTGCCTGATTATGATTTAGCCGCTGGAGGCTGTCCGAATCAGAATTCCAGCCTACATCTTTAAACAATATATTCCAGAACTGAAGCAGAAGTTGTATGGTACATAATTCATTATCCTGCCCATTTTCCTGAATTTCAAAAATCTGTAACATAAGCTGTAAAGCACTTCTTTCCGATGTACTGTTTGGATCAAAAATCTGATATTCTACTGCTGAATTTATCACCGGCAGAATATATTTTTCATAAATAAGGCTGTTTTCGGATGCCAGCAGAGTTGGTGCAAAAACAATATTAGGCGTAAATGTGCTGGATCGTGCTTCAAAACAGTGTAACACACCACTATTAATAAATATGCCGCAGCCTTTATGCAGTTCTACTTTGCTTGTACCGATAAAGCAGATTGCTGTGCCTTCTGCAACATAAAGAAATTCCAGCTCATGATGCCAGTGCCAGTCGATACGGTGAAAATCAAATTGCCAGATATCCTCAGGATAATATGCAAAAGGATAACGTTCACTGCCATGCTGAACCGTTTCCCGCAGTGTTTCATCTGTAGTTATCTTAAAATAGTCCATAATGCATTTCCTTATAAATACTAATTTTTACCATATTGTACTATAAATATGCAATTTTGTACAATGACTGCACACAATCTTTGCGATATAATCACATTTGTCAAAGGAGAATAAAGACAAATGAAAAACCAATATAATAAGACGATCACTGCCTGTTTTGTAGGTTATATTGTACAGGCTGTCGTGAACAATTTTACACCATTACTTTTCTTATTTTTTCAGAAAAGCTACCATGTTCCGATTTCCCAGATCACTTTACTGGTGACTTTTAATTTTGGAATACAATTACTGGTGGATCTTCTTTCTGTCAGATTCATCGATAAAATAGGCTATCGGGTATCCATGATCGCAGCTCATGCCCTTGCAGCGGCAGGATTACTTCTTCTTACAGTTTTGCCTGAGATTTTACCGGTTCCCTTTATCGGAATTTTGATTGCAGTAATGATTTATGCCATAGGTGGTGGACTTCTGGAAGTTCTGGTCAGTCCTGTCGTTGAGGCCTGCCCGTCTGATAATAAAGAGAAAGCGATGAGCCTGCTCCATTCTTTTTATTGCTGGGGGCATGCCGGAGTTGTACTTTTATCAACTTTGTTTTTCTATGCAGCGGGTATCGATAACTGGAAAATATTAACTATTATCTGGGCAGTCATTCCTATTGGAAATGCTTTTGTTTTTGCAAAGGTACCAATTGCACCTCTGCTTGAGGATGGCGAAACCGGTCTTGGATTAAAAGAATTGTTCCGGCTGAAAGTTTTTTGGATTTTACTGATTATGATGATATGTGCCGGGGCAAGTGAACAGGCAGTAAGCCAATGGGCTTCGGCTTTTGCGGAAAAAGGACTTGGAATTTCCAAAGCCGCAGGAGATTTAGCCGGACCGATGGCTTTTGCGATTCTAATGGGAACCTCAAGATTATTTTATGGCAAGTATGGCGATCGTATCAATTTAGATCACTTTATGATTTATAGTTGTCTGCTATGTATTTTATCCTATCTGGGGATTTCATTGTTCCCGGCTCCGTTACTGAATCTGATTGCCTGTGCGGTCTGTGGGCTCTCAGTAGGAATCATGTGGCCCGGAACATTCAGCAAAGCATCCACAGCTTTGCCAAAAGGTGGGACAGCTATGTTTGCATTACTGGCATTAGGTGGAGATATGGGTTGCGCAGGAGGTCCTACCCTGGTTGGAATGATCTCGGATTCTTTGGGAGACAACCTGAAAATGGGCATTCTAGCAGGAATTATCTTTCCGATATTGCTGCTTCTTGGAATTCTCCGTTGTAAAAAAGGGAACTCCCTTTCATAATGTTACATGCAAAGAAAGCCTGCCGGGACATAAATCCCGACAGGCTTTCTTTGCATTTTTTTCTTCCTTTATAAGAAATTAAAGAGTGCGCAGAAAAACTTTCATCTACTCTTCCAGACTGTCCTTCATTTTTCCGAGCATACCTGATTTTTTTAATGGCAGTGTGATAATGATCGCAATGATTGTTCCTCCACAGGTACTGATGAGGAATGGCACTACGAACATAAACAATGTTGCTGCTGTGTTTCCCATAACAAGATATGCAACCGGATAAGAAAGCATTCCGCCGAGAATACCGGTTCCCACTACTTCTCCAATGTAAGCAAATGGAAGTTTCTTTCCATATTTATACAGCAGACCGCCAAGTAATGCACCGCACATACTTCCCGGGAATGCAAGCGGGCTTCCAAGTCCTAATAAGTTACGGATCAAAGATGCGATAAATGCCTGTGCCAGTGCCCACCAAGGACCTACGGTAACTGCACATAAAATATTTACCATATGCTGTACCGGTGCACATTTTGAACCGAATACTGGGAAGGAAAATAAGCTTCCCACTACGGCTACTGCTGCTAAAATTGCTGTGACTGTTAATTTCTTTAAGTTAGATTTTTTCATTCTTTCGTCCTCATTTTCGCATTGCTTCTGCAACCTTTTCCACAATCAGGCAGAGAACGACTGTGATCACCATATCCGGCAGAGTATTTCCAAGCGGAGTATCTACGTGCATTAACATGCGGTAAATAATAAATCCGGCAAGCCATACGATCAGATTACGCCACTGGAAAGCACTTTTTTCAGAATCCGCTTTCTTCAAAATGAAGTAATCTGCAATCTGCACTGCGATCATCGGAGCAAAAACAGATCCGATCAGATATAAGAAGTTTGTAATATTATCCATTGGATAAACGATCGCTGCGATCGTTCCGATCACTGTAACAATGATCGCTGCCCATTTCTCCTGAATTTTAGAAGAAATGGAAACACAGGAAACTCCTGCGGAATAAGCATCTAAGAACGTCGTTGTAACGGTTGAGAATACAATGATCAGTAATCCCACAACGCCAAGACCTGTCTTTAACATAATCTGTGCGATATCGTATTCGCCGGTAAAAATAGCGGCTCCCATACCGATCATGTACATAAAAATGCTGACTACGCTGTATACGAATACACTTGTAAAGGTTGCTGCGAATGGTTTTTCTGCTTCTCTCGTATAATCGCTGATAAGCGGTAACCAGGAAAGAGGCATTGCGACTGCAAGCTCTACGGCAGCTCCAAAAGTCATCATATCGTCACTTACTGCGATCGGCATTACAAAATCTGTATTAAAGAAGATCACCTTAAAAAGTACCAGTGACAATACAAAAAGTGCGGTCATTGCAACGGTATTTAACTTTCCAAGATTGGTCAGTCCGATAAAGATCCACACTATGATCAAAATTCCGATCACAATTGCCCAGATCCAAATACCGCTATGTAACAGACCGTCTGCTGCGAGTGCACCATCATAGATCATGATAGCTGTCCAGCCGACAAGCTGCAGCACGTTTAATACTGCAAAGAGAAGGCTTCCCTTCTCACCGAAACTCATTTTTACAGTTTCCATGGCACTTTTCCGCTCTTTTGCCCCGATCATTCCTGCGGCAAACATCATGAGTCCGCCGATCAGGTGTCCGAGCAGAATTGCTGCCATTGCTCTTCCAAAACCAAGTGGTGCGAAATAGGTACCGGTCAGGATCTCAGCTAAAGACACTCCTGCCCCAAACCAGATTAAGCCGTTTGAAAAAACGGAAGTTCTTTTTTCACTCATCTTTCATATTCTCCTTCGATTGCAAATGCATGATTCATAGGGCCGCTTCCTTTTCCAAGGTCAAGCATATCGGCAAGTGCGCCGGAAATATAGTTTTTCGCATACTTGACAGAGGTTTCCAAGTCTCTTCCTTTTGCAAGATTTGATGCAATTGCGGAAGATAAGGTACAACCTGTTCCATGGGTATTTGGATTGTCAATTCTTTTTCCGTGGAACCATACCGGCTCTTTCCCTTTCTGGAAAAGAAGATCATTGGCATCATTTAACTGATGTCCACCCTTTAATAAAACTGCACAACCTAAGGTGTTACAGATGGTCTCTGCTGCTTTTTCCATATCTGCTTCTGTTTTGATCTCCATCTCAGAAAGCACTTCTGCTTCCGGGATATTTGGGGTGATAACAGTTGCCAGAGGCAATAATTTACTTTTCAATGTTCCAATGGCTTCCTCGCTGATAAGTCTTGCTCCGCTGGTAGCCACCATAACAGGATCCACTACAATGTTTTTTGCGTGGTATTCTGTCAGTTTGTCCGCAATCGTCTCGATCAGTTCACTTGATGAAACCATCCCGGTCTTAATTGCATCCGGATTGATATCCGTAAAAATACTATCCAGCTGCTCTGCCAAAAACTTTGGAGTCACCTCCATAATATCTGTTACGCCGGTCGTATTCTGGGCAGTCAAAGCCGTGATCGCACTCATCGCGTAAACGCGGTTTGCGGTCATAGTCTTAATATCTGCCTGGATGCCGGCGCCTCCACTGGAATCACTTCCAGCGATTGTTAATGCTGTGTACATACAATCCTCCTTGTTTTTCCGAAGAAAAATCTTTCTTTTGCATTAATTTTGTATAGCGACCTAAGGTGGTGCCCCCAATCTGCCGCTGTATATAAAAACTGCTCTGCAGTTCCTACCTAATTAAATGATACTTGCTACTTTTTCAAGTAATTCTTTTGTTCCTTTTTCAATATCTTCACATGCGAAAATGCCGCTGACAACTGCTGCTCCCGCCATCTTTCTGCCTTTCAGCCGAAGGACATTGTCTGCGTTGATCCCTCCGATCGCAACAACCGGAATTGTTACACTCTCACAGATTTCCTGAAACAAATCTAATTCCATCGGTTTTGCATCTGCTTTCGTGCTTGTTCCAAAAACTGCTCCGCTTCCAAGATAATCTGCTCCGGCAGTTTCTGCTGCTTTTGCCTGCTCTATCGTCTTTGCTGTCACGCCGATAATCTTATCTGCTCCAAGAAGCTCTCTTGCATTTTTTATCTCCATATCAGACTGTCCGATGTGAACTCCGTCTGCATGGATTTTTTTTGCAAGTTCCACGTTGTCATTGATGATAAGCGGTACGTTGTAATGATGACAAAGTTCTAATAACTCCTGTCCTTCTTTCTCAAAAGCAGCCTCATCAAGAGTTTTCTCCCGAAGCTGCACTAAGGTCACGCCGCCTTTTAACGCTTTCTCTACCTGTTCATACAGTGTCTCGCTGCCAAGCCAGCTGCGGTCTGTGACAGCGTATAATTTTAACTGTTCTCTTGTGATGTTCATGGTGTTTGCCTCTGTTATTTTATATTATAAGCTTAAACGCAGACCTTTTGGCACCTGAATCCTATTACATAAAAAAATGCAGGAACCCAACCAAAGATTCCTGCACACAAAAAAACACACTTGTGATTCATTATCTCCCTACGTTGGCATTATCCAAATCAGGTTCTGGGTTAAAGCATCCGCTTACTCTCAGCCCGCCTGTGCGAGCACCCCGTTTTCCAATATCATCCTGCCGGCTGTCTCACTAATCGCCGCCATATGATATATTCTTTTCAGTTATCCACACCATTTATGTGATGATGTATTGCCTTCAACAACAATTTTATTATACACGTGCATAAAAGAAATGCAAGGACTATTTACTCATTAAGCTCATTTTCATTTATGTGTATACCTAAATTTTTTCAATCAAATGGCAGCTCTTCATCCTCCCAGCCATCTTCGTCACTGCCTAACCATTCTTCTTCAATCATTCTGTCCACATAAGTTTCGTATTCTTTTAACACTTTATCTAACTGTTTCTTTTTGGTTTTATCTCCTATTGCTGCATAATACTTTGCTGCGGCACGGAACATAATTTCATTTTCTTCAAGACATTCTGATTCGTCTATGATGAACTGATGAATCAGTTTTTCTGCTGCTTCATATTCTTTTGCCCCGATCAATGCATAGACATAAGCGGTCGCTGCCATAATATTCTCCGGTTCCTTTTCAAACCATTTACAGCCAAAGGATACTGCTTCATTATTTCTTCCAAGAGCCTCCAATACAGAACTTTTTCTGAATTTCAGATCAGAGCCTGTGTAGTCGGGCCATGAAAACAAACTCAGCAAAGTATCACACATACCGAGAAGTACCTCATACTCTTCTCTCATGTCTATCTCATCCAGACAATCTTCCAGCCATTCTGAAATATCATATTGATAATCTGTGTTTTCGTCCAACATGTATACTCCCTGACACCAGTTCGGTTCTTTTTGTCTTTCTTCCCGGACGATCTCCATTAAAAGCTCAAATGCCTTTTCCCAGCAGATCCCATCCTTATCGGCTCCAATCATATTCATATAACATTGTTCTGTTAGTTTTTCAAATTGTTTCCATTTTTTGTTTTTCATTCGTTGTCACTCCTATTCTTCCCTATCCAAATGTATACACGTAGATTTTTTTCTAATTTTCATTCTTAAAACTGGCATTATCACCAATTGCTTTTTTCTTTTTTTTATGTATAATAATCTTGTAAAGGTAATACATTAAAAGTACAAGGTATATGAACTTCTTGGATGGTTTCTTTTCAGAAATCTGAATTGAAGGGATTGTACCTTCTTTAATTTCTATGAATATTTTTTAAAATCGTATAATGCTAT
>ENA-OXEY01000204-OXEY01000204.1-human-gut-metagenome-genome-assembly--contig:-NODE-204-length-28546-cov-42.478151_pt1 | contig 28546 bp, 25 predicted proteins | sample MGYA00249365_ERZ652263 | MGnify/ENA primary metagenome ERZ652263 (study PRJEB26925, sample SAMN05826763) | human gut metagenome | biome: ENVO:2100002; feature: ENVO:00000062; material: ENVO:00002003...
CTACGGCACAATAACGCAATTCAAATGTAAAAATAATTTTGAACACCTACTTATCGGCATCAAGCAGATATTACACATTCCTACTAAGCTATTTTTTTTGAAAAATGGAGAGCTTTATTTCCGATCTTGCCCTCATTCTCATTACCGCCGGTATTGTGACGCTGGTGTTCAAGCGGCTCAAGCAGCCTCTTGTGCTGGGCTACATTGTGGCCGGATTCCTGGCCGGGCCGCACATGCCCTACACCCCTTCGGTAAGCAACATGGAGAGCATACAAACCTGGGCCGACATTGGCGTAATCTTCCTGATGTTTACGCTCGGACTTGAATTTTCGTTTAAAAAAATTGTCAAGATGGGCGTGGGGCCCATCATTGCCGCCTGCAGCGTCATGTTTTGCATGATGAGTGTGGGCAGTGCCGTGGGGCACCTGTTTCATTGGGGAGCCATGAACAGCCTTTTCCTCGGCGGTATGCTTGCCATGTCGAGTACCACGATTATTTACAAAGCCTTCGACGACCTCGGGCTGCGGCAAAAAAAGTTTGCCGGCGAAGTACTCAGCGTGCTCATTCTCGAAGACATACTCGGCATTTTGCTCATGGTGGTGCTCAGTGCGCTGGCTGTGAGCCGCCAGTTTCAGGGCATTGAGCTCGTAGGCAGCCTTTTCCAACTCGGCTTTTTCCTTATTCTTTGGTTTGTGGTGGGTGTGTATGTCGTGCCCTCGTTTCTGCGCAAAGCCCACCGCTGGATGAACAAAGAAACCCTGCTAGTTGTAAGCATCGGCCTTTGCTTTATGCTCGTGGTCTTTGCCAACAAGGCCGGCTACAGTTCAGCTTTCGGTGCCTTCATGATGGGCAGTATATTGGCCGAAACCGTTGAGGCAGAGAGCATTGAGCGCGTGGTATCGCCCGTCAAGGACTTGTTTGGTGCCATTTTCTTTGTGTCGGTCGGCATGTTGGTCAACCCTGAAGTGCTCATGCAGTACTGGCTGCCCATCGTTGTGCTGTGCGTAGCCATCATTCTGGGTCAGGCGGTGTTTGGCACCACCAGTTTCCTGCTTTCGGGTCAACCCTTCCGCACTGCCATTCAGGGTGGTTTTTCGCTGGCACAGATTGGTGAATTTGCCTTTATCATTGCCTCACTCGGCATTTCGCTCCATGTTACCGACGATTTTCTTTACCCCGTTGTGGTGGCAGTGAGCATCATCACCACCTTCTTTACGCCTTACATGATTCGTGCCGCCCGCCCTGTGGCCGATGCCTTTGAACGCATCATGCCTGCCCAGGTGGTGCAACACCTGAGCGAACGCGGACGACACGGAAAGAACACGGCCACGGCCAAGGCACAAACGGGGCTTTGGCGCAAACTGCTCACAGCACTCGTCAGCCAGGTGGGGGCTTACCTCACGCTGAGCATCGGCGTCATTGCCATCAGTTTTGCCGTGTTGCTGCCGCTGTGTCGGGGTGCCTTTGGCCATTGGCCGGGCAACATCAGCTGCGGTTTGCTCACCTTGTTGGCCGCATCGCCTTTTCTGCGTGCCATCGTTATGCGCAAAAATCATTCGGAGGAGTGGAAGCAGCTGTGGTTGCGTGGCGAATTTCATCGCGTGAGTCTTTGTTTTACCTTTGGCATACGCTATGGCATAGCTGCTGCTACTATATATTATGTACTCGACTTTCTTTCGCCCTTCCGCTGGTACTTCCACATTGCCACGGCGCTTGTGGTGATGTTACTGTTCATCGTGTCGCGCCGCATCAAATGGACGAGTATCAAACTGGAGCGTACTTTCCTGCAGAACCTTCGCTCGCGCGAAACACTGGCACGGGCCGATGCTGCCACCGAACCGGGATATGCCGGCCGACTTACCAGCCGCAACATACACATTGCCGAACTTGACGTGCCCGATGATTCGGCATGGGCAGGCAAACGTCTGCGCGAACTGGAGTTCAGCCATCGCGACGGCGTGATGATTGCCGCCATTGTGCGCGGAGCACACCGACAGAATGTGCCCGATGGCGATGCCATGATTTTTCCGGGCGACCGCATTGAGGCTATCGGCAGCGACGACAGCTTGCAGGCCTTTGCGCAGCGACTGACGCAGGAACATACCGATTTGCCCCTGTCGAACAGCCGCTTGCAGCTCCGCCGCGTTATTTTGCACGACGGTAGCTCGTTCATTGACAAGAGTTTGCGCCTCAGCGGCATTCGTTCGCAGTTCCACTGCTCGGTCGTTGGTTTTGAAGACAGCGAAGGAAACATTGTGCCGGCTACTGCCGACCGCCTGATTTGTCGCGCCGATGCCATGTGGATTGTGGGCGAGGACGAGGCCGTACGGCAGTTGATGAAGCAGAGCGGTGCGCGCGAATAGCGTGTGGCATCAGCGTGCGTCACGTTTCTTAATTATAGAAGAAGTCGTCTGAACTTTTATGAAATTCAATCTTCGTCAGAAAAGTTTAGACGACTTCGAATTATACGATGTGGAATTCTTTTTTTCAACATCTTGATAAAATGCACACACCTAAATACTGATTGCATGAAACACCTATTGTCCTTAGTTACGCTTGTAGCCTTGCTCTTTTCGTCGTGTTCGCGCGAGATGACGCAGGCCGAGCTTTTCGACCTGACCAAAAGCGGTTCAGTGCTGATTCTCAACAAGTTCTATTACCGGCTACAACTGCCCAACAACGAGGTGCTATACTTTTCGGGCGTTGATGCCGAAGGTAATTTGGCGAATGTCACCGACAACGAGGCTGAAATCAGCAAACATTGCTCAGTGATGTCGGGAACGGGCTTCTTTGTCGACGAAAAAGGGCTCATTATGACCAACCGCCACGTGGCGCAACCTTACATTGAGGAGGAGCAAATTAAAACGGGCTACCGGAATTTGCTGCGCTCCATAGCCATGTACTACGGCATCATCAAGCAGAAGCTGAGCGATGAGTACAACCGGTTGGAAAACATGAAACCCGGCTGTTACTACATGGGCAGCGACTTTGCCTTATACGACGATACGGAAAAGCTGAACCAGATTGCCCAACAACAGGCTGAGCTGCGCGAGGCGTACAGCGAAGTGGAAAACCTGATTCGTCAGATTAGCGCGCTCGACGATCCGCGACAGTTGCGCATCAGTTCGGTTTGCGAACTCGGCATTGCCTACAACGATACGCACGTAACGGGCGAAAAAGACTTTTTGCAGAAGAATCCTTGCGTCATTATTCGCGTGTCGGATAAACCCGATGTTGATTTGGCTTTGATTCAATTAAAGAACAAACAAACACCCCAGAATGCCTACGTCTTTGCCATCCCCAGCGAATCTGACCCCCTTGAAATGGGGCAGCAGCTGTATATGTTGGGCTACAACGCCGGACCGCAGCTGGCCACTACCAAAGCGGGCATTCAGGTGCAGATGACGGGCGGAAAGGTTACGCAACTTTCTGACGGGCAGCGCATTCTTTACGACATAGCTACCGTGCAGGGTTCAAGCGGCAGTCCGGTAATCGACACCGAGGGAAACCTGGTTGGCGTGAACTTTGCCAAACTCAACGGTTCGGACAACTTTAACTTCGGCATTCCCATCGAAAGGGTACGCGAGTTCATGAAACGCTAATCGGCCTTTCACGCACCACCGTGACGCTACAGCATTCAGCCATGAATCCGTCATACAGGCGAGCTTCCTCCCTGCACGACGGCTTCATGGCTTTTTTGTATGAAAAATACCGGTTCTCTAGGATCAGTAGCAAAAAGGTGTGAGAATATGTTTATAACAAAAATTCAGTTATCATTCGGAGGTTTTGAGGCCGCTGCGCCCTGTAAGGGCAATGGTATCTCAGCCCAGGGTATAGTGAACGAAGTGAACGTCACCCTGGGTTTCCCCCAATGAAAAGGGTTTAAATGGTATCGCGCCCTGTAAGGGCAATATGTCGAAATAGGGGCAACGCCCCTCGACACAACGGGCGTAAATTGGGCGCATTACAGGGTGCGTCATTCCCATGTGCCAATCGTCCCACGAACGCATGCCATTCTCTGATAATCTGCCCGTGTGTGTCGAGGGGGCGTTGCCCCTATCCTCGACGTTCTGCCCTTACAGGGCGCGATACCATTTAAACCCAGTTCTGGGTGGGGACCCAGGGTGTCGTTCACTTCGTTCACTATATCCTGGGCTGAGATACCATTGCCCTTACAGGGCGCCGCGACTTCAAAACCATTGATTTAGAGATTATTACAAATGTTTCTGCAGTAAATGTTAAACAGCGGCCTGCTGTGTATGTAAAATTACCTGAAAACGAGCAAGTGGTTTATCCGTCTGCATTCCGCTGTTTGAGACACGTGACGAAGGCTTGTCAAAAATTACTCCGCGATTGCCCGAATTAGTTCCGAGCTTGTTGAAATTAGTTCCGAGCCTGTGCAAATTAGTTCCGAGCTTGTGCAAATTAGTTCCGAGCTAGTTTCAACAAGCTTGGAACTGCTGATAATCAGCGTTTTGAGAAAAAGCCACTAAATCGGTGCCGCGCACGCTGATTGCACCCTGACATGCAAGGATAGGCAAACCGTTCACTTTGCTTTTATTAAGTTATTTGTTAAAACCGCCATGAGGAACCCAAGCGGTGAAATGCTTTCAAATGCAACGTATCGGAAGAGTGTGCTTCGTGAACCGGGCAGAAGCGGAAGAGAAGTACCGCGAATTTAAAGATTGGGCGATTAGGAAGCTACGAATATCTCTGCAATGGTTCGCACTTCATCACTATGTTGCCCCCTGCTATTGGGCAGCATGGTGAACGGGGGCAATGTGTGAAGCGACTCTATCATCGCCCCATTTTGCCTGCTTAAAAAAGCACACATTTTAACAGTTGTTTAATTCGTTTCGATTTTAAAATTTTACGCTTTCGAGGGGGTTGAAACCTGAATTTAGGAAGGGCTGGTTACCACGAGCTGACCTAAACGAAGAGAAAATAGTACGCAAAAAAGGGACAAAAAAAAATCGCCGACCCATCTCCGCTGAGACGCAATCGGCGACAAACACGTAAAAGATGAAAAAGAAATATCTGCATTTAAGCAGAACACAGACTTTGAAAACAGCCTGCTTTATGGGGGTCACATACCCGGACCGGAGCAAAGACCAAAACACCGGAATAATATTTCATTTCGAGTGCATTTGACAGCTTAAAAAATCATCCGTCATTTAATTATCTATAGTAATCCTATACCCAAGCCTTTCGCTGCTCAACGACCCTTGGTATGCAAACGCAGTGCAAAATTAAGGTTTCTGATTTAGGAGTTCAAATTTATAGAACCTTGAATAACCTTTAATGCAGATAAATACCGTAATTTTGCACCTTAAAACACATTGATATGCCTGAATATGAAGTTTATAAATAATCTGCTCACCATTTTTCCACATTACAACGCTATCGAGAATGCACAAATGCTGATTGAGCGTCAACGAAAAATATTGTTTTACTTTTTTGGCTCAGCCATCATTTTTTCGCTGATATTCGGCGAAGCCGGTCTATCCGGACCGCAGGATTACTGGTTTGTGATGCAAAACCGCGTATATTTGTTTTTAACGGTTGGAATTTTGGCACTTTACCACAAAAACGTGATAAAGTTACATACGGCACTTATAGCTTGTATTTTCCTGTCGCAAACCACCACCTCAATCGAAATGATTATGTCGTCGATGGCCCACACGCCCTATCACCTGATGCTTATCGTGGGAAACATGGTGCTGTTGGCCTTCAACATCCTCTTCTGCATTGTGGCTTATTTTAAAAATGTGGCCTACATACTTTGTGTGTGTTCACTTGCGATATACGGTGTATGCGTGGTGCTGACAAAGGACGAAGCACTGCTTAATTTTTACGGTGTGTATGTAGTGGCTTTCTGCCTGACAGGGGTTATGGCCCATCATCTGAAGCGGAGTGTCAAACAGCTGTATCAGGAAAACAACAAACTGAAGGCCGACGAACGCGACATACTGCGAATGCTGCGCACGAACAAATCGGAAATCAAGGCTTACATCGAAATGGCACGCACAAATCTTACCCCACAACAAACTACGCTGCTGCTGGAAATGATGACCGAGGATTCCAAACAAACACTGCTCAAGAATGTTAAAAATTTAATAAAGCTACAAGAAGCTGACTTCCTACTGCTCGAAGGCATTTTCCCGGAACTTTCGCCCTCGGAACTCGAAATTTGCCAGCTCATTCTGCAGGACAAGAAACTGAGCGAAATTTGTACGATTCTAAACAAAAACGAAAGCAACATCAACAGCCAACGGGCGCACATACGCAAAAAACTGAATTTGCAGACGAGCCAAAACCTGAAAACCGTGCTTACCGAACGCTTGAAAAAGAAGCCGCATCTGCAATAACCCTAAGCCGCTGCGGCATTTTTAAGGAAGTAAAAAAGCAGCAATCGCGCAATATTTAGTAACTTTGCACGCAACAGACCTGAAAAATCTGCTTTTTGGCTTAATTATATTACGCATATAAATATATAACAACAATACTGCAACATCATGGCACAAGAAGATGTATTCAAAAAAATCGTTTCTCACTGTAAAGAATACGGTTTTGTATTTCCCTCAAGCGACATTTACGACGGCTTAGGCGCTGTGTATGACTACGGTCAGAACGGTGTGGAGCTGAAAAACAATATCAAGCAATACTGGTGGCAGTCGATGGTGCTGCTCCACGAAAACATTGTGGGTATTGATGCTGCCATCTTTATGCACCCCACGGTGTGGAAGGCTTCGGGTCACGTTGATGCGTTCAACGACCCCCTCATCGACAACCGCGACTCGAAAAAACGTTACCGCGCTGACGTGCTCATCGAGGACCAAATTGCTAAATACGAGGAAAAAATCGACAAGGAAGTGGCTAAGGCTCGCAAGCGCTTTGGCGAGGCTTTCGACGAGGCTCAGTTCCGCAGCACAAACGCTCGCGTGCTCGAACACCAGGCTAAGCGCGATGCACTGCACCAGCGTTATTCGGACGCCATGAATGCCATGGACCTGGCCGAACTCAAGCAAATCATCCTCGACGAAGAAATTGTTTGCCCCATCTCGGGCACGCGCAACTGGACCGATGTGCGCCAGTTTAACCTCATGTTCAAAACCGAAGTGGGTTCGACGGCTGAAGGTGCTTCAACTATTTACCTCCGCCCCGAAACGGCTCAGGGTATTTTCGTAAACTACCTGAACGTACAGAAAACCGGCCGCATGAAGCTGCCCTTCGGTATTGCACAAATCGGTAAGGCTTTCCGTAACGAAATCGTGGCTCGTCAGTTCATCTTCCGTATGCGCGAATTCGAACAGATGGAAATGCAGTATTTCGTAAAACCCGGCACGGAACTCGACAGCTTTGCACAGTGGAAGAAGTTCCGCCTGGCTTGGCACGAGGCTCTTGGTTTCGGTGCTGAAAACTACCGCTACCACGACCACGAAAAGTTGGCTCACTATGCCAACGCTGCCACCGATATCGAGTTCAAAATGCCCTTCGGATTCAAGGAGGTTGAGGGTATTCACTCTCGTACGAACTTCGACCTTTCGCAGCACGCTAAGTTCTCGGGTCGCAAAATCGAATACTTCGACCCCGAAACGAACGAAAGCTACACGCCGTATGTTATCGAAACTTCAATCGGTGTTGACCGTATGTTCTTGAGCGTAATGTGTCATGCTTATGCCGAGGAAAAACTCGAAAACGGCGAAACGCGCGTAGTGCTGAGATTGCCGGCTGCACTGGCTCCGGTGAAACTGGCTGTTATGCCGCTGGTTAAGAAGGATGGTCTGCCCGAAAAGGCTCACGAAATTCTGAACGACCTGAAGTTCCACTTCAACTGCAAATACGAGGAAAAAGACTCTATCGGTAAACGCTACCGCCGCATGGATGCCATCGGTACGCCGTACTGTATCACCATCGACCACGACACGCTGACCGACAATTGCGTGACCCTGCGCGACCGCGATACGATGGAACAAACTCGTGTTCCCATTGCTGAACTGCGCAGCCTCATCGAGGATAAGGTGAGCATCACCTCGCTCCTCAAAAAACTGCAATAATCAGAGCACTATCCCCCTATTGTAATCAATGAAGAAAATTCTGTATTTCCTCCTTGCCCTGCTGCCGTTGGTGGGTTTCACTGCCTGCGATGATAACATTGCCGAAACTGACAATGATGAGTTTTCGCACGACTGGGTGAACCGTAACGCCAAATTCTTTGACGAACGTATGGCGGATGCGAAAAAGGCTATCGCTGATGCTCAAAACACCTACGGACAGGACTGGGAAAACCATTGTGACTGGCGCATTTACCGCAGTTTTGCCAAAATGCCGGGTGGCGTTACGGCGGATTCAATCTGCGTGAAAATCACCGAACGCGGCACGGGTTCGGGCTATCCGCTTTACACGGACTCGGTTCGCGTAAACTACATCGGACGTCTCATCCCTACGGAAAACTATCCCGACGGAAGAGTGTTCGACCACAGCGGACTCTATGAAGACGAGGACTATGTGTTCAGCCCTGAATTTTGCTCGCCTACGTCCTTGCTCGTGAGCAGCCTCATCGAAGGATTTACGACGGCATTGATGGAAATGCGCATTGGCGACCGCTGGCGTGTGTATATGCCGCAGGAACTGGGCTACATGAGTGCTTCGGCCGGACTGATTCCGCCCTACTCTGCCCTGACGTTCGACATTCAGCTCAAGGGTTTTTACCGCAAGGGCGAATCGACTACGAAATAACTTATTGAAGTCGTCTGAACTTTTATGAATTTCAAGATTTGCCTTTATTTTTGAGGTATTTTGGGCCCTTGAAGAGGGAGTGTAGCGAGCTACACGACCGATGAAAGGTCAAAAAACGGCCAAAAAGAAAGGTGAATATTGAATTTAGAAGAGATAAAACTCCAATTCAAATCTTCGTCAGAAAAGTTTAGACGACTTCATTACTACTAACAAAAAAACTCCCGATTCACTGGAAAAAATTCAGCGAATCGGGAGTTTTTTGTATTGCATGCTTTCATACATGTGGACAATCAAGAATCTGTAGCATTTCCGCCCGAACTTGGTCGATACATTCAAATCGGACTTGCAAAAGATGATAGACACTTACGCTGTGCCTTACAAAGAAAGCATGGCACTGCACACTAAGGTTTATCCTAACGAAAAATACAAATCGTTGGCTATGCAGGTGGATGAGGTGCTCGGTCAACTGCAAAAACGCTTGACTTTCCTCGACAAAATGATTCCGAAGTTGAGTGCCGTGGATAACGTGGAAATGGGAAATGACAATCGCCCGGTAGCTGTTTACGACCTCAATGGTTTGCGCTACAACATCGATAAACTGCCGCAACTGCCTCGCGGAGTGTACCTCATACGCTACGCAAACGGACAGGTAGTGCGTAAATTGGCCGGAAAATAGGCTCAACCGACCTCAACCTTAGCAACAAAACAAAAATAACGGCTACCAACTGATTGTTTCAAGTCGGTAGCCGTTATCATTTTAGTAAAAACAAAAGCTGTAAATTTAGTACTCCACCTTATCGGTTTTCTGCATCCAATTGTCGAAGGGTTCCTGCGCTTCAGTCTGCATCATCGTGTCAGTAGCCAGTTTACGTTCGTGAATGGGTAGCGGCAGTTCGTCGTAAATAAAAGCATCGTCGAATCCGGCGCGTGCGGCATCCGTTTTGGTTGCAGCAAAATAAAGGTGGTCCAGATGTGCCCAGTAAATAGCTCCAAGACACATGGGGCAAGGCTCGCACGAGGAGTAAATGCTGCAACCCGCCAAATCGAAGTTTTCGAGTCGGGCAGCAGCAGCACGTATGGCTTGCACTTCAGCGTGAGCTGTCGGGTCGTGGTTCGGCGTAACGCGGTTCACCCCTTCAGCAATGATTTCGCCGTTGCGTGCAATGACAGCCCCAAAGGGACCACCACCGTTCTTCACATTGTCGACGGCCAACTGAATGGCACGTCTCATCAATTCTTGGTGCGTCATATTTTTTATCTATGTTTAAAATGCTGTTTGCATTCAACCCGTCACGGCACGTTTGTTGGCAACAAGCGTTCGTTATTTGCCGGGAAAAAGCGCAAGCAGCGAATGAATAAGGTTCATTAGTAAAACAGGTGAACAACCTCGTTTTAAGCAGGTGAACAACCTCGTTTTAAGCAGGTGAACAACCTCGTTTTAAGCACCCACTTATTCGTCAGCAGACATAAGGTCGAAGAGCGAAAGTTGTTTGGGTTCCTCGGTGTTATCAGCCGTCTTTACTTCGGGCTGTTCCTCGGGCTGCTCTTCCTCTTCGGGTTCCGGAGTGGCCTCACGCAGCGGCGGCAACTCTTCAATGCGTTCTACCGCGCAAGTAGTCAGTCGCTTACCCTTTGCCTTGTAGCTCTTCACACCGATAAACGACTCCACGTCCACCTCCAATGGGTCGCGGAAAGCATCGGCCTCGCCGTAAGTCACGCGCAAACGCGGATAAGCGGCCTCGGTGAGCAACACAAAGCGCGACTGGGGATTCTCGCCAATGAAACTTTGCGGTTTAGTCTGCGAAGCCCTTTCCACGGTGAAACGCTTCACGTACGGAAAACCCTGCTGGTCGGCATCGAAAAGCACAGCTGTCCACACCTTGGTTTCGCTGAATTTTTCAACACGCAAAATGCCCGTAGGTTCGTAATGGTTGTTGATGTCGAACGACGTGGTATAGAACTGGCCACTGTCGAGCATCACCAGCACCAAGTCGTCTGAATGAAACTCGCCCAAATAAGCACCGCGTTCATCATAGTTAAGGCGCTGCACATCATGGTCAAACCACACTTTCCGACCGCCTAAGGTCGAAGCACCGTGTGCCTTGAGCGTAATTTTGTGCACATCGATGCGCGTGAGCAAATTTCCTCGGCTCTGTCGGCTCTTCACCAGAATTTCGCCAAAGTCCTTATCGAAACTAATGCGTTTCAGTTTAGGATTAGGTCGGAAAGTCACCTTGATTACCTCGGCCTCGCCATTGGGGTTCGCCGTAAAGTACAGGATGCGGCTGCCGGGCGTACCGAGTGTCACGTCGTATTCGCGGTCGTGCGTAATCGAGGTTACGTTGAAACGCTTGATAAAGCACGCATTGCTGGCTCCGTCGCGATAAACGGCATTGTAAATGGTACGCGTATCGCCCTTTTTGAACACAGCGATGTGGATAATTTCCACCTTTTTGCGCTTTTCTTTCTTGGCACGTTCCGTTTCGCCGATAAACACCTTTTCCTGCACACGCGTCACCTTGTAAGTACCGTCGCGATAGAAAATGATGACATCGTCGATGGGCGAACAGTTCTCAACAAACTCGTCCTTTTTCAAGCTCGTGCCCATGAATCCGTCCTCGCGGTTGATATAAAGCTTTTCGTTGGCCTCAATCACCTTGGCAGCCTCGATATTGTCGAACGAACGTATTTCTGTGTGTCGCGGATAAGCCGCAGCGTATTTGTCGCGAATCAGCGCAAACCAGTTAGCCGTCACTTCCACCATGTTTTTCAGGTCGCGGTCAATGTGCGCCACCTCCTCGGTCATGCGGGCAATCAGTTCCTCAGCCTTTTGCTTGTTAAACTTCAGGATGCGTCCCATTTTAATTTCCATGAGTCGCAGTATGTCGTCGCGCGTCACCTCGCGGTAGAAATCCTTTTTAAAGGGTTCAAGCCGGCCGTCGATGTGTGCCACGGCAGCATCCATATCCTTAGCCTGTTCGAAGTTTCGGTTTTTGTAAATGCGTTCTTCGATGAAGATGCGTTCGAGCGAAGCGAAATGCAAACTTTCCATCAGTTCGGCACGGCGGATAAGCAGTTCCTTTTCGAGCAAACTGCGCGTATGGTCCACCGAGCGGCGCAACACATCGCTCACCGCCAGGAACTTCGGCTTTTTCTCGTCGATGACGCAGCAGTTGGGCGAAATCGAAATTTCGCAGTCGGTAAAGGCATAAAGCGCATCGATAGCCTTGTCCGATGAAGTGCCCGGCGTAAGGTGCACCAGGATTTCGACGTTTTGCGCCGTATTATCGTCGACCTTGCGAATTTTTATCTTACCCTTTTCGTTGGCTTTCAGGATAGAGTCGATGAGCGACGAAGTAGTTTTGCCAAACGGAATTTCGCGGATAACGAGCGTACGGTTGTCGAGTTTTTCGATTTTCGCACGCACTTTTACCGCTCCCCCGCGCAAACCATCGTTGTAGCGCGACACATCGATCGAACCACCCGTCAGGAAGTCGGGATAAAGGTGAAAAGGTTCGCCATGCAGGTAATGAATGGCCGCATCGCAAAGTTCGCCAAAGTTATGCGGCAGAATCTTAGCCGAAAGTCCCACGGCAATGCCCTCCGCTCCCTGAGCCAAGAGCAGCGGAAACTTCACAGGCAGCGAAATAGGTTCTTTGTTACGTCCGTCGTACGAGAGTTTCCAATCCGTCGTTTTAGGGTTAAACAGCACATCGAGGGCAAATTTCGACAATCGTGCCTCGATGTAACGCGGCGCGGCAGCCCCATCGCCCGTAAGGATGTTACCCCAGTTACCCTGACAGTCGACGAGCAAGTTTTTCTGTCCCAGCTGCACCAGTGCATCGCCGATTGAAGCATCGCCATGCGGGTGAAATTGCATGGTATGTCCCACGATGTTGGCCACCTTGTTGTATCGTCCGTCGTCCAAGCGCTTCATGGAGTGCAAGATGCGTCGCTGCACGGGTTTGAGTCCATCGCCCAAGTGCGGCACGGCACGTTCCAGAATTACATACGAGGCATAGTCAAGAAACCAATTCTGATACATGCCGGTGAGCTGCAAGTTTCCCTCTCTGTCTTTGGTTTGTTGGGGGGTATAGTCAGCATGCGCCTGAGTTTGGCTATCATCAGCCTCATCGCCATTCTGCACATCATCGGTTGGCTCCTCTTCCGTGCGTTCAGCGTCAGTAGAGGTTGTTTCGTCAGCAGGTTGGCTATTTTTTTGTAATTCTGAGTCGTCTTTGGTCTTGTCTGTCATCGTTGTAAAGCGATAGTAGGGTTAATGTAGGGGATGGCCTGAATGGGCCAAAGGCAAAGTTACAAAAAAATACCTTTATTCAGGGGTTCATTCGCCAGCTTTTCGTTGCATTTCACTTCCTTTTAACTTTCACGAACCGCCTCATTTTCGTCACATTCCAGGCGCCTTAGGTCCAAAACCGAGAGTGTATGGGGTAAATCGGGCGAAATACAAAGATTATTTTGACAAAAAAACAATCACACACGTTTAATTCTTATATATTTTAACTACCTTTGTAGCGAATTTATACACGATGCCCAAGTTTTTCCTTTACATTTTTAGCATAGCAAACTGAAGCTCCTGCCTGCGTCGGGGGCCAATGATGAAGCGTCGTTCATGCAACGGCGCACAATGCTTATCCTGAAATCTGTACAAAATCTGTTCATGAAAATCATTCTCAACCCAAAATACGAAAGACTACGCGCTTACATGACGAAACTCGAAGAACATTTCGAGAACGAGGGCCACGAAATCCACAGCGGGCGAAATGTGATTAAGACGCTGAAAGTGGACGGACTGACGCTTTGTGTAAAGCGCTATGCGCCTCCGACGTTGCAACGGCGTCTGCAACAAATGATTTATAAATCATCAAAAGGAAAGCAGGCTTACTGGCGCCCCATGCAGCTGCGCGAACGCGGTTTTGAAAGTCCCGAATCAATAGCCTATGTCATGTACAGGCACGGACTTTGGAAGCAAACCACCTATTTCGTTTGCCTGCTCTCGAACTATCGCTACAACATGCTCACCCTCACCGGCGAATCGACCGACGAACAGCACAACGTGCTCATAGCATTTGCGCGCTTTGCGGCCCATTTGCACGAAGGCGGTTTTCTGCATCGCGATTTTTCGTCGACCAACATTCTTTACGATAAAATTGGCGAACGCTATCACTTTTCGCTCATCGACACCAACAACATGAAGTGCGGAACGAGCGTCAGCATCGAAGCAGGATGTAAGAACCTGGCGCAACTCACCGGCAACGACCAGTTCTTTGCCTTCCTCACCGAACGCTACGCCGAAGAACGAAAGGCCGACCCGGAACGCTGTGCCAAACTCATCAACGAGGCCCGCAAAAATATGGTATAGGCCGTTTCCCATTCCTTAGCTCACAATCCTTACAATTTTTTTACCCACGGTTTCCCATTTAGCAACAGGCGTGCTGCGTAAAGGGAAACCTTTTTTTTGGGGTTTCCACACATCACCATTCATTCCGTTTGCGGCAGCCTCCATTAAAGGTGCGTAACCAAAACGCATCTGCACGCATGGGTTTCAGACAGGCTTACCGGCCTTACTTTCTGTGGTCACAACATGTCAAAGAACGCTGAATAAATAATTACGCTAATATTCGTTTTTTCATCAAACAGGTTCATAGGTCCCTGCTTCGATGCTTTTCAGCCCCTTCTTCTTAAAAAAAACAACCGTTTCGCTGCCAAATACCTTCGCAACGAAACGGTTTTTTCTATGTCTGTAAGCAAATGTCGAAAATGATTTGCAGTTCAATGTATGCGCAGCGCATTATCCCACGCTGCCTTCGAGCGAAACGCTGAGCAACTTTTGCGCTTCGACGGCAAATTCCATCGGCAGTTTGTTGATAACCTCCTTGGCATAACCGCCCACAATGAGCGAAACAGCGTCCTCGGTGGGAATGCCGCGCTGATTGCAGTAGAACAGCTGATCCTCAGAAATCTTCGACGTCGTAGCCTCGTGTTCCACCGTAGCATCGGGGTTAGCCACATCAATGTAGGGGAAAGTGTGTGCACCGCACTGATCGCCCAGAAGGAGCGAGTCGCACGACGAATAATTGCGTGCCCCAACGGCCTTCGGACCCACTTTCACCAAACCACGGTAAGAGTTCTGGCTCTTACCAGCCGAAATACCCTTTGAAATAATGGTGCTGCGCGTGTTTTTGCCAAGGTGAATCATCTTCGTACCCGTGTCGGCCTCCTGATGATTGTTCGTCACAGCCACCGAGTAGAACTCAGCCTGCGAGTTATCGCCCATCAGCACACACGAGGGATACTTCCAGGTAATGGCCGAACCCGTTTCAACCTGCGTCCACGACAATTTCGAATTCGCACCGCGCAGCTGTCCGCGCTTCGTCACCAGGTTATACACACCGCCCTTGCCGTCCTTGTCGCCGGGATACCAGTTTTGCACGGTTGAGTATTTCACCTCCGCATTTTCCTTCACCACGATTTCAACGATGGCAGCATGCAGCTGGTTCTCGTCGCGCATGGGGGCGGTGCAACCTTCAAGGTAGCTCACATAGCCGCCGTCGTCGCAAACGATGAGCGTACGTTCAAACTGTCCGGTATTGCGGGCGTTGATACGGAAATAAGTAGAAAGTTCCATCGGGCAGCGCACGCCTTTCGGAATGTAAACAAACGAACCGTCGCTGAACACGGCACTGTTCAGTGCTGCAAAGTAATTGTCTGTATGCGGAACCACCGTACCCAAGTATTTGCGCACCAACTCCGGGTTTTCGCGCACAGCTTCCGAAAACGAGCTGAAAATAATGCCCTTTTCCTGCAGTTTTTCCTTAAACGTGGTTTTCACACTAACCGAGTCCATCACCGCATCGACCGCCACGCCGGCCAACACCATGCGTTCTTCAAGGGGAATACCCAGTTTATCGAAAGTCTTCATCAGCTCCGGGTCAATTTCCTTTTTACCCTCGTCCTTTTGTTTTTTCGTAGGGTCGGCATAGTACGAAATGGCCTGATAGTCAATTTCGGGCAGCGCCACATGTCCCCAGTCGGGCTGTTCGAGCGTAAGCCAGTGCCGGTAGGCCTTGAGTCGGAAGTCGAGCAGCCACTCGGGTTCCTGCTTTTTGGCAGAAATCAGGCGGATAATGTCCTCATTCAGGCCCTGTTCGATGATTTCAGTGTGTATGTCTGTCGTAAAGCCGTATTCGTATTTCTTATCGGCTATTTCTTTTACAAATTCGTTGTTTGCCATATAGGTAATGGTTAAGAGCTATGCGTGGCGAAGCCGACCCGTTCAAGCACCATGTGCCCGAAAGCGAAGCCAAAGGTTGTCAATCCCCCTTTATCGTTCCCGTACGGTAGCCCCGACGTGCCTCGCCAGCAGGGTTTATTGCGCCTGTTGCGCACTGTCGGCCGGTGCTTTTTTCGTAAAGTCAATCCACACCGTGTCGTTCTTTTGATTCATCCAGTCGTTCATGCGTTCCAGGTGCGTGCTGTCTTTCGGAAAGAAATACTGCAAGGCACCGGTCACGGGCTTGTAAAGGTGCGACGATTCCGATTTTTCGGTGTTCATAATGTGCAGCGTCTCCATAACGTTGAGCACACAGCTCATCAGAATCAAGTATTTCGTCACACTCACCGCCGCGCCGAGTATCGAGTTGGGCAGTCCGAGCTGCATACCCTTCAGGGCTTTGGTCAGGATGTTGGCCACCAGTCCGAGCACAATGGGCACAATAACCCAAAGCAGCAAAAAGGCGATAATGCTGGTCAGCATGTTGGCTTCGCTGCCGTTCACAGCTAAATACTGGCCGAAGGTTTTATAGCAGGTTGCTGCCACAAACAAACCGACCAGAAAACCTACGGTCGAAACCACTTCTTTCAAAAATCCCGAGCGCCAACCGCTGAATGCGGCCCACAAAAGGAGGATGAGAATGAAAATATCAATCATTGTTTTGCTTTATAAGTTTACGATTCGCAAATGGGTGCAAAACGGCCTTGCTATAGGGCTTTGCACCAATGTGTACGCAAAATTACAGCAAACTCGACGGCGAGCCAAATGAAATGCGGCTTTTCTTTTACCCTGTAATTTGTTTTAAGAATCGACCCTCGAACCGCACAGGCAAAAAATAGTCCTGACTGCCAACCTGCCACAGGGCAAACAGAAACGCAAACCGTGGGGGAGATTCACGCAATTTTCAGTGCCGGGTTCAGTACTTTATCAGGGGGCTTGCCGAGGTGCTTTAAGGAAAGCTCTGTTACGAACTGTGAATATTGCGCAAACTTGATGCCGAACATGAATTTCACAGGTTTATAACCAGCAAAAACTGTTTCACAAACTTAATATGCCACATCAGAATTAAGAATTATACGAGAAAAATGAAACGTTTTACCCATATATTGACAAACACACAAAACAAATACACCATTTAATACCTAAAAATAATGCACATGTTGCAAATGTATAAAAAAATGATGCCATGCAACAAATGTGCTGTTTCATGCAACAAAAGTATTTGTTGGCTATCCTATTTCGCCTTAGTTTTGCAGCAGAAACCGAAAGTCGGGATAGCAAACAAACACTTTAAGTGCTACGTCCGGAAGTTGGCATCTAAATCTGCAAATGCTCATCGCAATCCGTCTGAAGTGCAGCAATCTGTGTGAGGTACGTTAGGCTGTTCACAGGTCAATACACACTGACTCATTCGCCCGACTTTTACTTTTAAAAAAAATAAGAATCATGAGAATTCATAAGAAACACAATCTGCGCCGCGCTGCATTTGTTACGCTGCTTGCTGCAATCAGCAACTCGAATTTTGCCCAAACTCCGGTTCAACCCGACAGCGTAAACACGGGCAACAACAAAGAAGAGGGAAACCGCAACGTAATGTTGAATGCGGCCTCAGCCAATGGCCCGCGCGAAATTTCAATAGGTTTGCCAGGGGGCGATGTCAATGTACTCGAAAACGGCTTGCCCGTAGTGTTCAATACCAATCCGCACAATGTCAACACGCATTGGCGTGGCGATGGTTCACTCTCGCATACGGGCCTGCTCAAAATTTCGGAAACGGCCATTACAACAGGCAACATAGGTTATGCCGTCAATTCGTTCGGGAAACTGGGAACTGACAAAACCAACCTGGTCAATGGCACACTGAATTATCACGCCAATCATTTCGGACAGCAACAGTTCGACCTCAACTTAGACGGTGCCATCGGAAAAGGCTGGTATTATGCCGGCAGTGTTTATCAGAACTTCGACCCGGGCAGCTTCAAGCTGCGCTTTGCACAATATCAGGACCGAACGCAAATTTACAAGTTCGCCCTGACAAAAACCTACAACGAGGGACGCGGACGCCTGTCGGCCATTTATCATTACTCCAACTCTCACTGGCTGTCGAATGCCACAACCGGGGCACCGTTCATTTATGTTGGCGATGGTTCGGTAAAGGAAATACCGGGATTCGCGCTCGGAACATCGAGCTACCTGCCCAATCAGTCGAGCATTGCCTATATGGATATGCGCACGGGCGAAATAAAAAACATTTCACTCTACGACGCCACTGCAAGCCGTGGCAACCAAATCACCCTGCTCAACAATTATCGCTGGGACAATGGTTTGGAATGGGACCTGCGCTTCAAATACGACCATGCCCTGGGTTCCTATCTGTACCAAACTCCGATGTCGCTCTCTGAAGTTAAAACGGCCGATGGCTATTTCACGCAAAATGCCGATGGCACCCTCAAACCCTACGAAGGACACATTCAGAGCCGTATGTCGTGCTTTAACCGCGGACGCATCGATGAAACTTTCCTGACCACCGAATTGAAGCGGCAACTTCACAACATGACGTGGCGTGTGGGCATCAACCAGTGGCATTACTTTGCCGACTATGCTTCAAACACCACCATGTACGACCACAACGTACAGGCCATGCCCGAAATGCTCTATCACCCTGAGCAGCTTGCCGAAAAGCATTATTACGGCAATACGCCTTACTACAACTTTAACCAGAATGCCTCGGAATACTACCGCGGACACGAGAACAAACTGGCGCTCTATGCCACACACAATTGGGACATCACGCCGAAGTTCAATGTGTACTATGGTGCCCGACTGGAATGGCATCGCTCAAAAGGGAAAAATGCTGCTGTGCGCAATGCCGACGGCAAATATGTGGGCCGTTTTGCAAACTACCACTTAGGGGCAACTGCTCCCGACGGAACCGTCATTGCGCCCGTAGACTACGAACATAATTGGCTCAACATGGCCTACACTGCGGCACTCACCTACAAAATGACAAAGCAGTTTGGCTTTACAGCTGACTTTACCTACAACACGCAGCACCCGGCTATGAACTCGTTTGCTCCAGCCGAAATGCCTAACACGGGCCGAATTTCAATTCCTCTGGGCAGAGCGGGTATTTATTACAACAACGACTGGATAAGCCTCACCTCGCTATTCAGCTACATCAGCAAAACCAACAACAACTCAACACTCAACCTGATTAACCCGAACAACCCATCGGACATCAAGGCCTCTGCACTTACCTACGACATCCAAACTTTGGGATGGACCACCGATGCGGTTGTACGTCCGTTCAAGGGATTCGAGTTCCACTTCCTGTTCACTTATCAAAAACCTACTTACAAGAAGTACGAAACCGGAGTGACCTTTGCCGATGGTACAGAAAGCAAAATCAATGCCACCGGAAACATTGTCACCGAAATTCCGAAAGTTTTAGTTGAACTCGACCCTTCCTACTCGTTCCTTAAAAACGATGCGCTACGTATTTGGGCTTCGTTCCGCTATTTTTCGAAAACCTATGCCAATATCAAAAACGCATACTACTTCAACGGACGCTGGGAAACTTTTGGCGGTGTTGACTGGAAGGTCAACAAGTACTTGCAATTAGGATGCACCGTCATCAATTTCCTGAACCAAACCGGTGCTAAGGGCTCAATAGCCGGGGCCGAACTGGTTGACAAGGAGGATGCTGCGGCATACAACGGTGCCTGGATGTCGGGCAGCTACATTCGCCCGTTCACCGTTGAATTCTCGGCAAAAATCACATTCTAAGATACTAACTGCTACCCTAAATTTTACAAACATTCAAAAAACAACCATTATCATGAAAACTCATAATTTCTGCGCACTCATCAGCACTGCTTTCTTAGCTGCTTGCTCGGTAGCTCCCAACAGCCAACTGACTATAAATCACACCAACGACTCAACCGCTGTCGTCAACATTGAAAATGCGCCCAAATATGTGCTTCTGCCCATTCAGGAAAACAAGCCCGAAGTGCAGATAATGCTTAACGGCACACCGATGGATGTGCGTCTGGCGGTCGATAGCATTGACTACACCGTGCCTTTCCCCCTTCACGAAGGAGCCGCTCACGATTCGCTCGTGGTGAAGGGCTTACCGGCCAACGCCGTAGCATGGAAGCACATGGAACTGGCCGATACTTTCGACACGACTAACCGCGAAACTTACCGTCCGCTTTTTCACCACACCCCGGCTTACGGTTGGATGAACGATGCCAACGGACTGGTATACAAGGACGGCGAATACCATCTGTATTTTCAATACAACCCCTATGGTTCGGTATGGGGCAACATGCACTGGGGGCATTCTGTTTCAACCGACCTCGTACACTGGAAACACCTTGAACCGGCCATTGCCCGCGACACGATGGGACACATTTTTTCGGGATCGTGCATTGTCGATGCAGACAACACCTCGGGGTTCGGCAAAAATGCCATTGTGGCGTTCTACACCTCACACCTGAATTTGCCCGGCGGACATCAGCGCCAGCAGCAATGTGTGGCTTACAGCACCGACAACGGACGCACCTTTACGAAATACAGCAAGAACCCTGTACTCACGCCGTTCGACGGACTCGAAAACTTCCGCGACCCGAAAGTGTTCTGGTATGCACCCGAAAAAAAATGGGTTATGATTGTCAGTGCCGACAAGAACATGCGCTTTTACGAATCGCCCAATTTGAAGGAGTGGAAGTACATGAGCGAATTTGGACAGGGATACGGACCGCAGCCTAATCAGTTTGAATGCCCCGACTTTATTGAAATGGCAGTCGACGGCAACGAGCAACATAAAAAGTGGGTTATGATTGTCAACATCAATCCGGGCTTTGTGTATGGTGGAAGTGGAACCATGTACTTTGTCGGCGACTTCGACGGACACCGGTTTGTATGCGACACCGAACCCTCTGAGGTGAAATGGCTGGACTGGGGCAAAGATCATTATGCCACGGTTTGCTACTCGAACACCGGCAACCGCGTCATTGCCATGCCCTGGATGAGCAACTGGCAATATGCCAACCTTACACCGACCCAGCAATTCAGAAGCTGCAACGCTTTGGCACGCGAACTGAAACTCTACACGGCACCCAACGGAAAACTCCTTGTAAGTGCTGCTCCTGTTGCCGAACTGAAGGCTTTGCGAAAGGATTCGCTTGAAATAGGCCAAATTAGCCTGGGCGAAAAAACGGTCAGACAACTGCCGGAAAAGGCCGAAAACGGGACGTTCGAACTGGAATTTACACTCCACCCCGAAAAGGCGACTACCTGCGGCGTGAAATTGCTCAACGACAAGGGCGAAATGGTCAACATTTACTACGATGCCAAACAGCAGCGCATCGTGATGGACCGTGCGCAAAGCGGTATCACTGATTTTGGCAAAAACGTGGCTCCGCATCATCTTGACAATGCCGAAAGCCTCAAACGCTACGAAACGCTGACCGTCAACTACCACAATGCCTTTGCACTGGGCACCTGGGCTCCCTTGTTCAACGATAAGGACAATGCTCACAAAGTCAGCATCTACGTTGACCGCAGTTCTGTTGAACTCTTTGTCGACGGAGGCCGCGTAGCAATGACAAACCTGGTGTTCCCCACAAAGCCTTACAACCAGTTGCAGTTCTACGCTGAAGGCGGACAGGCTCGCGTGAGCGATGCCAAGGTCTACGGCCTCGCACTCTAAGTCCTTACCGAAACCTTTTTCTTTTTTAAAAAACAGCAAGTAGATGTTCCGAATCATCTCTTACATGTTGATTTGCGCCATTCTGCCCAAGCGGTTTGTTCTGTGTGTTGTCAGTAAAAGCCCCGTGCAGAACTTGCCTATAAAAGCTATGCCAAGGTGCAGCCATACCGGACAAAGCACCATGTAGCCATGATTTTGAACATCTACTTAAAGTATAAACTTTTATGATTACCACCCAACAAAGGAGCACCAACTTTTTATTCATGGTGCCTGTTATGTTCAGCTTTTTTGTCATGGGGTTTGTTGACCTTGTAGGCATAGCATCGAACTATGTCAAGGCCGACCTGCAACTGACAGATTCCACAGCCAACATATTTCCATCACTCGTTTTCTTCTGGTTCCTTATTTTCAGTGTTCCAACCGGACTGATGATGAACCGTATTGGCCGGAAACGCACCGTACTTCTCAGTTTGATTGTAACTGCGGTGGCCTTGGCGCTGCCACTTTGCAGCCACTCATTTGCAGTGATGCTCACCGCCTTTTCGCTTTTAGGCATTGGCAACACACTTATGCAAACTTCGCTCAACCCGCTGCTCAGCAGCATGGTCAGCGGCAAAAGCCTTTCGTCCATGCTCACCTTCGGCCAGTTTGTCAAGGCCATTGCCTCGTTTCTGGCTCCCATCATTGCTGCCTGGGGCGCACAGTTCAATGTGTTTGGCATGGGCTGGTACATTCTTTTTCCCTTCTACATGGTCATAGCCATACTGGCTGTACTGGTGTTGGGAGCCGTGCCCATCGACGAGGAAAAGCCCAACGGCACATCAGGCTTCAGCGCCACCTTTGCGCTTCTGCGCAATCCTTTGGTACTTTGCTGCTTCATCGGCATCATGTGTCATGTAGGCATTGACGTTGGCACCAACACCACCGCCCCCAAAATTCTGCAGGAATATGCCGGCATGTCGTTGCTCGATGCGGGATTTGCCACATCAGTCTACTTTATTTTCCGCACCATAGGCTGTTTTTCGGGAGCCGTCATTCTGGCTCGTGTGTCCGACCGCCTGTTCTTCTTCCTCAGTGTAGCACTCATGATTGCCGGACTCTCAGGATTCATATTTCTTCGCAGCGAAACGGCTATCTACGTTTGCATTGCCCTCATCGGCTATGGCAACTCCAACATCTTTCCCATTACCATGGCGCAAGCCCTGAAAACTTGTCCCGACAAGAAAAACGAAGTATCCGGGCTCATGATTATGGGACTGTTTGGCGGAACCGTGTTTCCTTTGGCCATGGGCATGGCCAGCGATGGCGTAGGCAGCCAGATTGGTGCAGTAGCTGTGATGCTCGCAGCTGTGGCCTACCTGTTTTTCTTTGCCTTTAAAATTCAAAAAAACGGCTGATTACGCCTATCTGCTTTTACTCACCTACTCTTTACATTTCAAAAAAAAATGATGAACAACATCACTTCTCCTTATAGTTCCATTGATAATTTCGTACAAACCGCAGCCCAACAGCCCACCTACGTTGTCGGCATGGGCGAAGCCCTTTGGGACGTGCTGCCCGAAGGCAAACAAATAGGCGGTGCCCCGGCTAACTTTGCCTTTCATGTTTCGCAGTTCGGACTCGAAAGCCGCGTAGTCAGCGCATTGGGTGCCGACAAGCTCGGTCTGGAAATTCGCGAAGTGCTTGCCCAACGTCAGCTACAAGGCCTCATCGAGGAGGTGCCCTACCCCACCGGCACGGTGCAAGTTAGCATCGATGCCGAAGGCGTACCTTCGTACGAAATTAAGGAGGGAGTGGCCTGGGACAACATTCCCTTCACCCCTGCCCTACGCAATTTGGCCCAACATACCCGTGCTGTATGCTGGGGATCACTGGCTCAGCGAAGCATTGTGTCGCGCCAAACCATTGCACAGTTTCTTGATGCCATGCCCAACGACGAAGACCGGCTGAAAGTGTTCGACATCAACCTGCGGCAAAATTTCTATACCAAAGAAATTATACAAAACAGTCTACGAAAGTGCAACATCTTGAAAATCAACGACGAAGAACTCGTCACCATCAGCCGTTTGTTTGGCTATCCCGGCATTGACTTGAAAGATAAATGCTGGATTCTACTGGCCAAATACAACCTTAAGATGCTCATTCTCACCTGTGGGGTCAATGGCAGTTACGTGTTCACACCCGGCAACGTATCCTTTGTCGAAACGCCCAAGGTCGATGTAGTCGATACCGTAGGGGCTGGCGATTCGTTCACAGCCACCATGGTGGCTTCGCTGCTCGAAGGACGTTCTGTCCGCGAGGCTCACGAACGTGCCGTTCGCATCAGTGCCTTTGTCTGTACGCAAAACGGGGCCATGCCGTTCCTGCCCGAGGAACTGAAGTAAAACTGCCTGCGGCTTCTGACCGCACAACCGGCCTTGCTTGCGGTTGCAACGATGCACCGAATTTACTACCTCAACACCAACGAAATACCCTCGAACGCCACTGCGCCCGGATTGGATGGAGCGCGCCAAAAATTGAAACTGGCCATATTTAAGGCTGTCGAATGGAGTTTTTCCTTATTCAGCCCAACACATATTACAAAGGTGCTTGAAACCATTTCGCCACACAGGAGAAGCGGTTTTCGAGCACCTTTTTTCTTTTTATGGACTAAATAGTATGCGTAGTAGTTTGGGGAAAAGACGCCATAAGCAGAAAGTTACAGGACGAAACAAATGCCTGTGCCGGATGATGCTTTTTTTTCGAGGGGGGACAGTGAAAATTGTTGCGCATACTTTTGCAACTCACTAAGGCATGCGCCGCTTAAGGAGATGTTGCAAATTTATAAAATTATGATGTAATGCAACATTCTTGCATCTACTCGCTACGAATGTCGCTGCCACACCGCATTATTTAGCGTAAATTTGTAAAATCTCATACATCACTCACAGCTACATAACTCCATTTTCATGATCTCTTCTTCACGATGCACGCACCTGCTGCTGTTGCTGCCCCTCATGTTCAGTTTTTTTGTCATGGGCTTTGTCGATTTGGTCGGTATTGCCTCGAACTATGCCAAAGCCGACTATCAGCTCACCGACACTACGGCCAATTTTCTGCCCTCGCTCGTGTTCTTTGGGTTTTTGCTTTTCAGCGTGCCCACAAGCATACTCATGAACAAAATCGGACGCAAGCGCACGCTGCTGCTTAGCTTGTGTGTCACCATGGCTGCCCTGCTGTTGCCCGTATTCAATGAGAGTTTTGCCGGAATGCTCGCTGCCTTTTCGCTGCTTGGCATTGGCAACACATTGATGCAAACCTCGGTTACCCCATTACTGAGCACGGTGGTGAGCGACGACGAACTGTCGTCGGCACTTACCTTTGGCCAGTTTGTCAAGGCCATTGCTTCTTTTCTGGCACCGCTCATTGCTGCCTGGGGGGTACATTACAATGTGTTCGGCATGAACTGGCGCATACTGTTCGTGGCATACATGCTCATTGCCGTGTTGGCCGTAATGGTGCTGAGCGCCACCCCTTTCAGCGACGAAAAGCCTGCCGACACTTCGGGGCTACGAAGCACCTTTGCGCTCATGCGCCGGCCCATGGTGTGCGGCTGCTTCATCGGCATTCTGTGTCATGTGGGCATTGATGTGGGCATCAACGCCACCGCTCCGCGCATATTTCAGGAGTACGAAGGACTGTCGTTGACCCATGCCGGCAGGATCACTTCGTTCTACTTTATATGCCGCACCGTCGGGTGTCTGTTGGGTACCTTTTTCCTCTCGCGCGTGTCGAACCGCCGTTTCTTCGTCCTCAGCGTAGTTTGCATAATGTGCGGCCTCATCGGCTTTGCAGGGTTTCGCAGCGAAACAGCGCTTTACCTTTGCGTGGCACTCATTGGGTTGGGCAACTCGAACGTGTTTTCCATCACGCTGACACAGGCACTGCAAAGTTGCCCTGAGTACAAAAACGAGGTGTCGGGCCTCATGATTATGGGACTGTTTGGCGGTACCGTTTTTCCGTTGGCCATGAGCATGGCTAGCGATGGCATCGGTAGCCAGTTGGGAGCTGTGGCCGTGATGCTGGTGGCTGCAGCCTATTTGCTTTTCTTTGCATTCAAAATTCAAGGGAAACGCTGATTGCCAATTCGTAAGTAGACGCACACAATGTCAGGAAATACGCCAGAGGTTTGCGCAGCGTGGACTGCAGGGACTCATCGACGAATTGCTCTACCCCACCGGTACCGTGCAGGTGAGCGTCGACACCGAGGGCTAACACACGATTTTCCCCTTCCTTTTCTCCAACAACAAAGGTGCTTGAGACCTCATTTCTCCACATCGGAGAGGGAGGTTTCAAGCACCTTTTTCTTTATGCCCAGCGGCTCATGCCACCGAGAGCATGAGTCCTTATGCCGGGCTTAATCGTTCAATGTCCAAGAATCGCAGTTCCAGCCGCCTTTTTTATCGGACAATATATTATCCAAAGCATCATCCTCAGGCATTTGATCATTGACAGAAGGGCTACCACCACTAATCACCATAATGGGCGATTCCAAATTCAGATTGATAGCTTCAGCCATCGGACGGATATAAGTCTTTTTCATTGTGTGCTAAATAATTAGGAATAAGAAATAGTGAGAGATAAGTGATTTTATTTTACGATTACCTTTTTACCGTTGACGATGTAGATACCCTTCGGCAGTTTCTGTGCCTCAACCTTGCGGCCATCCAGGGTATAAACGGTTTTCACAGCCTCAGCGGTTTGTCCGGCTTCGATGCCTTCGATACCGGTTGCCGAGCCATCGAGCAGGAAGCACTTCACAGCCATAGAACGGGGCACTGCCAAATAGGCCATACCTGCGGGCACGGTGAATGCACCGCCATTCTCGGCACCGAAGTAGAAGCCAAGACCTTCCTTAGTGTTGAAGTTGTTGTAGGCCAACTTGTAGTACTTATAGTCAGGGTCAGCTGTAAATTCACCCGTCGTAGCCTGTCCCTTCAGCATATTCTCTGCTATGACATTGCTGGTATGCTTCGACACTATCAAGGGAATTTGCATGGCCTTTCCGGCCTTTACCAACACGGCATTGCCGGCAGGAATTTCAGCGCCTGCTGCATAACGGTAGTCAATGGTGAGTGCGCCATTGTTCACGTCCGTAATCACACCGCATTTTGCATCAATGCCTTCGGGAATGGTCACACCCAATTTGTCATTGCAATAAGTGGCATAACCTTCCGTTGCCTTTACATTGATTGAGGCGAGTGCTTGGGTGGGGTCGGCAATGTAGAGGTAGGTGGGTTCTTTTTTCATACCGAAAGTACCATTGTATTCTTCCGTATATTTTCCGTAGGCCATAAGTTCCGCACCAATTTTTTGAGTATAATCAAATTCACGGAAATTCGAGTCATTATCAAGTTTAATGGCCATTTTTTCACCTTGTTTGGTTCCAATACAAACATTGTAACAATAAGGGAAAGACTCGTCTATGTTACCTCTGTCTATCTCACCCAAAATTGTACCTTTCACCCAAACATCTTGAGTGGGCCGAAATTCTACAAACTCCTCAACGGTATAAGGCTTAGCGAATGTACCATCATTTTTCGACGGTGCGCGATAAGTGTAAACAGCCTCAGCTACTTGGCTCACCAAATCATCCTTCAGCGCAATGGCTTTCAGCGTAGTAGTCTGTGCCGGAATGTTTACGGTAGCCGTTGCAGCCTCGACTGCAGTAGCCGTCTGTGAAGTAGCAGGGTCAGAACCATCGAGCGTGTACTTCAGCGTCGTACCTTCAGCACCCGTAATCGTAGCGTCAAAAGCCTCCGAAAATTTCTGCGAAGCAGGATTGATTGCAGGAACTGCTACAGTTTCTACTGAGCCGCCACCACCGGTTGTGTTCCATACCACGGTGATGCTGTTGATGTAAACGGCATTTGAGCCTACGGTATACAATGCGAAATATGGATATGCTGCTTCAAAAGTATAGCTGTTATCCGCGAATTTCAGTCCTTTTTTCAACTCTGTACCTTGATGTGTAGCATTACTTGTAGGATAAGCACTGTTATTGCCAAAAACTGAAAAGGTGGTTTTAGATTTATCATCCTTAAAATCCACCATTACAGACTTCACCGTGTAACCAGCAGGTACATTGGTTACGGCAAAATAACTTTTTTTCTTTCCGTTAATCTGAATGATGCCTTCGTTACTCTTCATTGCCTGAAACAGACAATACGTTACACCATTCGAAGAGGTAAAGGAATAGTTATTATAACTACCCAATTTAAAGTCCTTTGTCGTCAGCACATCAGTAACTTCAGCGCCCTGCGCAAACACACGATTTTGCCCCCCCATAACTGCACTCAAGCAGAGCACACAAAAAGCGAGGAGCATTTTTGTAAAACGTAATGATTGAATCATAAGTTAAGTAATAATTGGTTGTTTGTTTCCTCTGATTAGCTCGTGAATATTGTTCCTTTAGCATAGGCCAAAGAACGCATTTCATCATCAAGTTCGTGTACAAAATCTACTTGCCCAAGCATAGTATGATTTTGCATGAGCAAAATTACAAAATATAACCTACAACCCCTATTTTTAACCTGTAAATTTATGATTACATTCTGATTACAGCACTTTCTAACCATTTTTCTAACCAAAAAGCACAATCCCAAACGTATCATTGCCTTACAACCACAACATACAGTTTAATCAGTCGTAAAAAATAAGCTTGTAAGTAGGTGTTCAAAATTATTTTTACATTTGAATTGCGTTATTATGCCGTAGTTGTTTGTTCTGTGCGAATGTCAGTGCAAACCGAATGCAGAGCGACG